>MDTE01090335.1_pt1 | contig 115518 bp, 118 predicted proteins | sample 811231 | NCBI WGS metagenome assembly MDTE01 (sample SAMN05326651, study PRJNA326480) | marine metagenome | isolation source: seawater | place: Indian Ocean: Red Sea | collected 2010 | reverse complement strand
TGGGGCGACTCGTGTGCCTTCAGGGAAAACCACAACCCATAAACCTTCGTTTAATCTCGCGCTGCCTTGTTCTATTAATTGCTCTATGGTTTTATGCCCGCCCCCTCGTTTAATAGCTATAGGCTTAAAAACAGTTAAAGCCCAACCAAGAAACGGTGCCCACATAAGCTCCCTCTTCAAAACACAAGTTATTTCAGGAAAAATTTTAAATTGAGCAAGAGTTTCCCAAGCTGATGAGTGCTTCATCATTATTATTCCATTCTCATTTTCAAGGTTCTCTTTTCCTTCGACGGAATAATCAAGGCCGCACAGAATATTTAGCATAAAGAGAACTGAATCAACCCAAGCAATAGCAATTCGCATGCTTTTTGAGCGAGTAAAAAAGGGAGCAGTAACTACCACAGCACACGCATAAGGCGGTAAGGACAGAAAAAGATAGAACGTAAACAAAATTGACCCAAGCCATTGTCGAAAAATATTCACGGGGAATATTCCGATATTAAAATTTCCGCTGCAGAAGCAAGGTTATCGTATATTTCAACGGACTTTGGGATGGAAGCAGCACTTCTATTGCCATATCCGGTACGCACCAAAATTGGCCTTGCACCTGCTCTGACAGCAAGCTCAATATCAGAGGGCTTGTCACCAATTAAAGGAATGTCTGTAACAGAGACATTATGCTCTTTTTCCAAACGTTTGATCATTCCCAGTTTTGGTTTTCGACACTCACACTGAGCCTCTGGAATGTGAGGACAATGGTAAATAGCCGTGATACGGCCCCTAACTTTTTCAACTTCACTAATCATTTTTGCATGTATGTTTTGTAGTGTTTTTTCAGATAATAGTTTTCTGCTTATTCCAGACTGATTAGATATAACGGCTATCTCAAATCCAACAGAGACAAGGGCAGATATTGCCTCAAGGCTGCCTTCTAGCGGCCGCCACTCTTCAGGAGATCTGATGTAATTCTCGGAGTCATAATTTATGACCCCGTCACGATCTAATATGATAAACCGCTTAGCTTTTGTCACCTTGTAGCCCATTCATCTAGTGATAATCCTCTAGAAAAAACTAAATAAGCTGTTCGACTATATGCTCCACAATTTCGTTTATAGGCAAACGAATTTGTTCACAAGTATCTCGCTCACGCAAAGTAACTGTATCGTCTTTCATGGTTTCACCGTCAATGGTCACACAAAAAGGTGTCCCGGCTTCATCCTGGCGACGATAGCGCCTTCCAATTGCTCCTTTTTCGTCATAGGAGACAGGAAAATGGGTGCGCAACTGACGGTATATACTCAAAGCTTTATCGGGCATACCATCTTTTTTTACAAGCGGAAATATTGCCGCCTTTATTGGGGCTAATTTGGGATGGAATTTCATTACGGTTCTTTTCTCGCCGCTAATTTCATCTTCCGTATAGGCATTACACATAAAAGCAAGAGTTGCTCGGTCAGCGCCGGCAGATGGCTCAATAACATATGGTAAGAAACGACGTTTTTCCTTCTCCTGTTCGAGGTCATCAAGATATCTTAGGTCTTTTCCGCTATGTTCCATGTGTTGACGTAAATCAAAGTTAGATCGATTAGCTATGCCCTCAAGTTCGCTAACTCCAAAAGGAAATTCGTATTCCACGTCAGCACATGATTTAGCGTAATGGGCAAGCTCATCAGTTTCATGCTCTCGTAAATGCAACTTATCTTTTTGAATACCTAGATTTATGTACCATTCATATCGAGAGTTACGCCAATACAGATACCAGTCATCCGCTTCCTCTGGCTTACAGAAAAACTCGATCTCCATTTGCTCAAATTCTCGGCTTCGAAAAGTAAAGTTGCGAGGATTAATTTCATTGCGGAAAGCCTTCCCCAATTGAGCAATTCCAAAAGGAAGTCGGACACGTGCTGTATCACATACATTTTTGAAGTTAGCAAAAATTCCCTGAGCTGTTTCAGGCCTCAAATAAGCGGCGCTTGAATTATCTTTCAGAGCACCGACATGAGTTTGAAACATTAAGTTAAAAGACCTTGGTTCGGTTAATGTCCCGGGCTTGGAGGCACTGGGAGCAATGGTTCTTGCTCGAAGTTTTTCATCAGCTAAAGCGTTTGGTATTTGTATTAACTTAAATTCACCTAATGCTTTAATTGTTTTTTTTGCTTGTTTTTTATGATGAGCTAATAGCTCATTGTCGTTGGTTTTACCCAGTTCCCCAGGCGAAGCAAATAACAAAGCATTTTCGTCAATGGAAATGTTATTTTGATTGTCTTTAACAATACCAAAAATAACGAGTTGATCTGCTCTATAGCGATTACGTGTTTCGCGGCAATCCACCATTGGATCGCTGAAGCCACTAACGTGACCACTTGCTTCCCATACTCGGGGGTTCATTAAAATAGAGCTGTCAAGCCCAACCATAGAAAATGCAGAAGGGGCACCATCTATTGCCTGCGTTTCATCATGACGAGCAACCATATCCTGCCACCAGGCTTCTTTTACATTCCGTTTCAACTCAACGCCCATTGGGCCATAGTCCCAACAACCATTAAGACCACCATAAATCTCACTGGAGGGAAAGATGAAGCCCCTTCGCTTGGCGAGTGAGACCAACTTGTCCATTAAATCCATTGAACTCTCCGGTCACCCTATAAAGGGGCACCAATAAACCTCGCAGTATATAGTCTGATTGCACACTCAGCAGACAATCTTGATTGTTTAAAAAACTCCCTTTTAGCACCTAAATAGGGCATTATAGGAGGTTATCGCACCATCATAGAGCACTAAAGTGCTTTAGTGGTGTAATTCTTCCGAGAAAAAACAATAGCTTAGGCGAGCTCGGAGTTTGGCACAAATACTGCATATAGCTTATTACTGAGGATTAGGTTATTTGCAACTACGAAAAATAACTAACTTTGTTTGCTTTGGTTTTTTCATTGGGATCTTGTAGATCTAGTATCAATTAATAGGTTTATTAGACCACCTGTTGAATTAAACGGAACAAGCGGCTTACGAAAGAATTGTCATAACAAATTAAGGAGGAGCAAAGCAGCTCATGAAAAGTAAATTGGAATATATTTGGCTCGACGGCTATAAGCCGACACAGAGCCTTCGAAGTAAAACACGTGTTGAGCCTGATTTTGACGGAACACTTGAGGGGTGTCCTATGTGGTCATTTGATGGAAGCTCTACAGAACAAGCTGATACTGCTGGTTCCGACTGCCTCCTAAAACCGGTAGCCATCTTTCCTGATCCACTGCGGCTGAACGCATACTTGGTAATGACTGAAGTCTTAAATGCCGATGGAACACCTCACGACACAAATGGTCGAGCCACAATTGATGATGATGATGAAGACTTCTGGTTCGGTTTTGAACAAGAGTACTTTCTATGGGACACGATATCGGATCTTCCGCCTGGGTTTCCAGAAGGAGGGTACCCAAGACCACAAGGCCCATACTACTGCTCAGTCGGCGCTAATAACACTTATGGAAGAGATTGCATTGAAGAGCACTTTGATGCCTGCCTAGCAGCTGGGATAAATGTCGAAGGGATTAACGCAGAAGTAGCTGCTGGTCAGTGGGAATTTCAGGTGTTTGCAAAAGGGGCGAAGCGCGCTGGAGACGAAACTTGGGTAGCTCGGTATATCCTTGAAAGGACAGCGGAAAAACATGGATATGCAATCGAATGGCATCCTAAACCGCTTGGACCAACAGACTGGAATGGTTCTGGAATGCATGCAAATTTTTCTAATTCTGTAATGCGCGAATCTGGGGACGAAAAAGTTTTTGAAAAAATTTGCAAAGAGTTTGGAAAAAATATTGAAAGGCACATTAGTGTTTATGGAGCAGATAACGACCAACGTCTAACCGGATTACATGAAACACAGTCAATCAACGAGTTTAGCTTCGGTGTGTCTGATCGGGGAGCATCTATCCGTATTCCTGTAGGAACCGTCGATGATGGTTGGAAAGGTCGACTAGAAGACCGCAGGCCGGCATCTAACGCAGATCCTTATAAGGTTGCAGCTGCAATTGTCAAAACCACAAAGGAGTCTGGTGTATAGCATTAGTGCAATTTAGGCCTAAAAAGGAGGCGTTTTCTAATAAATAGAGTTTAAAAAAGTTCTCTTGATAAAATGAACGCTCATTATCAACTGCCTCTCTTTTTAGAGAAGGCACTTAATTTTCTGGTTGCGGATACAGAATGTATGACAGCTGGTGATGTGTTTACTGACTATTTTATAAACGCTTATATCGAACTTAAATCTGAGATGTGACAAGGTTAAGAATGACCATGCACCGTGTTGAGTTCTCAATATGCTACAGCCTATAGGTAGTTTGCCTTTCAGTGGGCATTTGTTCAGCGTAATTAATTGGCAAAGCTCATTGAGCTTTGCCAATTCTTTAAGGTATAGAGCAATGGGCCGGGCAAGAAAGGCCTAACCGATAGCTCATCGGAGTTAGCAGTGGAATCTCGAAGGACTCGTCTCAAAAAAGATAAATTTAATTCGGAATCAATTCTTCAGGGATTGACTACTGCTGTAGTTGTTTTAGATTTAGAGTTCAATATTGTTCAGCTAAATACTGCGGCAGAAAATTTATTGGGTATTAGTCAAAGACAGGCTTATGGGGCGCCAGTTAGTGCTAGTTTTACACCACCTGATGAGTTTTTGGCTTTATGTCAGAGGGTTATAGAAACTGGGCTAACTTGTGGTGCAAGAGAAATAGCGACTCGTGTTGGAGATCGAGAGACATTATTGGATTGTAGAGCAGTTCCTCTTGATGGTCTAAAGGGATATCTGATTTTGGAACTCTTTGATACGGAGCGGGACCGACAGATTCGACGTGAGGCTGAACTAGTAGCCCAACGTCGTGTAAGTAGACGCATAATTAAGCAGCTAGCTCATGAAGTAAAAAACCCGTTAGGCGGGTTAAGGGGCGCTGCACAGTTACTTGCAAGACAGTTGCCTACGGTTGAATTAAAGGCATATACAAAAGTTATTATCGAAGAAGCTGATCGTTTAGCTGCTTTGGTAGATAGCATTCTAGATGCAGGGCGAGAATCAAAAGAAGAGACCCTTAATCTTCATGAAGTCACTGAACATGTTGCAAAATTGATAGATGCCGAAAAGCCTGAGGGCGTAGACTTAATTAGGGACTATGATCCAAGCCTTCCTCTTGCTAGGGCTGATCGAAGCCAACTAATACAAGCCTTTTTAAATCTAGGTAAAAATGGCCTCCAAGCTGTTGGTTCAAAGGGTAATCTAATTTTTAGGACCAGGGCACTGAGTAACTACACTTTAGGCGGAGAAAGGCACCGGCTTGTTCTGTGTGCCGAAGTTGAGGACACGGGTCCGGGAATACCGGATGAATTGTTAGAGACAATTTTCTATCCATTGGTAACGGGTCGGCCTACTGGCACAGGGTTGGGATTAACCATCGCTCAAGACCTTATTAGTCGAAATGGCGGTTTAATTGAGTTTCGCAGTGAGCCTGGATCAACTGCTTTTCAGATGTTCTTGCCAGCAATAACTAACACGAGCAAAGTTAATTAATGGTCACGTCAGGGTTATCAGTTTGGGTTGTAGATGATGACGAGTCAGTGCGTTGGGTTTTAGAACAGGCGCTAAAACAAGCACATATGATTCCTCGGTGTTTTGAGTCAGGAGACGCTTTTTTTCGCTCACTTCATAGGGAAAAACCAGATGTCATTATCACAGATATACGTATGCCCGATATGACTGGCTTGGAGTTAATGGAACAATTAAGCGTACAAAATACAGATATTCCGGTTATCGTTATTACTGCACACTCAGACCTTGATAGTGCAATTAGTGCTTATAAAAGTGGCGCTTTTGAATATTTACCTAAGCCATTTGATATTGATGAGGCGGTAGAGTTAGTTTCAAGGGCTGCTGGACAAAGGACAGATTTAGCTGAAGCTGACATGGCAACTGGAGCCCAGCAAATGATAGGGCAAGCTCCGGCCATGCAAGAGGTATTTCGAGCAATAGGAAGGTTGTCACGTTCTAGCATGACGGTTCTTATCACCGGCGAATCTGGAACTGGCAAGGAGTTGGTGGCTCGTGCTTTACATGATAACTCTCCAAGAGCAGGGAAGTCATTTATTGCACTAAACACATCAGCTATAACTCCAGAATTATTGGAATCTGAGTTATTTGGGCACGAGAAGGGCGCCTTCACAGGAGCATCTGAACGTAGAATAGGGCGTTTTGAGCAAGCTGATGGAGGAACTCTATTCTTAGATGAGATCGGCGATATGTCAGTTGAATTGCAAACTCGATTACTACGCGTCCTGGCTGAAAGCGAATTTTTTCGAGTAGGAGGTCAGAAGCCAGTTAGAGTTGACGTACGAGTTATTGCCGCGACAAACCAGGATCTAAGTGAGGCTGTAGATGCTGGAAAGTTTAGAGAGGATCTTTTTCATCGTTTAAACGTTATGCGAATAGATGTACCTCCTTTGCGTAACCGCAAAGAGGATATAACTGCGCTTGCTGAAACTTATCTTAAGCAAGCTGCCAGAGAGCTTGATGTGCAACCGAAAACACTCAGTATTGCAGCTTCTGGAATAATGATGGAGTACGGATGGCCCGGAAATGTTCGTGAGCTAGTTAATATGTGTAGACGGCTAACAGTAAGTGCTGCCGGAGCAGAAATTACCACCGCTGATTTTCCATCAGAATTCGGGCGCTTTGGGCTCCGATCCAGCGATGACTGGACGGTGGGTCTTTCAGAATGGGCAGAAGATGAACTGTCATCTAAACCACGGAACACTTTGCTGTCGAAGGCACTACCCGCATTTGAGCGTACTTTGATAGAAGCAGCCTTACGTTATGCTCACGGGAAACGCTTAGAAGCTGCAAAGCTGTTAGGCTGGGGAAGGAACACGCTTTCCCGGAAGATAAAAGAACTTGACCTAGATAGTCACTGAGCGCTCTGACCGTGGGATCAGATTAAGGAACGGTAAGAGATATCCGCAATTATGCTTTCTGCAAGTTCTAGGGATGCTGCTCCATCATGACCGCTTACCTGACAAGGAACTCCTTCTCTAATAGCATCAACAAATGCTTGTGTTTCAGCAAGCAGGGCATCTCCTTTTTCTAGGTTCCATCGTTCTTCTCTGAGAGGGTCTTGGCTATTGTTAGTATCGTCTTCTTTAGCTACCAACTGAATTTCAGCTGTGTCAAAGTCGATAGATAAATATTGGCCTTCATGGAAAACTCGAAATTTCCGTTGGACGCTAGTTGAAACCCTAGATGCCGTGACATTAGCTATAGCACCAGTATGGAACTCAATCCTTGCGTTCGCTATATCAACAGATTTGGTTATTACAGATATGCCAACAGCTGATACGGTCTTGGGTTTGTCATTCACTAATGAGAGTATTACGTCCAGATCATGAATCATCAGATCCAAAATTACGTCTACGTCCGCACCCCTGCCTTTGAAGGGAGCAAGCCTATGACACTCAATAAAATGAACTTTTCCTAGTTTTTTTCGCGCTGAAATAAGGGCTGTATTAAAACGCTCAACATGCCCAACCTGGAGCCGAAGATCATTTGTGTCCGCAATTTTTGTTAACTCTTTAGCCTCACTGCTAGTTGCCGTCATTGGTTTTTCAATTAACACATGAACACCATTTTTCAAGAAGAATTGAGCAATTTCATAGTGAGTGCATGTATCAGTTGCAATAGTTACAGCATCTACAGACCCTATTAATTCTTTGTAATCGGCATAGAAAGCCACATCATTTTCTAGAGCTACAGCTTGGCCTAAACTTTGATCAAGATCACAGATAGCAACAAGATCTATATCATTGATTAGAGTATGTTTCTCGGCGTGGTATTTTCCTAGGTGTCCGGCCCCCACTACTGCTGTTCTTATTTTATTCACCTTCGTGCTACACCTTGTTTGGAGCTGGAAAGAAAATCTATTAAGTGTGATATCTGGTCGTCGGGCAGACAGTCAATTTCAATTTGCGCAATCACTTCTGGAATAGTAAGAGATTTTTTGAGAAAAATGCGAATAGCGCGGTCAACATTTCGACGCTGCTGTTCTGATAAGCCAGCTCTTTTTAAGCCAACTTTATTTAACGCTCTTGGGATAGCCCAGTGGCCATCAGCAACGGTATAAGGGGGGATGTCTTTATTAGCATGTGTACCTATAGCAAGAAACGAATATTCTCCAACACGTACGAACTGTGTAATTACACAACAGCCACCAATAATGGCATTTTTTTCAATGATGGAATGTCCAGCAAGCTGTGTAAGGTTTGTTAGTACAACACCATCTCCAACTTGGCAATCGTGTGCTACGTGCGCATAAGCCATGATGAAGGCCTTATCTCCGACTTTTGTAACGCCACCACCTTTTTCGCTTCCAAGATTTAGAGTTGCTCCCTCGCCGATTCTTGTGTGATCACCTAATATTAGCTTCGTATAGGAATCTTTATATCCCCATTCCTGAGGCGGTCCCCCCAGCATAGCACCACTTTGAATGTGATTGCTGGCCCCGATAAGAACTTCACCATAAGTACTGCCAAGCTTAACGTGGGACTCAATAACGGTATTAGGGCCTATAGATACTTTGCCGGTGATTACCACGTATGGTCCGATCTTTGTTCCAGGCTCAATTGTTGCATCATCTGAAATGATTGCTGTTGGGTGTATATTCAAAATATGACTCGGTTAAATTAATGCTTTATAAGTCAGACTATTAATTATTAAGCTTTTATAAAGCCGATATTAATAGCCTTATGCATAATCGCTCAATAAGAGGACAACATGCCTGCGAATTTAAGTCCAGCCTACAAGAAAGCAGAACAGGAGTATCGTGCAGCCCGAGATGATCAAGAACGTCTAACTTATCTTAAGGGAATGCTTCGAACCATTCCCAAGCATAAAGGGACGGAGCATTTACAAGCGGACATTAAAAGTCGCATCAAACTGCTTACCGAAGAACTAGCGGGGCCTAAGAAAGGAGGGAAAAGATCTGGCCCATTACATAGTGTGCGCAAAGACGGGGCTGCCCAAATTGCTTTGTTGGGTCCGCCTAATTCAGGCAAGTCTAGTCTGCATGCCAAACTTACTGGATCTCGGGCAGAGATCGGACCTTATCCACATACCACACATGAGCCGATGCCTGGCATGCTTCGCCATAAGGATATTACTTTTCAGCTAATAGACCTTCCACCTATATCAGCTGATCATATGGACAGCTGGTTTATAAATGCACTACAGCCCGCTGATGCTGCATTACTCATATTAGATATTGCAGATCCCGAGAGCATTGATCACGCTGCCGTAATTTTGGAGCGTCTAAAAGAAAAGAAAATAATTCTCGAAGAGCAGTGGTCTATGCCCGACAAGAATTTTACGCTAGAAGACAATGATAGATTGGACCCCTTTGGTATTTATTTGCCTACATTGCTTGTTGCTAACAAATATGATCTGGAGCCTGATCCAGCAGCGCTCAACATATTAAAAGAGCTGCTAGATATAAGTTTTCCATCGTTAGTGACTTCTATACGCACTGAACAAGGACTTAAAGAACTCGGAACATTGCTTTTTGATGGGCTTGAAATAATTCGTGTTTATACTAAAGCACCTGGAAAAGCTCCACAAAAAGACAAGCCGTTTACTCTTCGAAAAGGAGCAACTGTACTAGATGTCGCTCGGCTAGTTCACAAGGACATAGCTGGTTCGCTTAAATATGCCCGTGCTTGGGGCAACGGTGTTTTTGATGGTCAGCAGGTAGGGCCAGAACATCCATTATCGGATACGGACGTGATTGAATTACATATCCGATAGTTTTCTAACCATTTATAGAGTCATTATCTGTGGCTTGTTAAAACACTTTACCTACTAGCTTATCAACGGACCCTAGATTATGACTTTTAAGGTATTGACTAATACCCGTATTAATTTTTTTTGCTGCCATGGGGTCGTAAAAAAGTCCAGTGCCTAAACCAACTGTTGTGGCACCTGCTAATATAAACTCAAGAGCATCATGTGCAGTTTCCATTCCTCCCTGTCCAATAATGGGAATGTCATGTTTCGCTGCTATTTCATAGACTTGATGTACCTTTAAAATAGCTATAGGGCGAATAGCTGGCCCAGAAAGGCCTCCTTGTATGTTGCCGATAATAGGCTTCTGTTCTTCAACATCTATTGCCATACCCATTACGGTATTAATTACCGCTAAAGCATCTGAACCAGCCTGAATACACGATTCAGCATTAGCGGCGATGTCAGTCTGATTTGGGGATAGCTTTGCTATAAGGGGTTTATTTGTGGCTTTTCGACAAGCCTCAATTACACGAGCTGACATGTCAGGATAGTTGCCAAACGCAACACCCCCTTCTTTTACATTAGGACACGAAATATTGATTTCCATCGCATCAATTGGAGAGTTATCAAAACGACGAGTAACTTCGACATATTCTTCAATTGTTGAGCCGCAAATATTTGCAAAGAAACGCGTTTCATTAAAATTTAAGCTTGGAAGGATATCTTTAATTACTTTTTCAACTCCCGGATTCTGTAGCCCAATTGCATTCAACATGCCAGAAGGTGTTTCCCATACTCGGTGGGCTGGGTTACCTAAACGAGGTTTTAAAGTGGTGCCCTTTAAGATAATTGCTCCAACATCAGCATTAGAGAAGCCTTCTATTCGGGTATATTCTTCGCCAAAGCCAACGCAACCCGATAGAAGTATTACGGGAGAGGACAACTCGATCCCACAGAAGTTTAGGGCTAGGCTAGAACTCATGTTACAGGGGGCTTGGGCATTATTATTATGTCATTATGTAGTAGCCATGCAGTTAAGGCCATAGAAGGGAAAGTGTTTAATCTGATTTTATACCAACCGGAAATACCACCTAATACAGGGAATATTATTCGTTTATGCGCAAACGTCGGAGCTACGCTGCATTTAATACACCCTCTTGGTTTTGTGATGAATGAACGAAGTTTGCGACGCGCAGGGCTCGATTATCATGAGTTAGCGCTTGTTGTAGAACATTCCTCACTAGAGGCATGTGTTGAGACAATGTGTTCGGAAAGAGTTTTTGCTTTAACCACAAAAGGAAAAAAAACATTCTTTAGTCGACAGTTTTTACCGGGGGATGCATTTCTTTTTGGTCCAGAGACGCGGGGGCTTCCAGCACAATTGCTAACTTCCTTTCCATCCGAGCAAGTACTTCGAATACCTCTTAAAGAAGGAAACCGAAGTTTAAACTTAGCAAATGCTGCCGCAGTAGTTCTTTACGAAGCTTGGAGGCAGCAAGACTTTAATGGAATTTAATAATCAATCTTTCTCTACTCTGGTGTCAGTGGACGTTTTAATAAGTTAGATACAGCCTCATTTGGGGGTAGCCCTTCATAAATAACTTTGTAAATTTGCTCAACTATAGGCATTTCCACGCTTAATCGTTTAGCAACTTTGTAAACAGCGCTTGCTGCATAGTAACCCTCGACTACTTGACCAATAGTTTTACGAAGATCTTTAGCACTAGCCCCACTAGCAAGACCAAGCCCGAAACGGCGATTTCGAGACTGATCATCTGTACAGGTTAAAACAAGATCTCCCATACCGGACAGTCCAATAAAAGTGTCTTTCTGGGCGCCTAATGCTAATCCAAGTCTAACCATTTCCATTAAAGCGCGTGACATCATGGCTATTCGCGTATTAGACCCAAAGCCTAAGCCATCAGATATGCCTGCACCGATAGCAAAAACATTTTTTGTAGCGCCACCAACCTCAACGCCAATTACGTCTTTCAATACGTATGCTCTAAAAGAGTCTGTGCTGATAGATTCTGCAAGGCGAAAAGCATTCTCCTGACTAGATGATGCTATGGATAGTGCACTAGGCAAATTTGCCGCCACTTCGGCAGCAAACGTTGGGCCGGATAAAACAGCTGTCTGTAAATTAGTTCCTATTACGTCCGCAACAACTTGGTGCGGAAGCAGCCCTGTGCTGGTCTCAAACCCTTTTGTGGCCCAAGATAAATACTTTATTGATTGGGTGTAGCTCTTTAACCGTTCAAGCGTCTCTCTAAATGCATGGCTAGGTACAACAATTAGTACATCCTCAACTTTAAAAAGAGCTTCTTCAAAATTTGTGGTAATTTGTAATGTATCAGGAAAGCTTATTCCAGGAAGATAAAGTTCATTCTTTCGAGCCTGCTTCATAGACTCTATTTCCTTTTCTTCAATTCCCCACATAATTGTCTGGCGTCCAGCACGGGCAAATTGGATAGCGAGTGCTGTCCCCCAAGAGCCGGAGCCCAACACTGCAATTCGGTTTTCTAGGTTAATGGAAGTAGTCTCGCGTTTTAGTGCGTGCTTTTAAGAGGATCAGTTTCTTGCTCGCCTTTTTCTTGAAGCCTCTCTTGAACTGCCTTTGCGTATAGAGCGTCAAAATTAATAGGCTGTAATAGTAATTGAGGAAACCCGCCACGCGTAACCATATCTGAAATAGCTTCTCGTGCAAATGGATATAATGCATTAGGGCAATAGCTCCCAATTAGCATTTCTTTTTCCTCTTTCGTGTAGCCCTGCATTATGAAGACTCCCGCTTGCTCAAGTTCTACGACAAATAGGACCTGATCTTTATCCTTGGCTTCTACAGTTAGCGTTAGCGCAACTTCCTGTGCATCTTTTCCAACCTCCTTAGAGACAGACTTAATATTCAGCTCAGTTTGCGGCGCCATATCAGTACTGAATATTTCAGGTACTTTTGGCGATTCAAAAGAAAAATCTTTAACATAAATTTTTTGCAAAACGAGTTGCTTGGACTGGCTATCCGCAGACTTTTGTTCTGTCATATGATTGAGTGTCCCTATGGTCAGTTGATATGAAAAGTTGAATCACGATCGTAATAGCGTCAGCTTATTTCTGCCACCTAAGCACTAGTAACCTGTGTTCAGACTACGTTCATGTCTTACTATACTTGTGGGCAGCCCTAATAAATAGCCACGAATTTCGGGATACCCCTTCATTTAACTAAGGTCATGCTGTCTGTACGCCATTGTTTTAGGCCGCCTTTTAAGCTAAACACACTTTCAAATCCAGCCTGTCGTAGAAGATTGGCTGCCTTTCCAGAGTTTATGCCATTTTCGCAGACAGTGAGCAGTGGTTTATTCTTTTTCTTAGGTATATTTTTGTCTCTTTGAATATTATCTAAAGCAATATTTTTTGAGTTGACAATATGACCTTCCTGATAGTGATCAATTGGTCTTACATCAATAATGATGGCGCCATTATTTATAAGGCGAACCGCATCTGTTGTTGAAACTTGAGTAATGAGCGTGGCTTTACGCTTGATCTCGTAAAATATAACGCCGACCCACGAAACTAGTAGTGCCACGACAAGTAGGCTGTTGTTATCCGCAAATTCCACCAATCGATCCATTCTGTTCTCCAGTAATACGGGGCTTTTGGGGGCCTGAATTATACCAGCCGAGCTTTTTCGGTATTGAATAGCTAGACTTCGCTTTGTTATGCGACCCAATAATTGTAAAACCAGATATATCACTCTGGCTATTTTGTTTCATTGTTATTGTTTTGCTAATTTTGTTTCGAGCCAAACCTTAGAAGAGGAGAGTTTGAAAGAGGTGCTTATCGAGCTAAGAGCTCTTGAGGAAAGGTTGTCGCAGCAGAATCTGGATCATGAAAGAAGTAGTCGTGCTTTAAGGGAAGTAGAAGTGAAAATCTCAGAGAGCTCTAAAGAGCTTGTTCTTATTCAACAGCAGCTTAGTGACCAACAGGAACATATTAGGAATTTGGAAAATGAAATAGATGAGGTGCAACTTAGGCTAAATGGAGAGCGTGCGGTTTTGTATCAGCAGGTACGCCAAAGCTATTTTTCTGGTAGACAGGAAAAAATAAAACTGCTGCTCAATCAGGAGGAACCAGCGCGCTTGGGAAGAATGGTTATTTATTATGATTTTCTTAATAGAGCACGAATTGAAAATATTAATGCGGTGATGTCAGACGTTAGCAGGTTAGAAGAGTTGGTAAGCACAAGCCGTATCGCACTGTTAGAACTTGTAGTGTTGGAGAAGTCTAGGGAGCTTGAAATTTCAGAGTTGGAAAATGCTCGACAAGAGCGCCATTTGCTTGTTGCACGACTTGAAAATGAAATCGCTGAGTCAGGGCGTAATATCCGTGATTTGCGTGCAGAAGAAGAACATCTTAGACAAGTAGTTGAGGAAGTGAGGGCAGCACTTTCAGGATTTCCCTTTGATGTAGAAGTCGACTTTGGCAACGTTAAGGGGCATTTGCCTTGGCCTGTCGAAGGAGTTGCTACAAACAAATATGGAGAGACACGGGAGAATAGCGAGTTAGTATGGAATGGAATCGTATTGAGCGCATCATTAGGAGCGACTGTAAGGGCGGTTCACTATGGCCGCATAGCTTTCGCCGATTGGTTACCAGGTTTGGGGCTTTTAGTGATTGTTGACCATGGCGAGGGCTATATGAGTCTTTATGCACATAATGAGACCATTTTGAAGGAATCCGGTGAGTGGGTGATGCCCGGTGATGCAGTTGCACAGGTGGGCAACTCTGGGGGACAAACACAATATTCTCTATATTTCGAAATTCGCCATGAAGGCCGTCCTATAAACCCAACTCCATGGCTATCTCCAGCAGTTCAGAGGTAATACGTCTTTATTTTAAAGGACTTGCTCTGCTGTGCTAAGGTGATCGGCTGGAAGAAGGGTTTTTTATTATCTATGTTTATCAAAAGTCGAATCATTCTTTTGGTGTGTTTTGGGGCTGTGGCTGGGATAGCCGCATCCGCAGGCGGTTATTTGCTGAATGAAAGAATTTCTAAAAATTTTCGTGCAGTTAATTTCAGCTCTCAAAGTGAGGAACAAACTAACCTTTTGGTTGAAGTCCTGGACAGCCTACGTGAAGAATATGTGCATGAGCTAGATGAAGCGCGTCTCGTTGAGAACGCTATAAACGGAATGCTAGAAAGCCTTGATAATCACTCTCGTTTTCTAAGCGCTGAAGATTATGAAGGAATTAGGATTAGTGCTACAGGACAATATGCCGGTGTTGGTTTAGATATCAGCCTGAATAATGGAGAACTTAAGGTTGTTGCCCCATTAGATGACACGCCAGCTCAGCGTGCAGGAATATTACCTGGCGATGTTTTAGTGTCAGTTAATGATGTACCTGTAGATGTAAAAGATACAGAGGCAACAATTAAAAGGATGCGTGGAGAACCAGGCACACAAGTTACCTTGGAATTAAGGCGTCATGGCCGGGAAGGACCACTTCGATTTGCTTTGACTAGGTCAGATATTTATGTGAAAACCGTACGAACGGAATATCTTGGAATGGGTTATGGTTATATAGGGCTAACCGGATTTGCAGATAGTACTGCAGATGAACTTGAAAGAGCCCTTAGAAGTTTGCCCAATGATAATGAGTTAAGTGGTGTCATACTTGATCTTCGTAACAATCCTGGTGGGGTTTTAGATGCTGCAGTTGCGGTAGCTGATGCTTTTCTTGATAAAGGGCTGATCGTTCGTGGGGGTGGGCGTGTTAACAATACAAGTTTTGAAGAATATGCAAAACCAGGTGACATTTTCTCTGGTTTATTAGTTACGGTTTTAATAAATGAAGGCTCAGCATCGGCTTCTGAAATTGTTGCTGCTGCCCTAAGAGAGCATAGTCGGGCGCGACTTGTAGGTGAACAGACATACGGCAAGGGCTCGGTACAGTCAGTTATTCCGCTCTCGAATGGTCAGGCATTAAAATTAACTACCTCACATTATTTTACGCCTTCTGGGAATTCTATTAATGGCATGGGTATAAAACCTGACATAGTTGTCGTAGCTGAAAATCCATTGCAACTTTATCGTGGCCCGGGTAGTGATATTTCGGCAAATGAAGACATTCAATTGCAAGAGGCGCTTCGTCTTATGAGCTCCGAATAAACTAGTAAGACATTTCAAATCCCTTTGCTTCATAAGCAATAGCATATATATGGGAGAATTCTGGCGTTGGTCCGCATACCAACAAAGTGATTAAATATTTATTTTATTACCTATTAGAAGTTAATTTGGGTTTATGCTTAATTTTTATAGTGTTCTTAGCCGTTTTCTTATTACATATCGCTTAGTAATTTGGATAGTGGCTGTAAGTGCAGCATGTTTTTTAATTGGATTTATAGTGTTGGGAGAGCCTGCTGGGGACCCAACATACACTTTGGCGTCAATTGTGATTTTGCTTTGGGCGCTTTGCTTGGTGATTGTGGGTCAAATATTTTCTGTTCCTTTAAAAAAATCAGGATTGAATTCAACAATTATTCAAAGAATTAAACATAAACTTTCTAAAAGCATTAGATGGCTTATGGCGCTAATTACAACGGCACTATTTTTTTTTGTAATATGGCTATCACTTAAAACTTTAAGTTTATTTTTTTATGGTTGAGGTGACCTTTGCGCATAATCATTAAATATTGCGGACGCTGAAATTACCGAACAATTGCCTCCGGTCTGGAGGCTACAATAAAAAAGGAAGTGGATATAAATGTGGAGCTCGTTGAGGGTAGTGATGGCGTATTTGATGTTTTATGTAATGATAATGCCATTTTCTCTAAAAGCGATAAGGGACGGTTCCCTACCCATAAGGAAATTATTGATTTAATTTTACAATTCAATATCTAGGAGTGATATTTTGTCAGCACAAGCACTAAACGTTAAATTGCTTGGTGAAAGTGTGTGTTTTGGGTGTGGGCCAGCTAATACCCAAGGCTTGAATATTAAGGTTCATTATGACCCAGATAATTCAGAGAATGTAATTGGACATTTCACCCCGGACCCCAAATTAATAGGGTTTCCAGGCATAACTCATGGAGGGGTTATTTTTACGGCGTTGGATTGTATGGCTTGTTGGGCAGGTATGTTGTTAACAACTGGTGCAAAATCTTTATGGCTGACAAGATCAGCTCAAGTCACGTACCATCGACCTGCTAGAGAATCAGAGCCAGTATTTCTTTCTGCTTACATACCGGAACTAGATGAATCTAGCCGAATCCAGGTTGTTCACAGTGCTGCAAAAAATGAATCAGGAGACTTGTTAGTAAACGGCCGTTATAAAATGATTGCCTTAAGCCCAAAGAAATTCATGTCTGTTTTAGGTATTGAGAAACTTCCGGAAGATTGGGCGTCTTGGGTTGATTCATAAGGAAATTATGATTGAACATAGAGTTTTAAAAAAAGTTAAAGCGAATGAAAAAAACTTTTTCCCAAATTGGGGTGCTGCTGCGCCATTTGTCGGAATAATTTTTGGCGCATTTTGTGGGGGCGGGATAGGCATTTATTTTGATATAGCTTTTATAGGCATAATTGTTGGCTCGGCAGTTGGAATATCAGCTGGGATGGTATTATTGGCCGCGGCAGTGGTTGTAGCATCAAGTCGCTCCAAAAATTAATTTAACGCATGGATATTAATTTTCGCAGCTGCAAAATATGAAAAGGCCATATGGTAAACAGACCTCAAATGGCCTTTGGAACATGCCTGCAGCTGAGCGCAACAAAGAAGCCATTCTTAATGTTTTGCGGGACCATGCGCCATCGTATGGCCAGGCCTTAGAGATTGCCAGTGGTACAGGCCAACATATTATTTATTTCGCAAAGTTTTTAAGTGAACTTTCTTGGATACCTTCCGATCCAGATGCAGATTTTCGTCTTTCCATCCAAGCAAGAATCAATAGAGAAAAACTCTCAAATATATCTAGCCCTCTGGATCTGAATGTACTTACATCGTCATGGCCTGTTCTAGAAGCAAACATGGTCTTTTGCAGCAACATGATTCATGTGGCGCCTTGGGAGGCAGCAAAAGCGCTTGTGTATGGCGCGAATAAAATTCTTTCAGACTCAGGAGTCCTTTTTTTGTATGGTCCATTCCGGCGTAGAGAAGGCCATACTGCTAAGACAAACGAGCTGTTTGATAAACAGCTAAAAAGGAAAAATAAAGATTGGGGATTGAGAAACTTAGAAGATGTTGAACAGTTGGGGCTAAACGTAGGGTTGGTTTTGAGTGAAATTGTGAAAATGCCGGCAAACAATTTTAGCCTTATTTTTAGACGTATGTAGTAAACAAAAAAGATATCACGCTTAGTTTCACGCACACTTTTTAGCAAAACACATGGAATAAATCTTCTACAGAGTGTAACGTCATCCGCCCGATTAGATATTGAACGGATTTATAAGGAGACAAGGATGGTACAAGCAACGGCTCGACATATACTTGTGGATAGCGAGGAATTTTGTATGGACTTGAAGGATAAAATCTCGGTGGGAGAAGATTTTGCAGAACTTGCAAAGGAGCATTCGAGTTGTCCGTCAGGACAAAGAGGTGGTGAATTAGGAACATTTGCACCAGGCCAGATGGTTAAGGAATTTGATACGGTTGTTTTCAGTTCTCCGATAAACGAAGTTCAGGGGCCAGTGAAAACCCAATTTGGTTATCACTTGATTGAAATTACCAGTCGTACCGAATAAAGCGACAAACTGGACGTTTATATTTTATTTTAATTGCATTTTTTCGAATACAAGCAGAAATATAAATGGTAGTAGTTAGCTGATCGATAGAGTTATATTTTTGTTAAAATTTTTTGAGAACGGGTTGACCAAAGCTAAGCACACACTTACAGTGATTCATAAGCCCGAATAAGGTTTAGTGGGCGTTCGTTTATGCGCATTAATCAGAACGTTTTTTAATTGATGTTTATGTGAGTTTTATTGATGAATATTTATGTTGGAAATTTGTCTTATTCATTAAGTGAATCTGAACTAAGAGATGCTTTTGCAGAATTTGGCGATGTTGTTTCGGTTAAGATTTTAACTGATCGAGAAACCGGACGTTCTAGAGGGTTTGGTTTTGTTGAGATGTCTAATCAGGCTGAAGGTCAAACGGCAATCGCTCAATTAAATGGAAAGGATGTTGGAGGACGTGAGCTGCGTGTTAATGAGGCTAGGCCTCGTGAGCAACGCTAAACACATAATTAAAAATATTGCTTTCCTCTTCAAATAATCATGCTAAACAGCTGCTTCCAATAAAGCTGTAAGTACTGCTGACAAGAGAGTTTGCAGGAAGCTTATTGAGTTGAGTAACATCTCACTCAGACAATCAAAATTTATGCCAAATAATGAAAGAAGAAACTAAGGCCACCAAAAAACCTAAAATTAAACGTCGAGATTTTCTTTCATCTGCCGCTATTCCAGTAGCAGCGGCACTTGCGCCACCTGCATTGTTGGCCCAAAACACTCAACAGGATATCAGCCAAGTCGAAAATAAAGTTCGCGTTGGAATAATTGGCGCCGGTGCAGTTGTTCGTAATGTCATGATTCCAGGTTTCAGACGAATTCCAGAATGTGAAATTGTTGCAGTTGCGAATCGGTCTCTACAATCTAGTAGTCGGGTTGCTCAAGAGTTTGACATTCCGCGTTCGTATTCTAATTGGCAAGAATTGCTAGATGACGATGAGGTAGATGCAGTTTTGATTGGTACCTGGCCTTATATGCATCACACAATTACTTTGGCTTCTTTGGAAAAAGAGAAGCACGTGTTGTGTCAGGCTCGTATGTCAAACACCGCAGCTGAAGCTCATGCAATGCTGGCAGCTTCAAGTCAGCATCCCGAACTCATCTGTCAGTTGGTGCCTACTTCCACTAGTTATGTGGTTGATAGAGTTTTACAGAATTTATTGGAAGAAGAATATGTAGGTGAAGTCCTTTCAGTTGAGGTTCAGAGAGTGCAGCGCCGGTTCGCTGATTTTAATGGTCAGCTTCATTGGCGTCATAATCGAGAGTTCAGTGGCTACAACACTTTGAATATTGGCTCTACCTATGAGTCTATGATGAGATGGTTTGGTGCTGGCAATCGGATAATGGCGATGACAAAGGTACACGTTTCTAGCAGACGTGATTCTTCTGGGGAATTGCGCCCTGTTAGCATTCCTGATCATCTCGATGTGCTATATGAGCTTGATAATGGAGCTCAGGTGCATATGAAATTCAGTGCAACTAGCGGTCTATCACAAGGAAATCAAACTTGGATATTTGGTAGTGAAGGCACTATTCATATAGCTGGCACCCCAGGCCGTGTAGATAGCGGCCAGACTATTTTTGTTGGTCGTAGAGGGGACACTCAACTTGTTGAGCTTGCCAATCCCCGTGAGCAGCAAGCTATCTATCGAGTAGAGGAAGAGTTCATCAGGGCTATTCTGGGTTTAGAGGAAGTAACAATGAATACTTTTGAGACGGGTGTAAAGTATATGGAGTGGACTGAGGCCGTTATTCGTAGTTCCGAGTCTGGAGCAGTAGTTAATCTCCCGTTAATAATCTAAGTTAATGTAATTAAAACAACAAAATATGAGCTTAAGAAATCTAGTCTAAAGGGCTTTGTTACTGATTAAAAAAATAGCAGTCTTTAGGGTTAACGACTAATTGATAAATTATTTAGTAGCCCCTCTTCTGCGTATTTGGTTAGTAATAAATTATCGTGAGATGGGATCACCAACAGATTCTCTTCGAGTAGTCCGTTGAGCCAGGCAAGTTGGGCCATCAATTCTACAGGGTCTTCGCCTATTCTATTAATTGTTTCTTGGGGCCTTAGTTTTTTTTGCTTAATATTATCTATTGACCACCCAATGTCACCAATAAAAATGTATTCTGTCCCCATTTCTAGTTGAACATAAATCATTTGGTGTCCCGGGGTGTGTCCCGGAGCCTTAACTAGGACAATGCCCGGAGCTACTGGAAGCAATATGTCGTAGTCTATGATGATGTAATCATTTGCCTGTTCTTCTGTTAGGCCGATCTCAGGCAATTGAGGTGAATTAATTAAGGTATCCACTTGAGCTTGAGTCAGAATCGTTTTGCCTGCAATCTCATCTCTAATACTACTGCGCAGCACGCCCGCAATATGATCACCGTGTTCATGGGTGATTAAGATGAGGTTAGCTTGCTGTAAAGCATCCTGTACTAGTTGATTATTTTCAGGCCAGTAAGGTTCAACACGCCCGAAACCATAAAAACGATGAACTATCTCATCCATTCCAGCATCGATCATCACCGAACCATCTTCATAAATTATCTGAAATGCCGTACGGGCTGAAACAAATAGCTCTTCACTTCCGTCCTCCACCACTATCGAATATGTTCTATGGCTTTCGGCGAACTTTATAAAATTAACAGCTCTTGGTAGCGAGCCCGGCATAGTCTGTGATGAGTTGCGGATTCGTTCTATAAGGTCGCCCGGGTAATGTAATTCCTGAGTTTGTGCCTTATTTATGCTAACACTTGTAAGGGCAATGCAAATTAGCGTGTTGCGTTTCCAAATCATCATAATATTTTGAGGCTTACAAACACATTACCTGCTTAGAATGAAATCGTTTAGGGTGTTTTGTCACATGTAATGCTAGTTTGCCGGAAAATTTCTTAAGGTATTTTGTATTCCGCATGATTCGTTAACAAAATCTGCGAAGAATCATCCTCAATGTTAACAGGCTCTGCAAATGCTTTAGTAAAAACGATACCTAGAATAAGTCCAGTAAAAATACCGATCACAATCATGAAACTATCGTAAAAACGTTTTTCTTGTTTGTTCAACAATCCCTCCCTTATTTATTGATAATTATAGGGCTTATACTAGTCGCTTCAATGTCAATCACATAAGTTTATGTAATACCAAGTCTGCGGATTTTAACCAAATTGTCCATCTTCTAGTTCTTTTAGGCGTGTTTCTAGCAACTCTAATTTTTCCCGGGTTTTGGACAAAACAGCTGTTTGTATGTCAAATTCTTCACGGGTTACAAGGTCCATTTTTGATAATCCAGATTGGATCATAGATTTAAAATTACGTTCCATGTCACCACTTATAGATTTTAGATTTCCAGGTACGGCCTCAGCAAGCTGCCTGGCTAAAGCGTCTAAAGTAGGACGTTGGGATTTATTAGTCATAATTATTACCCTATCAAGAAAGTATACTTCTGGTATTGCAGTAGATTTTTAAAGCTGTTCTACAAGGACATGATACCCTCAACAAGTAATAAGATGCGGAAAAGTAATAATCTCGGTGCTTTATTGAAATTATGAGAGAAAAAAATACAAATAATTCCAATTCTCCAGAAAACACAAAGGCTTCAGAATTGAAAGAGGAAGCTATTTCTAGTGATAGCAATCATATAATAAGGCGAACTAATAGAGTCTCTTATTTTGCTTTGGTGTGTGCTCTAATATTTGCACTATTAGCAATTTTTAGTAGCGGTTATATATGGTGGCAATATCAACAATATCCTATTTTATTGAGCCAATCTGAAAGTCAAACTACGAATTCCATAAGTGATCTTAAGTTAAGCCTTGACGCATTAATAGGGAGAATTAATTCTCTTCAAGATGCAAACAATTCTGCGCGAGATTTTGTCAATGAAATTGATAATCGCGTACAACAATTGCCCGAACGCTTTGAGGCTTTGGAGCGAAGAATAAGTTTGTTACAAGGCATTTCTGATGACACAAGGCGTGGATGGTTATTTGGAGAGGCTCAGTATTATTTGACAGTGGCTGACACAACCTTGAGCCTATATAAGGATCGTGATGGCGCGATTACGGCGATGGAACTGGCTGATGCGAAGCTCATAGAACTGGGCGATCAATCATTTACTGTCGTGCGTCAGCATCTCGCACAAGATTTGCAATTATTACGTGCTATTCAACTTACTGATGAAGAGGGATTGAACAATAGCCTACTTAGACTTATGGAAATGGTCGATTCCCTGCCAATAGTATCCGTTCCATTACAAAATCTTAGCAATCAAGAGCAATCAAGTGTGGACATGGAGTCTGCCTTGATGCGCGTTTGGCTCAGGTTTAAACAGGCTATCTTAGGAATGGTAAGTGTTGAGCGTGTCGAATCACTTTCGACCAGAGCCCTCACAGCAGAGGAACAGGCGGTGATTAAAAAGCAATTGGAGTTGGAGTTACAGATTGCTAGGCTTGCTCTATCTCGTCGTCAAAGTGAGGTTTTTCAAACTAGCCTTAGTGCGGCCAATATTCTTCTTGCACGTGAGTTTGATACGAATGATGCAAGGGTTGAGGGCGCCAGTTTACTGTTGCAGGAGCTGGTTCAGCTAGAGATTGACCCACAATACCCAGATATCGGAGGCTCTCTTGAGTTACTCCGTGATCTTGGGAATAGAGAATAGTAGTGAAAACAGGATTTTGGGTTTTAACTGCTCTTTTTGTTGGAGCTTTTTCTGCTCATTTGCTGGCACAGGATCGTGGCTATGTTCTCATCAATTTTATGGGATATGTTGTTGAAATGTCAGTCCCAGGATTGTTGCTGGCACTAGGGGTGGGCTATGTTTTTATTAGGCTATTAGTTGCAATTTGGAACGCGCCAAGGGTTTTAGGGGAAGTGGTAGCAGATCGGCGAGTACGTTCTGCAGGAGAGAGACTTACTCGCGGATTGATCCATATGTCAGAAGGAGATTGGTCAAAGGGTGAACGGCTCTTAGCCCAAAGCCTTCGTGGTACAGACGCTCCATTGATTAGCTATCTTCTTGCCGCTAGAGCGGCACAATTACAAGGATCGGAAAGTCGAAGAGATGACTGGTTAAAGTTGGCGTATGAGGAGTTACCTGCTGCTGAAACTGCGGTCCTATTAACTCAGGCGGAGCTCCAGTTAGAAAATGGAGAATATGAACGAGCACTAGCTACGCTTAACCGTGTTCAGGAAGTAGAGTCTGATCATCCTGCTTCTCTTGCATTACTTGCTAAGGTTTATTATGCATTGGAAGATTGGGATCAGCTTGTAGCTTTGTTGCATAAACTGGACTCTGCACGGCTTGAAAAAACCGAGCTAGATGACTTGTGTGCGGTAGCTCTTCAATCCTATTGGGACCAGCATAAGTCAAATGTTAATGATATCGATCGCATATGGGGGAAATTGCCTATGCGGCTCCGAAGATCCCCTAAAATAATATCAATACATGCGTCAGCAATCAGTGGCCTAGGACTAGGAAAAGACGCTGAGAAGGAGATTAGAGCAGCATTAAAAAAGGAATGGGATGAAAATCTCATTCTTGCTTATGGAAAGATTGCTGATGGAGATACTGAAAAACAATTACGTCATGCAGAAGAATGGCTGAAATCCCATTCAGAGGATGCTGGCTTATTACTTACAGCTGCAAGACTCTGTATGGCATTAGAACTTTGGGGGAAAGCACGAAGCTATTTAGAATCAAGTCTAGCAATGTCACCTAGAACAGATTCTTTTGCTTTGTATGGACGCCTTCTAAAACAGTTTGGCGAAGAGGACAATGCCGCACTTGCCTTTAGATCAGGCCTAGCACTAGTTACTACTGCATTAGAAGAAATGCCAGCTTTGGATAGTCCTGATAATGTTTTTATAAGTGATGGTGATGGGTTCGTATCAGATAGTAATGAAATTATCGAGGCTGAGAGCGCCGAGAATTGAGCCACTTAATGAGTTCTTCCCACTGTTCCCAATCTTGCCATGTCTGATAGTAAGGTAGTTCATGAATACCTAGTCCTCGTTGATAGGCACGAATATAGTTCTGTGCTTCTCTAAGCGCCGCTGTATAGGGTACTTTCAACTTATCCAGATATTCATCAAGCTCTTGGAAGATTAGCGTGTTTTCCTTTATTCGATTAGCAATTATGGCAACTCGCGCTTTTCTATTGGCTATTTTGCCCTTATTCATAAGTTCATCTACAAATTCAGCACCAGCCTTGATATCAATAGGCGAAGGAAGTATAGGGACGATAATCGTTTCGGCATGATTTACAAGAGCAGTAAGCTCTGGTCCGCTTGATCCTGCAGGAGCATCAATAATTAAGTAATCAGTATTTCTTGGAAGATAACGAAGACCATCTTCAAAAGCTGCTAGTCCGGTAATTGAAGGGTGATCTTCAGGGCGCACGTCTAGCCAACTGAGGCTAGTTGCCTGAATATCATAGTCAGCTAGCGCTGTAGAATACCCCTCAGATGCAAAATAAGCAGCAAGATTAGTAGCAATAGTACTCTTGCCGCAGCCACCTTTTGAATTAGTTACTAGTATGTGTCGCATTTTATCTCCGAGAAAATTAATATCCCCCTATTAGCTTAACAAACGTTTTAGCTATATCCAGAAATACAAAATAGCTAGGCTCACCGAAAAAGTCTATTCTATTTTTTAGCCATTAATCTATTCCAAGATCGCTCCAAATTTTGTCGACTTTTTTAATAATTTTGGAGCTCATACTGATTGGTATTCCCCAACTTCGATTTGTTTCGCTAGCCCATTTGTTGGTAGCATCAAAACCAATCTTTGATCCCAGACCGGGAACTGGAGATGCAAAATCCAGGTAATCAATTGGCGTAGATTCTGGAAGTTCAGTATCTCGAGCTGGGTCGACTCGTGTGCTAATTGCCCATAAAACATCTCCCCAGTTTCTAACATCTATATCCTCGTCTACTACGATAATCATTTTGGTATAAAGAAATTGTCGCAGGTAGGACCAAATTCCGAACATAATTCTTCGTGCGTGACCGGGGTATTGTTTTTGAATACTAACAACCGCAATGCGGTAAGAGCATGCCTCACTGGGGAGGTAAAAATCGACAATTTCCGGGAATTGTGTCTTAAGAATAGGGACAAACATATCGTTCATTGCTAACCCTAATATGGCGGGTTCGTCTGGAGGCCTGCCAGTATAGGTAGTATGGTATATGGGGTTTTGGCGGTGGGTTATGCGATGAACAGTCATAACAGGGAATTTTTCAGTCTCATTGTAATAGCCTGTATGGTCTCCAAAAGGCCCCTCAATAGCTGTGTCCTCCGGTTCTATAGTTCCTTCTAGGGTGATTTCAGCATTAGCTGGTACCTTTAAGGAAGAACAAAGGCAAGGTGTAAGGATTGTACGTGCTCCTCTTAATAGCCCAGCAAATGAGTATTCAGATAAGGTATCTGGTATTGGTGTAACTGCTGCTAACAAGGTGGCTGGATCTGCGCCAATACTTACTGCAACTGGGAATGGCTCCTGCGGTTTCTTTCGGCACCAAGCTTTAAAATCGGTGGCCCCACCTCGATGCTCTAGCCAGCGCATTATAATCCGATTCCTACCAATTACTTGTTGTCTGTAGATACCAATATTCTGCCTTGAAGTAGTATCTTCATTTTCAGGACCCTTTGTTGTTGTTAGCCCCCATGTGATTAATGGTCCAGCGTCCTCTGGCCAACAAGTTTGTATAGGTAATGTCCCAAGATCAACATCCGCAGCTTCTAAGATGACTTCTTGGCACGGGCCATTTTTAGTAGTTCGAGGCGCCATGTTGAGAATTTCTTTAACAAGGGGTAGTTTTTTCCAAGCCTCACCAAGGCCTTTAGGTGGTTTTGGCGCTCGCAGTGATGCTAGTAGCTGACCTAATTCAGTAAAAACTTTAGTTGAATCGGCACCAAGTGCGGTTGCAATCCGTTCCTGTGTTCCAAAAAGATTAGCTAATACAGATATATTTGAATTTACTACGTTGTTGAACAATAGCGCAGGTCCCTTGCGTTTCAGGGTTCGGCTGCATATCTCAGTAATCTCAAGATTAGGAGACACAGGCTCTGAAATTTGATGCAGTTCCCCCTGAGATTCCAACTCTGATAGGAACCCCCTTAAATCGCCATACTTAGTTTTAGGTTTAGTAACGTTTGAATCCACTATAATCCTCTTGCACAAGTTAACCCTGAAAGTGAGTTATTACCAGTACAATGAAGTTTGAATTTACAAAGATGCATGGTCTTGGCAACGATTTTATGATTATTTGTTGGCCAGATGATATGGCAATGCCAAGAGAAGAGCTTGTGCGCACTTGGGCAAATAGGCGTACTGGGATTGGGTTTGATCAGCTATTAATTCTTCAAAAATCTGCTAAAGCCGAGGCAGATATCTTCTATCGAGTATTCAATGCAGATGGCTCCGAGGTTGAGCAATGTGGTAATGGCGCGCGGTGTATAGCTCACTATCTTTTCAGCGAGATAGAGGAAAAGGCTCTGGTATTAGAGAGTATGGCTGGATTAGTGGAGGCTAGATTACTGGCTGATGGCATCTTGGGGATCAATCTTGGAGAGCCAAATTTTGTGCCAAGTTCTCTTCCTAGTGATTTGGAAGCTACGTCTGAACTTTACAGGCTAGACTTAACAAGCGGAATAGCAGAATTTGGTTTGGTGTCCATGGGGAATCCGCATGCAGTGATTAAAGTTAATTCTGTTGAACAAGCCCCCGTTAGAATAGTAGGGCCGGAATTACAGTCTCATTCCTCATTTCCGCAAGGCGTCAATGTTGGTTTCGTACAATTTTTAGATGAAAAAAGCCTGAAACTTAGGGTATTCGAGAGAGGTGTAGGCGAAACTAAAGCATGTGGAACCGGTGCTGCGGCTGCAGTAGCTCTTGGTAGGTGTTGGGGTCTTTTGGAAGAGAGCGTTAAGGTAGAGTTAAAAGGCGGCATACTTCAGGTTGAGTGGCAGGGACCAGGTTATCCGTTATGGCTATCAGGCACGGCAACTAAGGTTTTTGAGGGGCAAATAGAATATGAGCCGACAAAAAAAAATTGAAGATATTTCTGTAGGTGAGTTGTCAGAGGATTCTATAACAGAATATTTGGAGAATCATTTGGATTTTTTTGAGGGGCGTGAGAATCTGTTAATGAATCTACAATTATCACACCATCAAGGTAGTGGTGCGATCTCGCTGGTAGAACGTCAGGTTGAGGTGCTTCGTGAGAGCAACTTGAAGTTTAAACAGCAGCTGAAGGAGATAGTTGTAGCTGCTAAGGATAATCATAAGGTCTTAGATAAAATTCACCAATTGGCGTTACGACTGATTGAGTCACCAAGCAGTGTAAAACGAATACAAATTTTGCAATCAAGTTTAAAAAAAGATTTCTTGGCTGATCGGTGTGTGCTCATAATATTTTCATCAAAAGTTAAGAGTGTCTTTTCGGATAATGATTTCACCACTTTCATTGATCCTTCTGATAAGCGATTAAGCCCATTCGAAAGCTTTTTGCAGTCAGGCCGACCCCGTTGTGTACAGTTAAAAGACTCTCAGAAAAAAATTGTTTTTTCGGATGATGCTCCAGAAATTAATTCAGCAGCGCTAATTCCTTTGGGTAACAGTGAAATGTTAGGCTTTATGGTTATAGGTAGCATCGATTCTGATTATTTCAATCCAGGCAAAGGTATGGATTTACTAACACGTCTCGGAGAATTGGTAGTTGCCGTTCTTAAGGAGAAGTGATGTATGGAGATGATTAATGGGTCAAGCATCACAGGATCTTGAGGCAAAATTCGAGGCATTTTTTCGACATCTAGAAAAAGAACGAAGACTTTCATCCCATACTGTTAGCGCTTACCGATCAGACTTGAGCGCATTGGTTGATTTTAGCGAGGATTCGCAGGTAAGCATTAGTTCATTAGACACCTATTTTATCCGTCGTTTTGCTGCTCATAGTCATCGGAAAGGTTATAGCCCACGGAGTATCGCCCGTCGGTTATCTGCAATTCGTCGTTTTTTTGATTATCTGATGCGTGAGGGTTTTATATCGATGAATCCTGCTACTAGTATTCAGGCGCCAAAATCTAGTAAGCGTTTAGTAGCAACAATGGACGCAGATCAGGTAGCAAGTTTGCTAAATCTAACTTGTGAGGACACTTTAAGCATTAGAGATCGAGCGATTTTGGAGCTGTTCTATTCATCAGGACTAAGGCTTTCAGAGTTAGTTGGTTTGGATTTAGGTGATTTGGATGTGCGTGATCGCACTGTCCGTGTGACCGGCAAAGGTAACAAGATACGCGTGATTCCTGTTGGTCGGCATGCTGTTGAGGCGATGAAGGCGTGGATGCTTGTAAGGGATGCTATAGCAGAGCCCAAGGAGAAGGCGATATTCGTCAGCCAAAGAGGATCTAGACTTTCTCGCCGTACAGTACAGGGACGCTTAAAGCATTGGGCTCTTCGTCAAGGAACAACAACTTCGGTTCACCCACATATGTTAAGGCATTCATTTGCAACACATATGTTGGAATCAAGCGGCGACCTACGCGCTATACAAGAATTGTTAGGACATTCGAGTATTTCTACTACTCAGGCCTATACTCATCTTGACTTTCAACATCTTGCCCAAATATATGACAAAGCACATCCTAGAGCACGCCGTGCTGCAGGAAAAGCGCCAGAAAAGGGTTCTTGAAAACTTAGCCAGTTTTTTATAGAAAAAATTTTCGTCGAGTGAATGATTTTATGAATAATTTTCACGGTACAACCATAATTTGTGTTAGACGCGATGATCGTGTAGCCATGGGTGGTGATGGACAAGTAACCATGGGTGACACAATTATGAAAGGTAATGCTCGTAAGGTAAGACGTCTTTATGATGGTAAGGTGCTTGCTGGGTTTGCAGGTGGTACAGCAGATGCTTTTACCTTATTTGAGTATTTTGAAAAAAAATTGGAGCAGTATGGAAATCTAACCCGAGCCGCAATCGAACTAGCGAAAGACTGGCGAACAGACCGAATGCTTCGTCGCTTAGAAGCATTACTTGTGGTCGCAGATAAAACGCATTCACTTCTGATTTCTGGTACCGGCGATGTAATTGAGCCAGAACTTGATTTGCTAGCAATAGGGTCTGGGGGCGCCTACTGCCAAGCAGCGGCACGTGCTTTACTCGATACTACGAACCTTGATGCACGTTCTATTGTAGAGAAATCGTTGTCTATCACTGCAGATATCTGTGTGTATACCAACGACGCAATCACTATAGAGGAGTTGTAGTGTTGTGGTGCACAAAAACCGAGTCTTTAGTAAATATAATAGTAAGGTGCTAACTTATTTGGGTGTGCTGATATGTCTATGACTCCAAGAGAAATAGTTGAGGAGCTTGATAAGCATATAGTTGGCCAGGATGAGGCTAAGCGTGCTGTTGCAATTGCACTACGTAACAGATGGAGAAGGGCCCAGGTTGCTGAACCACTCGGCAATGAAATTACACCAAAAAACATTCTGATGATTGGGCCAACTGGTGTTGGGAAAACAGAAATTGCTCGACGACTCGCACGACTCGCGCGCGCACCCTTTATTAAAGTAGAGGCAACCAAATTTACAGAAGTTGGTTATGTTGGGCGTGAGGTTGATTCAATAGTCCGTGATCTTGCTGATATGGCAGTGAAAATGGTTCGAGAAAATGAGTTAGCTAAAGTTAGTCATCGCGCTCAAGATTCGGCAGAGGATCGTGTGCTCGATGCTCTATTGCCTGGCTCTTTGGCAGATGAAGATAGCGAAACGAGACAGCGTCTTAGAAAAAAGTTGCGTGAGGGTAATTTAGATGACCGTGAAATTGAAATAGAAGTACAAACACCCGGAATTGGCGTAGAAATAATGTCTCCACCTGGTATGGAGGAAATGACCAATCAACTACAGGGGCTATTTCAAAATATGTCCAATGGACGCTTAAATTCTCGCAAACTTCGTATAAGTGATGCATTGAAGGTTTTGACCGATGAAGAAGCAGCAAAGATGGTTAATGAGGATGAAATTAAACTTCAAGCATTAAATGCTGTTGAACAAAATGGAATCGTTTTTCTGGATGAGATTGATAAGGTTGCGCGTCGCTCAGATACCTTAGGTGCTGATGTATCAAGGGAGGGCGTACAACGTGATCTATTGCCGCTTGTTGAAGGGTGCACAGTTAGCACTCGCTACGGCATGATTCGCACTGATCACATACTTTTCATAGCATCTGGGGCATTCAATGTAGCGAAACCATCCGATCTGATTCCAGAACTTCAGGGTAGATTCCCAATACGTGTGGAGTTAGCTGCGCTTGTAACAGAAGATTTCGTTAGAATTTTGACGGAACCAGATGCATCGTTGACTGAGCAGTATTCGGCCTTGATGGCAACTGAACGAGTTGATCTAGAATTCGATCAGTCAGGCATCAAACGAATAGCTGAAGTAGCATTTCATGTTAATGAGCATACAGAGAATATCGGCGCAAGACGGCTGCATACGGTAATGGAGAGGCTCTTGGAAACTATTTCATTTGAAGCATCAGACCAAGGTGGGTGTTCAACTCACGTTAATGCAGAATATGTGAATGAGCATCTTGGAGAACTTGTTCAAGACGAGGATCTCACACGGTACATTTTGTGAGTGAATCGAACCCTAAAACAACCCTATATCCATTAGATATAAAGCTGCAAAAGCGTTCTCGGCGACTGCTAATAGAGTTCTCCAATGGTAAAAATTTCAGTCTTTCTGCTGAATACTTAAGAGTCTACTCTCCATCAGCAGAAGTCAGAGGTCACGGCCAAAAAGAACCAACTTTGGTATTTCATAAGCAGAACGTCAATATAGATAGCATTGAAATTGTAGGGCGTTATGCAGTGAGATTAATTTTTGATGATGGTCACGATACGGGTATTTATTCTTGGTCATTACTTTATGAATTAGGCTCTCATAAAAATGCTAATTGGAAACGATACCTAGAGCGCACGGAAGAAGCTGGGCATTTGAGAAATTCGGAGCCTAATGATGGATAGTCAAAAAAAACCCAAAGAATTTACAGATTTTGGTTTTGAACAAGTTCCAATAGAAACTAAGTCAATGCGAGTAGGGGATGTATTTGACTCGGTAGCAGATAGATATGACCTGATGAATGACCTAATGTCTTTTGGGTTTCATCGAGCTTGGAAAAATTTTGCACTCTCAAAAACCGCATTAAAATCAGGAGGAGTTGCATTAGATATTGCAGCAGGGAGTGGTGATCTCAGCAAGGGCATTGCAAAACAAGTGGGCTCAGATGGTCAAGTTTTTGTAACTGATGTTAATGTAAGAATGCTAAATCTTGGTCGTACTTCTCTTACTGACGCAGGTTATGCAGGAAACATATTTTATGCGCAAGCCAATGCTGAAAAACTACCATTCGATGACAGCCAATTTCACTGTGTCACTATTGGATTTGGTTTGCGTAATGTAACAGATAAGCTAGCTGCGCTAGCAGAAATGTATCGTGTTTTAAAACCAGGTGGAAGACTATTAGTTCTTGAGTTCTCTAAACCAAAATTAGGGATTTTTAATTCGATTTACGATATATACAGTTTTAAAATTTTACCTAAGCTTGGCCATCTTGTGACAAAAGACTCTGATAGCTATCGTTATTTAGCTGAGTCTATTAGGGTCCATCCCGACCAAGATAAGTTAAAGGAACTAATGGAAGCGGAGGGTTTTGAGCGATGTGAGTATTACAATTTGTCTGCAGGAATTGTTGCCTTACACCTAGGGTTTAAATTGTAAATCAAATGATTAATAGTCAAATGGTTGGTGCCATAGAGAGTATATTGAATCACCATATAAGTGAGTCATCAGCATCAAAAAATAGACTCCGTTCATTAGCTGAAAAAACTTTGTTGCTAGATATCAAGGAAATTGATATCAAATTCTGTTTAAAATCAGAAGGAACTTATCTTAGTGTATACAAAGTTGATCAGAGTGATAAACAAAAAATAACAGCAGCAATTACTGGAACTCCACTAACTTTTCTTCGATTATTACGCTCTTCAACTGTAAATGACCTTATAGCATCAGGTGTGATCATTGATGGTGATATAGCAACAATAGAAGGGTTTTCAGAGATGTTACGCTTTGCACGCCCTGAGCTTGAGGAAGAGTTATCGCATATAGTTGGAGATGTTGCAGCAAATGAGATTTCGAAAGCAGTTCGAGATCTAACAAACTGGGGCAGTTACGCCCTAAAAAAAATTTCCACGAATACTTCGGAATATTTGCAACAGGAATCTAACCAGCTTCCATCAAGGTTTGATGTCGAGACATTTAATGCTGAGGTAGATATTTTACGTGAAGATTTAGATAGAGCAGAAAAAAGAATAGACCAACTAAAATCAAAAAAAGTAGTAAGGCAGCATGGGTCGACTTAAATTAATTCTGCGATTGCTCTCTATCCAGAGAACTCTGATACTTTATGGATTGGAAGATATAGTAAGGGAGACACGCTTATTTCTTCCAATTGCTTGGGTTTATCGCTTCATTCCTCGTCGTCATCATAAAAAGCCTTTAGGAGTAAGAATTCGATTAGCTCTAGAAGATTTAGGACCGATCTTTGTGAAATTTGGTCAGGCAGTTTCTACAAGGAGAGATCTGCTCCCGTTAGATATAGCTGATGAACTTGCAAAACTTCAGGATCGTGTGCCCCCTTTTGATTCGGCTGAAGTGGTAAATATCATATCAGCTGCATTCGGGAGCGTGGATGTTGTTTACGCTCATTTTGAAAAAGAACCCTTGGCAGCGGCGTCTATCGCGCAAGTTCACAGTGCTACCCTTCATACTGGCGAATCAGTTGTTGTGAAGGTTTTAAGGCCAGATGCTAGGAGTGCAATTGAGCGTGATCTTAGGGTGTTATACGTAATTGCAGGAATGGCGGAACGTTATTGGGCAGACGGCAAACGACTTCGATTACTTGATGTCATAAGCGAATTTGAAAAGACGCTTATGAAAGAGCTTGATTTGACTCGTGAGGCTGCTAATGCAGCTCAACTCAAACGTAATTTTGATGGATCAGACATGCTGTATGTGCCTGAAGTATATTGGGATTATTGTCGAGAGACTGTTTTAACTATTGAGCGTGTCAGCGGAGTACCGATCAGTGATATTGAAACCTTACGCTCTTCTGGCACAAATATAAAACGTCTTGCTGAAAATGGTGTAGCAATTTTTTTTACACAAGTTTTTCAGCATAATTTTTTTCATGCTGATATGCATCCGGGAAATATTTTTGTAGATATTTCTGATCCAGATAATCCTCGTTACATAGCTGTTGACTTTGGCATTGTTGGTAGTTTGAGTTCTCAAAATCAGCATTACTTGGCTGCAAATTTTCTTGCATTTTTCAATAGAGATTATCGTCGTGTTGCACAGTTGCACGTCGAATCGGGGTGGGTTTCTCAAAATACACGAGTCTCAGAACTAGAAGCAGCAATACGAGCTGTATGCGAGCCAATTTTTAATAAACCACTTAAAGATATTTCTTTTGGCCTTGTTCTTCTACGGTTATTTGATACCGCAAGAAAATTTGATATGGAAGTTCAACCACAGTTGGTTTTGCTTCAAAAGACACTATTGAATATAGAAGGACTTGGTCGGGAGCTTTATCCTGACCTTGATCTTTGGGCAACTGCTAAGCCTGTTTTGCAGGAATGGATGAGGCAGCGTACTGATATTCGTGTGCATGTGAAACGTTTAATTAAAAAATGGCCACAGATAAGTGAAGATTTGGCAAGGTTACCAGTTGCTTTGCATCAGATAGTTCAGCGAGTTTTAGAAGATGTGAATGAAGATGTTACAAAAAAAAACTTTAGCCAAAAAGAACTCAACAAAACTTCCTTTTTTGAGCGCAATGGGATCATAGCTGGTGTGTTGTTAACTTCAGTTGGTTTGCTTTGTATCGGAATCGGTCTTACACCCATTTGGCCAGCCTGGTTTTTGGCAGGTTTAGGGCTAGTGTGGACTGTTATTGCAAATTATTACAAACAATAGAAAACAGATAGCTAATTTTTTATTAATGGTTCACTTATTTTTCTAGTAATTGCATCGCATTAGAAATTTCTTCAATAACTGTGTTCACGATTTCCGAATCGATAGAGCGAACCACCAGATTTGCCCCATACCGTCCATCCCTTGAGAAAGGATAACTGCCTATTTCAACTCCTGGATATCGTTTTGCAATATCTCCCAATGGCGCTGCTAAATCGCCTTCAGGGACATATACATCCATATTTTTTGAAACTATTTGTTTGCCACTTCCTAGTTTATTTTCAAAGCTAGCAAACATAGCTCTTGCAATAGAGGGTATTCCAGCTAGAACAAATACATTTTCTATAAAAAATCCAGGAGCATTACTTATTGGGTTATCAATTAGTGCAGCTCCTTCAGGCACATGTGCCATTTTTAATCTAGCCTCATTAAGTTCTCTGCCGTTTTTTTTAAGTTGTTCAACAGCATCTTCATTACGAACTAATTTTTTGCCAAAAGCCGATGCTACACACTCCGCAGTAATATCATCATGAGTAGGGCCAATTCCACCAGTTGTTATGACATAGGTATATTTGTATCTACACTCGTTTACCGCAGATACAATTTCCTTTTTTTCATCTACTAATATACGAGCCTCTTTTAGACTAATACCCTTCTTGGCAAGTTCTTCACCGAGAAATTTGATATTTTTATCTTGTGTTTTTCCTGAAAGTATTTCGTTTCCAATGATTAAAATACAGGCGCTTGGTGAAGCATCAGTCATAATTGTTTATCTAGTAGTAATTTATGATTAAATTATTATGTGTTTATTGAGTCGTGAATGCCACACTTCCAACAGACTGCAAAATGACTTTCATTTCTCTCTCCACAATTCATGCAACCCCAGGGGGTTCCACTAATATTGGCATTACAAGAACTCTTTAAAAGAGACTGAGCTCTTTCAAAATCCTTGTTTCTTAATATCCATAGTTCTGGCAAACAATCAAGGAAAGGAATTTCTCCTAAGCCCCCTGATAGCTGTTCATTTTTAATGAGGCAGTCAATTCCTGCTTGCTGAAGAATATTTTTTATATGTCCAGCTTGAAATAAAGAATCACAGTTTATTAATCTCTTCATCGTTAATCTGCTGTAGTCAAAGACGTAATCCTTTTAGAAAAGTAGTGGGATTTTCTCCTCTCTCAAGAGCTTCAACTAGCGCAGAACCTACAATAACTCCATCAGCATGCTCTGAAATTAATTTGACTTGTTTACGTTCTCTAACACCGAATCCCGCGCATACAGGCACTGTAGAAGTATTTGTAACTAAAGCTAAATAATTTGCTATATCTTCAGGAAACTGTGTTGTACGCCCTGTTATGCCTGTGCGGGTAACTGCATATACAAACCCTTCACTAGCCGCACACACTTCTCGTAATCGAGTGGTTGGGGTTGCTGGTGTAACTAATTGAATTAGAGCAATACCAACTTTATTTAGTGATTGTTTAAATGGTTTACTTTCTTCATATGGTAGATCAGGAACAATAAATCCACTTATTCCAACTTCCATAGCCTTTGATGCTAGTTTGTCAAAGCCAAAGGCAATTAGAGGGTTGAGGTAACTCATTAATATTAATGGAGTATTTTTTTGAGTATCTCTCTCAGCAAGTTGTTCTAGGATCCATTTAAGACTCACGCCCTGCTCAATAGCTGATTGGCTAGACCGTTGAATGGTCACTCCATCCGCCATGGGGTCTGAGAAAGGAACACCAATTTCAACAGCATCAGCTTCACAAGATATCTCATTAAGAATATTTAAGAAGTTTTTAGGCTCTGGATAACCTGCTGTAAGGAAAGCAACTAATGCTGACCCTTCAGCTTTATAAATAGCATTCGCAAGATGTTCACGCGGTTGCATTAGTTTTCTCCTTTGAACCCTGTGTTCCAATGGGATACTGACTCAATATAGGCATATCCTTATCCCCTCGCCCAGATAGGCCAATAAGAATACGCGAGCTTTTATTCTTAGATGCCCATCGCCGTGCGCCTGCTATAGCATGTGCAGTCTCTAGTGCAGGAAGGATACCTTCCAAAGCACAGCATTGTCCCAGTGCGTCAAGAGCCTCTGAATCATTGGCAGTAACATAGCTAACTCTTTTTACAAGTTTTAATAAAGCATGTTCAGGACCAACACCAGGATAATCTAAACCAGCTGATACAGAATGTGTTTCTTGGATTTGGCCATCATCATCATATAGTAGAAGGCTATGAGCACCATGCAGAACTCCTGGACGCCCGGAATTTAGGGTAGCAGAGTGATCTCCAAGCTTTTTACTTCTTCCTCCTGCTTCGACACCAATCAGCTCAACATTATCTTCCGCTAGGAAAGCATGAAATAGACCAATAGCGTTAGAGCCTCCCCCGACACATGCAAAAACAGCATCAGGAAGACCGCTATATGCCTCTAACTGTTTTTTAGCCTCACGACCAATAACCGATTGTAATTCTCGTACTAAAAAAGGATAGGGGTGAGGACCAACGGCAGAGCCTAATAGATAATAAGTATTTTCTGGGTCAGATACCCAATCTCTAATTGCCTCATCGATTGCTGCACGAAGTGTACGGTCACCAGAAGTAACAGATACGACATTAGCACCTAGTCGATTCATACGGTCAACATTTGGCGCCTGTCTCTGTATGTCTAGTTCACCCATATACACCACACAGGGTAGGCCAACCCTTGCACAAGCTGCTGCTGATGCTACGCCATGTTGTCCAGCTCCTGTTTCAGCTACGATTCTTGTCGCCCCGAGTTCCTGAGCAAGCAACGCTTGTCCGATAGCATTATTAATTTTATGGGCTCCGGTGTGCGCCAAATCCTCTCGCTTAAACCAAACGTCTGCACCCCAGGCTTCCGAAAGTCTTGGCGCATGTGTTAATGCAGTTGGTCTTCCAACCCAATCTTTCAGTTGAGCAGTAAATTTCTTTTTAAAGTTATCAGCTGGTAGTAATGAGTAAACACCTTCGGTTAGCCTTTCTATTGCGGGCATTAGTGTTTCAGGAACATATTGCCCACCAAAAGGCCCGAACCTACCAGCAGCATCCGGTAGTTCGCCATCAAGGAGAGCCTTTAACAACGCTTTCTCATTTAAATCATCATTTACTTGTGACATTTTTGCTCCGTCGCCCGAACTTGAGCGATAAACTCTCGAATCTTATCCGGATCTTTTGTACCACGTTCAGCTTCTACACCGCTGGATACATCAACACCCCAAGGCCTAACTTTTTGTATTGCTGATGCTACATTTTCACTATTAAGACCGCCTGCGAGGATCAGCCGATGGTTCATTGCAACTTCTGAAGCTTCTTCCCAGTTTGCTAACTCGGCAGTACCACTCTGTCTTCCCTCAAAAATAAATCGATCTGGCCATTTATTTATTTTTGTGACGCTGCCTGAACGATATACTGGTAATGGTTTACATTTGCCTAGATCGAGCCATTTGAAGTCCTCCCAGTCTGTTTGTAGCCAGTCAGGGTCAAATACAGATTTAACCTCATGCCATTGCTCTGGACTTGGGTGATGCATTACTGCTACTCGAATTATGTTTTCTCTAGTGTTTTTACAGAGTGAATATGCTTGTTCGGGATATATTTTCCTTGGAGATTTTGCAAAAACGAATCCTACAGCGTTGGCACCAGCATTGACTGCCGTCAAAAAATCCTCTTCTTTAGTGAGTCCGCATATTTTTATAAACATTCGGTACTCCCTAACTCTTTGAGACCAGCCTTTTTCAAAGACGTTAGTTTTTCTTCAGTATTTTTTGATTGCATCAGTGCTGACCCAATTAGAACAGTTCTATAGCCCAATTTTGCTACTGCCTTTATGTCTTCCTCCGAGTTGATGCCACTTTCGGCTACTGCAGGTAGTTCTGGTGGTAATTGAGGTGCAAGTTGGCAAAAACGCTCGAAGTCCACTTGTAAAGTTTTAAGGTCTCGGCAATTAATGCCACATAGAATTGGGACGTTGTAATTGCTGTTGATGCACATAGTTGATAAGCGTTCCAAATCTTGTTCATCAAAACATTCGAGGAGGATAAAAAGCCCATTTTCGTTAGCACAGTTTAATATTGTATTTAGTTCTGAATTGCTCAGGGATGCGACAATAACAAGGATGCCACTAGCTCCAGCTGCACGAGCTTCCAAAACTTGATATGAATCAGTTAGAAAATCTTTGCGCAAAGTTGGAATTCCGGATTTGAATAATAAAGTTGATGCATCACGAAGATCTGTCAAGCATCCCTTAAATTCTTCAGGCTCAGTTAAAATTGAGATGGCCGATGCTCCTCCTTCAACATAAGCATTCAGCTGATTTTCATCAGCAAATGTTGTGTCAATAAGATTGCCCATAGCAGGTGAGCGTCGTTTCAATTCAGCAATTATGTTGAAATCACCTAATACAAGAGGTGGGGGTAGAGGTTGCAAGCTAGCACGTCTAAGGAGAGCAACCTCTGATTCAAGAGCTTTGGCTTTTCTTACACGCGCCCTACTAGATTTGGTCATACGATCTAGGAAAGAGCACCTTTCAGATTTATCTGAAATTTTGTTTTTCATTACATTGAGCGACCATTAAAAGAAACTAGTTTTTCGATAAACTTTTCACCATGTCCATCATTAAGAACTTCCTTAGCAAGTTGAGCCCCACTTTCTGGGTCAGGAACAGCTCCGGTTACTTCTAAAGCAAGAGCAGCACCAAGAATTAGAGCCTCTCTATGGGCTGTGCTATCTCTGTTACATAATGCATTATGTAAACGCTTTGCGTTTTCTTCTGGAGTTCCACCCATTAAGTCAGATGCTGTGCATCGAGCTAAACCATAGTCTGCAGGATCTCTTATCGTTTTTGTAACAGAGCCGGGACGGACATCAAAGCAGAGAAAGGGTCCGGCTGGGGTAGGTTCATCCCATCCTGGAGCACCATGAACAACAAAGCCTCTCTGTGTATCAAGACCCGATAATGTATTCGCCATCAATTCCGCCATAGTTTCATCGTAAGCGCCAATCACATGAAAAGGAGGGCATGCAGGGTTTGCTAAAGGTCCAAGAATATTGAACATAGTTCTTACCCCAAGAGCTTGTCGGACAGGCGCAATATTTTTCATGGCAGGATGGTATGAGGGAGCGAAAAGAAATGTGAATCCTAATTTAGTCAAACAGTCTATTACCTGCTTTTCACTCATAGGTACTGGCAAGCCCAAGGCCTTTAAAACATCTGCACTACCAGAACGACTAGATACGGATCGGTTTCCATGCTTTAAAACCTTTACTCCGCAAGCAGCAGCAAGCAACGCGCTACCTGTAGATAGATTCAAACTACCTGAACCATCTCCCCCTGTTCCAACTATATCTACGTAATTTTCTCCGCTTGGTATGGAAGGATTAATTGCTAGGGTACGCATTGCCCTTGCAAAACCAAGTATTTCAGCAGCAACTTCCCCTTTAGAGCGAAGAGCAACAAGCAAAGCTCCTGAAAGTGCGGGTTGTAAATCTCCAGAAGCCATGTCCTCCAAAATTGAATAGGACTCTTCCTCTGTTAGATCATTTTTTTCTAACACCTTCTGAAGTAGTTTGGTGCCTTGCGAGTTCATTTTTGTCCTCCAAGTTTATTGAGCATGCTTGTTCGGGAAGAGAAAGTTACTAAGCACGTGCTGTCCATCAGGAGTTAACACACTTTCAGGGTGAAACTGTACACCTTCGATTGGCAATGTTTTATGGCGCACGCCCATGATTTCACCATCTTCTGTCTTAGCAGTCACTACAAGATTTTTTGGTATATCTTCTCTTTGTGCCGCAAGGGAATGATAGCGCCCGACCTGAAGGGGGTTAGATAGAGATTTATATATATTTTTGCCGTCATGATTTATTTTAGAGGTCTTTCCATGCATTAAAGTTTGTGCCGACACAATTTTTCCACCAAAACTTTCAACAATACATTGGTGCCCCAAGCAAACTCCAAGTATTGAGATCTTTTCAGAAAAGTGCTCAATCATTTTTAGGGATATGCCTGCATCTGATGGGCGTCCAGGTCCTGGTGAAATTACTAAATGAGTTGGGCCTATTCTCACAGCTGAATCAACGTCAATATCATCATTCCTGTGGACGAATACATTAGCCTCTAACATCAAAAAAGCCTGTACGAGGTTGTATGTGAAGGAGTCATAGTTATCAATTAATAATATTCGAACGTTCATATACCTTGCTCCGCAATCTCAAGAGCGCGACGCAGTATGGCACTTTTTGCCAGTACCTCTTGATATTCATGTTCGGGATTACTATCAGCAACTATCCCAGCACCAGCTTGAAAACTATATTCATCTTTGTCAAAAACCATTGTTCTTATAGTTATTGCTTGGTCCATATTCCCATTTTTTGAGATATAGCCTACTGTCCCACCGTATAGTCCGCGACTAACCGGCTCCATTTCAGTAATTAATTCCATGGCCCGTACTTTAGGAGCACCAACTAGTGTCCCTGCTGGAAAAGCTGCGGCAAAAAGATCTAAAGCATCATGCTCATCTGCCAAAGAACCATGTACTCCACTCACAATATGCATCACGTGACTATAGCGCTCAATTTTTTGGTAAGGGTCGACTTTTACTGTGCCCGCTTTTGCTACCCTACCAAGATCATTTCTTGCCAAGTCGACAAGCATTACATGTTCAGCAATTTCCTTAGGATCCGCTAGTAATTCAGCCTCTAAAGCAGCATCAAGTTCAGTGGTTTCACCTCTAGGACGTGTACCAGCGATTGGTCGAAGCGAAGCTTTTCGGGCATTTAATTGAACTAAAGCTTCAGGAGAAGATCCGGCTACTTTCAATTGACCTAGTTCGTAGTAAAACATGTAGGGCGAGGGGTTAAGCAGCCTCATCGCTCGGTAGCATTGAAAAGGATCTAAATTTGTTTTTCCTGAAAATCGTACTGACAATACGATTTGATAGATATCACCAGCAGTAATGTGCCTTTTACATCGGGCCACTTCTGACATGAAAGATTTTTTATCTAAACTGGCAAAAGCTTCTGAAAATCTAGGAGTTTTTTGTTTAGATGAAAGTTCTGGTGTTTTATCGATGCCTTGACGAAGCGCATCGATAATCTTGATTCGTAATTTTTTGCGCTCATGCTCAGAACCGGAATGCAGCAATGCAACACGTCTAGTAAGATGATCAAATACTAGCAAAGATGCGGGAGCTAATAATGATGCCTGTGGCAACCCATCCAGTTCTTTTTGATTTGGCGGGACTTTTTCGAAATAACGAACAACGTCATAACCAAATGCTCCAACAAGTCCTCCGTCAAAGGGTAACCCTTCTATTTTAGGGTAAAGGTCTGGGCTACGATCAAGAGTTCTTCGTAAAACTTTTAGCCACTTTATATGATTATTTGGACGCTTATTTTTTTTTCCATCAATCACTATACGATCAGGGTAAAGCTCCAAAGTCGTGCTATTTCCAAAACCCAAGAAAGAGTACCTTGCTAATCGTTCACCACCTTCTACACTTTCAAGTAGAAATCGTGGCTGAAATTGTTTTAGCTTCATGTACGCTGATACCGGCGTATCAAGGTCTGCTGCTATATCAAAAGGCGCTTGCAATATTTTTCTCCAGCCTTACATAATAAAAAACCCATCTCCAGAGGTACGAAGATGGGTCTGCGTGATCAAACTAAACTCTATGGGTTAGATTATTTCCGCTATACCCTCTCCACCGGTAAGCTTCGCCACCAGCTCTTTGTCAAGGAAAATATGCTCATAGGGATCACCATGTGTGCGAGTATGTCCTTAGGAAGTCTTGGTGGTCAAGGTTAAGTGTCATATGTCTGCCTTTAGATATCGTAGATCAGAGGTAAAATTAATGAGAAACCAGCCCACATTATTAGTATTAAAGGTATCCCAGCTCGCAAAAAATCAGTTGCTTTGTAGCCACCCGCTGAAAGCAGAAGTAGGTTAGTTTTGTAGCCAAAAGCTGTTGCAAAACTCATGTTTGCTCCAAAAATAACTGCCAGAATGAAGGGCTCTATTGAAGTTTCTAATTGTTCTGCAATCTGTATAGCAATGGGCGCACCGATCACTGCAGTCGCATTATTAGAAACTACATTGGTTAGTATTGCCATTACCAACATTAAAATGCTTAGTATGGCCGGTATTGGTAAGTTTTTAGTGGCTGCAACAATCAATTGTGCAATGAAGAGAGCACCACCGGTATTTGTCATGGCTACGCCAAGGGCAAGACTTGAAACTATAATCATTATGATTTGAGTTGAAAGAGCAGCAGAGGCGTCTGACCATCTAATGCAACGTGTCATTAGCATCAAGCCAATACCTGTAACTGCAGCAATAGAAATAGGTATGAGGCCTAACGCAGCTGTCAGAATCACCATTGCCATGATTGCCATAGCTCGTGGTGCTCGGTGTGTATAGGGAAGCTCCATTGTCCCATCGAGAACAAGTGCATTTCCAGATCGTTTTAGTTTTTCAAGTTGAGAAGCAGTACCTTGAACAAGCACAACATCTCCAGATCGGAGCGACGTTGGTCCAATTTCATCGGAAATTTCTCCGGCTTCTCGGTCATGGGCACGATGTATGGCAAGTGGTAAGAGTCCAGTTCGTTGAGCAAATCGCGTTGCAAGCAGACTAGCTCTGTGCAGCATAGAATCTCGTGTTACTACTATTTCCGCTAGATGCTGCGTTTCCTGAACAGAAGAGCTTGCATCAACCTCCCTGTTTAGTGTTCCACCAAGTTGTTTCTCAAAAAGTTTGAGTTTTTTAGGTGTATCTTTAACGATCAGGCAATCACCTTCACGAATAGTTACTGATGGCAGCCTTGTAACTGAAAGATCTTTCCCCCTGTCAATGCGATCTACTTTCATTTCATTATCAGTTAGTGCTAGAACCTCTGAGAAAGTTAAACCACAGGCTGTACTTTCGCTGTTGATATGAAGACTTGCATCAAAGACTCGCGGTGTCGTATCCGATAATGGCGCCTTACGTTCAGGCAGTAACTTTGGCGCTATCAACCATAGATATAGCATCCCAATGCTACCAACGATTAGAGCTGGATAAGCAAAGTCAAACATCTGAAATTCGCTAACCCCTTCAGCAGCTGCGATAGAGACAACAAGTAAATTGGTAGAAGTGCCAATAGTGGTAGCCATTCCACCTACAATCGTAGCCAATCCTATTGGCATGAGAATGGAAGATGGTGATAACTTGTTTTTGATGGCAACACCAACCAGTAATGGGAGCAACATAACCACAATAGGAGTATTGTTTAAAAAGGCACTCAAGATGGCGCTTACAATTAAGGTTGTAAAACTGGCTAAAAGTGGCCTTGCCATCCACGCTTTAGCCAATAAAATAGCTAGAGGTTGAAGTGCTCCGGTAGTCTCTATGCCCTTCCCTAAGATCATAAGAGCACATATCGTGATAAGTGCTTCGTGCCCAAATCCACTTAAGAATATTGTGGGAGAGAGAATCTCGCCTTTAACCTCAAATGGGAAGAACTGAAAAGCTAAAATTAATAAAAGTAGTATTGTGAGCGCTGAAGCCTCAAGAGGTAACCGGTCTCTCGTGAACAAATAAAGAGCGAAAACGGTTAGAAAAAGTACAAATATGCCGTGGCTATTAGGTAAATCGGGCACTAGTATTTTAGTTGTGTGTTTAGTGTGACAATTAATAACATGGTTTAAAACAACCGCCAATACAAACAGAAATAATCCAAGCCAAACCTTATTTTTTTCTCACAAATAGGACTTCAATGCTCAGATATCCCGCGAAAGACACCATAGCGCTTGAAAGTTATTTAGGCGTTTTTCGCTATAGCCGTAGGGCCATTAATCTAGTTTGGTCTACCCATAGAGGATTAACTATAGCGTTAGCTCTCCTTACGATAATGGCTGGTGTACTTCCAGCAGCAGTCGCCTACGTCGGTAAGTTGATTGTTGACGGTGTAGTAAGAGAGATAAATATAGTACAGGCGGGTAACTCGCCAGACTATACCATGGTCTTTACATGGGTAATTCTGGAATGTGTTTTGGTAATAGGTTTAGCGGGGGTTCAGCGCGGAATAAGCTTTTGTCAGGCACTTCTGCGAGTGTTACTGAGTCAGCGTGTCAATGTCCTGATTCTAGAAAAGGCTTTGATGATGGATTTGGCTCAATTCGAGGATTCTGAATTTTATGACAAACTTAATAGGGCTCGGCAGGAAGCGTCGAGTCGACCCCTCAGTCTTGTCAATCGAACCTTTGGGCTTGCTCAGCATTGTATTTCACTAGCTAGCTATGGCGGCCTTTTGTTGCAATTCTCTCCTTGGGCGGTTCTGATACTTATTGGTGCTGGGATTCCGGCATTTGCTGCTGAAACAGCTTTTTCAGGTGAACGATTTAGAGTGTTTAAGGGGCGCTCACCCGAGAGGCGTAAGCTAATGTACCTGGAAATGGTGCTCGCCAGAGAGGATTACGCAAAAGAGGTCAAGCTCTTCTCTCTTGGGCGAGAACTGATGGATCGTTACAAAAATATTTTTCGATTGTTGTATGAAGAGGATCGAAAGCTTGCTGTCCGACGAGATGGGTGGGGGTTTCTGCTCGGCCTTTTTGGAAACATTGCCTTCTATGGCACATACGCTTGGATTATTTCATCAACTATTCAAGGAACAATCACTTTGGGGGAAATGACGATGTATCTTCTTGTGTTCAAGCAGGGACAATCATCCGTTTCTTCCATGCTAACTTCAATCGGCGGCATGTATGAGGATAACCTGTATTTATCAAATCTTTATGAATACCTTGAGCAGGAATCGCCCCAGGATTATGGGATTATTAGCAAAGGACCCAAACTCTCTGCGGGAATAGTTTTTGATAACGTAAGTTTTACTTACCCAGGAGCAGTACAGCCGGCCGTTCATAATGTTAGCCTCTCAATTAAGCCAGGTCAGAGTGTTGCAATCGTTGGTCTAAATGGTTCGGGTAAGACAACTTTAATTAAGCTTATGGCAGGACTTTATATGCCGGACCGGGGAACTATTTCATATCAAGGTTTGGACTTGATGCAATGGAATCTTGCTGAACTCAGAAAATCAATAGGTATTATTTTTCAGGATTTTAATCGGTATCAACTGCCAGTAGGTGAGAATATAGGAGCTGGTGATGTTGAATTTCTTTGGGATGATAAACGATGGGAAGAGGCGGCATCTAAAGCAAAAGCTACCAAATTTATAGAGCAGTTACCCGAGGGATACCATACATCTTTGGGGCGTTGGTTTAATAACGGGCATGAACTTTCAGGAGGAGAGTGGCAGAGGATTGCTTTGTCGAGAGCATTCATGAGAACAGGCGCAGATATACTAGTCTTGGATGAGCCTACAGCTTCTATGGACGCTGAGACAGAGTCAAACATCTTTGACGACTTCCAGCTTCTAACATCCGATAAGATTGCCATACTTATCTCGCATCGTTTCTCAACAGTGCGTAGAGCAGAACTTATAGTGGTCATGGATGGGGGTGAGATTATAGAACAGGGTAGTCATGAAGAGCTGCTCTCCTTAAATGGCCAATATGCAAAACTTTTTAAATTACAGGCGAAAGGTTATAGGTAGTTTGCTGAGGTACAATCCAAATCAAGATCTCTCATGTCAACTACTAAATCAAAAAACGTTAGCCGCGCAGAAATCTTTTTTGCAGAAAAAGATAAGGCACTAAAGCTTGATGTTCGTCGACTTGGAGAATTAGTAGGCGAACTGGTTAAGGAGCAAGGTGGCGAGGCTCTATTCGATTTGGTGGAAGAGGCACGCCGAATTTCTATTGCACATAGGGAAGGTGACCCTAAAGCACTTAGCAGATTAGAGGAGCTACTGTCAGCCCTAGAGACTAGAATTGCAAGGGATTTTATTAGGGCATTTTCTACTTATTTTCAAATGGTAAACATGGCTGAGAAGGTTCACCGAATAAGGAGGCGTAGAGCTTATCTAAGAGATTCAAAAAAACATCAGCCTCTAGGCTTTTTACATGCTTTGAAGGAATTAAAGGACTCTGGCCTAGAGGCTGAAGATATAGAAAATGCACTAGGTGAAATTTCTGTAGAACCTGTTTTTACGCCACATACAACAGAAGCTAGTCGTCGGACACTGCTTCGAAAGCAACAAAATATTGCTAGGCATTTAGTCGAAATGCTTGATCCCTATTTAACCCCGCATGAAGAAGAGGCATTTTTAGGAAGAATTCTTCATGAGATGACATCAGGTTGGCAAACAGAAGAGTATCCCCAAGCATACATGCGCGTTGCGGATGAGGCCGAGCACGCATTATTTTTTTTAACCGATATTTTGTATCGGATGATTCCACCTTTATATGAAGCACTTGAAGATGCCTTAAAATCAGTTTTTGATGAGCATCAATTACAGTTTCGTCTTCCTAACCTCATTAAATTTGGCTCATGGGTTGGCGGTGATATGGATGGAAATCCAAACGTAACCGCAAAAAACATCCGTGAAACATTGTCACGACAAAGAGCGTTAATACTAAATCTTTACTACAAAGAGTGCCTAAACCTTACTCAGCAGCTTAGTCAAAGTGAAAGTCGTGTCGAGGTTGATAAAAAGTTGCAGGACAGAAGTAAAGTGTACGCAAGTCATTTCCCTGAAGCTTTTAGTTCTATACCAGCAAGACATCGTGAGATGCCCTACCGTGTATTTATAAGGCTAGCTGCAGCTAGGCTTCAAGCAACCTACGAAGATAAGGCTTTTCCATACGAATCATCTGATGAATTTATTCAAGATATAGAGCTCATAGAAAACAGTTTACGAGCTAACAAAGGAAAGAATGCTGGCTTGTTTTCAGTAAAAAGACTCCGTCGCCGTGTAGAAACTTTTGGTTTTCATATTGCCACTTTGGATATACGTCAAAATGCACTAGTGCATCGTGGAGTTATATGCGAAGGGTTGAGGGAAGAGAGCTGGTTGCAAAGTAGTGTTGAAGAACGTTCACTGAGATTACAAGAAGCCCTTGAGCGCAGAGAATCACCTATAGGTGATTTATCTTCAGGCGCCCGAAAAGTACTCTCTGTATTTCAAGCTATTGCTCGCTGTAGACGAAAGTATGGTGAAAACTCTATAGGCCCATATATTGTCAGCATGACACATGGTCCAGATGATGTTCTTTCTGTTTTGTTGCTAGCAAAGTGGGGGAGTTTGGGATCAAAGGGTTCGCCAGTGCCTATAGATGTTGTTCCACTTTTTGAAACTGTCGAAGATCTAAAAAATGCTTCTAAGATAATGGAAAGCCTACTGAATGACGAAATTTATAGGTCTCACCTAAAACATAGGGATAACCACCAGATGGTGATGATTGGTTATTCAGACAGTAACAAAGATGGAGGGCTAGCAGTCGCTCGTTGGACATTGTTTAACGCCCAAATGTCATTAGCAGAAACTCTCAAAAAGTTTAATGTACGCCTAACTTTATTTCATGGTCGAGGCGGTACTGTAAGTCGCGGAGGAGGAAAATTGCATGAGGCTATTCTAGCGACGCCCCCGGGTGCGGTCACAGGATATCTTCGTATGACAGAACAAGGGGATGTAATTAATGCTAAATACGGATTGCGAGCTATTGCTATGCGTTCGCTAGAGCGAACAGTGACTTCAGTGCTTTCTATTACAGCAAAAGCTAAAAGTCCCCCAAAACCTGCTCAAAAATGGCAAAAAATTATGGAAGAAATTGTAGAAGCAAGCGGCGAAGCTTATAAACAAATGGTCTACGATCATGAGGACTTTTCTAACTACTTCCGTAGAGCGACGCCTATTGATGTTATAGAGAAACTTGGTATTGGCCCACAGCCTGATTTTCGTAAAAACAATAATGAAATTTTAGAATTGCGAGCCATTACATGGGCGTTTTCTTGGACACAGTGCAGATTGATTTTACCTGGTTGGTTTGGCTTAGGAACCGGACTACAGCAAGCTAAAGATGTTTTTGGTATCGAAGAACTTAAAAACATGCTAGCTGAATGGCCTTTCTTTAAAGTGCTTATAACCGATGCTGAAGTTGTATTAGGTAAGGTTGATATAGCAATAGCTGATAGGTATTCAAAGCTTTCCGGGCCACTACATGAAAAATTTTTCCCGCTTATACGTGCCGAGCATGATCGTAGTGTTGATTTGATTCTTGATATAACGAATCAGGAACTTCTTTTAGAAAAAGATGATACATTGAGAAGAGCTATAAGGCTTCGCAATCCTTATGTTGACCCTATGAGCCTCATACAGGTAGACCTCCTTAAACGTTGGCGAGATGAAGGTTCTAAAGATGATTACACGCTTAAGGCCTTAATGGTCAGTATCAACGGTATAGCACATGGCATGCAAAATACTAGTTAGCAATAGTTTCCTTTTTATTTTTTAGTCATAGTCGGGCGTAACCAGTGAATAACTCTCTCCTGTATTTCATCGTCTTTAACATCGTGCTCTGAGACACAGCGTCCACTTACAGATATTCCTGCACGTACAACACTTTTAGGGTCTCCTGATACTAATGGGTGCCATGTAGCAAGGCCTCGCCCCTCCGAAATTCGTCGATATGCACATGAAGAAGGCATCCACTTCAAATCTTCAAGATTATCAGGTGTTAGAACAACGCAGTCAGGTACAATTTTTTTTCGAGCAGCATAATCAGTACAGCGACACTCTGTTACATTCAGTAGGTGGCAGGCAACATCTGTGTAGTAAACTTGGTGAGTCTCTTCATCTTCAAGTTTATGTAGGCAGCAGCGGCCACACTGATCACAGAGTGATTCCCATTCTTCAGAATTCATTTGTGATAAGGATTTGGATTCCCAGAATGGTTTATCCATTTTATCAGATCCTTCAATATGATTTAGTGATGACCTAATAGTGTAAGCTTGTTTGCTATGCCTAATATAATGAATGCTGCATTTCTAGACTTCGCTTCTCTGGGTTCTTGTGTAGATACAACACCCATAGACTCCCTTTTAAATGTTACTTATCACCGTCACTCGAATGATACTAATCTAAAGAAACGGCTGCATGACAAGCAGGTGGCTATGTTAAATAAACTGGTGCTAGATAGTTCCACTATAAAGGCATGTAAAAATCTGGAATTGATTGTGTTAGCTGCTACTGGTACAGATAACGTAGATTTGAAAGCCGCTAAAAATCGTGGGATAGCCGTTTCAAATATACGTGATTACTGTACGGCTAGTGTCGTACAACATGTTATGGCACTTATGCTTGATTTAACACGTTGCATAGAGTTTTGCCCTAGGCCTATTTCTAGAAAATCTTGGCAGCTGATGGAAACTAAAGCATTGGAAGAGTTCCCATTGCGAGAATTAAATAATAAGAAACTTGGAATTGTGGGCTATGGAAATTTAGGTAGGGCTGTTGCCAAGGCAGGACAATGCTTTGGCATGGATATCTTGATTTCGGAACGAATAGGTACTGAATTGGATACTGTTCAGAAGCAAAGAATGCCATTTCAGAGTGTACTTAAGGAAGCCGATGTTATTAGTCTGCATTGTCCGCTTACATCAAAAACTTGTAACTTGATTGGAAAAGAGGAATTAAGCTTGATGAAATCAGACGCACTATTGATTAATACAGCACGTGGCGCACTTGTTGATAGCCAAGCCTTAGCAGATGCCTTAAACCAAGGAATTATAGCCGGAGCAGGTATAGATGTGCTTCCAACAGAGCCACCTGAAGATGAAGAGCCGTTGTTAAGTACGGATATCCCAAATCTCATCATAACGCCTCATGTAGCGTGGGCAGCAAAAGAGTCTCGCCAACGCGCATTGGTTCAGATGGCGGAGAATATTGCAGACTATATGAATGGTGGAAATCTCAGAAGAGTGGTTTAAAAAACTTAGAAACGCGCCCTCATCATTTTTATTTTTTTATCTCAGTATTAGTTATGTTCCCAGCAGACATTTCAAGTATTCGATTACACTGATTAGCAGCATCCAGATCGTGTGTTACCAGTACAAGAGTAGTATTAGCGGCTTCATTTAACTCAAATAGAAGATTTAAAATTAGCTCCCCTGTTTTGTTATCTAGGTTTCCAGTTGGCTCGTCTGCGAATAACAAGGATGGGGTAGTAACAAAAGCTCTAGCTATAGCAACTCGCTGTTTTTCGCCGCCAGATAGTTGGCGAGGATAGTGGTGCATTCGTGATTTCAGGCCTACTTGATTGAGTGCTTCACTAGCTAATTTCATGCTTTTTTTGGTGTTGGTTAACTCTAGAGGTAAAACTACATTTTCAAGGGCTGTTAATGATGCCAGCAAATGAAATGACTGAAAGACAAATCCCACTTTACGGTTCCTAAGCAGTGATCTTCCATCCTCATCTAATTTAGTGAGTTCTTCACCCTCCAGCCAAACCTTACCTGATGTTGGCTCATCAAGACCTGCTAAAAGGGCTAGTAATGTGGACTTACCAGCGCCTGATGGGCCGACTATTGCAGCAGTATCCCCTTGATTTACTGAGAGCGACGCGTTATTTAGGATAGTCAGTTCACCCTCTGGGCTAGTAACCTTTTTGGTAAGGTCCTGTGCAGTAAGTATTGATTTAGGTTTCGTCATGTTTTTTCGTTTTAAAAGTCACGCTTATGTTTTGGTAACTTCCGTTTTTACAGCGGGCCTTATGTTTGTCTGTGTGCCTCGGATTACCTCCGCAGAGGGAACAATAATTGTTGTTGGTGATTCTCTAAGTAGCGGTTATGGACTACAAAATGAATCATCCTGGGTCCAAATTCTACAGGATCGACTAAATGCGGAAGATTACGGATATGAATTAATAAACGCTAGTGTTCCAGGTGACACAAGTTCTGGGGGTTTGGCCCGTTTGCCAAGGCTATTAGAGGCACACAGTCCTGTAATGGTTATTATTGAGTTAGGTGGTAACGATGGTCTGCGAGGTCAGCCAGTGCAGCAATTGCGCGAAAATTTACGAGAGATGATTCGGTTAGTTCAAGCAGTGGGGGCTTTACCAATAATTTTAGGCATACAGATCCCGCCCAATTATGGCAGTGTATACACGAGTAATTTTGCTGCTATATATCCCCAACTTTCTACAGAGTTTAATGTGCCTTTGGTAGAGTTTCTGATGCAAGGGGTTGCGCTTAATCCAGGCCTTATGCAGGCTGATGGCATTCATCCTAATGAAAAGGGCAATGAGATTATGATGGACAACGTTTGGATGGTTCTTGAGGGGCTACTCTAGTTTCGTAGAAATTGTAATGATACAAGAATCGCTTTCTAATTCTATTTCTTCGGTTAGTCGCTGTGGATGAACGTTATCCATGGTTAGACTCTTATCCAGAGGATGTCCCTGCAGAAATTAACCCTGATATATATCAGTCTTTAAGTGAGTTGCTTGTAGATAGCGCAAAAAAACATTCAAGTCGTCCGGCTTTTTCTAATTCTGGTGTTGTATTGCACTTTGAAAAAATTGAAAAGTTAAGTCGGGATTTTGCAGCATTTCTTCAATCTGACACTACACTGAAGCCGGGAGATCGGGTAGCAGTAATGTTGCCAAATTTATTGCAATATCCTGTCGTAACATTCGGCATTTTGAGAGCAGGGATGGTCGTGGTAAATGTGAATCCACTATACACAGAAAGAGAATTAGAGCACCAGCTTAGTGATAGCGGTGCCAAAATGATTGTTGTTTTAGAGAATTTTGCATCTGTTGTGGCTGCTATATGGAAAAAAGTAGACTTAGAAATGGTTGTGGTTACGGAGGCTGGTGATCATTTTTCTCCTTTGAAGCGAACTATAACAAACTTGTATGTTAAATATTTCAAAAGGTTAGTGCCTAATTGGAAAATAAAAAAAGCAATTCGCTATTTGGCCGCACTTGATAATGGAAACAAGGCTGACTATAAAAATGTTGAAATTAATCCAGAAGATACGGCATTTCTTCAGTACACTGGAGGAACCACTGGTGCTCCAAAAGGAGCGGTTCTTACCCATAGAAATATGATCAGTAACGTGCTTCAAGCCAGTGCTTGGGTGAGTGCTTCTTTAGATGGACAGGATGATGTGGTGGTTACACCTCTACCGTTGTATCACGTGTTTTCTCTAACTGCTAATTTACTGTGTTTTTTTAATCTAGGTGCTCACAATGTTTTGGTTACTAACCCTCGAAACTTAGAAAGTCTTCTCAAGGATTTAAAACGCTGGCCATTTACATTTATTACAGGCGTTAATACCTTGTTTGTTGCTCTTTTAAATTGTCCGGGATTCTCAAAAATTGATTTCAGCAGACATAAAGTTTCGATGGGAGGAGGATCGGCAGTTCAACGCAGTGTATCTAATGAATGGCATGAAATAACTGGTCGACCGCTAGCTCAAGGATATGGCCTCACAGAGGCTTCGCCTATTGTTAGTGCTACCTTATTAAATTGTAAAGAGTTTAACGGCTCCGTAGGGTTACCATTACCGTCTACGGAAGTAGTTATATGTGGTGAAGATGGAGGGTGTATGTCTTTAGATGAAGTGGGAGAAATTTGTATTCGCGGTCCTCAAGTAATGAAAGAATATTGGAAGAACCCAGTAGAAACGGTTCGTGTTTTATCTGAAGATGGATGGCTAAAAACTGGAGACGTTGGTCGAATAGATAAGCATGGATATTTATACATTGAGGATCGAAAAAAAGATCTTATTTTAGTATCAGGGTTTAACGTATATCCAAGTGAAATAGAGGAGGTTATGGCTTCACATCCAGGTGTGCTTGAGGCAGCAGCTGTCGGAATCCCTGATGATCGGACTGGTGAAGCTGTAAAATTATTTATAACTAAAAAACATGCAGAAATTACAAAAGAACAGTTAATGGAATATTGTTGCAATAATCTTACTGGGTATAAAAGACCTAAAGAGATAGTTTTTAGTGAAAATTTGCCAAAAAATAATGTCGGTAAAGTACTTAGAAGGGTCTTGCGAGAGTAATGGATAAATCTGTCAATGTTTTGGGAGAAAAACTAGAAAATTGTAGTGATAATCCATTGACAGGATTTTTCAGAGATGGTTGCTGTAACACAAGTAATGATGATTTTGGTTCACACACAGTTTGTGTTGAAGTTACGAAAGAATTTTTAGAATTTTCTAGATTTAGAGGAAATGATCTGACAACACCCGTTCCTGAGTTTGGGTTTCCAGGTCTAAAAATGGGCGATCGTTGGTGTCTTTGCGCAAGTCGTTGGCTTGAGGCACAGCAACACGGTATGGCACCTAGAGTCATGCTAAGAGGGACCCATATTCGTGCACTTGAGGTGGTATCACTAGACTTACTAAAACAGTATGCAGCGGATTTAAATTAATGTAGCTCTGAGAGCCATACTTAGGATTCTGCTAATAAAGAGATTTGGCGATTTCAGTTTGAATGATTTCTGCCATTAGTCTTGGGTCAGGGGCGTTACGTATAGGTCTTCCAACAACTATAAAGTTCGCGCCTGCCTTAAATGCATCTTTGGGCGTCACAATACGTTTTTGATCATCTGCTTTTGCTGAGTCAGCAGGCCGAATCCCTGGCGTTACTATCAAGGGTTTTATTCCAATTTTTTTGCGCAGAGAAGCCGCTTCTAGACCAGATGCTATTACGCCGTCACAACCAGTTGCGACCGCTAGTTTCGCGCGTTCAATTACTAAGTCCCTGACATCTAGTGAAATACCCATTTGTTTTAGATCTTGGTTATCCATACTTGTTAGGACGGTGACAGCAAGTATCTGAAGGTCGCCCTTTTCTGAAGCGGCAGCTTCCATAATAGACTTATCACCGTGTACGGTAAGAAATGAAGCGCCTGTATTGCTGAGTTGTCTTACTGCAGCAGAAACAGTAGCAGGAACGTCATAAAGTTTTAAGTCAGCAAAAACCCGTTTCCCCTGAAGAACTAGCCATTCAAGAAGATCAAAATAACCCTTGGTTCCAGCAAGTTCTAAGCCAATTTTATAAAACTCTACGGCCTCTCCAAGCTGTTTTACCAGTGATTTTGCCTCGTCAGTGCTTGGTACATCTAAAGCAACAATAAGACGCTGGCCCGAAGGAATGTCAAAAGATGAAGAACTATCTAAAGTCACAACATCATTCTAGCAGAGTCTGTAATGAAGGAGTGGTTATTAAAGTGACTGAAAATATTTTCATTGTGTTAAATTTGTATGGCTTTGCAAAGCAAATCGGTCTGTCATGCCAGCTATGTAATCCGCAATGATTCTTGCTGAACCAATCAAGCCATAATTTTTATCGGCATAGATAGCCCGTAGAGCATGTTCTCTTGGCATCTTGTTGTAGTCATCTAAAAAGTGATTGAAGAGAACAGATATTATTTCGTGTGCTTGGCAAGTCATTTTTTTGACTTTTGGGTGCCGATAAAGGTTTTCTCTAAGAAAAACTTTAAGCTCTCTTTGCAAATTCAAAAAATTTTCACTAGAACAAATTAGCGCTACTTCGCAATTTCTTACATCAGAAATATTGTTTGGTTGATGCTTTTTAATATTGGCTGTGCTTGTTTCTATTAAGTCTGTTACTAACTCATCAATCATTTTTCTAACAACGCCATGCGCGCATTGGTGTTTTGACAGACTAGGATATTTTACTTTAGTTTTTTTAATCTGATCAGAAAAAACCCCTACCTCACTTAAATCCTCAACGGTAATTAAACCCGATCTTAAACCATCATCAATATCATGATTGTTATAGGCAATTTGATCAGCAATATTTGCAATCTGAGCTTCTAGGCTTGGCTGATTTCTTGTTAAAAAACGTTCTCCAATATCTCCAAGTTTACGTGCATTAGTTGTTGAGCAATGTTTTAAAATTCCTTCTCGAGTTTCAAATGTCAAATTTAGGCCGGTGAAATTTGGATATCTATTTTCTAGTTTGTCTACAACGCGCAGCGACTGAAGATTATGTTCAAATCCCCCGTATTTCTTCATGCAATTGTTTAGAGCATCTTGTCCTGCATGCCCAAAAGGAGTGTGCCCGAGATCGTGTGCAAGACTTATTGCCTCAACCAAATCTTCATTGAGATTCATAGCTCTAGCAACGGTTCTTGCTATCTGTGCCACTTCTAGTGAGTGAGTTAAACGAGTCCGATATAAGTCTCCTTCGTGATTGACAAATACTTGAGTTTTGTAGACTAGCCTTCGAAATGCCGTTGAATGAATGATACGATCACGATCACGTTGAAACTCTGTACGGTAGCTAGAATTTTCTTCTAAGTGTGTACGACCACGAGATTTATTTGGGTTAGCAGCATACTTGGCTAAATTAGACACTTAGGACTCAAATCAACTTTTCGATTGTGCTTGGAGAACTTTTTTTATTATTTTTTCATTTGGATTTGTTATCACAACACCTTTACCTAAATTTTTAAGTAGTACCATTCGAAGTCCGCTAGAGCTATTTTTTTTGTCTAACTTCATGAGTTTAAAGAGCTCATTGCTGTCAATGTTGGGGTCAACTATTGGAAGATTGGCTTGCGTTAGCAATGAACGTATTTTTTTGCAATCCTCCGCATCAAGCATTCCAAGCTCTCTTGAAGTCTCAGCAGCTAAGTTAATGCCTATGGCAACTGCTTCTCCATGCAGCCATTCTCCATAACCCTTAAGTGACTCTAGCGCATGACCGAAAGTGTGCCCAAGGTTAAGCAAGGCTCGTGCGCCTTGCTCAAGTTCATCCTTTGCAACAATATCTGCTTTTATCTCGCAACTTTTTCGTACTATATAAGTTAAAGCATTCATATCCTGTGTGAGCACATTGATTAGATTATCCTCTAGCCAATCAAAAAACTCCCTGTCTAAAATTAAGCCATGTTTAATTACTTCGGCAAGACCTGAATAGAATTGTCGTTTTGGTAAAGTACGTATTGAATCAGTGTCAGCTAGCACACAATTAGGCTGATGAAATGCACCTATCATATTCTTTGCTTCTGGATGATTGACTCCTGTTTTTCCCCCTACTGAGGAATCTACTTGTGCAAGTAAAGTGGTGGGTATCTGCACAAATTCCACGCCTCGTTGGTAGCACGCTGCGGCGAATCCAGTAATATCGCCAATCACCCCACCACCTAACGCGATAAGGCAAGCATCGCGGTGAAATTTTTTCTGAACTAATACATCCAGAACTCTTGATAGTGTAGGAAGGGTTTTTTCAGATTCGCCATCTGGGAGTATTAGGCTATGTTGTTGTTTTGCAGACAGCGTCGTTTCTAGCTGGCGTAAATAAAGAGGGGCAACAACGTTATTTGTAACTATTAGTACTTGTTTAGCAGTTATTGCATTTTGAACCAAATCTTGGTCCTGCATGATTTTGGACCCGATATATATAGGGTAGCTTCTGTCGCCTAATGAAACTCGAATTGTATCCATCTTGGGTAGATTGGCAGGAGCCAATAATTTTTTCAATTAGATTAAATTTTTTTCTTGTAGACTAGTTTTAATATGTCCAACAACAGTTTTCACTTTCTTTCCTCCAGTATTAACAGAAATATTTGCAATTTTTTCATACAAAGGACCACGTGTTTTCATTAGTTTCGCCAAAACATTTTCTGGGTTGTCGTTCATCAGAAGAGGGCGCGAGTTAGTATTGCGAGTACGATAAAGTTGTTGTTTGACACTAGTTTTTAGGTAAACAACTATGCCATGAGCACTTAGATGTTCACGATTTTGAGTATCTAATATTGATCCACCTCCGGTGGCTAGTACGATGTTATTTAGTTGCGTTAGCTCAATAATAAGTGCTTTCTCGCGTTCTCTAAATCGATTTTCCCCTTCTTTTTCAAAGATGAATCTAATGTCGACACCAGTTCTTTTCTGTATTTCTTCGTCTATATCAAGAAATTCCATGTTCAGCTCTCGTGATAGCTGTCGGCCAACGGCAGTCTTTCCAGAACCCATTGGCCCAATTAAAAATACGTTGCGAGAATTGATCATAAAAATGCCATACACAATTGGCTTAAAACTAGTAGTCTAGTTTACAAAATGTTTAAGATTAGTCTTGTATTAGAATTTGCTACTTTTAGTCTAATTAGAATAGGATGATACAGCAGTACAATATTCTTTTATCGATGGGTACTTACAGCAGAATATTTTTAGTTTTAGGGACCTTCACGGTCATTGCGTTTCTTTGCGTTGGCGCCTTGGTCTCAGGGGGATATTATTATGTGGCACCTGGTCTCCCTCAGGCTGAAGAATTGAGGGATGTGCGGCCACAAACCCCTCTGTCTGTATACAGTCGTGATGGCCGCTTGATTTCTCAGTTTGGAACAAAACGCTCTCCTCTTAGATATGAGGATATGCCTCAATTGATGGTGCAAGCTGTACTTGCGGCTGAAGACGATAGGTTTTTTGAGCACCCTGGAATTGATTACCAGGGTGTTATTAGGGCTATGACGTATTTTGTCCTAACAGCTGGAAAAAGTAGACAAGGTGGCAGCACAATTACACAACAGATAGCGCGTCAAAGACACCTTACACGTGATAGAACTCTAGTACGCAAATTTAAGGAGTGGGTGTTAGCCCTGAGGATGGAAAGAGAGTTCAGTAAACAGGAAATTCTAGAGATCTACCTAAACACTACATTCTTAGGCCAAAATTCCTATGGTGTAGCAGCAGCAGCACAGTCCTACTTTGGGAAAAATCTTAGCGAGATAAATGTTTCAGAAGCAGCTATTCTTGCTGGTATACCCGCAGCCCCTTCACTTTATAACCCGGTTCGTAGCGCTGATGTTGCTGCACAACGTCGTGGTTACGTACTAAGCCGCATGCTAGAGCTTGGGTTTATAACTACTATCGAATATGAAGAGGCCTTAAATACTCCAATAGAAAGCCGTTTGTATGGTCGCGCTCAAGAGCTAGATGCACCCTATGTTGCAGCTAGGGCCTACAGAGAAGCCATAAGAAGGTTTGGAGAGGAAGCAGCTACAAATTCAGGTCTAAAGATTAAAACAACCATTGACTCACGCTTACAAAATGCAGCAGATTTTGCGCTCCGAAAGGCTTTGATAAGTTACGACAAAAGACACGGTTACCGAGGCCCACTTTTCAATGAAAACTGGTTGGAGTCGGATTGGAATGAACTACTTTTGGAAAAAACTAAGGATTTTCCATCTGCTCCTGGGGTTTTTCCAGGCCTGGTGGTTAGTGTTGATGAAATATTAAGTGTCCAGGAGCAATTGGCTGAGATTTCAGCAGCAGAACATCTCGATATGAGTCTTGATGATGGTTTACAGATAAGTAATGATGAGTTGGAGGGGCTTTTTCCAGTCTTTCAGGCAAAAGTATACTTTACGGATCAGGGAACCATTCCTGTAGATATCAAAGCTGTTAGGTGGGCAGCTCCTTATATTAATTCAAATCGTAAAGGCGCCTTTCCAAATACCGTAGCTGATGTATTAAAGGCAGGGGATGTTGTTCAGTTTGAGCGCTCACAGTCTGGTGAACTGACACTAACGCAGGTACCAGATATTCAAGGAGCCCTTATTTCCATAGATCCTCAGGATGGCGCAATTACTGCCCTCTCGGGGGGATTTAATTTTTATGATGAACAAAGGAATGGCAATTTCAATCGTGCTATGGATGCAGGTCGCCAGCCTGGATCTTCTTTTAAACCATTTATTTATTCTGCAGCTCTTGAACGAGGCTTTACCGCTGCAAGTATTATTAATGATGCTCCAATCGTAGAGCAAAGCTCAGAGCTTGAAACGTTTTGGAGGCCCGAAAATTATTCTGGTGAAATCAATGGTCCAACAAGACTTAGAGAGGCGCTCATTAAATCTTTAAATTTGGTTTCAATTAGAGTTCTCAGAAGCCCAACTCTAACATCGGGCGTTTCTCAGACCATACAGCATCTAGAACGTTTTGGTTTTGGTGAAAAAGCATTGCCAAGAAATAATACCCTAGCTTTAGGCTCCGGTAGCGTTTCGCCTTTAGATGTAGCACAAGGCTATGCAGTATTTGCTAATGGTGGTTATAACGTCCGTCCTTACATGATTGAAACAATAGAAGATGATGAAGGACAAGTTATCTATCGAGCTGAACCTACACTTGTTTGTTCAGATTGTATTCAGGAGGAAAAGTTAGATACGGAATTAATCAATGGATCAACAGAACTTTACTATCGTAATCATTATGCGAAAAGAACCATCTCAGCTCAGAATGCTTATCTCATCAACGATATGATGCAGGATAACGTTCGCCGTGGAACAGGAAGACGAGCTTATCGTGAGTTAGGTCGGGATGATCTAAGTGGAAAAACTGGAACCACTAACGATTCGAGTGACGTATGGTTTGCAGGATATAACGGCGACCTTGTCACTGCGGCATGGATTGGTTTTGACCAAGTTCGTTCTCTTGGAACACGTGAAACAGGCGCATCTACCGCACTCCCAATGTGGATTGATTACATGCGAGAGGCTTTGGATGGGGCGCCTTCAAATGTTCTTCCGCGGCCGCCAGGAATTATTGATGTGCGTATTAACCCAGAAACAGGGCTTATTGCCGATGCTGGAGAGGATAGTATTTTTGAAAAATTTAGGATCGACTTCGCACCTCAGTCTGAATCAACACAATCTGACTTCGTTGATTTTCAGAGTGATAGAGACTATTCCGAGTCCTCAAATGACAAACGAAATTTGCCGGGATCTATCTTTTAGAAAAAATCAGAGTCAAATAATCTATATTTAGAAGGAATGCTGATATGCCAAGGCGTGGGTATGGCATCAATGAACTACGGGAGAGGCTAGCAAATGAGGCTGCACGTCTAATTAGCGAACATGGTATACAGGATTATGGTCTGGCTAAACGCAAAGCAGCATCGCGTTTTGGCGTCAGAGATGTGGGTGCTTTGCCGGCCAATATAGAGATTGAAGAACGTGTAATAGAGTGGAATGCGCTATTTGGTCCTAAAGAATATAAGAAGCAGTTAGTTGAGTTGAGATCTATAGCCGCCTATGCGATGAAATTACTCGATGAGTTTGAACCAAGGCTGGTGGGAGCTGTATTAACAGGAGCTATCACAGCAAATTCAAGTATAGAAATTCACTTATTTACTGATGCGCCAGAAGAAGTGGCAATAAAACTGGATGACTGTCAAATAAGCTATCGAAATTGTCACCGACGTTACCGTTACGCTAAACGCTGTAATTCTTTGATACCGGGTTTTAGGTTTACGTATAAAGATGAACAAATAGATGGATTAGTTTTTCCGGAAAAAGGTTTAAGGCAGGCACCTATAAGCCCAATTGACGGTCGACCCATGCCCCGAGCATCTTTGGGTAAAATACTTGGCCTAATCTGATTTAGCAGGCTAACGATCAGCAATGGGTAGATAATCTCTTTGCCCCGGGCCTATATATCGTTGTCGTGGTCGGCCTATTCGCGACTCTGGATCCCTGACCATTTCTCGCCATTGAGCTGCCCAGCCAACTGTTCTTGCAATGGCAAACATCACAGTAAACATGGATTTTGGAACCCCTAAAGCTTGGTAGATGATTCCTGAATAGAAATCAACGTTTGGGTAAAGGTTTTTCTCAATGAAATAAGAATCTTTTAGCGCTATTTGTTCAAGTTCCAACGCTAGCTCAAACAATGGTGTATCTTTTTCTTGGCCTAATTTTTCTAGCACACGATGGCACATCTCTCTAATAATTGTTGCCCTAGGGTCATGGTTTTTGTAGACGCGATGCCCAAACCCCATTAGACGAAATGGGTCTTCTCTATCTTTTGCCTTTGCAACATATTTAGAAATATTTTTAGGATCACCAACTTCTTCCAGCATGTTGATGACAGCCTCATTTGCGCCTCCATGTGCTGGGCCCCAAAGTGCTGAAATACCAGCTGAAATGGCTGAATAGGGATTGGTGCCTGAGCTTCCAGCCAACCTAACTGTAGATGTGCTGCAATTCTGTTCATGGTCTGCATGCAAAATAAATAAAAGATCCAAGGCTTCGGCTGCAATTGGATCAACTTCATAGGATTCTGTTGGTACAGAAAAAAACATGTGAAGTAGATTACTGCAGTAGTCCAACTGGTTTTGCGGATAAACAAAAGGTTGCTTTAGGGAATGTTTATACGCAGCAGCTGCGATAGTTGGAATTTTCGCAATAATTCTATGAGCAAATACATCCCTATGGGCTGATTCTTGTATATCTGTGGTGTCATGATAAAACGCAGACATACAGGCAACGATGCCAGAGACCATAGCCATTGGGTGAGCATCATGGTCAAATCCATTAAAAAATCTCAGAAACGATTCATTTAGCATCGTGTGGTTACGGATAGATTGATCAAATGTCTCCAATTCTTGCTTAGAGGGTAGTTCTCCATACATCAATAAGTAGCATACTTCGGTATAACTGGATTTTTCTGCTAATTGCTCGATCGGGTAGCCTCGGTACATGAGCACGCCTTGTTCACCATCAATGTAAGTGATGGTGCTGGAACAACAGGCTGTTGCGCCAAACCCTGGATCATAGGTAAATACACCTTGCTCGCTGTACAACTTGGTTATATCTACAACGCTTGGCCCTAAGACCGCATCGCTAGTTTCTAGGCCAAGTTGCTCACCAGATTTATGGTTGATTAGGCTGAAAGACTTATCGCTCATGCGTCAAAATCAACTCCCGTTAAGGCTCTAAAAGATTAGCGCCAGTTTAAAAATTAAACCAGAACTCCCAGTAATGTGTTTATTCTTGCAGGTCTGCTAAGAGTTAGCAGACATCCAAGCGTCTTATTATAGCAGGCCCTGACGAGCTAAGGTCCCAGTAGAACTAAATTCAACGGTTAAACTGTGTTTAGTTTTACTGTTTTGAGTCGGAAGTTTTGCCATACCGGCGTCTAAATTTGTCAACACGCCCACCGCTATCAACTATTTTTTGTTTTCCCGTATAGAAGGGGTGACACGCTGAGCAAACTTCAACTTGAAGGTCTCGTCCAAGTGTGGAACGGGTAGTGAATTCACTACCACAACTACATGCTACTTTGATTTCAGCATAATCCGGGTGTATTTCTGATTTCATATCTGATCTTCAGTGTACGGGCGCGTGAGCATACTGCTCTGGCAGGCTCAAAACAAGAAAAACACCTGTCACTACAGCAATTTTTTATTAATTGGATGGTTAAGAAAGATAGTTGGGTAGTTTTAAGATTTTTTCCACAAATACTGTGTATAACTCTGTGGAAGACTTGCTAAAAGTTGCCGTAATTTAAGCTATCATCAGTATTTGTTTTAAATTGTACAAAAAATCATCATAATTAAAATATTCATATAAATCAGTTATTTAAAATATCAATCAGAGGCTTTTTCAGAAGATTTGCTCATAACATGCTTAATTAAATGGCTGTAATTTTTTCTTGTGAATAAATAATTAATTAAAAACACACGTAGTTTGCAGTCTACTAGTCAGAATTTGACATCATTATTTGCTGAAGTTTAACCAATGCTTGGCCTCTGTGGCTTAGACGGTTTTTTGCCTCTGGCGCCATTTGTGCTGCTGTGGAGTTTAGGTTTAGGTCTAGGAATACGGGGTCATAGCCAAATCCTGAGTCACCTCTTGGCTCCATTGAAATGGAGCCATACCAACTCCCTGTGGCTATTAGCGGTGCAGGATCACCTGCTTCTTTCATCGCTACTACAACACAGTAAAAGTGTGCTTTGCGCTCTGCTGGAGGGATGTCTTTTAGCAGATGGAGTAACTTTTTAACATTACTTGCATCGCTTGCTCGGCTCCCTGCAAAGCGAGATGAACGAATACCGGGTTGCCCACATAAGGCGTCCACAACCAATCCAGAGTCATCGGCAATTGTTGGCTGTCCTGTCTGCAATGAGGCATTTCTAGCTTTTAATAACGCATTTTCTAAAAAAGTAGAGCCGGTTTCTTCCACAGGATCCACATTTAAAACACCCTGTGGACTTATTTTTAGGCCTATTGGTGTCAACAAGGTTCTAAATTCCTCAAGCTTGCCAGGATTGTCACTTGCAAGTACCCAGTGATTTGAAGATACATTCATTGATGAAGCACCGAAGCCTGTTTTTTTATAAGGTTAGTAATGCCTATGGCCGCAAGATCTAATAGTTCATCAAGTTCCCCTCTTTGATATGCATGTCCTTCTGCAGTGCCCTGAACTTCAATAAACCCCCCAGCTTCATTCATCACAATGTTCATATCGGTTTCAGCTTCAGAGTCTTCATCGTAGTCGAGATCGAGAACTGCTTTGCCTTTATATATACCCACAGAAATAGCCGCCACGCTTCCATGTAATGGATTACTATTAATGCGTCCATCTTTTAATAATTTTTTGATGGAAAGGGCTAGCGCAATATAACCTCCGGTAATAGAAGCAGTTCGTGTACCACCATCAGCCTGTAGCACATCGCAATCTATAGTGATCGTTCTTTCACCAAGTGCTTTTCGATCAACTACTGCTCGTAAACTGCGCCCGATTAGGCGTTGTATCTCAAGGGTTCTGCCACTTTGTTTGCCCCTACCTGCTTCACGTTGATTTCTAGTATGGGTTGCGCGGGGGAGCATTCCATATTCTGCTGTAACCCATCCCTCACCTTTGCCCTTTAGGAAATGAGGCACTCTGGATTCTATACTTGCAGTAGCCAAAATACGGGTACTGCCAAATTCCACTAAGACGGAACCCTCTGCATAGGGCAAATAATCCTTTGTAAAACTTACTGACCGCATTTCATCTAGTTTCCTACCGCTAGGACGCATTACTATCTCCCAAGTAAAATCAGAATGAGTGATCGATCTTCAGAACAATAAATTATTCATTTCCGGTTTATGATTCACCAAAACCGAAGCTTTAATTATTGACTGGGGCCTCTATTAATTCGTTTCAAGCTTGTTCATATCTTAGACTTTAAGCGTGAAGTTTGCTTCGATTTGTTTTTTATGCCAATTATTTCGATAACAAGGTAGGTGCGAAAATGCCGAAAAGCATGACAGGGTTTGCCAGGGTTGAGGTCGTGTCCGAGCCATTAACCATTATTTGGGAGATTCGCAGTGTTAATCATCGTTTCTTGGATATTTCTGTCCGTACCCATGAAGAATTTCGGTGGTTAGAGTCAAGTTGTCGTTCTCGAGTTAAAGCAATACTTGGTCGTGGACGAATCGAATGTACTCTGAAGATTGGATTTTCAGAGGGATACACAAAGAAAACAATTTTAAATAATCAGATACTTGAAGAATTGGGCGCAATTCAGTCAGAGGTTGAAAAACTCTATCCCAAAGCTAGTCAGCTTACGATACTTGAAATGCTGCGTTGGCCAGGTGTATTAACTGAAGAATGCGCTAAGCAGGAAGTTGTGGTAAATGTTTCTATGGAAGCTCTAGATGATGCGCTGAATTCACTTGTTGAAGCTCGTCAAAATGAGGGCCAACGATTAATGGAGGTTTTATTAGAACGTTGTGATGATATATCGAGCATTATCAATTTAATTCGATCTCGTGCGGATGTGTTAGAAAAATTTCAGTACGAGAGACTGCGAGAAAAACTTGAAAAATTATCTCTAGATCTAAATGAAGAAAGATTAGAACAAGAGATAGTGTTGTTGCTTCAGCGTTTAGATATATCAGAGGAGATAGACCGAATTGACGGGCATGTGATGGAGGTGCGAAATATATTGAAAACCGATGGACCAATTGGTAGGCGTCTTGATTTTCAAGTTCAAGAACTTAATCGTGAAGCGAACACATTGGCGTCCAAATCTCAAGACAGTGACATAACTCGTCAAAGTGTTGATCTAAAAGTATTAATTGAACAAATGCGTGAGCAAGCGCAAAACTTGGAGTAATAGAGTTGTGCCTTTAAAAAAGAGGGGTAGTCTTGTTGTTATTTCAGCACCCTCTGGGGCGGGAAAAACAACCTTAGTGCATGAATTAATTCGTCGTCGAGATGATATTAAGTTCTCAGTTTCATATACAACCAGGCCTGCGAGGCGATCTGAGGCACATGGCAAGGATTATTTTTTTGTTTCAGATAGAGAATTCAGTTTAATGCTCTCAAAAAATTGTTTTCTTGAGTCAGCGCGTGTTTTTGGTCACTGGTATGGTACAAGAAAAAAAGACATTGAAGTCTTGTTAAAAAATGGCGATACCGTTTTGCTTGAAATTGATTGGCAAGGCGCAAGGCAAGTTCGGTCATCTGCTAAAGATGCAATTGGGATCTTTATTCTTCCGCCAAGTCTGGAGGAATTGGAGCGACGTCTTAGAGGAAGAGGCACAGATTCTGAAGAAGTAATAGATAGACGTTTGCGGGACGCAATTTCAGATATGACTCACTGGGATGAGTTTGATTATGTTTTAGTTAGCGAGGAAGTGGAAAATTCAGTTAAACAGCTGGAAGCGATATTAAACGGTTTAGGTTCCAATAATGTAGTTTCATCTCCAGAAATTAGATCAAAAGTGAAGAAAATATTGAAATCCAGAGATACAGCCAGCTAATGTACTGGTAGCCTAACCTAGATCTTTTGTGGCGGGCCTTAGTGTTATTGCAGTAAACTGAAGGGTACAGAAAGTATTAGAGGAGGGCTCAAGGTGGCCCGAGTAACTGTAGAAGACTGTATTGACAATGTAGAGAACATATTTCAGTTGGTATTGGTTGCATCTAAACGCGCTCGCCAACTAGCTAATGGCGCAGAGCCAATGGTTCCATGGGAGAATGATAAACCCACAGTCGTGGCGTTGCGTGAAATATCTGAAAAACTCATAACCCCGAGTATTCTTGATGAAACGGACGAACCCATAGCTGAATTGCTAGAAGAAAATATAATACCCGATGATGCTCAGGACGGACTCCTACTTAGCCGCCCGTCCTCTACTCATAGATAATTAAATAAGAAATATGTGGGCTCGAGTTATAGGTTCGAGCCACGCATGGGAATAAGCCATGGACTATGCGGCCGCTATCCGAGAACGACTTCCCGTCACTTGGCGAGGGGATGATTTTGGACAGCTGGTGGCCTCACTAGAAAGTTATCTTCCAGAAGAAGAGCTAGAGGGAATTGTTGATGCTTATGAGCTTAGCGCAAAGGCACACTATGGCCAACTACGTCTCAGTGGGCATGCCTATATTACTCACCCGATAGCTGTTGCCAAGATTCTCGCAGACTTACATCTTGATTCTGGGACTATAAAAGCGGCATTGCTTCATGATGTTCTAGAGGATACATCGTGTTCTTTGGGGGATATAGCAAGCAAGTTTGGTGATGATGTTGCAGCTCTTGTAGATGGTGTAAGTAAGCTAGATAAATTGCATTTCCATAGTGCTCTTGAGGCCCAAGCTGAAAGTTTTAGAAAAATGCTTTTAGCAATGGTTAAGGATCTTCGGGTTATTTTGGTTAAACTCGCGGATCGTACCCACAATATGAGGACCATTGATTCTTTGCCTTTAGAAAAACGGCGCCGTATAGCAAAAGAAACAATTGAAATTTATGCGCCCATAGCAAATCGTCTTGGTATCTACAGTTTAAAAACAGAACTCGAAGACCTAGGATTTAAAGCCTATGTCCCTTTCAGATATAGAGTCTTGGATACTGCTCTTCGTAAAGCCAGCGGTAGTCAGCGTCAGTTTCTACGTAAGATCAAAGCGAAACTCGAAAAAAACATGAGTGAGCGAAAAATTAGTGGCCGATTAGCTGCTAGGGAAAAACATCTTTACAGTATTTATTCCAAAATGAAGCGCAAACATGTCCATCTATCAGAAATTGTGGATGTATTTGGTATAAGGATAGTAGTGTCTGACATAGATACTTGTTATCGGGTGCTTGGGTTAGTGCATGAACTATATAAGCCTATGCCCGGTAGGGTTAAAGATTTTATTTCAATACCGCGTGTAAACGGTTATCAGTCTTTACATACAACTTTATTTGGGCCAAAAGGGATGCCACTGGAAGTTCAAATACGAACTGAAGAGATGGATCGTGTAGCCGAAAGAGGCATTGCTTCTCATTGGCAATACAAGGCAGTGGATAAGCATACGCATATTGCGGAAGCTAGGGCTAGAGATTGGTTGCAGGGGCTCATGGAAATGGAGCAAGCATCAACTTCGGAGGAATTTTTACAGACAGTTAAAGCTGACCTTTTCCCAGATAAAGTCTATGTATTTACTCCTAACGGAGAAATTCTTCGTTTGCCACGAGGAGCTAGTACGGTTGATTTTGCCTATGCAGTTCACACTGATATAGGAAATAGATGTGTGTCTGCAAAAGTAGATCGTAGGCCTGTTCCATTAAATACAACCCTTAACAATGGAGATACGGTTGAAATCATTACTGCCAGATCAGCCAAACCAAATCCTAACTGGATTAATTTTGTTATTACCGCAAAAGCACAAAATGCCATAAGAGCTTTCCTTAAGAGTCTTAAGAGAGATGAAGCCAGAGATTTAGGGAAGCAACTTTTAAGTCAATCTTTAAGGCCTTATTCCTTAAATCTTCGGCGCTTGCGAAAAGTAAAAATGCAAAGCTTGCTTCGAGAGTTAGGAATGTCTGATATGAATGAGGTATATGAACAATTAGGGCTAGGTGAGCGACTAGCACCAGTTATTGCGGGAATGCTATCGCAACAAGTGAATATTGAAGGGGATATAACACCTAAGCTCAAACCACTAGATATTGCTGGTACAGAAGGGTTATTGATTACATATGCTGGGTGTTGTTATCCGATTCCTGGTGATGACATTGTCGGTCATATGTCTAGTGGACGAGGTGTAGTAATACACAGGAGTAAATGTCATAACGTTGCTGAATATAGAAAACAGCCTGCCAAATGGATTCCGGTGAATTGGCGCAAAGGAATTAAGAGTGAATTTTGTTCACAGATACAGGTTAAAACTCTAAATCGAGTGGGTGTTCTCGCTGAAGTTGCTGGCAGAATTTCAGCAACATTAAGTAATATTGCTCAATTGAATGTAGAGACTGATGACGATGAATCTACTTTATTATTTAGGCTAAATGTGCGTGATCGTCGACATCTCGCACAAGTGATACGCAGTATACGTGTGAATCCTGGAGTGGTGCGCGTTAGCCGGTCACCTTTTTAAATTTAGATCATGAAAAAACAAATTGTTCATACTAAAACTGCACCGGCTGCTATAGGTCCTTACAGCCAGGCAATTAGAGTTGATAATACAGTCTATCTTTCAGGCCAAATCCCTTTAGATCCATTAACGATGGAGTTGGTGAAAGGCGGTATTGAGGAACAGTCTCGACAGGTGTTTAAAAACCTTAAAGAGGTTGCAAGTGCATCGGGGTTTGATCTTTTACATATTGTGAAATTGACAATTTATCTCGTTGATATGGATGACTTCCCGTGTGTAAATAAAGTTATGTCTGACTTTTTTGAAGAGCCTTATCCTTCACGATCCACAATCGGTGTAGCTTCGCTCCCTAAGGCAGCTAAGGTAGAGATAGACGCTACTATAGTTGTCTAACATAACTGTGAGTAAAACACCGGCACTCAAGTCTCCAGTAGCCGTGCTAAAGGGTGTTGGGCCTTGGATTGCAAAAAGATTGCAAAAGATTGGAATAGAGCAAATTGGTGATCTCCTCTATCTTTTTCCTATTCGTTATGAAGATCGAACAGAGATAAAACCTTTGGGTGAATTAAGTCCTGGGCAAAAGGTTTTAGTGGAGGGTGAGGTTCAACTTACTGAAGTAGTTTTTCGAAGACGTAGGACTCTTTTGTCTCGATTAGCTGATGGAACAGGGTCAGTTACTTTAAGGTTTTTTCATTTTAATAAAGCACAACAAGAACAATTAGTCCGCGGTGCATGTCTAAGATGTTTCGGAGATGTACGAGTTGGGCCTACGGGATTAGAAATGGTTCATCCAGAGTACAAACTTATAAGCGATGGATCAGATCCACCGCAAAATTTTCTGACTCCAATTTATCCGACTACAGAGGGCATTCATCAGCAAAGATTGAGGCAACTCACCGACCAGGCATTGGACATAATGAAAACTACTTTTCCTGATGATTGTCTTGAAGGTCATCTGCCTGAAGATTGGCCAACACTTGTAGACTCATTAAGATTTTTGCATCGTCCACCGCGTGATAGCGTCCTTGAAGAATTATTTCTTGGGGTCCATCCATGCCAACGCAGAGTCGCTTTTGAAGAACTAATTGCACAGAGATTGGCTCGTGTTCAGTCTAGATTGAATAGAGTTAAGGAAAACGCTTTTTCCTTAGAAGATAAAAGTAAATTCATTGCCAAGCTTCGGGCAAAATTGCCCTATAAGCTGACTGACGCTCAAGAATTAGCAATTAGTGAAATATTAGCTGATGTTGCTAAGGAAATTCCTATGCATAGGCTTTTACAAGGGGATGTTGGGTCGGGCAAGACTATAGTTGCCGTAATGGCTGTATTAGCAGCAGCTTCTTCAGGTTGTCAATCAGGCTTTATGGCGCCCACTGAACTCTTGACTGAGCAACACTTTAACAATCTTAAGCGTTGGTTAGAGCCTCTGGGCATTGAAGTGGTGGCTCTAACTGGAAGTATTATTGGCGCTGAACGTTTGAAAATTTTAGCTAGAATAGCAGAGGGCCATGCACACGTAGTTGTGGGCACGCATGCGCTGTTTCAGCAAGCAGTAGAATTTAAAAACCTAGCGTTAATGATCGTGGATGAGCAGCATCGCTTTGGAGTGGGACAAAGACTTGAGCTTAAGCGCAAAGGAAAGAAAGGTATTTTAGCCCCACATCAGCTCATAATGACTGCGACCCCTATACCACGCACACTCGCAATGACACTTTACGCAGACTTAGAGTGCACAGTTATTGATGAATTGCCACCTGGCCGGCAGCCAGTGAACACAGTGGTAATGCCTGAAAGCCGACGACTAAATCTAGTAAAACGGATCCGAGAACACTGCACGACAGGTGAACAAGTATATTGGGTCTGTCCGCTAATTGAGGAATCAGAAATCATTAATTCTCAAGCTGCTGTCAAGTTGTTCCAGAATTTAAAAAAAGCGTTACCCGAATTAAAAATTGAATTAATTCATGGTCGGATGAAATTTAATGAAAAAGAAAAAATCATGCGGCAGTTTAGAGATGGTGTGTTGAATCTGTTAGTAGCAACAACTGTAATTGAAGTAGGGGTTGATGTTCCAAATGCAACATTAATGGTCATTGAAAATTCCGAACGTATGGGGCTTTCTCAACTTCACCAACTGCGTGGAAGGGTTGGCCGTGGTAGTTCTTCTTCAAATTGTGTGTTGCTCTTTAAGTCTCCAATATCAGAGCTAGCCAAAGAACGACTTGGTGTAATGAGGAAAACATCAAATGGGTTCATAGTGGCACAGAAAGATCTAGAGCTTAGAGGTGCAGGCGATATGTTCGGCACTCAGCAGTCAGGACTAATACAATTAAAAGTTGCTGATCTTATTAGAGATGCAGATTTACTGCCTAGAGTAATAGAAATTTCTGAAATTCTTATGCGTGATTATCCAAAAAATGCGGATCAGCTGATCAAGCGTTGGAACAAACACACAAGCGAGTACGCATATGTCTAAATACTTCATAATATTAGGTAATGATGAACTTATTTTTTCATAAGTTAGGAAAAAATCGAATTCTTTATGGAATCGGTCAGTTTATGAGTAGTGCTTTAGAGAATCGAGAAGTGTACTTTAGGCTTATGAGATTCCATCAACCTGTTGGAATCTGGTTGTTGCTTTGGCCTACTTTGTGGGCACTTTTAATTGCAGGGGAAGGGCAGCCGGGTGTGTATTTGCTTTTCGTATTTATAATTGGGACGGTGGTTTTGCGATCCGCAGGCTGCATAATCAATGATTATGCTGATCGTAACATAGACCTGCATATTGAGCGCACACAAACTAGACCTATAGCTACAGGCGAAGTCAGCATTAAAGCGGCTTTAACACTATTTATAATTTTGATGTTAATAGGCTTAAGTTTGGTTTTGACAATGAATAGATTAACCCAAGGCTTGGCTGTTATAGGAGCGTTAATTACAGTTCTATATCCATTTAGTAAAAGATTCGTTTCTTTTCCACAGCTGATACTAGGTATTGCATTTGCATGGGGAGTACCAATGGCTTTTGCAGCTGAGCTTGAATTTATTCCAAGAGTAGGTTGGCTTTTGTTTACCGTCACAATAATCTGGGGAGTAATTTATGACACTGAGTATGCAATGGCTGACCGTAATGAAGATTTAAAAATTGGCGTTAAATCAATTGCTATTTTATTTGGTGATTTAGATCGTATATTTATTGGTGTATTGCAAGTGATGTTTTTAGTTGGGATGATTTTTATTGGGCACAGTGCCAACTTAGGTAGTTGGTTTTTTTCGGGATTAGGAATAGCTGCGATTTTCTGTCTTTATCAACAGCATTTGATTTGGAATCGTGATTCACTGCAATGTTTTTTGGCATTTAAAAATAATACCATTTTGGGGCTGTCTATTTTTACTGGTATTGTGCTGGATTATTTGTATGCTGGTTAATCAGTGTTGGGCTGAGATTTATTTCAATGTCTATAGAACATAAAGCAAGTAAACAAAGTAAACTAAAATTAGGGAAGATCTTGATCACAAGCCAGCCTAAAAAAAATTGGGGGCTTGGAGATGTCTCATATATATATGATTTGCCAATGAATGATTTGCTTTACACGGCACAATGGGTTCATAGGCAAAATTTTGATCCTAACACCGTACAAATTTCCACGTTGTTATCGATAAAAACCGGGGGATGTCCTGAGGATTGTTCCTACTGCCCACAAAGCATTAGGTATGACACAGGTGTAGAAGCTGAAAGTCTCATGTCCCTTGAAGATGTTAGAAAAGCTGCCGTGGAAGCAAAAGCTGCAGGCGCTACACGTTTTTGTATGGGGGCTGCATATCGAGGGCCAAAAGATAAACAGTTAGATAAGATTGCTCAGATGATTGCGGAAGTTAAGGATATGGGTATGGAAACTTGCGCAACTCTTGGGCTATTGAATGAATCACAAGCTCAAAAGTTAGCAGATATAGGTCTGGATTTTTACAATCATAATTTAGATACCTCAGAGTCATATTATTCAAAGATCATAACCACTCGTTCGTATTCAGATCGCCTGCTTACAATAAAACATGTGAGAGAAGCAGGTATTAAAGTCTGTTGTGGTGGAATCGTTGGAATGGGAGAGAGTAGGCTTGACCGAATTTCTCTAATGCATACTCTATCAACGCTTGAGCCTCAGCCTGAAAGCGTGCCAATTAACCAATTAGTGCCGATACCTGGCACTCCTCTAGCAAAACGAGGTGCTGTAGATGGCCTGGAGTTTGTGCGTACTATTGCGGTTGCGCGTATTTTGATGCCAAAGTCTCATGTAAGACTTTCGGCAGGACGTGGGGAGTTTACCGACGAATTACAAGCTCTTTGTTTTGCGGCAGGAGCTAACTCAATTTTTTACGGTGATGTTTTGTTAACTACTGATAATCCAGAACACGAATCTGATCAAGCTCTATTCTCAAAACTTGGACTCAAGCCTGAAGAAATACAATATTCTGTTTGAAATTTAATTTGTGCTTAAGTTTTACTAGTTAATTTTTTTATCTATGGGCGATGTTCAATCTAGATTCGTTGGTTTGCCAGAGAGGCGAGCGGTCCTTAAAAATTTTTCTAGGGCAGTTACAACTTTTGATCGTTCAGATTTTATCCATGAGCAAGCGCGTAATAGGATGTTGGACCGAACACGGTTTTTTACACTCGAACCTTGCCGTATTTTGGATATGGGTTCAGCTACTGGTAAAGGTACAGTGGCTTTAGCTGCGCTTTACCCAAAAGCACAGATTGTGTCTGTTGATCTAATAGAAGTTATGGCATCAGCTACTCAAAGTCGATGTAGAAGCTTAAGACATACGACTGTTTTGGTTGGAGATGCTGAACAATTACCGTTATCAGACAATTCTGTAGATTTGATTTTTGCAAATATGATACTCCCTTGGTGTGACCCTCAATTGTTTTTTAAAGAAAGTGCTAGAGTTTTATCCGACGGTGGGTTGATGCTTTTTTCTACGGTAGGACCAGATACTTTGAAAGAAATACGTCAAGCGTGGGCCGAAGTTGACAAAGATGTGCATGTCCAAGGTTTTATCGACATGCATGACCTTGGAGATCTTGTAGTTAAAGCAGGGCTCATCGAGCCAGTAATGGATGTTGATCGATTTAAAATAAGTTACAACAGTAAAGAACAGCTTTTTCAGGATTTAAGGCAATCAGGTGGAACAAACTCTGCCTTTGGCAGAAAGTTACAACTCACTGGATATAATCGATGGAAAAAATTTTGTAATCAGCTAGAGATATCAAATTCGGAGGAACAGCTTTCCATAAGTTCTGAACTGATTTTTGGGCTCGCTTGGGGGGGAGGTAGCGCATCAAAAATACCAAAGACGGATTTTAGTATACCGATAGAGGAAATCACCCGAGAACTGCCAAGGAGGTAATGCCGTTTTTGTAGTTGTCGAGGGAAGATAAATCAATTCTGATACAATTTGGACTATGTTGCCTTAATGTTCTTTTTGTATTCAGCGGTGGCTCACTAAGTGAATATCAGGGTCCTTCATATACGGTTGAACTTTGTATTAGTGTTGTCACTGTGTTGGCTGATAATTCAACATTAAGTCAATGCTGGAAACCGGGAACTAAAAAACATGGTAAAGCCCTCCTGGGAAGCGAAAATTTTAGCTGTACTATTTTTTGGGCCACCAATTATTGTGGCTTTTGCAGTTTATGGGCCATGGAAGTTTGATTGGCTTCCTCAAGCTGACTTTCCTTATGGAGAGCGCTATGAGCCAACAAGAATATTGCCTGAGATTCCTCTAGAAATAGATGGTGGAGGTTTTTTGCAGGCGAATTGGGCCATAGGTCGTTGGTCTGTGATTTACGGTAATACCTCTAATTGTGATTTTATATGCATGCGTAATCTTAATGTTTTGATGGAACTAAAGGAAAAGGCTTCAAACCAATCGGTAGTCGTACAGTCAATATATTTACATGCAGGCGAAAATATTACTTCTATACAATCGCTCAAATTATCTGAAGAGCTTATTGTTGGTCGTATTGACGGATCAAAGGCACTTCCGTTGAGAAGAGCTTTGGATGAGAATTTACTTGCTGAAGGCTGGTTTTATATAATTGATCCTAGCGGCAGGCTCATTTTTAACTATCCATCTGATGCAGACCAACAGGGTGTTCTACGTGACTTGAAAAGACTTATTGCGCTTGATCAGCTCGTTTAAAGTGAATATTTACTTTATAAATTTGGCACGTATTGCTCTAGCACTTGCATTTTTAGTGGTAACGATAGGGGCTTGGGTGCGTTTAACAGATGCTGGACTAGGTTGTCCGGATTGGCCTGGGTGCTATGGGCAGTTGACGGTGCCTAATGATGATATAGAGTTTTCGGAAGCGCTTTCCAATTTTCCAGAACGCCCACTCGAAGCTGGCAAAGCATGGCGGGAAATGGTTCATCGTTATCTTGCTAGTGTCCTCGGTTTTTTATGCGTACTGCTAGCTGGTTTGGCATGGTTGAATCGTCGAGACCCTAAGCAGGAAACTAATCTACCTTATATCTTAGTAGCCGTGGTTATTTTTCAAGGAATTTTGGGAATGTGGACGGTGACACTTCTACTTAAGCCAGTGGTTGTGATGGCCCACTTATTAGGAGGTTTAACCACTCTTGGGATCCTATTTTGGCTTGGACAATGGAGATTATCCGTGCAAAAGTCTCGGTTCAGTCTTAGGCCTCTTCGGGTATTCGCGTTATCAGCGATGCTAATACTTGTTCTACAGATTTCCCTAGGTGGGTGGACTAGTTCTAATTATGCGGCGCTAGCATGCCCAGATTTTCCTACTTGCCAAACAAAGTGGTGGCCACCTGTAACAGATTTTCATGAAGGATTTGTCTTATGGAGGGGCATCGGAATAGACTATGAAGGAGGAGTGCTGGACAATCCAGCCCGAGTAGCTATCCACTTCACCCACCGACTAGGGGCAATTGTTACAACAATTTTTCTCAGCTTACTAGGCTGGTTGATGATTAGGAGAAAGGAGCTTAGGCCTGATGGTTTTGCGCTGTTTATCATGCTTTTCATTCAATTAGCTCTAGGAGTGAGTATAGTTGTATATAGTGCACCACTTTCAGTTGCAGTCGCCCACAATGGTGTGGGGGCTTTGTTATTATTGACGGTTTTAAATGCTAACCAAAGAATTAGAAACAGTTAATACACCGGTAACAGCTAGCTGGCATGATTACTATCTTCTGACTAAACCCCGTGTAGTTCAGCTTTTGGTTTTTACTGCTGTCGTGGGTATGTTTCTATCAACACCGGGATTTGTAGATTGGACAGTATTAATTTTCGCTAGTCTAGGCATCGGTTTTTCCGCTGCCTCGGGGGCAGCAGTAAACCATATACTTGATCAACGCTTGGATGCGAAAATGTTGAGGACACGCGACAGACCTTTACCACAGGGACGCATTACTGAAAAAGATGCCTTAACTTTTGCTTTATTGTTGGGACTTTTGGGTATCGCAATACTAGCCTTTTTGGTTAATTTTCTTACCGCCGTAATTACTTTTTTTTCCTTGATTGGCTACGCAGTAATTTATACCGTGTATTTAAAAAGAGCGACACCACAGAATATAGTCATTGGTGGAGCTGCTGGCGCATCTCCTCCAGTACTTGGTTGGGCTGCTGTCACTAATGAAGTAAGTGGATATGCTTTATTATTATTTTTGATAATTTTTACTTGGACCCCACCCCATTTTTGGGCACTTGCTGTTGCGCGCAAAGATGAGTATGAGAAAGCTGGTGTGCCAATGTTACCTGTAACGCACGGACCAGTAGTTACAAAATCTTTCATTGTTTATTACACCATTCTTCTCATTATTGTATCTCTACTGCCCTACCTAACAGGAATGACTGGTGTTTTATATTTATTTGGGGCGGCACTTTTGGGCATGGGATTTCTTTATTACGCTATTCAGCTGAAGTGGGGACATGATGAGGGGATGGCCATGAAGACATTTTCTTATTCAATCAGCTATCTCATGGCGTTGTTTAGCTTTTTATTGGCTGATCACTATATTCCAGTCATTTGGCCGGAGTAATTTTTAAACACTACTTCGCTTTTCCTTATGGACGTTACGGCGATTATTGATCCTCTGAATGAAGCGCAACGGGAAGCGGTTACAACTTCCAGTCAGCCTACTCTTGTATTAGCAGGTGCGGGTAGCGGCAAAACCAGAGTTCTAGTACATCGAATAGCTTGGCTAATTAGTGTGGAAGACTTATCTCCACAACAACTTTGTGCTGTGACATTTACGAATAAAGCGGCCCTGGAAATGCGTGAAAGAATTGAGGCTTTGTTAGGGTTTCCAACAAAGCAATTTTGGATAGGCACTTTTCATGGTTTAGCGCACAGGCTACTGAGAATGCACTGGCAAGAAAGTGGTTTAACTGAAACGTTTCAAATCTTAGATTCAGAAGATCAGCTACGAGTGATCAAAAGACTTATAAAAAATATGAGACTTAATGAAGATGATTTTGGTCCTCGTGAAATACAGTGGTTCATAAATGCCCAAAAAGATGAGGGGTTGCGACCAGCTAGTGTCAATGACGAAGGTAATTCTGCTCGCAAGCAGATGATAGAAATTTATTCTCGCTACGAAAAAATTTGTACTGGTTCTTCTTTAGTAGATTTTGGCGAACTTCTTTTGCGCGCACTGGAATTGTTTAAAGAGAAACCTGACATCCTAAGCAAGTATCAGTCAAGATTTCATCATGTGTTAGTAGATGAGTTTCAAGATACTAATACAATACAGTATAGATGGTTAAAATTACTTGCAGGGCAAAATGCTACGCCCTTTTTTGTGGGTGACGATGATCAATCCATTTATAGATGGAGGGGTGCTCGGGTAGAAAATCTTCAACTCTTTAAAAAAGATTTCAATGGAAGCAGAATTGTTAGGTTAGAGCAGAATTATCGATCAACCGCCAATATTTTGAATGCAGCTAACTCGGTTATTGCCAACAATAGTGGGCGTTTAGGAAAAAATTTATGGACAGAGGGTGAAACGGGGGAGCCAATTACACTTTATTCGGCTTTTAATGAGAGAGATGAAGCCGAGTTTATTGTAAATCGTATTTCTGACTACATAGACCAAGGTAATCTGAGAAATGATATCGCTGTGCTTTATCGGTCTAATGCGCAGTCGAGAGTATTTGAGGAATTTTTACTTGCTGCCAGTATACCGTACAGAGTATATGGGGGATTAAGATTCTTCGAGCGAGCGGAAATTAAAGATGCTTTGGCGTATTTGCGACTTATCGCTAATCGAGGAGATGATGCTTCATTTGAACGTGCTGTAAATACTCCTCCGCGTGGAGTTGGAGCTCGCAGTATGGAAGTTGTAAGAAGTAAAGCCATAAGTGCGAGTTTGAACCTTTGGCAAGCAGCTGAAACTATTATTAAGGATGAAGAGCTGCCAAAACGCTCCTGCCGTGCAATTTCTGCTTTTCTTAATCTGATAAATACAATGGAAGAAGATACATGTGATCTGATTCTGCATGAACAAGTAAATCGAGTAATACAACTAAGTGGCTTAATTCAACATCACAGTAAGGACAAAAACATTAGAGGAGAAGCAAAGGTAGAGAATCTTGAGGAGCTTGTCAGCGCAGCACGAGGATTAATTAGCGATGAAATTTCTGAATTACCACCACTTTTAGAATTTCTTTCATATGCTGTACTTGAATCAGGCGACGTACAGGCAGAAATTTATGAAGATAGTGTACAGCTAATGACTTTACATTCTGCTAAAGGCTTAGAATTTCCATTGGTATTTCTATGCGGACTAGAAGAGGGGTTATTTCCTCATCAGCGATCAATACATGATATGGGAGGATTAGAAGAGGAACGACGATTATGTTATGTAGGATTAACCAGAGCTCAAAAAAAAGTGGTACTTACATATGCTGAGCAGAGACGATTACACGGCATGGATAATTTCGGGGTACCCTCTCGATTTATCCAGGAAATTCCACAAGAGCTTCTAGAGGAAATTAGACCGGTGCTTTCTGTATCTCGACCTGTGTATAGATCAAACGACTTTAGTGAGGGTCCAGATGTAATTAGTTTGGGACAAAGAGTTAAACATAAAAAATTTGGAGAGGGTATTGTTTTAAACCAAGAGGGAAGCGGGGCAAATGCCCGTGTTCAAGTAAATTTTCAGCGAGCAGGGATGAAATGGTTAGTCATTGCATACGCAAATCTAGAACTGATGTAAAATACGCACCGACTCTTAGTGATATCACATCATGAATATTTTAATTCTCGGTGCTGGGCAGGTTGGCGAAACAGCCGCTGATAGTTTGTCTGGTGAAGAGGCTCATCAGGTCACCATCGTTGATAAAAATGAAACGGTGTTGAAAAAATTACAGGAACGCTTAGATGCGCGTACTGTAGTAGGTCATGCCTCTTATCCGGAAGTCCTTGATAGAGCTGGAGCTAAAAATGCTGACATGATCATAGCTCTTACGAATAGTGATGAGATCAATATGACTGCCTGCCAGGTTGCCCATACTCTATTCAAGACACCCAGACGTATAGCAAGAATACGTGCAGCAGAGTATACAAATCATAATGCACTTTTTAATGAGGATAGCTTGTCTGTTGATTTTATAATTAGTCCAGAAGATTTAGTTACCCAGCATATTGAGGAGCTTATTCATTTCCCCGGTGCTCTTCAGGTTCTCGAGTTTGCAGATGGAAAAGTTAGGCTTGTTGCTGCTCGTGCTCATGAAGGCGGAGCTTTAATTGGACATCCAATTAAGGAACTATCTCAGCATATTCCAAATGTAGAGTGTCGGGTTGCAGCTATTTATAGAGATGGCAAAGGTATTATTCCAGAGGGTAGTACGGTAGTTGAAGAAGGTGATGAGGTATTTTTTATAGCTGCTAGAAAGGATATTCGTGCAGTACTTAGCGAAATGCGGAAGCTTGATGAGCCGGTTAGGAGAGTAGTTATTGCTGGAGGCGGAAATATTGGTGTCCGTCTTGCAAAGGCCTTAGAAGATACTAATCAAGTGAAATTAATAGAGCGTGACTCAGATCGTTCTAAGGCTGTTTCTGAATACTTAAACAAAACCATAGTGCTTTCAGGTGATGGAACTGATGAGAGTCTTTTATTAGAAGAAAATATTGATAGTGCTGATGTGTTTGTTTCTGTCACTAATGCGGACGAAGCAAATATATTATCTGCTATGCTTGCAAAACGACTTGGTGCTCATAAAGTTATGGCATTGATCAACAAGCCAGCTTATACGGAACTAGTTGCAGCTGGTACGATAGATGTAGCAATTTCTCCGCCTCAAATAACCTTAGGTACGCTTCTGGCACATGTTCGTCGGGGGGATGTGGTTAAAGTTCATTCTTTAAGGCAGCTGGCCGCCGAAGCAATCGAAGCCGTTGCCCATGGAAATAGTAGCGATTCTCGAGTTATTGGAAAGAGTATCGAAGATATTAGATTGCCCCTTGGAGCTACTATTAGTGCTATTGTTCGAGGAGAAGATGTGATGATGGCTCACCACGATACTGTGATAGAACCAGATGATCATGTCATTCTGTTTATATCTGATCGTAGACAAATAGACGAGGTTGAGCGTTTGTTCGAGGTGGGTTAGGCCTCGCGTGAACATAGGTACTCCTTTTGCCTGCCTCTATACAGAAATGACTAGATCCGCTGTTCAACGTGTCTTAGGCCTGCTGCTAACTATGTTCAGTGGCACTATGCTCATGCCAGTCTTAGTCTCACTGTTTTTTTCTGATAATGCTTGGCCTGCTTTTGTCGGATCTTTCATTATTATCTTTGGATCAGGTTTGATGATTTGGTGGCCTGTTCGTCATCAGAAACATGAGTTACGTTTGCGTGATGGTTTTTTAATTGTTGCGCTTTTCTGGATAGTTTTAGGTATGTTTGGAGCTTTCCCGTTTTTGATAGCTGAAAAGCCAGAAATGACTTTTACTGATGCCGTTTTTGAGTCTGTATCTGGCCTTACAACAACCGGCGCCACAGTGCTGGTTGGCCTCGATACTTTTCCTAAATCCATTTTATTTTATCGACAACTACTACAGTGGTTTGGTGGGCTGGGAATAATTGTTCTTGCTGTAGCGGTTTTACCTATGTTGGGTGTAGGGGGTATGCAGTTATATCGCGCTGAAACACCAGGGCCTGTGAAAGACACTAGACTCACACCGCGTATTACTGAGACTGCGAAAGCCCTATGGTACGTGTATCTAGGTATAACTGTTTTATGTGGTTGCGCTTACTGGGCTGCTGGCATGCCCCTTTTTGATGCAATTTGTCACGCGTTTAGTACCGTGGCTATAGGTGGATTCTCAACTTATGATGCCAGTATTGGTCATTTTGATAGTACGCTCATTGAGCTTATCGCCGTACTATTTATGTTTATAGCTGGCGTAAATTTTTCTTTACATTTTCTATCATGGCGGCACCGATCTTTAAAAAGTTATCTTTTAGACGCGGAATTTTGTGCATACGTAAAATTTCTTGTTTACCTTAGTGTTGGTGTTCTTTTGTATCTCTACTGGACGGGATACTATTCTACTTTATCAGAGACCCTTACCAAGGGACTTTTTCAAGTTATTTCAATAGGCACTACAACTGGCTTTACTACAGCAGATTTTTCCAAATGGCCAGAAGCTCTGCCGATATTGTTAATTCTTTCTAGTTTTATAGGAGGTTGCGCTGGTTCAACGGCTGGAGGAGTAAAGGTTATTCGTTGGTTGCTAATGTATAAGCAAGGTTTAGCCGAAGTTAAACGACTGATACACCCAAATGCGGAGGTTCCGGTGAAATTGGGGAGCACAAGCGTCAATCATCGTGTAGTTAATGCTGTTTGGGGATTTTTTGCAGTATACATAGTTGTTTTTGGTGTTCTTTTGATCATTCAGTTGGCAAGTGGTCTTGATCCGGTGTCATCGTTTTCAGCGGTAGCTGCCAGCCTTAATAATTTAGGTCCAGGATTGGGCCAGATATCTGGAGGTTTTTCTGAAATAGGTAATATCAGCAAATGGTCTGCGGTCTGTGGAATGCTTCTAGGTAGGTTAGAAATTTTCACATTGCTTGTTTTAATTACACCCACTTTCTGGAAGCCATAATCATGGAGGTTGTGGAGCGATTTGAATCCATGCTTGCCGAGGGCGCAGATAGTCCTAGTTTAAGGTTTGCTTTGGGGGCCGAATACCTAAAAATAAAAAACATGGCTTTGGCAATTAAGCATCTAGAGAAAGCGCTAGCTCAGGACCCAGAATTTTCAGCAGCATGGAAATTACTTGCTCGCTCTCAGGAAAAAATCGGGCTAAAAGAAGATGCAATATATAGTTATAGTCAAGGGATAAAAGTAGCTACTGAAAATGGCGATATTCAGGCTACACGTGAAATGAAAGTTTTTCTTAGTCGTTTGCAAAAAGCTTGATTAGCTTCGAGTGATATTAGTAATTTCCATATGAAAATAGTGGTACTGAAATTTAGGCATGTATTGAATTGGTTCGGAGAACTAACAGGTTCGGCTGTATCCTGGCTTACTTTATTTATGGTAGTTGGAACCTTTGTAATAGTTGTACTACGGTATATTTTTGACCTTGGCTGGATTGCTATGCAGGAGAGTGTTATTTGGATGCATGCAATGGTTTTTATGCTTGGTGCTGCCTATACCCTAAAAAGGGATGAGCATGTTCGGGTTGATATTTTTTATCGTGATCTATCAGTACGTCACAAAGCCATGGTTGATTTAGCAGGAACGATACTTTTCCTTTTGCCTTTGTCGATATTTTTTGCGGTATCAAGTTGGGATTACGTGACAATTTCTTGGGCGATAAAAGAAGCTTCAAGGGAGGCAGGAGGATTGCCATATCCTTTTGTTCCCATACTAAAGAGCATTATTCCTTTGACTGCACTATTACTGATCATACAAGGTATTTCAAACCTTATTTCTTCTGTTTTGATACTAACCAACAACAAAGTTCTATTTGACAAAGACAGTACCTCACAAGGCGAATCCATCTAATGGAATGGGTTGCATTATTAATGTTTGCTGTTGTAGTGATGGTTCTGTTGGTCGGCTATCCAGTTGCCTTTTCTCTCGGAGGAACTGCCTTAATTTTCGCTTGGCTAGGTATTTTATTAGGCTCATTTGATAGTGCTTTTCTTGGAACTATGCCTAATCGTGTTTTTGGAATAATGAGTAATGAGACATTGATGGCCGTTCCGTTATTTGTATTCATGGGCATTACACTTGAGCGTGCGCAGATTGCTGAGAGTCTTTTGGATAGTCTTAGTCATTTGTTCGGCAGGCTACGAGGAGGACTTGGTATTTCAGTAACTATCGTTGGAATGTTACTTGCGGCAAGTACGGGTATAGTCGGCGCAACAGTGGTGACTATGGGTTTGCTATCCCTCCCAACAATGTTACGTCGTGGATATGATCCATCTGTTGCAACGGGAGCCATATGTGCTTCTGGAACTCTTGGTCAAATTATCCCACCATCAATTATTCTGGTTTTGCTCGGTGATGTGCTTTCTTCCGCCTATAGTCAATCGCAGTTAGACCAGGGTATTTTCTCTCCAGATACAGTTTCTGTAGGAGACTTATTTGTAGGAGCATTAATTCCGGGTATTACACTTGTCGGGCTTTATATCACTTATCTTCTGGTTCTAGCCTTTTTCAAACCAAACACTATGCCAGCGTATTTAGATACTGAAAAAGTCGATTTTAAAGAAATAATTTTTGCTTTAGCGCCACCGTTGATGCTGATTCTTGCGGTATTAGGGTCAATTATAGCTGGATTGGCAACACCCACTGAGGCCGCAGGTGTGGGGGCAGTTGGCGCTCTTTTGCTAGCATTATTTAAGAAGCACTTTTCTTTAAAAAAACTAGTTGAAGTAATGGAAAGTACTGTGCGTGTTAGCAGTATGGTTTTTTTGATATTACTAGGCGCTTCAGTTTTTTCACTAGTATTTCGGGGTTATGGAGGAGACAGTTTGGTTCACGAACTTTTGCTTAGCCTACCAGGTGGTGTTTTTGGTGCAATGTTAGTGGTTATGCTGTTAATGTTTTTTCTTGGTTTTGTTCTTGATTTCATCGAAATTACATTTGTCGTTGTTCCTATCGTTGGGCCAATACTACTCTCTATGGGAATCGACCCTATTTGGTTAGGGGTTATGATTGCTATTAATTTGCAAACCTCTTTTTTAACCCCACCATTTGGTTTTGCTCTTTTCTACTTGCGCGGCGTAGCGCCTGAGAGTGTAGCAACGACAGATATATACCGAGGCGTTATGCCATTTGTTGCGATACAACTTTTTGCATTGACTGTAATAGCTTTTGTACCGGAACTAGCAACTTGGCTACCGTCGATAATTTATGGTGGTTAATTAGATTTTTTATTAGCGTCTAGTATCCGCCATGCTAAAAAACCATATATTAAAAATATTAAGGTTATTATCATGAAAGGAAGTGGAGGCAACCACATAGGCACATCAGCTAGAGATTCATAAGGACCTAAAAACCCTGATAAAGGAACACCTAGGCATAACCCAACCAAAATTCCTAAGGCTAGTTTTGGCTGGCTTCGCCAAGCTAAACCCCATAAAGCCAAAAAAATAATAAAAGATATTATTAGCCAGAGCATAGTTACTTCCTAATGTGATTCATCAGTATGGTGCTGTGCAACAAAATCAGTTTCACCAAAAAAGTTTAATCTGGTTAGGAATGTATAGTCACCTTCTATTGCCATAAATCCGATAAAAAAAGAAAGGAGTAAAGGCGGCCCAAGTATGGCGTAAATCAAAGCCAAACGCTCCCAGACCATATGCATAAAAATTGCAATGATAAGCCCGGCTTTAGCAACCATAAATATAAGTATTAAAGACCACCTTAAGTAACCTTCAAGCCCTATATAGTCGACAGCATATGAAAAAGCGCTGAGTACAAACAGCAGAACCCAAATCCAAAGATAAACGCTTAATGGGTGTTCTTGATGTCCATCAGTTGCCATACTAATTCCTACCAGAGATAGAAGAATGCAAAAATAAAGACCCAAACCAGGTCCACAAAATGCCAATATAGGCCGGTTATCTCGACAATTTCATAATTGCCAGAAGCTTCATAATCACCTTTGAGAACCTTCATGGCAACTACTGCAAGATATATCACACCAATTGAAACATGTGCTCCATGAAACCCGGTGATCATAAAAAAGGTTGCACCAAATTGCGGCGCCCCCATTGGGTTTTCCCAGGGACGAACGCCTTCATCTACAATAAGTTTTGTCCACTCAAATGCTTGCATTCCTACAAATGTTGCGCCAAAGGCTGCGGTTATGAACATAAGTGCGGCTGTTTTAGCTCGGTCTCTTCGATATCCATAGTTCACGGCGAGTGCCATAGTTCCGCTACTCGTTATTAGAACGAATGTCATTATTGCAATCAATATCAAAGGGATTGGTTCTCCTCCAAAGCTTAGGGCAAATACTTCGCTGGGGTTAGGCCACGGTACACGAGTTGACATTCGTACATTCATATACGAAGTTAGAAAGCATCCAAAAATAAATGTGTCACTTAGTAGAAAAATCCACATCATGGCTTTTCCCCAAGGCACATGGAACGTCTGTTTATCAGAAGACCAATCTTGCGCAAATCCTTGTAGGCCCTCTTGCACAGTTGTTGCCTGAGATTCAGTCATATTTGATGCCATACAAACTCAATCCTTTATGTTGATAGCAAGAGGCTGAATAACACCAGCCAGATCAAAAGTAGGTAGTGCCAGTAGACCGAGCACAATTGTATCCTGAGATTTAATTGCGCTTTTTCCTTAATGTTATACCTATCTATGTTTCCCCAAGCCTTAATACAAGCTAGAACTAAAAAGCAGAGTCCGCCCACTAAGTGAATTCCGTGGAGCCCAGTTAGGACGTAGAAAAAAGCATCTGCAGGGTTTGTGGAAAAAAAATATCCTAATCCAGCTAGATTTTTCCATGCTAGTAGTTGTCCAAACAAAAAAACTATCGTCAATAGGCTGCCTGTTGCAAGACTCCATTTTAAGCTACTTAAATTGTTTTTTTCTGAATCCTTACGCGCACGTTGAAGAACAATACTTCCTAAAATTAACATTCCAGTGTTAAACCAGAGCAGACCTGGTTCAGGAAGTGGACGCCAATCTGAGAATTCAGCACGCATGTTGTATACCACTGCAAAAAGGCCAAACAGGCTAGTTACGACCGCTAAGAAAACCCATAGACCAACCCTAGATGCCGGTAGGCTAACTGCGCCATTTTCTTCAATCAAACCCTTTTCTAACCAAGGTTTTGTTTGTAACTGGCTAATTAATAAACACCAAACCATTAGTGCTACACCAAGTGCGAAAAATAGCAAAGAGATATTCATCTATCCGTCAACTCTATTTGTCGTCTTTAGTACTTGCATAAGCATCTGGCACGTTTTGAGGAATAAAATCTTCACTCGCACCAGGTACGCTATAGTCGTATGGCCAGCGATACACTTGAGGTAATTCTGCGCCCCAGTTGCCATGTTTGGGCGGTGTATCGGGTGTTTGCCATTCCAGAGAGGCTGCCCGCCATGGGTTTGCTTCAGCCTTCTTTCCTTTTGTAAGGCTCCATATAACATTGATAAAGAATAGACATTGAGCTGCAGCAACCAATAAAGCAGCGATAGTAATTCCAGCATTCATCGCATGCGCAGACTCAGGGATAAAATCCGTATCTCCATAAGCAAAATATCGTCTAGGCAAACCAAGAATACCTAGGTAATGCATTGGCAAATAAATAGAATAAGTGCCTAGGAGAGTTAGCCAAAAATGCGCCTTTCCAAGACCAGAATGAAACATGCGGCCAGTAATTTTTGGAAACCAGTGATAAATTGCCGCAAACACGACTAATACAGGTGATACACCCATTACCATGTGGAAATGGCCAATTACAAAGTAGGTATCTGATAGAGGCAAATCTACAGTTACATTTCCTAAGAATAACCCTGTGAGACCACCATGTATGAATGTAAAAATAAAACCAATAGCGAAAAGCATGGGAACGGTGAGGTGTAAGTCTCCACGCCAAAGGGTTAGTATCCAGTTATAAACTTTTAGTGCCGTTGGAACAGCAATAATAAGCGTTGTTGTTGCAAAGAAAAAACCAAAATAGGGGTTCATTCCACTGACGTACATGTGATGTGCCCAAACGACAAAACTTAGGGCGCCAATAGCGACAATAGCCCAGACCATCATTCGGTAGCCAAAAATATTTTTTCTAGCATGGACACTTAGAACGTCGGAAACTATTCCAAAAGCAGGTAGGGCTACTATGTATACTTCAGGGTGACCAAAGAACCAGAATAGATGCTGAAATAAGATTGGGCTACCTCCTCCATACTCATTAGCGGTACCCATAGACAACATTTCTGGCATAAAAAAACTTGTTCCTACAACATGATCAAGCATCATCATTATGGCGGCGACCAATAGTGCAGGGAATGCTAATAATCCAAGAATAGTAGCTACAAATATTCCCCATATAGCTAATGGCATACGCATTAATGTCATACCGCGTGCTCGTGCCTGAAGAACAGTTGTTACATAGTTCAGGCCTCCCATTGTAAAGGCTACGATGAAGATGGCTAATGAAAGGATCATTAATAGAATTCCGCCATCAACCCCAGGGGTTCCTTCACTTATTGCTTGGGGCGGGTACAGTGTCCACCCTGCTCCAGTCGGTCCTCCTGGAACAAAAAAACTAGCCATGAGAACAATTACACTCAGCAAATAAACCCAGAAGCTAAGCATGTTCAGGTAGGGGAATACCATATCTCGTGAGCCACACATTAAGGGAATGAGATAGTTTCCAAAGCCTCCCAAGAAAAGAGCTGTTAGTAAATATACAACCATGATCATTCCATGCATGGTCACGTATTGGTAATACTCAGTGGGATCTACAAGGGAAAAACTATCTGGGAAACCTAGTTGTAATCGAAACAAAAGTGAAAGTACAAGAGCAACTAAACCAACACTAATAGCTGTAATTGCATACTGTATCGCTATTACTTTATGGTCCTGACTCCAGATGTATTTTGTTATAAAAGTATCAGGATCATGGGAGTGCGCATCATCATCACGGTCTGCAAGTGCCACAAAAGCCATCAGTTACATCCTCGGGTTATAGAAAAGACTCGGCGCTCATTGCTAATTATTGTTTTCATCATGAACTGCCAAAATCAATTTGTCGAAAGAGTATTAAGGTATGCGACCACATCATCAATATCCCCATCTTGCTGAAGAACGTCTGCGAGCATCATCATTTGGTCGCCATAGAGATCCATACGGTGAGAGCCACGTATTCCTTCTCTGAAGTTTTTCAGTTGACTGACTAAGTACCAATCATGCTGTCCAGCAATTGCAGGCGCATTCATAGCCCAAATTCCTTGACCATTTTCACCATGACAGGATGCACAATTTTCATAGAGTTGCTTTCCTCGTATGACATTACCTGTTACTGATGTTATTGGCGATTCTGTTGTCAGTGTTTCTATATAAGCTGCAACATTTCGAATTGCCGCTTCATCTGGAAGGGCTGCCAAAATGGGCCTCATCATTGCCCCAGCTGTATCTAGATCATGGGTGCCACGTACTCCATCACGGTAATATTTAAGTTGTCTTTCTAGGTAACGATTATCAAGTCCAGCAATTCTAGGGGCATTCAGGGCTTGCATGCCCTCGCCTTGTTGACCATGACAGGCAGCGCACAGTCCATAGCTTGCCTGGCCAAGCATAGGGTCTACTGTTTGAGTTTCTAGCTCTGAATAGGTTGGTTGTTGTGATAACCAGTTTTCAAATTCATCCCGTTCATCAATGACTACTCGGCCACGCATTGCGAAGTGAGCCATTCCACAGAGTTCCTCACAGAGAATCTCATATTCTCCTACCACAGTTGGAGTAAACCATGTGTAGGATACGTGCCCGGGCACAAGATCCATTTTTACTCGAAACTGCGGGACTGCAAAATTATGAAGCACATCTTTTGAGCGAAGCCAGGCCCTCATCGGTTGTCCAACTGGCAGGTGGACAATGGGACTTGCTACTAATACATCATCCTGACCTGCAGGATCTGCGGGGTCCATTCCAAAAGCGTTATCTTCGGTAATGTGTCTAATGTCTACATTTCCGAATTGTTGATCTTCTCCAGGAAAGCGATACGACCAGTGCCATTGTTGTCCAATTACTTCAAATTCCGCTGCTTCATCAGGAACTGTTACGAAATCACCCCAGACAGCAAGTCCGGGCGCTAGCATTGCTGCAACTCCAAGCGATGTAATTATTGTTAGCCACCACTCTAATTTTGCATTTTCAGGTTCATAGTCTGCTTTTTGTCCTGGTCGGTGCCTATATCTAATTACGCAGTACGCCATAAAAAGGTTTGCAATAACGAAAACGATTCCAGTAACAACGAAAGTGATACTTACTGTGAAGTCAATCAGTTCCCAATTAGACGCAAGCGGCGTGAAATACCAAGGGCTTAAAAAGTGAAATATTAAGCTACCTACCACTAACAAGATTAGCGCAATTGCTAAAGCCATACTTACGAATCCTTGTTGTTTTCTTTGTAAAAAATCGCGTTTGGTTAATTATCAGAAAGTTTTCTCGTGTCCCTATTCAACAATTAACCTGCCATTCATCAGAACATTGTGTCCAGGGAAAGAACAAAAGTAAGTATAGTCTTCACTTTGTTCCAAGGCTGATATGTTGAAAGTCACAGATGACTCTTGACCTCCACCAATCATATTTGTTGCAGCAATGATACGAGGGTCGTTTTCGGGCAAATAATTGGGCGCACCTACAGCCTGAGCGCTTGATGCTACAGGCATATAATCTGCTGAAGTTGTTAATACCCAGTTGTGCCCCATAATGTTAGCTGGCAGTTGTCCGGTATGACGCAAAGTTAACGTGAATTCTTCGCAATCAGGGTCAACACGTATCTCAGATAGGTTATATTGGATGAGGTCATTACCCTCGATTGTTTGTGCGCATTCTTGGCTAAGCGCATTACTTTGAAAAACTAATAGAACCAAGAAAATAGTAGCAAGATGACCTCTCATTTACATTAACCTCATGAACCTTAATTTATGTTTAGGCTTATTATTCTATCTCAGCGCAGGGCTGCTTCAAAAACTAAAATCTATTTTTAGTTTTTAAGTTTTGCATTGCGCATTAACCAAATTTAGCGAACTACATAGAGCTTCTGCTAGAAACTCAATGCGAATGGTAGCAGAAGCTTGAAAAGTCGGTGATAGTTTTGGTTTTTGTTTTCTGATGCTTTATTTTCCTATTTAGTATAATTATTAATTCCCACTTTTGCTATAAAATATTAAAAGTGGTAAAAACAATAATAAAAATAACATAAATAACTATATAAGTGGGTTATATTGAAATTATTACCTGTATTTTCCTCAATAGATATTATTGCTTAATGTCACGTTAATATGCACCCTTGCGGCTATTGATTACTGGATAATTTGTATAGATATTTTTCAGAGATAAGTTTTGATTGGGTTATTGCAGCGTGTTAGTGAATCAAGTGTGATCGTAGATGGCGAGACTGTCGCTGAAATCGGTCATGGGCTTTTAGTAATGATAGGTATCGAACAAGGTGATGAGGAGGATCAGGCAGGCAGACTCCTCAAAAAACTTTTAACTTATCGCGTTTTTCCAGATAAAAGTGGCCGGATGAACTGTAATATTCAGGAAGCAGGAGGAAGTATGCTTTTAGTCCCGCAGTTTACTTTGGTGGCTAATACCAGTAAGGGGAATAGACCGGGATTTTCTAATGCTGCCTCGCCAGAGTTAAGCAAATTATTGTTTGAGCATCTGGCTAGTTTAGGGAGAAAATCACCAGTACCGGTACACAAAGGGTGTTTTGGGGAAACTATGGAGGTTAATCTTTGTAATGAGGGACCAGTAACGTTTTGGTTAAGAGTGAAGCCTAAAATAGAGGAGATCTAAGATGAAGGCTTGGTTTCGCGTATGATTGCTCACCTAACATTTAATATTGGAGAAATGAGATGGGATTTGGCGGGATAAGTATGTGGCAGCTACTTATCATTTTACTTATCGTTCTTCTGATTTTTGGCACCAAGCGGCTTAAGTCAGTTGGCGGTGATTTAGGTGCAGGGCTTAAAAGTTTTCGAAAGGCCATGGACAATGATGATGAGACTGATTCAACCAGTAGTGGTGATGAGAGCCGGCAACTAGAGGCGGGTGAGCCTGATGCTGAATTTGCCGAGCAAAAAGACAAGAGCAAGAGCAATAATACCTAATGTTTGATGTTGGATTTTGGGAACTGATACTAATTTTCGGTGTTGGGCTAATGATACTTGGTCCAGAGCGAATGCCTCGTGTAGCAGCTCAGATTGGCAAGTGGGTTGGTCGTGCCCGAAGAACCGCAAGCGAACTGCGTCGGCAGCTTCAGCGCGAGTTGGAATTTGAGGAATTTAAGAAACGAGCGCCAACTAATCCACCGGTTCCTTCGGGAAGTCGACCAAAAGCTCCTCCTGTTAGTGAAGCTGTTGAAAAAGACACCAGCAAATATTCAGGCACCTCGAATGAATTTAATAACTTGAAGAAAGAGCCAGCCGATAAAAACAGTCAAGCCACTGGAAAAAATAAGATACTCTCACCAAGTAGCAGTGCTGATCAAACAGACTTCAGTAATCAAAAAGAGTAAATAAAAGATTAATGAGTACTGAAAGCGAGGAACAACTTGCAGAGGGTAGTTTGGTTTCACATTTAGTGGAACTAAGGTCGCGGTTAATTCGTTCTGCTTTAGCAGTATTTTTAATTTTTTTGTGCTTGATCCCTTTTGCTGAGGAGCTTTTTACGTTGGTAGCTACCCCACTTATGGATAGATTGCCTGAAAACGCAACTATGATTGCTACCCAGGTGGCATCACCATTTCTCACGCCATTTAAAACATCATTATTTGTAGCGGTATTCCTAGCAATGCCAGTAATACTTTATCAGGCTTGGCGGTTTGTCGCGCCTGGCCTCTATCGCAAAGAAAAAAAATTCGCATTTCCATTAGTAACGTCAAGCATTATTCTTTTTTATTCTGGTGTAGCTTTTGCCTATTTCGTAGTATTTCCTCTTATGTTTGCATTCTTTGCAGCGGTGTCGCCTGAAGGCGTAACAATGATGACGGATATAAGTGCATATCTTGATTTTATACTTACAATCTTCTTTGCATTCGGGCTGGCATTTGAAGTGCCAATTGCTACGGTGATGCTTGTATGGAGTGGGCTTGTGTCAGTAGAAACACTTGGAAAAGCTCGTGCATATGTATTTCTGGGCGCATTTGTTATGGGGATGCTATTAACACCTCCAGATGCTATCTCTCAGACTCTTCTAGCTGTACCAGTTTATCTTCTTTATGAAAGTGGGCTGATCCTTGCAAAGGTTTTGGGTAAAGATGAAAGTGACGTGTCTGATGGTGGTGTTACAGAAGAACACACCAAAGATTAGGAATTATTAAAATACATGGTTAATCAGACTTTGAGTTATGCCAAACAATCCGATTTATTCGGACACCCCAGGGGACTGGTTACTCTATTTATGACAGAGATGTGGGAAAGGTTCAGCTATTATGGAATGCGAGCACTGTTAGTCCTATTTATGGTAGCGACAGTGGAGGATGGTGGACTTGAATTCTCTGATCAAAATGCAACAGCAATCTACGGTTTGTATACGGCAGCAGTTTTCCTTGGTTCTCTGCCTGGAGGTTGGATAGCAGATCGCCTCATGGGTGCGCAAAGCGCAGTTTGGGCAGGCGGCATTATTATAATGTTAGGTCATTTTGTTCTAGCTATTCCTAGTGATGTAATTTTTTTCTTGGGGTTAATAGTAATAGTTCTAGGCACAGGGCTGCTAAAGCCCAATATTACCGCAATTGTTGGCGACCTATATGAACGGGATGACCCACGTCGGGATAGCGGTTTTACCATTTTCTATATGGGAATTAATCTTGGTGCTGCGCTGGGTCCATTGGTGTGTGGCTGGTTAGCAATTCGTAATTGGCACTATGGTTTTGCTGCAGCTGGCTTTGGAATGTTGTTTGGTTTAATTCAGTTTTATTTTACACGCCACTATCTTGGTGCCGCTGGTAGAAGTCCTGATAAACCAGAGCATCAAACCGATCGTTTTACACAAATAGCGTGGTTAGTCATCACTATTTTTGTTGTTTTGGTTGGATGTTTATTTATTGCAGGCGTTTTGGGATTGGTTGTATATGATGCGGTTCAATTATCACAGGGCGCTACCTATGTGATTGTTACAGTAGCTGCAGTTTATTTCTTGTACATATTCGTTTTTAGTGGACTGACTGAAAAAGAACGAGGCAAGATGGCTTTGATTTTTGTTTTGATTAGTGCAGCCACAGTTTTTTGGATTGGATCTGAGCAGGCAGGGTCCTCGCTTAATCTTTTTGCGGAACGTTACACGATTAGAGAATTTGGTAACTTTGTAATACCAGCAAGTTGGTTTCAGTCTGCTAATCCCATATTTATTATCTTGCTTGCTCCTCTATATTCAATGTTTTGGGTGGCACTTGCAAAAAGACATATGGACCCAAGCTCGCCTCTCAAACTTGCGATAGGTTTAATTATCCTAGGCGTTGCTTTTGCTGTGATGATTGGCGCAGCAGCGCTTGTTGCTGAAGGGCAGCAGGTGCTTCCATCATGGCTAATATTTACTTATCTGTTTATGACCATGGGTGAGCTTGCGTTAAGCCCAGTAGGGATGAGCGCTATAACAAAACTTTCTCCTCGCCGATTAGTGGGCCAGATGATGGGAGTTTGGTTTTTGTCGTTATCTCTGGGAAGTATCTTAGCGGGGTTGTTTGCAGGTGGATTTAGTGCCGATGCAGTAGATGAGATGCCCGGGCTCTATATGCAACTAGTTTTGATGACTGTGGGAGCAGGAGTAATTTTGATGCTTGCCTCTGGCTACCTAAAGCGCTTAGCTGGTGAAGATAGAAATAAGAACTAGCTGTTAAACATAATTAGATAGGTTTGATTTCGATTCTTTAATTAAGTTGAATCAAACAATTAATCGTTAGCAGCCTCAGAAGCCACCAATTCTTCAATGACCTCAATTAATGTTTCATAATTCCCAGCCGATGTTGCATTAGCCGTGTACTTACCATTTACAATGACTGTTGGAACCGCTGATATGCGATATCGACGCGATAGTTCATCAGCCCTTTGAAGTTTAGTGTGTACAGCAAATGAGTTAAATGCATTAGCAAAATCTTCAGGGCTAACATCAAATTGACTGAAAAAAGTTTGAAGTGCTCCCTCTGTATCAAGGTAGTTTCCATTAATATGAATTTCACGAAAAAATGGCGCATGCATTTCTTCAGCTTTGCCTAGCGCTTCAGCTGCGTAGTAGGCACGCGCATGTAGCTGTATTAATGGATTCCATACTGCTGGGATCCTTACAAAATTAACATTTGCAGGCAGGTCTGACTTCCAACTCTCCAAATACGGGTCAAATGTATAGCAGTGTGGGCAGCCGTACCAAAAAATCTCTGCCACTTCTATCTGATCCGGGCTAGAACTTGTTGGTTGCGTGGGAGTAAGTCGGTCGTAGTGAGTGCCAAGTTGAAAATTGTTGGTATTGGTCGCAGTGTCACTTTGGGCTAAAACCGACTGTCCTATCATTAAGTAAGAGATTGCTAATACAGTTGCAATTACCTGATGTAATGTATTTTCTCTTTTCATTTTAATGCTCCTTTTGTCGCTTTACCTAGTAACACGAATATTTATCCACCCGTATAAAAATTTTACCAGTAGGGCGGCCGCAAATTGTACACTAATAGAATAAATGTCAGCATGATTAACAAAATTTTATGTATAACGCATTTGCTCCATCCTTTATAAAAAGCGCTGATAAGCCTGATCAATTTCCCGCTGATGATGGATATGAGGTTGCTATCGCTGGCCGATCTAATTCAGGGAAATCAACGGCTATCAATGCAATGACAAAACGTCGGAGCTTGGCTCGTACAAGTAAGACTCCTGGTCGCACCCAGCTAATTAATTTTTTTCATTTGGATGAAGAAAGACGGCTGGTTGATCTTCCTGGATATGGTTACGCTAAAGTGGCTATTTCTATGCAAAAACATTGGCGGCAGTTGCTTGAATGCTATTTTTCTGAGCGGCAATCATTAGTTGGATTATTTATAACTATAGATATCCGGCGTGGTCCGAATGAATTAGATCATGTTATGTTGGATTGGGCAGAGAATTCTGATATCCCTGTTGCCACGCTACTGACGAAAGCGGACAAGTTAAGTAAAAGTGCGTGCATTGCAAGGCAAAGGGAGACTAAACAATGCATTTTAACTTCTGTGCCATCAGTAATTTTTTCTGCCACAAAAGGCACTGGTGTTGAAGAAGCAGTAGCACTAATGTTGGGATGGTTAAATACTAATAACTAATGTGCTTCATCCCAGTTAGAGCCTAGCCCTGAATCTACCTTAAGTTTTACATCCAAAATGGCAGCATTTTCCATGATTGATGCGAGTGTTTTTGTGCAAGTTTCAACTTCGTTTTTGTTAACTTCTAGAACTAATTCATCATGAACCTGCATAATTAATCGAGCATCAATATTTTCTTTTTCTATCCATTCATCGACACTAATCATAGCTCGCTTGATTATGTCAGCGGCTGTACCTTGCATGGGCGCATTAATTGCGCTTCTTTCTGCATATTGGCGCCGCTGATGATTTTTAGAATTAATTTCTGGCAGAAAAAGACGACGACCAAAAATTGTTGAAACAAAACCATCTGCTTGGGCAGCTTTTCGAGTTTCATCCATATAATTTTTAACACCTGGATATCGAGCGAAGTAAAGATCTACGTACTCTTGTGCTGCTGATCTCTCAATACCTAACTGTTTAGCTAAACCAAAAGCTGACATTCCATAAATTAGACCAAAGTTAATTGCCTTTGCAGATCGACGTTCAGCTACTGAAATCTTTTCCATCTCAACACCAAACACTTCAGAAGCAGTAGCACGGTGAATATCTTGATCATTTTTGAACGCAGAAAGTAAACCATCATCTTGTGACAAATGAGCCATTATCCGTAACTCTATTTGAGAATAATCTGCTGCTAAAAGTTGGTATCCAGGAGATGCTATGAAAGCTTGACGAATTTTGCGACCTTCTTCTGTTCTTATAGGAATATTTTGGAGATTAGGATCAGATGATGAGAGACGACCAGTGGCAGCTACTGCTTGGTGATAAGATGTATGTATTCGTCCTGTTTTTGTATTTATCTGTAACGGTAATTTATCAGTATAAGTTGATTTTAGCTTAGATAAACTCCTGTATTTCAGAATAAGCTTAGGTAGTTCATAATCAATAGCTAATTCTTGTAGAACCGATTCTGCCGTTGAAGGTTGACCTTTGGGTGTTTTTCCTAATATTGGTAATTTGAGTTGTTCAAAAAGAATCTCTTGCAACTGCTTCGGAGAGCTAAGATTAAATTGACATTTAGCTTCAGAATGTGATTTGGATTCTGTTTTGGTCATTGCATTAGCTAACTCCTGGCTTTGTTTTCGGAGCATCTCAGAATCTATAAGCACACCCGCATACTCCATCTTTTGCAGCACCTTTATAAGGGGTTGTTCAATTTCCTGATAGAGCTTTTTTAGCTTGGGCGTGGCATTTACTTTAGGCCAGAGATGCTGATGAATTTGTAATGTAATATCTGCATCTTCTGCTGCGTAATTAGTAGCTGTGCTTATATCTACCTGATCAAAGCCTATTTGCTTTGCTCCTTTTCCTGCTACCTCTTCATATTTAATAGTTTTTCTATTCAAATATTCTGAGGCTACTGAGTCCATATCATGGCGAGTTGCAGTAGAATTGAAAATAAAGGATTCCAGCATAGAGTCATAAGTATTGCCTCTCAGACGAATTCCATGATTTAACAAAATATGGGTGTCATATTTGAGATTATGACCAACTTTATTTGAGTCACTCTCTAGCCATGGTTGTAGCTTTTTTAAAACAGAGTTGATATTGAGTTGTTTTGGCGCACCTGTGTAACGATGAGTTAGTGGTATATAAGCAGCTTTGCTTATTTCTGTAGCAAAGGAAATGCCAACGATTTCAGCATCCATATAATTGAGACTGGTTGTTTCTGTATCAATAGCAACTACATCTGCAGATTTTATTTTTTTTAGCCACTCATCAAGCTGTTTTTCGGTGAAAATGGTTTCATATTCATTTTCAATTATTTTAGTAGCTGAGCTATCAGTCGCATCTTCTTTAACTCTTTTAAGAAGTGTTCTAAGTTCTAGTTGTTCGTATAGTAACTGCAGTTTTCCTCGATCTGGTTTGCGTAGTAATAATTCACTTATATCAGCGGATAGTGATACATCGCGAACAATCGTGACAAGCTCTTTATAAAGCGGTAAGGATTCGAGAGTTTCTCTAAGCCGTTCACCAACTTTTCCGCTTATTTCATGTGCATTACTTACTATCGTTTTGAGATCGTTATACTGCGCAAGCCATTTAACAGCTGTTTTGGGCCCAACACCTTGAACCCCAGGTACGTTATCAGATGTATCACCCACTAGAGCCAGATAGTCCACTATTTGTTCAGGCCACACACCAAATTTATCGTATACACCTTTTGCATCCAATATCGTATCGCTCATTGTATTCACCAGTGTGACTTGGTCGCTAACTAGCTGTGCCATATCTTTATCCGAAGTTGAGATCAGTGTTGAAATATTGGCTTCGCTTGCCTTGCTTGCAAGCGTGCCAATTACATCATCAGCTTCAACTCCAACGATTTGAAGGACAGGTAATCCTATAGCTTCAATAGCTTCCAGCAAGGGTGCAATTTGCGGTCGAAGGTCCTCTGGCATCGATGGGCGGTTAGCTTTGTAATCTGGAAACAAATCGTTACGGAAGGTTTTGCCTGGCGCATCAAAAACAACAGCGATTCTTTCTGGGTCAAAATCATCCAGTAGCTTGTAGAGCATATTTAGTACGCCAAATATTGCGCCTGTTGGTTCTCCTTTGCTGGAAGTAAACGCAGGTAAAGCATGGTATGCACGAAAAAGGTAAGAGGACCCATCGACTAACACAAATGGTTTATCAGTTGATTCTTTTGAAGTCTTTGTTGAATCTTTCATAGACTTGCTAAGAAAATCACCCATTAATCTCCATTGTTGGAAAGACTTTCATCATGCTGTTCAACCTCTGATGCCTTTTCAGATTCTGACAATTCTGTTTGTTCGTTCATTATTGGACTAATAATAAGAGGCCCTTTTTGCCCACACCCGCTAACCGAGAGAAATAAAAAAACTAAGCAGAGATTATGACCTCCATTTGTTAACATTTTTCTCTGATACCCATTAGTACGAGCATTGTTAGTCAGTATCTTTTGTAGAATTTGCAATCTTTCGGTATGCATCGCGGAAAGGGATACCTTCCTTTAATGCCAAACGATTAGCACTTTCCGCAGCATTAATTTCAGGTGGTAACTTTATATTTTCTTGTTCAAAAGTTATTCCCTTAAGCGTGTGTGCCATTATTTCAACCGTATCATTCGCTAGATCTATTGATCGAAATAATGGAGCTTTAATCCGTTGAAGATCTCTTTGATAGCCAGAATTAAGTTTTGCCGTGATTGACAAGATTTCTGTTAATGCTGCTGTTGCAACTGCCTGCGAACTTCGAACAAGCTCAAGCACATCGGGATTTCTTTTCTGCGGCATAATTGAAGAACCAGTGGTCATTTCATCTGGTAAAGTTACGAATGCGAATTCGTTTGTATAGAACAACAATAGGTCTGCAGCTAGACGACCAAGATCACCAAGTAATAGGGCTATTTCAAATACAAGACCTGCTTCAGCTTTACCTCTGCTTAATTGAACTGCTGTAACAGGCTCTTGAGCATCTGAGAACTGCAGTAGCTCTGTTGTCAATTTACGGTCTATTTCAATACCAGGCGTACCATAACCTGCTGCTGAACCTAAGGGGTTGAGGTCCGCTCTTATTTCTGCTGTCTTTAACCCCTGGGCATCATCACGTATTTCAGTAGCAAAACCATTTGCCCATAGTGCTACAGAACTAGGCATAGCAGGTTGCATATGCGTATAACCTGGTAACAAGATATTTCCTTGTTCTTTGGCTAATGTATCTAAACTGTCCGCTACTGCCAGTGCACCGGATTGAAGAGCATGGGCAGCGTCCTTTAAATATAGACGCAGAGCTACAAGCACCTGGTCATTTCGTGAGCGACCTAGATGAACTGCACCACCTATGGGTCCAATGAGTTTTATAAGCCGTGATTCAATAGCCCCATGCACATCTTCTTCTTCTAAGTTAATAGCCCATTTCCCTTTAGCATGCTGTTTTCCAAGATTTTCCAGACCATTGCAGATTGCTGTTGAGTCCTGAGTAGTCAAAAGCCCTTGTTTGTCTAACATTTTCGCATGAGCTATTGAGGCAAGTATGTCGTACTCTAGGAGCCTGTTATCAAGCTGATGATCTTCTCCAGCGGTGAATTTGAGAATACGCTCGTCCAGCGGTAAGCCCTTTTCCCATATCCTGGTCATTGTCTTTTATCCTTGTTTTTCATCAGGGCTGAGATTTTGGATATCATTAACTACCAAAGTTCCCATTCCTTCGTTTGTAAAGACTTCTAGCAATAGACTATCAGGCAAATCGTAAGAAATAACATGAACTCGAGGAACCCCACCATTAAGAGCTTTTTCAATTGCTTTCGCTTTTGGCAGCATACCTTCAGACAGACAACCGTTGTTGCGTAACTTATCTAAACCTGCAACGTCTAGATATGAGATAACGGATCGTGGATCATCTATAGTTTCGAGAATACCAGGCGCCCCTGTAGATAACATAAGTTTTTCTGCGCCAAGCGCCACTGCCACAGCAGCCGCTACAGTATCTGCATTGATATTTAATAATGTACCAGATTCATCTGCTGATAATGGACTAATGATAGGAACAAGATCGTTATCTAGTTGCTTAAGGAGAATGCTAGTATCAACTTCATCAATATCACCAACAAAACCATAGTCTATAGTTTCCCCAGAATCACTGGGAACTGGCGGCCGTTTATGAGCCTTAATTAATCCAGCATCTACTCCGCTAATGCCAACAGCTGGAATACTCAGGTCCCGGCATGCGGCTAATAGTCTTGTATTTATCTGTCCATTAAGAACCATCATTGCAACTTCGAGCGAGCTTTCATCAGTTACTCGACGGCCATCAACAAACTCGCTAGATATGCCTAGTGCATTTGCTAATTTTGTTGACTGTGGCCCACCTCCGTGCACTAAAACCACACGTATCCCAACGCCATGTAGAATACCAATCTGTTCCATGATTGCGCGCGTGCCTTCTGCGGTTGCAAAGGCATCACCACCAGCTTTAATGACAAAAATTTTGCGCTTAAACATTCTGATATATGGCGCAGCCCGTTTTAGTGCATTTACAGCAATAGCTCTTTCGTTTTGACTTAGTCGTGGCATGTTTTTTTAACCTTTAAGCAATCGATGAAGCACAGCCATTTGCGCTTTCATTCGATTATTAGCTTCTTGTATTACAATGCTGCGTGGCCCATCTAATATTTGATCAGTTACAACAACACCACGGCGTACCGGCAAACAGTGCATAAAACGGCAATCTTTACGCGCACTTTCAAACCATGGCTCATCAACACACCAGTCCACTAGGTTTTCTCGCAAATCTTGGTCTCCAGTATGATCACCATAGTTTGATGTTGAAGACCAGGATTTTGCATAGATGATATTTGCATCTTCCATAGCCTCACGTCGGTCGGCAGTTTCTATCACGCTACCACCATTCTCTGAAGCGAGCCTACTTGCGTCCTGCATAATTTTCTCGGGTAATTCAAATCCAGGCGGCCTAAGAACAACCACATCCATGCCACGTTGTGCAGCCATTCGGACTGTGGCAGATGGGACAGCTAATGGAAGTGCCTTGGGATGATAAGCCCATGAAAGCACGAAACGACCTCCTTGGCTTGGTATGTCCAAGTCATTCATCGTTTTCCAGTCAGCCAAGCTTTGACATGGATGCTGAATTGCTGATTCCATATTTATAAGGGGGACGTTGACTAGAGAAGCAAGGTTTTCAAATTCTTGATCAGCCAGATCGTACTCAAGATCCCGACGTTCAGCGAATGCTCTGATACCTATGACATCACCATAGGAGGCTATAACGGGGACAGCTTCTCTAATATGTTCCGCAGCCGCACCATCCATAACAATACCTGGTCGCGCTTCTAGTCCATGGATAGACATTTCAGGGGAGATAACAAATGAACTTCCACCAAGCCGTGACATAGCTGCTTGAAAAGACGCTAATGTGCGTAATGAGGGGCTTAAAAAAAGAAGCGATAAAACCTTACCCTCCAATGCACGGGGTTCGGGTTCATGCTCGAGTCGACTGGCTAGTTTAAGCAGGGATTCAATTTCCTCTGTAGAGAGGTCACTTAGATCGTTAAAGCGTTTCACTTTTAAACTCCTGTAGAGCTTCTATAAGAAGATTCACATGTTTTTCTTCAAGAATGTAAGGCGGTAACAATCGCAAGACATGCGGGTCAGCACTTGTACCTGTAAGAATGCCTTTCTTTAGTAAGTCATCCCTTATAAGAGAGGCTTTTGGTTTTACTTTGAGGCCGAGTAAAAATCCTGCGCCCTGAATGCCTATGACTGGGCCAGTAATACATTTGTTTTGAATTAGGCTTCCAATGTTTTGTACTTGAGTTAATAGATCTTCTTCCTCAATTACTTCTAGTACAGCTTTAATTGCAGCACAAGCAAGAGGACCCCCTCCGAATGTTGAGCCTAAATCTCCTGGTTTAAGTTCCACTGCTATATCTTGGGTCATAAGTAATGCACCACAGGGAAAACCACCTCCCAAAGCTTTAGCTGTGGTTAGCATGTCAGGTTTTACGTCAAAGTAGTCAGACCCAAAAGGCTTCCCTAAGCGGCCAACACCAGTCTGTACCTCATCTAAAATTAACAGTGCACCATGTTGATCGCATAAACTGCGTGCAGTAGTTAAAAACTCTTTTGAGAAATCAAACGCCCCTGCAACTCCTTGCACCGGCTCAATAATAACCCCGGCAGTATCTTTGTCGATGGCCTTATGCAGCGCTTGGACATCATTACGTCTTACGAACTGGACATTAAAAGGCGTATGTGGAAATCCATACCAACTTTTTTTGGCTCCCCATGTAACTGCTGCTGCAGCTCCAGTACGACCGTGGAATGAATGTTCAACCGCAACTATTTTCGTACGACTTGTCATCTGAAGTGCAATTCGTAAAGCATTTTCGTTAGCTTCTGAACCACTGTTAATGAAAAAAACCCGAGTTAGACACTCTGGCGAAAACTCAGCAAGTTTTTCTGCAGCTTCATTGCGTATGCAAATTTCAACAATGTTGCTTTGAAATAAAAGTGATTGCGCCTGTTTTTTTATCGCTTCGATTAATTTAGGGTGTCCATAGCCAAGAGAAGCAACTGCATGTCCGCCATATAGGTCCAAAACTTGGCTTCCATCATTATCCTGAAGAAAAACTCCCTGACCGCATATAGGTACAAATGGTAGTTGAGGATAAACCTCAGTTAGATTGGCTGGTTTAAAATCTATCATCACACCCACCCAGCTGGAACAATTTTGAGGCCTTCTGAATCTGGCCAGCCAGCCAGCCGATTCGCCCACTGAATTGCTCCCCCTGCAGCTCCTTTGACAAGGTTATCAATTGCGCAGCAGACAGCAATAGTTCCGTTATCTACGCTGATGCTTAGAACTGCATTGTTTGTGCCAACGACGTCTTTAAGTTTGGGTGGAGTGCTTTCAACAGTTACAAAATCGGAATCTCGGTAGAATTTACTCACCTCCGCAGTAATAGATTCTGAATCTGCTTCACTACTACAAGTTGCAAAAACCGTTGCATATATTCCTCGAGAAAATGGACCAGATTTTGGAATGAAATTCAAAGATATATCACTACCAGTGCATACTCGGGCTATATCACATACCTCAGGGTGATGTCGATGGGATAATGGTTTGTATGCAAAGAGGTTACTCTGGCGCATTGGGTGGTGTGTCGTATCGCGAGGAGTCCGTCCTGCTCCGGTACTACCTGTGATCGCACTCACAAAAAATTCTGGTTTGACTAGATCTAACTTAAGCAATGGGACAATAGATAACAGCATTGATGTAGCAAAGCAGCCTGGCTGAGCAGCATGAGGTGTGCTAAGCAACTCGAGGTGTTCTGGTACTGCACAGCTAAAAGAGTTTAATCGATGAGGTGCGTCATGGGCTTGTCCATACACTTCCATAAAACGCTCTGATGAGGAATATCGAAAGTCTGCTGATGCGTCAACCACACACATTTCTACATTTGATTGTTCTGCTTTGTTCAAAAAATTATCTATCAGACGTGCTGATGCGCCATGGGGTGCAGCCGAAATAGTTATCCATTTAGAAGCATTTTGTAGCATATCGATTGCTTGTTTTTCAGACACGAATTGTTTTGTTGGGTAAGAAGAAGCTAAATGGCCAAACGCCGCACTAATAGATTCTCCCTGTCGGCTGCTAGATATTACACTTGCCGCTTCTAACCGTGGATGTAAAGCAATAAGTCGTAAAAGCTCACCAGCCACATAGCCAGAGCCTCCCAAAACAATCACTGGTGTTTTGTCTGTCATTATGAACCCTCAACTTGTTCGCAAGAAAGGCCAATTTTATTTTTAATAAAATCACCTAGATCAGCGCCATGAGTTAGAGCATTAGCTGCATGAACCTTCATACGTTGTTGAATGATTTCCACACCAACCAAGTTATCAGTAGCTGGGCCAGTTACTACAATTGGTTCAATATCAAACTCTTCACGAAGAAGTTTTACGCCACCCCAGGCACCAACAGGGTCATTAGCGCATAAAACTACAGCACTGAGTGCTTCTCGTATTTCTGGGTCTAACAGAATAGCCTCAACTCCGTATGCACCAATTATCCCATCACCTAATTCGAACACAATGACGTCAGGGGTTTCCTTTGCAAGCCCAGTTAAGAGCTTGCGTGTCAATATGGATGCATTTTCCGATGTTGTACAAACCACACCATGATCAGTAAATATGCTGGTATTTCGAGCACCAGCATCTTCCATTGCGAGAATATCCCGTTGCAGCGCTACTCCAGTCGATTTAAAGGCGTCTACAATAAAGCCTTGTTGTGAAAGACGACTAATTACAGCGCAGGCTGCAGCCGTTTTTCCAGAATCCATACAGGTGCCGGCGAATGCAACAACAGGTATACCTGATAGTTTCAATGATGATGGATTTTCAACAGGCAAGTTATTTACGCGTGCTGGCACACCAATACGTTCGCCAAGATATGGAAAATCAAGGACAACACCTAGTACCCGACAATCAAAAGGTTGTCCTTGGTTAGGATTAATAGAATCACAAATTCCTAATACACCACCTAAGTTTAGTATCTGAACGACATCACCGGGAGTAAGCTGTTCTGGGATATGTCCAGAATATCCAAAAAGTGCCTTACGGTGTCCAAGCGCCCCAACAATTATGTCACCTCGCTTAACTTGAGCCATCCGTCCACTGGTTAATTCAAGTGTGTTGTAGCGTGATTTATTGTTCAGCACTTCTGCTGCTATAAGTACACCTTCTTCGCAGGGAATATCAGAGCTGATTCGAACTTCTCGGCCAATTTCTGTTCCAGTAGCGACTGAGGCAATTTTATCTATTAAGGTAGGACGCATATCTAGTCTCCACCGTTATTTTTGGCTCGCGTGTGTAGCATTCCAGGGATTGCTAATATTCGAGAGAAACCAAGCGCGTCTTTGGCCGTCCACTCACCGGCTGATTCTCCATACTGGCCAATGCTTGCAGCCATTAATGAGTGGTTTGATTCCACTCCGCTTACAAATACATTACCAGGTCCCAGCATACAATGAGCACTCCCACTTACCCGTGATTGTGATGATTCAAGTAATGCTTCTATATCTCTGCAAACTGGATCAAGTTGCTTACCTTCATGCACAAAATCTCCATATGTTTGACTTACTTGGTCTTTGATACGTTGTTGAAGTCCAGAGAGTGTAAGTTTCTCCAGTTCTCGATGGCATGTAAGTAAAATTTCTGCTGCTGGCGCTTCAAAAGCCACTCGGCCTTTAGTTCCAAGTATAGTATCGCCAAGGTGAATTCCGCGTCCTATCCCGAATTTTGACCCAATTTTTTCAAGTTTCTCGATTAAAGCTATAGGATCTAATGAATCTCCATTTAGTCCAATGGGAATTCCCTGGGAGAAATCTACCGTAAGGGGTTCTTGGAGAGACGGTTTATCTAGTGCGCCCGCGCTTAAAATCCACTCGGTTTCAGGAATGCTGTGTTTAGACGTTAAAGTTTCAGTTCCGCCAATAGTGACGCCCCATAGTCCACGGTTTATTGAATATGCAGATCCAGCAGCTGGTATTGGCAATCCAACTTTATTGAGATATTCAACCTGATCTGCACGGGCCCAAGAATGATCCCGAACAGGAGCTAGAATTTCGAGTTGAGGTGCAAGTGTTTTAAGAACTATCTCAAAGCGTACTTGGTCATTACCGGCTGCTGTGCAACCATGAGCAACTGTTGATGAGCCAATTTTATTGGCAAGATCAGCCAAGCTCTTAGCTTGTATTCCTCGTTCTGATCCTACACACAGAGGGTAAAGTTGCCCTCGTCGAACATTACCCATAATGAGGTATTTTAAAACTTCGTCAAAAAAGTCTTTGCGGGCATCAATTAAAAAATGCTCTTTAGCCCCAAGTGCATGTGCTCGTTCTGAAAGCGCATTAGCATCTTTATCAGTTATGCCCCCTGTATTAACCGTTACTGTTACCACAGGGCGCTGATATTCCTCCGTGAGCCATGGAACACAAAAAGATGTATCTAGTCCTCCAGAAAATGCTAGTACGATGGGTGAATTAGTTTTTTTCATAATACTGTACTCAGTTTTATCATTGCAGTTCAGAATCACTCGCAGAATCTTGTAGTCGCGCTACAAGACGTTTTTGCGATGCAGCACCGGCTGTTGCCACAAATATGGTGTCATCTCCAGAAACAGTTCCAACAATTTCTGGCCAGCTTATTCGGTCTAATACAAGTGCCACACGTTGAGCAGCTCCAATCGCTGTATTTATAACGAGTAGGTTTGGTCCAGCAGATCTAAGATCCCTCATGAATTCCATCACTGCTACTAAAGAATCCTGTTTATCCTGATTTAAGCGTTCAGGTAGGCTATAGCCATCTTTAAGTTTTGCAGCGCCAAGGTCACGTAGGTCGCGGCTTACACTAGACTGAGTTGCTTCATAACCCTCTGCTCTCAGTAAATGAACAAGTTCAGTCTGGTTATGGATTTTATGAAGTTCGAGTAGTTCTCCAATTAAACGTCTCCGACCTTCTTGTTGATTGATTATTGGCATAGCTTTGATTATGAATAATATTGCGCATATAATATATATTATGCACAATAAATGCAAATATATGTTATTGTTTATGGTGATGACTAAAGAATTATTCATGTTTTGGTGATGGAAGTGAGTTTAGGACTAGAAACTGTTGAGCACGAAACTGGCTCAGGTTCTTTGTGGAGTGTGATATGGCTACATGGACTAGGAGCTGATGGAAATGATTTTGAGCCCATTATTCCAGCGCTGAATTTGACTGAGTCCGTTCGTTTTATTTTTCCTCATGCGCCAATTAGGCCAGTTACGATAAACGGTAATTTTCCAATGCGTGCTTGGTACGATATTTTTTCTCTCGAACGTGGCCGATCAGAAGATCAACAAGGTATCCAGGCAAGTTCATCTGAAGTTTTGCGACTTATAGAAAAAGAGGTTCAGCGTGGTGTCCCCACTACTCGTATATTTCTTGTAGGGTTTTCTCAGGGAGCTGCTATGGCTCTTTATACGGGTCTGTCATGCAAAGAACCACTTGCAGGAATTATTGCCTTATCCGGTTACTTGCCAATGGCCGAAACTCTTTCTTCTCGTAAATCAAAATCTAATCAAACTGTACCCATTTTTATGGCACATGGATTAATGGACCCTACCGTTCCTGAATCTTACGGAAGAAAATCAAAAGATATTTTAAAAGCTGATGGCTATAAGGTTGACTGGAATACTTACCCAATGGATCACTCAATATGTGATGAAGAAATAACCGATATCTCTCAGTGGTTCAAAAAGCAATTTAAGAAATTAGGTTAAAGTTATATTGATTTTCGTTAATGAGTTTAGCGTCTGGCGAATAATTGCGTTCTATAAATTGAACATTCCCTTCTCTAGAAATAGTAATGACTGTAGATGACCTTGTTCCAAAATCATTATTATTAATAAAGATCCGGGATTGACGTTCATCATATTTTTTTAAATTGTCCAGAGCCTTTTGATCCTTTGAATTAGCAAGCAATTCAAATAAACCATTTTCTGGAATAGTGCTATTAGAAACGGATCTAACTATAGTTTCTGCAAATTGAACTTTTGGCCAACTTGTTCCTAAAGGTGCATTACTAATCGAATAAATCCCGTAGGGTAATAGTTTAGTAGCATTGCTATTGCTTGAATACAGCATTTTGACTCCATCAAAAGCTATAAAATTATATGGTGCGTAATTATTTTTATCATTGGACAGTCTCGTTTTATATTGATCAATCGTACGCTGTTGGACAAGGTAATTTTTTACCAAATTTCCTCTGGAATTTTTATTCGAGACTTCAGATGAAGAAGGTAAATTTGTAACTGCACCTAATCGCCCATCACGACTTATTCCTAACCATGTTCCACCTTTAAGTATATCTCTACCGCCTAGTATCTGCGGATGGTCTCGCCACCATTCGGCATCTAGAGTTGGCCTTGAATAATGTTCATCGCGGTTGGCTGCAAATAGGAGCGGGTAATCCTTGGATACACCAAAAGCAAATGCTATAAGGCACATATAACCAGATATTGTTTATTTTTAGTGAAAATTATTTTTTGCATAGGCTAAAAAAATAAATGGTTGTTCAGTTGTTCTAAAGACATAATATAGATAGACAGACAGTATAGTTCTATTTCTAATAATTGAGGTATGTCGTTCTGAAAGCGCTTACTCTAAAAAATCTTCGTAAAGTTTATCGAGATAGCATTGTAGCTCTTTCGGGAATAGATCTTAGTGTTAAAGAAGGAGATTTTTTTGCTCTTCTTGGACCAAATGGTGCCGGAAAAACCACAGCTATTGGAATTATTACATCATTAGTCAACAAAACTAGCGGGACAGTATCAGTTTTTGGACACAATATTGATAAGGAGCCTGAGGCTGCAAAGGCCTGCATTGGAATCGTTCCTCAAGAAGTAAATCTCAATTTGTTTGAGAGGAATAAGGATATCTTGATTAATCAAGCTGGTTATTACGGAGTGCCTAGAGAGGAAGCAAAGCGACGTGCGGAAAAATATTTAAAGGCCGTCCATCTTTGGGAGCGTCGCAATGACATAGCTCGTAATCTTTCTGGAGGTATGAAACGCCGACTAATGATTGCGCGCGCGTTAGTTCATGAGCCTCGTTTACTCATTCTTGACGAACCTACGGCGGGGGTCGATATAGAGATCAGAAGATCTATGTGGGAATTAATGAGAAAAATAAATGACGGAGGGATGACAATAATTCTGACAACGCATTATCTCGAAGAAGCTGAAAGTCTTTGTAGAAATATAGCTATTATTGATGAAGGGAGATTAATAGAAAATGACACTATGGTGAGCGTGGTAAGCAAGCTTCAAAATGAGGTTTTTGTGTTGACCTTAACAGAGCCAATAAAGGAGGCACCCATTCTTGAAGGTTACACGGTTCGACTTAGAAACAACCAAGAGATTGAAGTTGAGGTTGCTAAGGAACAAGGTTTAAATGGGCTTTTTGAGGAAATCTCTAAAAAATCTCTATACATATCTAGTATGAGGAGCCGATCCAATCGGCTCGAAGAATTATTTATTAGGCTCGTAGAGAATAAAAACTTTGAGGCTACGGCATCAAATGAACTTAAAGTCAAAAATATAATAAATTCAGATAAAGAGGAATTAAATTAATGTCTGTTGACCGACCATATGAGAGCAATTTCACCAATGGTGAGTCCTCTGATGGACCCGATCTTTTTTCAATCAACTTAGTAGGGTTATTAACTATAGTGAGAAGGGAAGTACGCAGAGTATTGCGTATATGGGTTCAAACTATTGTGCCTCCTGCAATAACAATGACTTTATATTTCATAATTTTCGGTAGTCTTATTGGCAGCCGAATTGGCGAAATGGGAGGTGTTCCTTATACGACCTTCATTGCTCCGGGTCTTATAATGATGTCTGTAATTACAAATTCTTTTGGAAACGTTGTATCTTCTTTTTTTTCTGGAAAATTACAACAACATCTTGAAGAAATGTTGGTATCACCTTTAGCACATACCACGATCATATTGGGCTATATTGCTGGTGGTGTTGTAAGAGGACTTGCTGTTGCATTATTAGTAACTCTTGTGGCATCTTTTTTTACAGAATTGAATATTGCTCATCCAATGATCACTATTTCAGTTGTTATATTAACCGCGATAGTTTTTTCTTTGGCAGGCTTGTTAAACGCTATTTTTGCAAATAGTTTTGATGATATATCGATCATACCAACATTCGTTTTGGCGCCCCTAACTTATTTAGGGGGGGTATTTTTTTCCATATCTTTGCTTTCACCATTTTGGCAAAAAGTTGCTTTGGCAAATCCGATTCTTTACATGGTGAATGCTTTTAGATACGGAATGCTCGGTTCTTCAGATATTACTCTCAGTACTGCTTTTACAATTATACTCTTTTTATTATTTGGTCTTTTTGGGCTAACACTTTTTCTTTTGAGACGCGGCATAGGTATCCGTAGCTGATATGTGCGGGCGCTTTGCTTTTTTTGCGTCGTCTTCAGATGTTGTGAAACAGTTTGGGGTATCTGAGCCAATTTCCATAGAGCCTCGATTCAATGTTAGCCCAACTCAATTAGTCCCTGTAGTCTTTAGTGATGGAGATGATTTGGTAAAGCTTAAAATGCTACGTTGGGGGTTGATACCCTATTGGGCTAAAGACAAATCTATTGGTAACCGATTAATTAATGCCCGCGTAGAAACAATTTCACAGAAACCGGCTTTTCGGGAAGCCTTTTTTCGTAGACGATGTCTTGTATTAGCCAGTGGATTTTACGAGTGGCGCAATGCCCCTGGGGGCAAAGAGCCTTTTTATATTAGGAGATCCGACAATAAATTAATGGGGTTTGCTGGGCTTAGGGAAGTGTGGCAATCTGATTATGAGTCAAAACTTGAGACAGTGACGATAGTGACTACCAAAGCTAATTTCAATTTAGCTGAAATTCATAACAGAATGCCAATTATATTATCTTCCCAGAAGCAGCGTTTATGGTTAGATAAAGAGTTACTGTCTATAGCTAAACTTGATATTTTGATGGCTAATCAGGATATAAAGTTAGACATTTATCCTGTAAGTAAGGCTGTTAATAAATCAACTGCGGAGGGTAAATACTTGATTAACGCTACAACTAACAAATTGTAGTTGATGAGTAATGTAAATTATCACTGTTGGGGCAGTAGAAATAACTGATCCTTGTAGGCGATCACAACACCATTCTCACTTATTTCTTGTACACGTGTTTCTTCATCAATATTTTCGCCTTCCAAATATTTTGAAGAATTTATAAACACAAAACGGTTAGCAGAATCTTCACTAAAAACGTGCAATTCTATATTTAAATCTGGCATTTGCATTCCATATGACACTAAATCCGCCATAAGAGGTATAGACACAGTTGCAGATGTTGAATCTGTAGAGGTGATTGTTGAGTCAATTGATGGATTGTCAGTTATTAGGGGTTGCTGTGAAAAATTGGTTGTCTGATCTAGGCTAATTTTTTGCTCTGTCCTTCCATTAATTTCTTCATTAATAGGATCGGTATTTTGTGCTAAGTGATCTACAACACTATCCCCAATATTATTATCTTGAGAAGACATTTCGGTTAACCAGGCCCAACCTAGAAACATAGTTGCAGCCGTGAGCCCAGCCATCATCAAAAGCATCCAGCGAGGAGCTTTGTTGCGATGCACTATAGGAGTCGCGCTGCTTAAGCGTGGCGCGGTTGACTGTTGACGCTCATTTTCAGATTTTCGTAAGGCATCTAATATAAATGACATTTTAGTTAGTCTCTGATGCGGAAAAATCTATTTCAGGTAAATCAAAATCTTGTATTGCGATAATTTCAGATGCTTCGCTAGAGTTAATCTCTTCAATATTAATTGTTTCGTTAACAACTTCTGATGTACTTGAAATAATAGAATACTCAAGAGGAAGCCATAGGCTTATGCCAGTGGCAAGAAGAGTAATGCCGCAAACAGCAAAGATACTCGCCAGTTTCCATCTCCATCGTGGCACAGAATAATTACCGTAAACTTCTGCTGCAGCACGTCTTACTAGCTTTTTATCAATGTTCTTTTTATCTTCAGAATAGCCTGCTAATAGTGCGCGATCAGCTACAACATTTATTAGTCTTGGTACACCTTTAGACCATTTGTAGATTTCACGAATAGCGGCTGGCAGAAATATACCATTAGATGCTCCAGCTACTTGCATACGGTGTTTTATATATTTCCCCGTATCTTCTTTACTCAATGGTTCTAGGTGGTATCTGCCGGTTACACGCTGTGCTAGTTGTCGCATATCCTTGCGTGAAAGCAGATCTCTGAGTTCCGGTTGCCCGATAAGAATTATTTGAAGCAATTTTTGTTTAGGTGTTTCTAAATTAGTTAGTAGACGAACTTGTTCCAGTACATCTGTTCCTAGATTTTGAGCCTCATCAACAATTAACACCGTACGTCTTCCTCGAGAGTGAGCTTCCAGAAGATATTTGTTCATCTGGTCCACCAATGTTTTAGATGAACAGTTGGGTGGACTTTCAAGATTTAGCTCTTCACAAATAGCAATCAAAAAATCTCGTGTTGTAAGCTCTGGATTTAATATCACTGCAAGGTCAGCTTCTTCAGGCAATTGTTCGAACAAACTTCTCACTAAAGTTGTTTTCCCGGTTCCTACCTCACCAGTAAGTTGAATAAAACCTCCACTTTGGGATATTCCATAAATCAAATGAGCTAGGGCGTCCGCATGGCGGTTACTCATGTATAAGTATCGTGGGTCTGGGGTGATTGAGAACGGTTTCTCTCTCAGGCCATAGAATTGTGTGTACATTTATGGCACTCCTAGACTCTACTGCAAACTAATTTGATCCATTTCGTTTTCGAGCCGTTACTCCACAACAAAAATCGTAATCTGTTCTGAAAATAGAGGTGGATCATGTGGTATATGGAGATGATCGCCAAGTATCAGTTGTAAGGTATGTTGTCCTGGGCTTAGTTCTATAAGAGCTTCAGTTTGTCCACCTCCAAAGTGAATATTCTGTTCGTCTGCTGGCACGGGCAGATTTAGATTTACAAGTTCTGTGTCTACAAGGAGGTGATGGTGTCCCGTGTTTGGATTATCAATTCCAGCGGGCGCAATTCCGGCACCTGTTAGCCCGAATACAATGCTGACCGGACTCGAAACTTCAGCACCATCATTCGGCGAAATAATATATGCATGTGCATTTTCTGGTGAGGAAGTACGTGGCATCGTAGGAGCTTGCTGTTGCATGGTTGAAGTTGTTTCCTCGGGTTCCGAGGCTGGTATTTCGGGCGACTGACCACTACATGCAAGAAGCAATAAGGTGGTTATCAGAGTCATGACAGTTCTAATATGCATTTCTTCACTCCTGTGAACTCATCCTATCAAGGTCTATACAAATTAATGTAGCACAGACACTTGCTTTTGTAGGATTATCTCTTTTTATTTTTTACGGGATATTGAATTAAGTATCTTCTTTATAACTAGTCAAATTTAAAAAACCATCCCTATTTTGCTTTTTTAGCAACTGTTTTAGGTTTTTTTGATAATTTTTTCTTTACAGTTCTTTTTCTTTTCTGGGTTTTCTTTTTTGTGGTAGAAACTGGCGATCCGGCTAGTTCGATAGGTGAAAAATCATCGACTGCAAGTAAACTGGTAACTTTGGAATCAAATTCTCGGATTTTTCTTGCTTCTACTTCGGTGAGAATTCCTCGTTTCTCACACTCTTCAATCTGTTTAGCTAAGGTCCGTGACTCTAGTTGACCTGCTTGGTTGGCGTCAGAGATTTTGCGCCCAATAGATTCTACTTTCTCAGCAAGCTCAAGAGCCTCCTGCAATAGCATTGGGTAATTACTGGGTTCGGTTCTTTGGTAAATGTCTTGGCAAAGTCTTTGCCTAGTGCCACTTGAACTCATCATTAGTTCCGCAATGTCCAGCCCAATTTCATCTGAAGGTGCGGAATATGTCCTTCCTCTTGGAAAAATTAAGAATCGTAATACGCGCGCAATCCATGGGACTGGGAAATTTCTAAGGAACCCATGTAGTTGTTCTTGTGTCCGGTAAAGCAAAGTTCGGCAACTCCACTCAACCAATGGCAGGTCAGCAGAAGGTCGTCCTTGGTCTTGATAGTATTTCAGAACCATTGATGCTAAGTAAAGATAGCTCAAAATATCCCCTAGCCGTGCAGAAATAAGCTCTTTTCTTTTGAGTGTTCCTCCAAGAGTTAACAAGGCTGCATCAGTTGCTAGAGCAAAGGATGCACTGTATCGATTGATATGTTGATAGTAACGTTTAGTGGGGCCCTTAATTGGAGCGCCTGAAAGTTTAGAGTGAGTAATAGCCATCACGAAAGATCGAATAGCATTGGAAATTACATGGCCAATATGAGAAAAAACTAGTCGATCAAATTTTTTTAGACCAGCTTCTCTATCATGGTCATGAGCTGCATCCATTTCTTCTAGGACAAAAGGATGGCAACGAGTAGCCCCTTGGCCAAAAATTATAAGATTGCGTGTCAGAATATTTGCGCCCTCAACAGTGATAGCAATAGGAATAGATTCATAGTCTCTGGCAAGGTAGTTTTTGGGCCCTAGCATGATGCCTTTGCCACCATGAATATCCATTGAATCATTCGCGACAAGCCGTCCCATTTCTGTGTTGTGGTACTTAAGTATGGCGGTTGGTACAGCTGGTTTTTCGCCGGCATTAAGAGCCGCACAAGTTACTCTGGATGCAGCGGTCATAATGTAGGTATGTCCTGCCATCCTACCAAGGACTTCCCCCACACCATTAAACTTGCCAATGGGGAGGTTAAATTGTTGCCTTATTCTTGCGTATGCACCGCTTGCATAGATGCTAGACATGGCATTACCAAGTGCATTACTCGGTAAAACGATACCGCGGCCTGCTGAGAGCTGTTCGACTAACATACGCCAACCTTCCCCCGCCATACGTTTTCCTCCGATTATGTTATCGAGAGGCACAAAAACGTTTTTTCCACTGGTAGGACCATTTTGAAAAGGTATGTTGATAGGAAAGTGACGGCGACCGATCTCAATTCCAGGAAGATTTGTTGGTATCAAAGCAGCCGTAATCCCATAACTATCCTGTTCTCCAATCAGATGTTCTGGGTCGTATAACTTGAAAGCTAGACCAAGTACTGTGGCTATTGGGGCAAGAGTAATGTAACGCTTATCCCAATTTAGTCGAATTCCAATAACCTCCTTTCCATCAAATTTGCCTCGGCAAATTACACCACTATCTGTTATCGCTGTCGCGTCTGAACCTGCTCGTGTTGAAGTTAGGGCAAAGCAAGGAATTTCCTTAGCTTTGGCTAATTTCGGAAGCCAGTATTCCTTTTGCTCGTCTGTACCATAATGAAGTAAAAGTTCAGCAGGCCCTAGTGAATTAGGTACGCCGATGGTAGAAGCTGCAGTTGCACTTCTTGACGCTATTTTTGTAAGAACCATAGATATGCCTACTGAGGAAAACCCCAGACCTCCATATTCTTTGGAGATAAGCATCGAGAAAAACCCGTTTTTTTTAATAAAATTCCAAACTTTTTCAGGCATATCTAATAGCTTGTGAGAAATTTCCCATTCGTCCAGGAGTGCACATAATTCTTCAGTAGGCCCATCCAGAAATGCTTGTTCTTCTTCTGTAAGAGTTGCGGGGGGTAGCTCATTTAGTTTTTGCCAACTTGGAGAGCCAGAAAAGAGCTCTCCTTCCCACCATACGCTACCTGCTGATAGAGCATCACGCTCTGTCTTAGAAATTGTTGGTAGCATGCCTTTGAAGACTTCAAGGACTTTTATACTGATATGTTCACGACGTAGAGATTGCACATTAAGTAGTGCCAAGGCAGTAAATATTAGCCAGATGACTACATGTAGAAAGCTAATGCTACTGGATAAAGTGGTGAAGAGGACTAAAGTAGCCCCAATTGTAGCTGTAGAAGTTTTTAGATCGATCCGCCTATAAGATAGGCTTATGGAAACAACAATAATAATGAGCAGCCAGAACAACGTTTCCACTATGTGTAAACCTCAGACTTGAAACTAGATAAGGCTAACCTACAAAAGATCCTCTACATTCTTTTTTTCTTCTCGTAATTCAGCATTCGTTACATCCATTCGTTCACGGCTGAATTCGTCTATCGATAATCCCTGAACAATTTCATA
>MDTE01074082.1_pt1 | contig 115648 bp, 116 predicted proteins | sample 811231 | NCBI WGS metagenome assembly MDTE01 (sample SAMN05326651, study PRJNA326480) | marine metagenome | isolation source: seawater | place: Indian Ocean: Red Sea | collected 2010 | reverse complement strand
CTGATCATCCTCTCAGACCAGCTACGGATCGTCGCCTTGGTGAGCCATTACCTCACCAACAAGCTAATCCGACGCAGGCTCATCCATCAGCGCGAGGCCCGAAGGTCCCCCGCTTTCCCCCGTAGGGCGTATGCGGTATTAGCCCGAGTTTCCCCGGGTTGTCCCCCACTGTTGGGCAGATTCCTACGTGTTACTCACCCGTCCGCCACTCGCCAGCACCAAACGCACCCCGAAGGGATTGTTACGGTCTGCTGCCGTTCGACTTGCATGTGTTAGGCCTACCGCCAGCGTTCAATCTGAGCCAGGATCAAACTCTCCAGTTTAAAATGGCTTGTCGCGAGCTGAAAGCCCGCTACACACTCCTAATTAATACCACTTAAGGAGCGCTGAACAACTGAATTACAGAATCTCGACGCAAAAGCGCCCACACAATCTGCCTAATCTATTTTTAAAAGAGCAGAGCGTCACAACCAATATGGTTGGGTACACTCGCGGGGGCCGGTAGTATACCTCGAAATAGTCTAGTGTTAAAGACAATTTGCAGATTTTCTAGGAGGATTCACCTCAATCATATATCTATTCGATAATAATACGCGCAAACCGACGTTTTCCTACCTGAAATACAGCCTCTATGCCCTTGGTGAAAGATATATCCCTATCTCTTATTCGTTCTCCGTCAATACGTACTGCTCCTTGATCCAGTAATCGTAGAGCCTCAGAACTGCTGGCTACTAATCCGGCTTCCTTTAGCAACCTGCCAATTGGCATTCCATCTTTAGGCACTTTGATCTTCTTACTTTTTATATCAGATGGTATTCCCTTATCTCTAAATTGCTGTACAAACTCTTCTCGCGCATTCTGGGCTCTACCACGAGAATGAAAGCGTTCAACTATCTCTTCTGCAAGTAAAAATTTAATATCCATCGGATTTCTACCATCCAACACGTCTTTCCGTAGGCTATTAATTTCAGTTAACATTCGAAAGCTCAAAAGGTTAAAATACCGCCACATTAGTTCATCTGATATGGACATTATCTTACCGAACATCTCGTTTGCTGGATCACTAATTCCAATATAATTATCCAAGCTCTTCGACATTTTTTGAACTCCATCAAGGCCTTCCAGCAATGGCATGGTCATTACTATCTGAGGTGGTTGCGAGAACTGTTTCTGCAATTCCCGACCAACCAATAAATTGAATTTTTGATCAGTGCCTCCGAGCTCTATATCAGCTCTTAAAGCTACTGAATCATAGCCCTGAATTAGAGGGTACAGAAATTCATGAATTGATATTGGCTCGTTGTTTTTATATCGATTAGAAAAATCATCTCGCTCAAGCATACGCGCCACAGTCTGCCTAGCTGCTAACCCAATTAGACCTTCCGCGCCCAATCGAGTATTCCAGCTAGAATTAAATTCTATCCGCGTTTTTTTTGCGTCTAGAATTGAGAACACTTGCTGTTTGTAAGTAGCCGCATTTCGATTTATCTGTTCTTTGGAAAGTGGAGGTCTTGTAGCGCTCTTTCCGCTAGGATCTCCTATCATGCCTGTAAAATCTCCAATTAGAAAAATAATTTCATGGCCCAATTGTTGGAACTGGCGCATTTTATTCAGAATTACCGTATGGCCTAAATGCAAATCTGGTGCTGTTGGATCAAAGCCTACCTTTACTATTAACGGCCTAGCTTCTTCAATACGCTTAATTAGATCCGACTCAGGGATTATCTCTTCCACGCCTCTTTTGAGTTCATCTAAATTATGATTATTCTGCATTTTAGGAATAAATAGTAAGTATAAATATTGTTATCTTTAGTCGAATTCTAACTCAACACTATCACACAATTATGGATCAAATTTTTGACGATCCACCAAAAGGAAGTTAGATTACCAACCTAGACTTCATATTTCTACTACAACTCGCCCCAATCTCTAGAGGCGAGTCTGTATCAACTCAGTGAGAAAACAAAGAATTAAAGCCCGAATATTATCCCGATAATATCACTACTTGACGCCTCTCTATGAGAAATAAAATAAAGACTACTTTTTTTGGGCTTGGGATTATTTTCGTTGTACTAGCAATTATCTTGGTCACTCGTCAGCCAACCGCCTCAATAAATCGACAAGAATCATTAGAGCTGAGAAAGAACCAACTTACCAAACAAATGTTGAGCGTATTCGATGAAGAAGCTCAATTGACAAACAATTCTTTAGACCTAACTGAAGACTTTCAATCAAACTTATTGGCACCAAAACTGAGAGTTGATCCGTTTCCATACCAAAATGAGAAAAATTGGCCTCCAATCGAAGTTCCATATATTAAAGAAAGTATCGAACTTGCAAAATCTAAGGACACAAACAAAGATTCATTAATTTCTATTCCCTCCACTAACTTAGCAGAGAATTTGGCCGAAAGAAAACTTGATTTTGATTTGAGCTATTCCCTTATTCTTCGAACAGTAACTCCTGCTTCAGACGTCAAATTTCTCAAGCGCGCTTCAGGAAATTCAGATCGCTGGATCAATGTGAGTGTAAAAACTGGCGACTCTTTGTCAGTTATTTTTGAACGTCTTAAGCTCAATCCTCAATTAGCCATAAATATAGCTCGACAAAAAGATGCAGTTTCTTTAAGTAATCTACGATTGGGGTCTCATCTTAAAATCCTTGTTAGAGCGAGAGAATTTCTTGAGCTTAGATATCAAATTAATGCACTAACAACTTTACATATCGTAAAGAAAGCTGATCAGTTTGATATAAAAAAAATAAAAAGAAAATTTGATATTACCCAGCGAACATTCAGCGGTTCAATTAAGTCATCACTATTTGAGAGCGGAATTAACGATGGCCTAGAGATGGATCTTCTCTATGAATTATCTTCTATTTTCCAATGGAAAATAGACTTCAATAGAGATTTAAGGCCAGGAGATACATACACTCTTATTTATGAGGAGAAATCATTGGACGGAAAGCTATTTGGTTCCGGTCCTATCCTAGCTGCCGATATAACTTTAAATGGAAAACAGTATCGCGCTATCCGGCATGTAGATGAAATTGGTAGAACTCAATATTTCACTCCAGAAGGTGAAAGTCTTGAAGGTTTGTTTCTCCGCTCCCCTATGAAAATCTCCCGCATAACTTCAAAATTTTCCAATAGGCGATTTCATCCTGTGCTAAAAGAGTGGCGAGCTCATAAGGGTGTGGATTATGGTGGAGTTACTGGAGACCCTGTAATGGCGACGGGTGATGGTATTGTTACCTTTGCAGGATGGAAGGGCAATTATGGAAGAACGGTCATCATTCAGCATGGAAAGCAATATAGCACTCTGTATGCACATTTATCTAAATTTAAACAAAATGTTGGAGTAGGAAACAAAGTGAATCAAGGTCAAATTATTGGCTATCTCGGCTCCTCCGGGTTGACTACTGGCCCGCATCTTCACTACGAGTTTCGAGTGAATGGTGTCCACAAGAATCCGCTAACTGTAAAACTTCCAAGAACATTTGCGATTGACCGCGCATCAAGGCCTAAATTTTTCGACAGGGCTCGCAATTGGACTATTCAGCTGGATCAAGCAAGATCAAAAACAGGCTATCATCAAAGCTGATCGAAAGCTATTCAAATTAGGATGAAATTCAGCATCTAAACGAAAATAAGAACTCGAAATACAGAGTCAATGAAACTAGATCTATTTGACTTAGCTAAAATACTTAAAGCGAAAATGAAGAACCACACCCACATGTTGTAGATGCGTTTGGATTGTTAACTACAAAGCGACTACCCATTAAATCATCTAAAAAGTCAATTTCTGAGCCCGTAAGATATTGGAGACTCATAGAGTCTATCAGAAGTTTTACCTCTCCTATATTGAAGTGTACATCGTCTTCCTCGCTCTGTTCTTCAAACTGAAAACCATACTGAAATCCAGAACAGCCTCCGCCTTTGACGAAAACCCTCAACATTAAAGACTTTTTTTTCTGGGCGATTATCGTAGAGACCCGTTGAGTGGCTGTATTGGTCATAGAGACAACCATCTGTTCATTCATCACTGTACTCATTCATACTTTTTTTGCGAAAGGGCTTCCAGTATAACTCTTAATAGATTCGCCTGCTCACAGTATCTCATTTTTTATATGACAGTCATGACATGTTATGTAACAAAAGAAGAATCAGGCCCAAAGTAATTTTTTTATAATCCTGGGGGAAGAGGATTCGAACCTCTATTGGCGGAGTCAGAGTCCGCAGTCCTACCGTTGGACGATCCCCCACCACATTTAGTGCCTAGTTAACCAACAATGGCCCTCACAACTTTAGAGCAATTTATGGTATGTGCGTTTTTATCTTGATTTTAACTGTTTAGCGTTTTGAGTACTGCGGACGTTTACGCGCCTTTCGAAGACCAACCTTTTTCCGCTCCACTTCACGCGAATCACGCGTCACAAAACCAGCTTTCCTTAAAGGATCTCGTAATGATTCATCATAATTCATCAGAGCGCGGGTGATCCCGTGTCTTATGGCGCCAGCTTGACCGCTACTGCCTCCACCAACAACTTTTACACGGATATCAACTTTCTCCGATAGTTCTGTTAGTCCAAGAGGCTGCCTCACAATCATCCTAGCAGTTTCTCTTCCGAAATATTCATCCAGAGATTTCTTGTTTACAGTTATTTCACCTGTTCCTGAAGTCAAAATTACCCGCGCAGTGGAAGACTTCCGCCTTCCGGTGCCGTAATGAAATGATTGTCTAGTAGCCATATATTGTCTTTGCTCTCAATGATGGAAGGTTTATAGAGCAAGGGGCTTCGGATTCTGCGCCGCATGAGGGTGTTGATTTCCTGCATACACCTTCAACTTTGACATAACGCTACGCCCTAACCGATTCTTAGGTACCATTCCTCTCACCGCTTTCTCGATAACTCGCTCTGGGTTGTTTCGAAGCTCCTCATCCAAAGATAGTTCTTTAATACCACCTGGGTAACCTGTATGCCTAAATCTCTTTTTGTTGGTCAACTTAGCACCCGTAACTCTGATTCGGTCAGCATTAATAACTACGATATAATCACCAGTATCAACGTGGGGGGTATATTCTGGTTTATGTTTGCCGCGTAATCGTTCAGCAACTTGTGTTGCGAGCCGACCAAGAATCCTATCAGTCGCATCGACCACATACCATTCGTGGCAAACATCTTCAGGGCGTGTAGATATTGTCTTCATCTAATCCAAGTTAAATTTTAATTGCAGCACACGAAAAACGAGTGGCGGATCTTACAAGATGGCGCGCCCTCTTACAACCAAAATACTAAAAAGAACCTTCAAACAGGGTTAATTTCTTCCAATTAGTAGAAAACTACCGAAAATACGTCTATGCCCTCCAGATCCAAGCCATCAAATGGCATGCAACCAGACGATTACTAGTCTTGGTAAAGCAAATGGCCAAGGAAGTTATCGCTGTGATGTGATTGTGATTTGAGTATCCCCTAACCACATTATTTAGTCAACTTTCTATCTAATTTCTAGCAATTCATTGAAAATTACGATTTCAAACAACTAATCTACTGAAGCTAACAACTCAATCCAATGAACAACAGGAATATCACTTGCTTTCCCAAGATGCATAATGCAGCCTAGGTTTGCACTAGCGATCAACTCAGGAGAATTCTCCTTCAATCTAACCAATTTGGCTTCTCTAAGATTATTCGCAATATCACTTTGTAAAAAAGAATAGGTACCGGCTGAACCACAACACATATGTTGATCTTTCACTCCCGCTATATTCCATCCATTACTTGCCAGAATTTTCTCAACAAGTCCATTAACTCGTTGGCCATGCTGCAGCGTGCATGGAGAATGAAAAGCTACATGACGATTATCTCCCCATTTTAAACCTGATGGCTTTTCAGAGGCTATCACTTCACTTAGATCACGAACCATTGAACCCACTTTTAGAGCTTTTTCTGAATAATCCTGGTCATCCACAAGCAATTGACCATATTCGCGCACAGTAACTCCACAGCCACTTGCCGTCATGACAATAGCCTCACAGCCATTAACTACATCCGGCCACCACGCATCAATATTTTTGCGTGCTAATCTTTTAGCTTCAGCCGTACCATCTAAATGCAAGCTTAGAGCTCCACAACATCCGCTACTTGGTTGCACTAAAACAGAAATTCCTGCTTTATTAAGTACTTTTTTTGCGATTGCATTAATAGATGGGGCAATTGCTGGCTGCACGCAGCCATCCAAAAGTAACATGTAACGAGATCGTTTTATATCCTCTGTTTTGCTTGGCAATCGATACGGCGGGATATGCTTTTCCCATCGTTTGGAGAGTACCAGTTTTATTGGTTGGGCAATAAAAATCATAATACGAACCACTTTTGTTGAGACGAGTGTTCTCCTCAATAAAAATCGTATTAAACGACTCTTCAGTGTTCTAACTCGAGTTTCTTTTATTATTTCACGTCCAATTTCTAACAAGCGGCCATACTTGACTCCCGACGGACAGGTAGTTTCACAAGCGCGACAAGTTAAACACCGATCAAGATGCTTATTAGTTAGCCGAGAGGCAGCATTACCTTCAAGCATAGATTTCATTAGATAAATACGTCCTCGAGGACCATCGAGTTCATCACCCAACAACTGGTAGGTTGGACAAGTGGCATTACAGAAGCCGCAATGCACGCACTGCTGTACGATTTTTTTTGCCTCCTTAGCAACCGCTAAATTTTTGTAACGATCAGCAATCTTAAGTTCCACGACTCAGAGCTCCCGATATAATCTGCCTGGATTAAGGATTTCAGCAGGATCAAATGCCAGCTTGAGATTATGATGCAGCGTAAACATTTGCTGACTGAGCGGATGTTCTACTTCCTTACTGCGGTCGCCACCGCGAAATTTTGCCGCATGACCACCTAATTTTTCGGATAATCTATAGACGCTATCATCCTCATGTGGATATCCTGTCAACCACCGCAAGCCACCACCCCATTCAATAAGTGATTTACCTGGTAATTTCAATGGATTAACCGCAGGTGGCACAATAATGCGCCACAAAATATTGGCCTCCTCAAAGAAAGGCAACTTCTGCTCTCGTAATTCTATCCAGAATTTTTCTGCATTTGGATCTTCTGCGCCACCGATTTCCTTTACTGCTGAGGTCACGCCAGCTTCGGTTCCAGATAGTCGTATACGTAATTTATTTTCAAAAAAGCATGTTCCTGTTATAGGTAATGGCTTACCTCCCAATTTATTCATCCAAGATATAGCTGTTTTCTCATCAACATCATAGATTTGAGTTTGCTCTTTCTGGGGAACCGGCAATACTTTAAACGAGGCATCTAATATGAGTCCCAATGTGCCCATTGCACCAGCCATTAATCGGGCGGCGTCATATCCAGCAACATTTTTCATCACACGCCCTCCAAAACGGAGTATTTCACCACGACCATTTATACATGTTATGCCCAATAAAAAATCTCTCAAAGAGCCAGCATAAGGTCTAGCAGGCCCTGAAAGGCCGCAAGCTATAGTTCCCCCAATTGAACCTTCTGAATTGTAATTAGGTGGCTCGAATGGCAACTGCTGCCCTGATCGATTAAGTTCTTCTTGAATGTCACTAATTAATGAACCACATTTTACTGTCAAACTTAATTCGGTAGGCTCATAACTAATTATTCCAGCATGTTTTGAAACATCAATTGGCTCACCTATGGGCTGACGCCCTAGAAAATGCTTTGTATCGCTCCCTACGATACGTAAACGAGTCAGAGACGATTGAGCTTCACAAATAATATCACTTAAACTTTGGGATAAATCTATCATTAAAATGTTTTATCCATAACTAAAAACGTTCCAAGTCGGGAAAACTTAAAACCCCATTATGTACATGCACCCCATTTAGTTCGGCACATCGTGCCAGACTAGGAATTGCTTTTCCTGGATTTAAAATTCCCTTTGGATCAAATGCTCGTTTTAATGCGTGAAATTGAGCAATTTCCACCTCTGAGAATTGGATGCACATCTGGTTCAGTTTCTCAACACCTACGCCATGTTCTCCGGTAATTGTCCCACCTGCTCGTATACACAATTCCAATATTTTACCGCCGAGTTCTTCAGTTTTTTTAAGTTCACCAGGCTTGCTTGCGTCATAAAGTATTAGGGGATGCAGGTTTCCATCGCCAGCGTGAAAAACGTTAGCAACCGCCAATTCATATTCTCTGGATAACGAATAGATTGAACGAAGAATGCTAGCCAATCGATATCTTGGTATGGTCCCATCGATACAATAATAGTCAGGAGAGATTCTTCCAACAGCTGGAAATGCACTCTTTCTTCCAGACCACAATCTTAGCCGATCATCTTCAGATTGTGATACTCGAATCTCCGTTGCACCTTCGGAAACTAAAAGCCTCTGTACCTGTTCGACTTGCTCAGTGACATCTGATAACGGTCCATCTAATTCACAAAGTAATATGGATACTGCCTCAATTGGATACCCGCAAGCAACAAAATCTTCTGTTGCACGAATTGCTAAATTATCCATCATCTCTAACCCAGCTGGAAGAATTCCACTTGCTATGATTGACCCAACCGCATTTCCTGCTGTCCCGATATCATTAAAAGCCGCTAATATTACCTGAGCGCTAGTTGGTTTTGGCAACAAACGTACGGTAACCTCAGTGACAATTCCTAGTAATCCCTCAGATCCATTTAACAATGCCAAACAATCATATCCTGGCCAATCCAAACCCGTGCTCCCAAAAGAAATTTGTTCTCCATTTGCGAGCACAACATCTACTTTCAGGACATTGTGAACAGTTAGACCATACTTCAAACAGTGAACACCGCCCGCATTTTCTGCTACGTTACCTCCGATGGTGCAAGCAATCTGAGAAGATGGATCAGGAGCATAATAGAGACCGAAAGGAGCGGCAGCTTCGGATATCGAAATATTTCGCACCCCTGGCTGGACGCGGGCGATTCGATTAGCGGGATCAATTTCAAGTATCTTGTTAAAACGTGCCAAACTCAAAACTATACCTTCTTTCAAGGGTTTTGCTCCACCAGAAAGACTGGTGCCTGCTCCACGGGCCACAACAGGAATTTCATGGGACATGCAAAATTTCAGAATTGCACTAATTTGACTGATTTCAGACGGAATAGCTACAGCGACTGGCAGTTCTCTGTAAGCGCTAAGTCCATCGCATTCATACGGCCTCAATGTCTCTACATCAGTAACTAAGCGATCTTTTGAAAGAATTCGCTCTAGTTCAGTTATTAGTTGTGATGAGTGCACTTAAATTTGGAACGTCTTTCTAGATTAAATTACAAAACAGTATGCCACAAATTAAAGAATTTAGATTAAAAACCCAATTTGGTAAGGATCTCATACTTGGAGAAAAATGACGTCATTTTGATTTAGTTAGGTGTAGAATATTCCAGAAAGACACAAACATTTTGATCATGCCAGCACGTTCTTATACGAAAATCGACATAATCTTTCTAATCGCAGATGATGCATTAAGTACTTTATTCGGAAAACCCCGATCTTCGGATCGACCTAACCCAAGCGACGGATTGACTGATCAATCTCTTTCTAAGATAGAAAAAAAACAAAGTATTAGATTAATGCGAATTAATCATTCTGGCGAAATCTGCGCTCAAGCACTTTACCGAGGTCAAGCATTGACAGCACGATCCAACACAGTCAAAAGTCATATGATCCGAGCTTCCCGTGAAGAAAGCGACCATCTTGACTGGTGTCAACAACGCTTGCAGTCTCTGGGTGGAAATGTAAGCATCCTTAACCCCGTATGGTATGCGGGGTCATTTTTTATGGGTTCGATAGCTGGAACAATTGGCGACAAATGGAGTCTAGGTTTCGTCGCAGAAACCGAGATCCAAGTAAAAACGCACTTGGACGACCACCTAAAGCGTCTCCCAAACAACGATATTGTGAGCCATGCAATTATTAAAACAATGATTGACGATGAATCTAATCATGCTACCAAAGCAGTTCAAAATGGAGGAGTTAAGCTGCCACACTACATAAAAGTAGCCATGAAATTTAGTAGCAAACTGATGAAAGCCACAAGTCACTGGATTTAGTTTTAACAACACTGCAAACACTCTCTTTCTCTTCTATTTGTAAAACGATTGGCATAAAATTTGATAACCAGTTGACTTCTACCCTGTAGACGGCTAAATTTCGCTTCGCTTACTTTGGGTTCCGTGTATCACGTTCGTGACATGGTTAAACGGGAAGCTGGTGCATGTGAGAACAACTCCATAAACCCAGCACTGCCCCCGCAACGGTAAGTGAGAAAAGCTGGCTGTAGACCACTATGAATATTCATCATGGGAAGGTGTCAGCTTTAGACTGATTAATTAGTCTGCTCACGAGTCCGGAGACCGGCCCCCAGTAATCAAATTTAACCTACTGCGGGGGGCAGTGAGGGGCGATAAAAAAGTCCTTGCTCGTTACAAAACCCCGTTTTTTAGCACACGGGTGGTGTGCAAGGAGATTTTTTATGAAAAAATTATTTAGCGCTCTAATCGGTTTGGCATTTGTAGCAGGCATCTCATCTAAATCCATGGCAGAAATACAGGCTAAAGATGATACTGGCATGATCGTAACGATAAGTGCTCCAGCAAAAAGAATCATTAGTTTAGCGCCTAATTTGACAGAAATACTTTTTCATATCGGTGCAGGATCAGAAATCGTCGGAGTAGTGGAGTACAGTGATTTCCCTGCTGAAGCTCTTGAAATCACCAAAATCGGTGCGAGCAATCAATTTGATATTGAAAAAATCCTGTCACTTGAACCAGATTTGATCGTCGCATGGGAAAGTGGAAATCCAACCGAGGATCTATCACAGCTCGAAAAACTCGGACTTACTATTTTCCGCACGGAATCTAGAAATCTTGAGGATATTGCATCGCTGATGCGAAGACTCGGAATGTTGACTGGAAATAAATCTTCAGCTGATACTCTTGCTGACAATTTTTTGGATGGCACAAATGCTGTACGGGATTCCTACCAACAAAGAGAAAATCTTCGGGTCTTTTATCAAATTTGGAGCGATCCTATCTATACCCTTAACGGACAACATTTAATTAGTCGACTGATAGAGCATTGTGGTGGCACAAATATTTTTTATGAAGTTGAGGTACTTGCTCCAGTGGTATCCACAGAATCCGTTATTGAACGGGATCCTGAAGTGATTGTAGCTGGCGGATACTCAGGCGAAACCCCTGAATGGTTAGGTGATTGGAACCAATGGTCAAGCATCAGTGCGGTAACTAATAATCACTTATATACAGTCAACACTGATCGAATTAGTCGTATGGGTCCTAGAATTCTGCCTGGAATGCAAGAACTATGTGAAGCAATTGATAAAGCCAGAGTTTCTAATTAGGCTCCCAACTACCACTTAAAAACTAAAGTGGACACACGATACAGATGCAAGGCGAACGGCTAAAGCACGTTATCTGGTTGCTTCCAATTCTTACTATAGCGTCTCTAGGGATAGCGCTAAGCCTGGGGAGTGCCGAAATCGACTGGCGGCAAGTATTGATTACTATACAGTCAGGTAAAGAAACTTTCGACCATACAGTCGTTATGCAATTAAGACTACCGAGGGCAGCGAGCGCATTTGTAGTTGGAGGAATGCTTGCAATGGCAGGGGTATTGATGCAGGTATTACTAAGAAATCCACTCGCTGATCCTTATGTCCTAGGTATTTCAGGTGGAGCTGCAGTAGGAGCGCTAATAGCTATCCTTTTGGGATGGCAATCTGGTTTAATTTCGAGCGCGGCTGCAGTAGGCGCAATGCTATCGATGGGCTTAGTGTTCTTTTTGTCACGAGGCTCTGGTGATTGGTCACCAACACGTTTACTTTTAACTGGCGTTGTTATGGCTGCTGGCTGGGGCGCTGGTATTAGCTTCATCTTGTCAGTTAGTCCTTCATCGCATCTTTATAGCATGCTTTTCTGGTTGATGGGCGACTTCAATGATGCGTGGCCGGGCTTTAGTAGAACTCTGCTCCTAATAACTAGTCTTTTTGTCACCCTACTGTTTGCTCGCCCTCTCAACCTTCTAGCGGTTGGTGAACTCCGCGCAAAATCTTTAGGAGTAAATACACTTTTTTTGCGACTTGGAATCTACATGTTAGCAAGCATGCTTACAGCGGCTTCAGTCACGCTCGCTGGCACTATAGGTTTCGTGGGCTTAGTGGTTCCACACATGACGCGACTAATAACAGGATCTGACCACAGAATTCTACTGCCTGCCGCTACAATCATAGGAGGTGTACTCTTAGTGCTCGCTGAGACTCTTTCACGCACTATACTTGCTCCTCGCCAACTTCCAGTAGGCGTCATCACTGCTTTTATTGGAGTACCGCTATTTCTATATCTTCTTCGCCGCGGGCTCCGTCGCAGCGCAACAGTTTCTGGCAAAAAATTATGAAAACACATAGCTTGACCGTAACTATTGGAGCTACTACCGCATGCCGTAATCTTTCTTTAGGATTTGAATCAGGACAAGTTTGGTCCGTCTTAGGAAGAAATGGTGTAGGAAAATCAACACTTCTAAAAACTCTGGCTGGGCTTAGGGCATCAAATACTGGCTCGATAACTATTGATGGTGCGTCGCTGGATAATATTCCACGAAAATTAAGGGCTCAAACGATCGGTATTCTCTTTCAAGAACAAGATCCTACCTTCCCGGCTACTGTACTCGAAACAGTGTTAACGGGTCGACACCCTTGGTTATCTCCATTTCGCGGTGAAGAAAAAAAAGATATTGAAATGGCGCTTAATGAGTTAAGTCGAATGGACTTACAAGGAATGGAGCATCGGACACTAGACTCTCTTTCAGGAGGAGAAAGACGCCGGGTAGATCTCGCTGCGCTAATATTACAAAGCACACGGCTACTTTTGCTTGATGAGCCAGTCAATCATCTTGACCTTCATTATCAAGTCGAAGTTCTCGGTCGACTAATCAATGATTGGCGTGAGCAAAATCGAACGGTAATTATGGTAATGCACGATATCAATCTCGCACTTAGATTCAGTGATCATCTTTTATTACTTTTCGGTGATGGTGAGTGCGCTTATGGCACTGCGTCTGAATTAGCAACAGAAAAAAACTTTAGCCGGTTGTATGGTTATCCACTAAGTAGACATCTAGCTAATGGGAGCCATTTCTTTATTCCTGCCTAGCGATAACATTAATTAGCAAAAATTTTTTATTTGATTTCCTACTCACACCGAAATACAACATACAACAATTTTCTATTTAATACATCATTTAAAATTAATGATTACACTAATATTAGGCGGCGCTCGGTCTGGCAAAAGTAGATTTGCTGAAAAATTGGCAACCGAAACAAATCTTTGTGTGGTGTATGTTGCAACTGCTACACCAAGTGACAATGAAATGTCTCTTAGAATAAATAATCATCGCAAAAAAAGAAGCAAAACTTGGACTACTGTCGAAGAGCCACTAGCTATCGCAAGAGTTATTAAAAATCACTGTCATAACAAATGCATAATAGTAGATTGCTTAACTTTGTGGATAACAAATCTCTTGCTAGAACCTAACGATGATAGGCTTTCTAAAGAAAAAAAGGAGCTTATGTATTGCCTAAACAAAACTAAATCTGACATTCTTCTTGTCAGTAATGAAACTAACTCGGGGGTAATACCAATAGATCCTCTTTCCCGCCGTTTCTGCGATGAGATTGGATTTCTACATCAGGAAATCGCTGATATTGCAGACAATGTAATTCTTATGGTTGCAGGTTTACCGCATACCCTCAAAGGGGTTAACACATGATTAAATTCAAATGGATTAACGAACCAGCAAAAGAAATCTCAGAGTTGCACTTTCATAATGCTTTAAATCATCAAGCTCGACTAACAAAACCAGCTGGCTCTCTTGGACGGTTAGAAGAACTATCAGTTCGTATAGCAGCAATGCAAGGTACCTCAACCCCTATTCCTGATCCTATGCATATTTCTATTTTCGCTGGAAATCATGGTGTTACTCAGTTGGGTATATCTGCCTATCCTAAGGAAGTGACTGGTCAAATGATAAAGAACTTTGCTGACGGTGGCGCCGCAATTAACGTTATGGCAAAAGAACTTAACGCAAAAATAGAGGTAATTTGTTTAGGAGTTGCATTACCAGTAAAAAATATCGGGGTTGCTGTTCATAATATCGCAAACATTTCTCTTCCTGCTGAAACACAAAATATTACAAAAACTCCCGCTATGACCACAGATCAATTAGCATTATGCCTCCATACAGGTAAACAGAACGTCCATCAAGCCAAACTCGAAGGTGCTCGGTTATTTATTGGTGGTGAAATGGGGATCGGTAACACTACTGTAGCGGCAGCGATGGCGACAGTGCTTTTAAAAACTGATGCAAAAAATTTAGTGGGTCCTGGCACAGGCTTAAATGAAAAAGGTGTGAAGAAAAAAATCGAAATCGTTAATAGCGCCGTTAAACAATACTTGTCGTCCCGCCAAGATGAAACCACAATAGAAGCATTACGATGTCTTGGTGGCTTTGAAATTGCTGCACTAACTGGTAGCTACATATCGGCAGCCCAATGTGGTATACCAGTATTAATCGATGGATTTATTAGCTCAGTAGCTGCACTGACAGCCTGTCATATTAATCAATCCATTTCACCATGGTTAATTTTTGGTCATCAATCAACTGAACCAGGTCATCAACATATTTTAGCGGCGCTTGACGCGAAACCTATATTAAATTTAGATATGCGACTAGGCGAAGGATCAGGAGCCGCAGCTTCAGCTCTTTTAGTGCGACTCGCATGCAATTTGCACAACCATATGGCTACTTTCGACAGTGCGGAAATAACAAGCAAGCTTGATAACTAAGCAGTCAACTCCAATGCCTATAAAACTCGGTAACTCTCTTAAGAAACAATTCAAATATCTTCTAGTAAGTTTTTCGGCATTTACCCGTATACCGATTGGAACCTTGGACAATTTTGAAACAAGTGATCTTGAGCGCTCGGTACGATACCTTCCTTGGATTGGTCTACTTTTCGGCTTGTTATGTGCGCTGACGTTTATCTTTTTGTCGCAGTTTACAACTATTACTGTTTCTGTTTTTATAACTATTGTAGGGAGTGGGTTACTTACTGGGTTTTTTCATGAAGATGGCTTTTCCGATACTTGCGACAGTTTTGGAGCTTTCGATCGCAATAAGAAATTACAAATAATGAAAGATTCTCGCATCGGCGTTTATGGTGCAGTGGGTATTTGGTTTGCCCTAACTTCAAAACTGCTACTTATATCTTCTGTCGATCCTACAATGATTATGCAACTGTTAATTTTTGGTCAATGTTTGTCTCGTATTGCACCTATCATAATAATATCTCGCCTTGATTACGTTGCCATAGAAGATATGGCCAAGTTTAAACATGTTGCTCAACATGTAAATCGTGCGGACCTTCTTATTGGGGTATTGGTAATAATTCCTCTTATTGTTTTGTCATCTTACATGTCGGTATTTCTGCTAGCAGCCCTGATCGTAGCACTCCTCTTTCTAATTCCATTTGCAAAAAAACAGCTAGGGGGATACACAGGTGATTATTTGGGCTTTAGCCAACAATTGACTGAGATAATCATTTACCTCACGGGAGCCCTGCTATGGACCTCTACGTAATACGACATACAGCACCCCTAGTTGATTCAAATATTTGCTACGGTCGTCTCGATGTAGATCTTAAAGATAGTTTACTGGAACAGAAATCCCAAATTCTTGAATCGTTACCACTACCTTTTGATCATGTGTTTACGAGCCCTCTAAAACGATGCACAAGACTTGCTGAAATCTTAAAATTACCTTATGTCATTGATCCACGGGTTTTAGAGCTAGACTTTGGAGAATGGGAAGGACTGAGTTGGGCAGAAATTGGGAAAAATCAAATTGATGCATGGGTCGCAGACCCTTACAATTTTACTTTTCCTAAAGGAGAAAACTTTTCGTCTTTATGCTCTCGTGTCGGATCTTTTCTAAACGACTTAAGAGATAATAAAATACTCCTGATTAGTCATGCTGGAGTCATTAAGGCGATCCATTACCTGGTAAATAATGTGAGCATCAATGACGCGACGATTCTAAAGACGAACTACGGGGAATACCGACATTTTTCCATTGAGCCTCAGCAAAATTTCATTTCCGAGTATAAAAATATCTGAAACCTATAAGTTACTATGCGGAATACAACCAAATTAATTGGTAAAAGCCTGTATCCCTGTTTGGGCTCGCCCCAATATCAAAGCATGAATGTCATGAGTGCCTTCATAAGTATTGACAGCCTCTAAATTAAGAAGGTGTCGAATAACATGGTATTCATCTGAAATACCATTTCCACCGTGCAAATCTCTGGCTAATCGGGCGATGTCCAAAGCTTTTCCGCAGTTGTTTCGCTTCATAAGAGAAATGACCTCTGGCGATACTTTTTGATCATCCATTAAGCGTCCCAGCCGCAGACATGCCGCTAATCCCAGTGTTATCTCAGTTTGCATGTCTACTAACTTCTTCTGAACAAGTTGATTAGCCGCTAGGGGGCGTCCAAACTGAGAGCGTTCAAGAGTATAGTTTCTGGCTGCTTCCCAACAAAATTCGGCAGCACCCATGACACCCCATGCGATTCCATAACGCGCACGATTGAGACAGTTGAATGGACCCTTCAATCCTCTAACTTTATGAAGATGATTTTCTACAGGTACGAAAACATCATCTAGTGATATCTGTCCAGTAGGCGATGCTCTTAAGGAAAATTTTCCATTAATTCTGTTTGTTTCTAAACCGCGCATAGCTTTTTCAAGCAAGAAACCACAAATTTCATCATCGTCATCTTTAGCCCATACAATGAAAATGTCTGCAATGGGAGCATTGGTAATCCATGCTTTCGACCCTGAAATCCTGAACCCTCCTTCAACCTTTTTTGCCCTAGTACTTAAACCTGACGGATCAGAACCAAAATCAGGTTCAGTTAAACCAAAACATCCAACTAAATCTCCAGTTGCTAAAAGCGGTAAAAATTTTTGTTTGAGCAGTTCTGATCCATAGGCGTAAATTGGGTACATAACTAAACTGGTTTGCACACTTAATGTCGACCGATAAGAAGAATCAATGCGCTCCACCTCTTTAGCCATCAAACCATAACTAACATAGCTCAATCCGGGACATCCATAGCCTTCAATACCCGATCCCAACATCCCCATTTGCCCCATCTCAGTAAGTATTTCTCTATCAAAATATTCTTCCCGATTAGCCTGCAGTATCCTCGGCTTTAAATTTTCCTCGCAATAACGTTTGACGTTATCTCGCACCATGCGCTCATCTTCATCCAGCAACTCATCTAAAACTAATGGGTCTTTCCAATCAAAAGCCATATCTTTTCTCACTTTTTTAACCGGGATTGTTATTCCTCACCAGATTCTAATGGAAATTCATAGCATGCTGCTAAATCTATGCGCGGCTGCGACAGAAAAAACCTGCTAGCGAATTGTCATGCATTCTGGTTTCAAAAAAACTAGCAAACTGAGTACGTCCAAATCGGTATAATTAACATAGTAAACGATTAATGCCGCAAAATGCTTCTTGACCTAGCTATTCCACTATTCTCAGTAATTATTGCTGATATTTTCCTCGCAGGAGATAACGCTATTATCATAGCAATGGTCGCTGCCACTGTTGCTAATAAAGATCGGCATCGTGTCATGGTTTTTGGTATCGCAGCTGCGGCAGTGATGCGAATTATTTTTGCATTACTGACCGTCCAACTGCTTCAAATACCTGGGCTACTCCTGGCTGGTGGGCTCGTTCTACTCTGGGTGGCATGGAAATTTTGGCGCGATTTAAGCTCAAGTTCAAAAAAATCAGGAAATGACAGTAAAAAAACAGATAGTTCCGTCAAACATGCAATATTCCGTATAGTGATAGCAGATTTATCAATGTCCCTTGATAACGTACTCGCAGTTGCTGGCGTGGCGCGCGATCATCTCTGGATCTTAATTTTTGGACTTGCGTTATCAATAGCATTAATGGCGGTTGCTACTCCAATAATTGTACGACAGCTGGATCGCTACCCCAAACTTTCTTACTTAGGTCTTGTTGTAATATTGTATATAGCAATTACAATGATTTGGCATGGGATAGACATTTTTGCTGTCTAATTTGAAGATTATAAAATAAGGATCACAAAATGGTAATTGATCAACGGTCAATCACGCATAAAATAATTTTGGTATCTCTGTTGCTCACTGCATTTTTACCTCAGTCACATGCTAATACTAAAGATCAACAATATAACGATAGTGTTTTAGCCTATAACTCGGGAAACTATGAAGAAGCTATCGTGATATGGCGCAATCTAGCAGATGACAACTACCATAATGCTCAATATTCACTCGGTGTCGCTTATTTTAATGGAGAAGGAGTGGCCCAAGATCTGAAAAAAGCAATAGATTGGTTTGAATTAGCTGCTATTGGAGGCAATGTGCAAGCCATGTTCAATATGGGTAGCGCCTACTATCAGGGCAATGGGACTAACCAAGATTATGCGAAGGCAGTGGAGTGGTGGCAAAAGGCAGCAGCTTTAGAACAACGATCAGCACAATATAATCTTGGACTTGCCTATTATTTTGGAAAAGGTGTAGAGCAAGATCTTAGCCGGGCTGCTCAATCGCTTCGTCAAGCAGCCAATAATGGGCATTTAGGTGCAAAGAATGCTATAACTTTGATTGAGAAAGAAATAGACAATGCCAATAATTTAGAGTTTAGCGAAAAAACGGATTTACAACAAATAGAAAATAAGAATGAAAAAGCAGTCGGCTCATCAAATGAACCTATCGAAGAGAACGAGATTATCTTAGCTGAATATCAAGCAGCTATTGTTTCAGGATCAGGTGGTCAAATTTATGCGAGTCAAAACTTAAACGGCACGGTACTCGCTAATCTTACAGTTGGCAGTCCAGTAAAGATAATTAAAATAGAGAACAATTGGGCTAAAATAAACGCCCCAGGAAATGCAAGTGTCTGGGTTTATAAAAAGTATCTAAACAAAAAAGAAGGTGGTAATGCCGTAATCCAGGGAACTTCGGTCCGAGCTAGATCTTTACCAACAACGGGAAATAATTCGATTATTGTCGGAACATTTGATGAGGGTGAGCATCTCATGGTCTTGAATGAACGAGACTCTTGGAGCCAAGTAGTAGCACCTGCGCGTATGGGTTTCTGGATACCTATCCAAAATCTCCAAATACTACCTTACGTGACAAAGCATTGGAACCAACAGTGGAAACAAGCGATCTCGGTCATCTTTAAAAAATCTGAGAATTCAACTCAACCCGAAAGAGACAAAGAAAATAACATCCTAACAAAAAAAAGGATCCGAAGTGATGACGTTCCGATCAAAGAAACTTTTCAAGCAGCTTTTGTAAAAACGACGCGCGCTAAAGTTCTAGCTGCAAAAAATTCTGATGCCCCTCTTCTGAAAATGTTGGTCGAAGGTAACCTTGTAAAAATTGTTGAGATTCAAAAACCATGGGCATCTATTCAAATTCCGGGGCCTGTCCAAGTATGGGTTTATGGAAAATATGTGACTCAAAATGGAGATAAGGCTGAAATATCGGGGATAGATGTACGCGCAAGATCTATGCCATCAACAACTAGCTCTTCTAATATTCTAGGAAGATTTTTAGACAAAACACCAGTAAGAATAATTAGCAAAGAGGGGGATTGGGTACGAGTAAGTACGGTAAACACAATTACCGCTTGGATATTGTTAGACGAGCTAGAAATTTTAGATACCATATCGGAAGAATGGACGAACAAATGGAATAGAGTTCGAAAAGAACTTTAATAAATAGTTCATTAATTTTAATGAAAAAAAAATGAAACGACCCCTGTTTTCAACTATTTATCTATTCCTATGTATTTACACTTGCACTATATCTATAAGTAAGGCTAGCTCTGAAGCAGACGCTGTTTCTGAATTACTTCAAGCAGGAGAATATTTGGTAGCACTTAATATTCTGGAATCAATCAAAACACAAATACCCTGTGATCCTGAATTACTATTTTTGGAAGCTCGCGCATATGAGGCTGTCGGCGATACTACTAATGCAATAAGTATTTATGAATCCTTAATTGATTTAGCTCCAAGGTTTCCCGGTTCATACAATAATTTGGCATTAATATATGCCGCAAAAGGTAATCTAAAAAGTGCAGAAAATATAATTTTGCAAGGATTAGCGACCAATCCTATATATCAAACTCTCTATACTAATCTTAGTAAGCTCTATGTTGCTCGCGCTGCAGCGTTCTATGGAAGAGCATTGGGCTTTGAGGAAAACGGAAACTCGGAACTAACTACAGAGCTCCCATTAGTACTCGCTGATTCAAAAGAATTGCATCGTAACGAACCTCCCCACCATATATCTGATAGCTTGCCGTGCAATTAAAACAATGGATCGCTGTCCTCAAAACCTTATGTCTTATTTTCGGCCTGATTATTTTCTTCGCAGCTATAAGTTATGCAGATTCAAATGATTCCTATGAAAATAGATTGATATCCGCATTAGACCTATTCCTGAATCAGGATTATATTGCCTCCGAATCCAAGCTCACAAAGCTGCTAAATGAATATCCTGATAGTCGTGCGGCTAGTATTCTATATGGCGATATTCTGGCGACGCGGGGTGGGTTAACTCCAATCCTTCCTCAAACTATTGACAATCTTGGCAAGGATCAGGTTTCTGGATTACGCGATGAAATATTGTCACGATGGAGTTATTCTAAATTAATTAGTAAATCAAGATCCGATTTAATCCCGGAACCTTTAATAAATTTACGAAATGAACAACGCTGGGTTTTGTATATGGATATCCCCTCCAACCGATTATTTCTATTTGAGCACAAAAATAATGAACTAGAGGAAAGAGCAAGTTTTTACGCTAGCATTGGTCTTTCTGGTTACCCCAAACGCTATGAAGGTGACCAAAAAACACCTATAGGGGTTTACTATATAAAAGATTATATTGCAGGCAATAAATTACACGAAAGATATGGTCCAGGAGCGTTAACTCTTGACTACCCGAACGTCATCGACCGTCTCCACCACCGCACAGGAAGCGGTATTTGGATACATGGTACTGAACCCGGCTTCCTGAGTAGGCCTCCCAAAGCTAGTGATGGCTGCTTAACGTTAGATAATGATGATTTTCAGGTTATTAGCAATTTTGTAAAGAACAGTGCTTCTGTACCCGTCGTTATCGATCATTCTCCTGTCTGGATCACAGGAACTGAACATCTAGAACAAAAAAATACATTATGGAAAAAACTTGAAGATTGGTATAGCGTTGAGTCAGCCTCAAATTTTTTAAGTCTAGCCAACATACCTATTCAATACAAAAATAGAGTGGAGTTCGCCTTAAAGCGACACAATGCACTTGAAATTTTTCAAAATTTGAATGTGGTTCCCAAACTTACTAAAACACAAATTCTGAGATATCCGGGAGAAACTAACACCTACATCACCGAGATAACATTAGAACTTGAAGCAAATTTTCCACTTACGTTCAGACAATTTTGGCGTTATGACGAAATAGGCCAATTGTCACCGATAAATCTATTTGCCCAATAGTATGGTGCTACATCCACAGAAAAGAAGGCTGCCTTAATCAGATAATCTAAACCATTTATTTATTTTCCATTTGTTACCGATAGTCTTCTAAATCTACTTCTCCAATCATGTTTGCACCCAATTTAAATTTTTCAATATTTGAAATAATAAATTTCACCGCTGTTACGGGGTTAGTCTGACCAGCGATATGCGGCGTGATAAAGATGTTGTCGTTAATCCAAAACTCATGGCTCTCTGGTAATGGCTCGTTTTCAAACACATCAAGTGCTGCACTTGCAATATGTCCAGACTTAATTAATGCCAGTAAGTGATCCTCAATGATTAATCCTCCACGACCCACGTTAATTAGATGAGAGCCTCTTGGTAACATCAGCAATTTATCTGAGTTTATGATATTTCGAGTTGCGCTGGTAAGCGGCAAAACAATTATCAAAATATTTACTGATGCCAAAAACCTCGGTAATTCGCTTAATCCAACGTAAGAATCGATGCCATCAAAAACTTTATTTGTCTTACTCCATCCGCATACCTTATAACCTAAAGAAACTAGATTAAGACCGACAGCTGCACCTATTTCTCCAACACCCATAATTCCAACACAAATTTCAAAGGACTGTTGATGATCTAATCTTTTCCAATGCTTTTTTAATTTTAGTTTCGTGTAATCATCCATACGACGCTGTATACGCAGAATGTGGTACAAAACATACTCTATCACGCCTTTTTTTAGGCTTGGATCAATCATACGTATAATAGGCACCTTTGATGGAAGCGTTGGACACTGAGTTAAGTGATCGAGACCCGCTCCAACGGAAAATATAATCTTAAGTTTTTGAATGGTTTTGAATAAATCTTCAGGAGGATTCCAGAGTAATGCAAAATCTATTTCGCTTGGATCATTAATAAATGGCCAAATTCGAATTTCAAACTCTGGAATTGTGCGAGAAAATACTTCCTTCCATTCGTAATCCCGTTCACCATCTATCTTGATCAAGATCACATACTTAGAATAAGTATTCATTTAGGAGGCTGTTATTATTGTCTGGATTTAATATAGAATTCTACCGAATAAGCAAGTTTTTGGCACTAAAGTATCAAAAATCAATAGGAACAGATAAGGGCTTTTCATGCAAGCTTATGAGACAATCTGGTAAACATCACTAATAAAGTTACACCAATATCGTAAAGCTCAAAATGCCGAATTCAGAATTAACTCTCGCACTTGCACGCCAATTAATTCAGATAAATTCCATTACACCCAACGATAACGGGTGTCAGGAAATAATTCAAAATGAGTTGCAGAAGATTGGCTTTGCCTGTGAATCAATGCCCTATGGCGACGTTACAAACCTTTGGGCTAGGCATGGAACCGAAGATCCTCTTTTTGTATTTGCTGGTCATACCGACGTTGTACCCATCGGACCAAAAGAGAAATGGACTTATGAACCATTCTCAGCAAGGATCAGTGACGGATTCTTATATGGTCGAGGTTCCGCAGATATGAAAGGAAGCATTGCAGCGATGATAACAGCAACTCAACGTTTCGTTGAAAAATCATATCATGGCTCCATCGGATTCTTAATTACGAGCGATGAAGAAGGTCCAGCTTTGCATGGAACACGGTATGTTCTAACTCAACTTCGTGATCGAAAAGAGCATATAAAGTGGTGTATTGTCGGAGAACCAACAAGCTATAACGAAGTTGGTGACAGAATCAAAAACGGTCGCAGAGGTTCTCTTACTGCAGTCTTAACAATTTTTGGCGTTCAAGGTCATGTAGCGTACCCCGATGAGGCAAAAAATCCAATTCATATCACTGCACCACTTATCACTGACCTTACCCATCACCAATGGGATAGTGGCAACGAGAATTTCCCGCCCACGACATTTCAAATCTCCAATATTAATGCAGGAACCGGTGCAAGTAATGTCGTGCCAGGCGAAATTGAAATCATGCTTAATTTTCGATTTTCACCCGAATCAACCGTTGAGAGTCTAAAAGAAAAAATGGATGAGATCTGCAATAGACACTGCGACCATTTTGAAATTAAATGGCAAACGGCTAGTTCTGTCTATCATACTTCTAAACAGGGCCTAGTCGACATTGTTAGTGAAGCAATAACAAAACAAACTGGAAGAATTCCAGATCTTACCACTGATGGTGGAACGTCAGATGGACGCTTTATTGCGAAAAACGGTGCTGAAGTGGTCGAGCTCGGTCCTGTAAATAATACTATTCACAAGATTAATGAATGCGTCAAAATCGAAGATCTTATTACCTTATCTAATATTTATGAAGACATACTAGAAAAAATATTCTCCTAAACAAAAAATTTGGAGCGCAAATTCTATGACTGATCTTTGCCTCTTATACTCCTTACTACTGAGTCAGTCTGGCCAAATAATATTCTCTTCGCCTCATCAGACATAGTTGGCTGATCGTTAATTTCTCGCCCCCTTGCGTATGCTCGTTGAGTGCTTGGTAATTCTTTAATCGTATGGAACCAGCGCTTAAGATTAGGGTAATCATCAAGATTCTGTTTTTGTCTTTCATGAGGCACGATCCAGGGATAACAAGCAATATCGGCAATCGAATACTCATTCACAATAAATTTACGATTTTTTAGTCGTCGATCAAGCACCGCATACAGGCGTGAAGTCTCTCCTACATATCGATCAATCGCATATGGAATCTTCTCCTCGGAATAGGCAGAAAAATGATGGTTCTGGCCTAACATCGGGCCTAGATTTGCTACTTGCCAAATCAGCCACTGCAAAACCTGAATATTTTTAGTAGCCTCACTGGGTAGAAGTTTACCAGTCTTATTGGCAAGATAAAATAGGATTGCTCCAGACTCAAAAACCGAGATCGGGTCTCCGCCACCTAGTGGCTCATAATCTAAGATTACTGGTATTCGATTATTTGGCCCAAGTCGCAGAAAGTCAGGGTCGAATTGTTCACCGAGGCCAATATTAACTGGAATAATACGATACTCTATCTGGGCCTCCTCTAAAAACATTACAATCTTGTGGCCATTGGGGGTGGTCCAATAATAAAGATCAATCATAGCTCTTTAACACTCTTAAGGGTTCTGCGTTCCAGCAATTGGATTGTGATATAAAACAATGTGGATATAGCCATTTTTTTAAAATTTGCTGTGAAATAACACTCATCACCAGGGGAAACTATAGCGTCCTGTTAGCAAAGGTTCGGTAACTATACCACTAAATTTTCATTTTTTATTACATGATGTAAAAAACTGTGCTTGTCTTTATGTAGAAGATATCGGCACTCTTCTATATACTTACATCTCTAAAAATCACTATGAAGGTGGCTTTAATCCGTGGCAAAAGAAGAACATATAGAGATGGAGGGAACAGTTCTCGAGAATCTACCCAATACTCAATTTCGAGTAGAGCTTGATAATGGCCATGTTGTAACTGCCCACATTTCAGGAAAAATGCGTAAAAACTATATAAGGATACTTCGTGGAGACCGAGTTACAGTGCAACTAACTCCGTATGATCTTACCAAGGGACGAATTACTTTTCGAGCCCGGTAAAGCACTCTAACTACCTGCCTCTGACAATACTTAATATTACTTTCTACTTAAACAGTTATGATGAACTTACCATGGTGGTTATATGTTCTAACAACATTTACACTGACCCACTTTACAATTATTTCTGTAACTATTTTTCTTCACCGACACCAATCCCATCGAGCTATCGATCTCCATCCTGCGATTAGTCATTTTTTCAGGTTCTGGTTATGGCTTACAACTGGCATTGTCACCAAGGAATGGGTCGCTATTCATCGAAAACACCATGCCAATGTGGAGACAGACGCTGATCCCCATAGCCCACAAATAGCTGGCGTTCTAAATGTATTATTCGGTGGATTAAAACTATATCGACGAGAAGCAAAAAATACAGAAACGCTAAATACTTATGGCCATGGCACGCCTAATGACTGGATAGAAAAAATCATATACACAAAAGGTCGTTACATAGGTATTCTAGTCATGCTTCTTATAAACATAGTAGCTTTCGATTTTTTTATAGGAATGACAATATGGGTTGCGCAAATGCTATGGATCCCATTTTGGGCAGCTGGCGTCATCAATGGTTTAGGGCATTGGGGAGGATATCGAAACTATGAGCTACCGGATGCAAGTCATAACTTACTACCCTTAGCTATTCTGATTGGAGGCGAAGAACTACATAACAATCACCATGCATTCCCATCGTCTGCTAAGTTTTCTATGAAACCATTCGAATTTGATTTTGGCTGGTTTTATATTCGTCTGTTGGAATTTGCAAAACTTGTTCAAATAAATAAAACACCTCCTAAGCTATGGCATAGAAAAGGTAGAACACGTTGTGATATTGAAACTTTACGTGCCGTATTTGCAAATAGATTTGATATTATGTCCAGATACACTAGAGAGGTATTAAAAAAGGTTTGTGATGATGAAAAAAAACGCTTAAAATTTGTGCAGTCACCTCAATTCAATATCATGCGTCGGGCAATAAAATTAGTACAAAAAGAAAGTAGAGGTCTAAATGTTAATGGGAAACGACACTTACACGCTGCACTTTCTTTGTCTCCAAAACTAACCATATCGTATAACGCTAAATTGGCGCTTCAAGAGCTCTGGGATCGATCTTCAACAAATAGTGAGTCGCTGCTACAGCAACTTGAGGAATGGTGTAACCAAGCAGAATGCTCAGGAATCGAGGCTCTCGAGGAGTTTGCTTTACGTTTAAAAGGTTACCGCTTAGTTGATAGTTAAAATTTAGTCACTAATGACTTTATTATTTAATATTTCTACTTTATCTTAGCTTCTTTGTAAACAACATGCTTACGTACAACAGGATCGTACTTCTGAAACTCAACCTTGTCCGTTGTAGTTCTTTTGTTCTTAGTGGTCGTGTAATAATGTCCCGTACCGGCAGATGATACTAGTTTTATTTTGTCACGCATTTTGAGCTATCCTTATTATTAGACTTTAATACCTTTCATTCTAATATCTTTGAGAACTGAATCGATGCCATTTTTATCAATAATCCGTAATCCCTTCCGCGACACTCGAAGTCGAACCCAACGATTTTCACTTTCAACCCAAAATCTTCTTAGATGCAAATTTGGTCTAAAAGTACGCTTATTTCGGTTATTAGCGTGAGACACGTTATTCCCCGCTACAGTACTCTTGCCTGTTATCTGGCATACTCTAGACATCTCACTTACTCGCTTAATTTATATGGATTGGGTTGCGATTTATATCAGAATTTTGCCTTTAAGGGAAGTGCCCAACAAATTTGTTCGAATTATGTTAAACACAGCGGTGTGCCTACACAAATATGCTGATATCCTATGGTTCTAGCTAAATTCACTCCAAATCATTGCTTAATCTCAAATATCAACAACACGAGAAAGAATGTTTTAGTTAGTCTATTCAACCAAATAATACTATTAAATTTAGGATGCAATCTCTTTCTGAAAAACATGTGCTAGTTGGAATAACAGGTGGAATCGCCGCTTATAAAACTCCTGATTTAGTAAGAGGGTTAGTAGAGCGTAATTCCATTGTGAAAGTTGTAATGACAAGATCTGCTGTTAACTTTGTCTCACCAGTGACAATGCAAGCTGTCAGTGGTGAACCTGTTTTCCAAGAACTATTGGATCCTGACTCTGAAAAAATTATGAGTCACATCAATCTTTCTCGCTGGGCGGATCAAATAATCGTTGCTCCCGCAACTGCAAACTTTATCGCTAAATTAGCTGTGGGTCTCGCTGACGATTTGTTATCAACCATTTGTCTAGCTTCGGAGGCACCCATCGCGATTGCTCCGGCAATGAATAGAATAATGTGGGAAAATCCTGCCACCAGGAAAAATATCTCTATACTGGAGGCGCGAGGAATTACAGTAATCGGGCCTGATTATGGAAATCAGGCGTGTGGGGAAATCGGCATGGGCCGAATGATTGAACCGATTTCATTGATCGATTTCTTTGAGAAAAAATTGGATTCTGTGACGCTAAATGGACTCACCACTGTGGTAACAGCTGGACCTACTTGGGAAAGGCTAGATCCAATCCGAGGCTTTACAAATAGCAGTTCGGGAAAAATGGGTTACGCTATCGCTAAGGCAGCGTTACTAGCGGGTAGTAAAGTGATCCTCATTAGTGGGCCAACTAACCTCTCCCCACCATCGGAAGCGACGACTCACTATGTAACGTCTGCTAAAGAGATGCTCAACAAGGTGGAAAAGATAATTGATGATGCGGATATTTTTGTTGGAGTTGCCGCAGTCTCTGACTATCGCCCAAAAATATTTCAGGAAGAGAAAATAAAGAGAAACGCTGACTCTATTAAATTAGAGCTAGTTTCTAATCCTGATATTCTTGCTTTTGTAGCGTCCCAACCTAACCCGCCGTTCATAGTTGGTTTTGCTGCCGAAACTGCTAACCTAGTAAAGAACGCTAGAAAAAAACTGATCAAAAAAAATATTGATCTGATTGCAGCCAATCATATCAGTACGAAAAATTCGGTTTTTGGAAGTGATTACAATACTCTCACATTAGTAGATCGTCATAGTGAAATTGATCTTGGAAGTGGTCTAAAAAGCATTCTAGCAGAACGTCTTATCATGCAAATAGCATCTAAATTATATGAAAAAAATACAGTTACGTATTCTTGACCCACGATTGAGTAACGAATTCAGCATTCCTGAGTACGCTACTAAAGGCTCAGCCGGTGTTGATCTTCGAGCATGTATTCAAAAAGATCAAGAACTAATGCCTAACCAATGCGTTCTCATTCCGTCAGGTATAGCAATCCATATCCAAGATACTTCTCTAGCAGGTCTACTGTTGCCTCGATCAGGACTTGGACACAAAAATGGTATCGTCTTGGGTAATCTGGCTGGTTTAATAGATAGCGATTATCAAGGTGAAATAAAAATATCATGCTGGAATCGAAGTGATGAACGCTACCTGATCAAACCTGGAGATCGAATTGCTCAGTTAATATTCTTCTCGGTGACACAAGTATCTTTTGATATTGTCGACGAGTTTGTTGCTACTGAACGAAAAAAAGGAGGATTTGGTCACACGGGCACATGACGGAACAAACATCATCTGCATCGTATAAAATATGGATCTACCACCTGAAATATTTAAGGCTTATGATATCCGAGGCATAGTTGGGCATAGCCTAACTGAACCAATTGTAGAGCAATTGGGTTGGGCTATTGGCGATACTTCTATTGAATCTGGAATTAAAACGGTAATAGTAGGATGGGATGGTAGACCTTCCGGGCCCATTTTTGCAAACGCCCTTGCATCTGGCATTCAATCATCTGGGTGTGATGTTGTTTTAATTGGAATGACTCCAACACCTGTTACCTATTTTGCAACCCACTTCCTCAACATTCAATCAGCTGTCGCCATAACAGGGAGTCACAATCCTTCTCAATATAATGGCCTAAAAATAATCATTGCTAAAGAAACATTAGCTGGAGAAGCCATCCAACGTCTTCGTGCACGTTGTTATCTGCGAAAAAATCGTACTAGAGGAGTTATTCAAAATACATCTGTAAATACGGCTTATTGCTCAACAATTCAATCTGATATTCGTCTCGACAAACCATTACGAATAGCTATCGATTTCGGAAATGGCGTAGCTGGAAATATTGGTCCTGGCCTTTTTCGTCGTCTTGGCTGCAAGGTTTTTCCGATGTACGCTGAAGTAGATGGAAACTTCCCTAACCATCACCCAGATCCAAGTCAACCAGAAAATCTATCCGATCTCCAAAATGTAGTAACCGATCAGGAGTTAGATTTTGGGCTCGCATTTGATGGTGATGGGGATCGATTAGGGGTAGTTTCACCAGATGGGGAAATCATTTGGCCTGACCGACAGTTAATACTGTTCGCTCAAGATATACTGAGAAGAAAGCCTGGCTCTGAAATAATATTTGATGTTAAATGCACCAGAAATTTGAGTAAATCAATCGAAAATGCTGGAGGATTTGCTACCATGTGGCGAACGGGGCATTCATTTATAAAAGCTAAATTAAAACAAAGTGGAGCCGCACTCGCCGGTGAAATGAGTGGCCATATTTTTTTTCAGGATCGATGGTATGGCTTTGACGATGCTATTTATGCGGGAGCGCGACTTTGCGAACTTATTTCAATACATCAAGAATCAGCAAAACATATATTTAGATCTATTCCCAACACAATAAATACTCCAGAATTACGATTAGAAATGGAAGAAGGCGCACATCACCAACTCATTGACAAATTAAAAGAGTCCGCAAAGTTTGATGTTGGAGCCATAAGCCATCTCGATGGTATTCGCATAGACTACCCAGACGGATTTGGGTTAGCACGAGCATCCAATACTACGCCAACCATAATTTTTCGTTTTGAGGCTGATAATAAAGAAGCTTTATACCGTATACAAAATGATTTTCGAAAGAATATTTCCATGTTAATTTCAGATAAACATTTACCCTTTTAAATGAACTTTTTTAGATTATGTTTTTATTTTTTTTATCCCTTCAGCACTTATTGCATCCGGGCTTTTATAGCCTCGAGGAAGCATCCGACCACGCTGAGCACGACTACCAATATAAGGTGCATAATCACTTGGCTTAAGTATCATATGTTGCCGACCTGCTAGGATACGTAGTCGCTCTTCTCTGAGGAAAACTACGATATCCACTACTTTTTCATCTCCATTTTTATATTTTGCTGTCGGAATGTTGAGTAACTTCACTCCCTTCCCGCGTGTCATTTTTGGTAATTCTTTTGCTAAGAATATTAGCAATCGCCCAGTAGAAGTAATAACTCCAACCAAGGTTTTGTCGATTTCTTGAATACGCTGAGGCGGCAAAACATTTGTGTCCTTTGCATTTAGAACTAATTTACCGGACTTATTTCGTGTATTCATGTCACCAATATTAGCAATAAACCCATAGCCACTGTCAGTAGAGAGTAGATATAACGCATCTTCTTGACCAATCATTACGCCTCTAAAAATTGAGGATGCGGGAGGCCGTAATTGACTACTAACAGGTTCGCCTTGGCTTCGCACAGAAGGCAGTGAATGAGCTATCAGAGGATAACTGCGTCCGGTGGAATCAATACATAACAAAATTTCGTTAGTACGCCCACTAACTTCATGTAAATACTTATCTCCGGACCGATAACTCAACGTTCTAGCATCCAAATCATGGCTACGTCCACCTCGTATCCATCCCCTCTCCGACAAAACTACTGTAATTGGATCAGACGGAATCAATTCATTTTGGGTTAAGGATTTTGCTGTCTCCCTCTCTACCATAGGGGAACAACGTTCATCGCCGAATTCTTCTGCATCCGCGAGCAACTCATCTCTAACTAATCTATTCAACCGCATCTTTGACTTTAGAATAGCTTGAATTGATTTTAACTCTTTGGACAAGTCCTTTTGTTCCTGTCGGATCTTTACCTCCTCTAGTTTCGCTAATTGCCTCAATTTCAACTCCAGAATTGCTTCAGCTTGATTTTCTTTCAGTCCGATTTTCTTCATTAAAACTATTTTTGGCTCGTTCTCATTTCTTATTATCTGAATGATCTCATCAAGTTTGCTATATGCTTTCAACAACCCCGACAAAATATCAAGGCGAAATTCTAAGCGCTCGGATTGATAAGTAAGCCGTCTAGTAATAGTACCTGTGCGAAATTTCAACCAATCGATCAGCACATCTTTAAGACTATGAACACGTGGGCGCCCGTCAAGTCCGATCATATTCATATTAATACGATAACTGTTCTCTAAACTAGTTGTTGCAAATAGATGATCCATTAATTTTACGGTATCTACACGATTCGAACGAGGAACGACCACCAATCTGGTCAAGTTTTCGTGGTCAGATTCATCCCGCACATCAAGAACCATTGGTAGTTTTTTCTCTGATATTTGTGAGGCAATCTGTTCCAAAACACGTTCACCTGAAACTTGATATGGCAATGCTGTAATAACAATATTATCATCCTCTTTATCCCATATGGCTCTTTGCCGTATTGATCCTGAACCCGTTGAGTAAATCATCATAAGTTCATCGCGTGACGTGGTAATTTCAGCTTTTGTAGGCAAATCAGGACCGATGACATGTTCACATATCTTCGATAAGCTAGTTCGTGGATTTTCTAGTAAGCGTACACAAGCGCTAATAACCTCACGCAAATTGTGTGGGAGAAGATCTGTTGCCATTCCTACTGCTATGCCTGACCCTCCATTAAGTAGAACTGTTGGAAGTCGGGCCGGAAGAAAGACTGGCTCTTTCATTGTGCCATCAAAATTTTCAACCCAATCTACAGTACCCTGCCCAAGTTCTGAAAGCAAAGTAGTCGAAAAATGCGAAAGCCGTGCCTCGGTATATCTCATCGCAGCGAATGATTTTGGATCATCCTGAGATCCCCAATTACCCTGACCATCAATTAGTGGATAACGATAACTAAATGGTTGAGCCATTAATACCATAGCTTCATAACATGCAGATTCTCCATGAGGATGAAATTTACCTAGCACGTCACCAATTGTCCGCGCAGATTTTTTGGGTTTCGTGTTATATCGCAAATGAAGCTCCGACATTGCATAAATTATCCGTCGCTGAACTGGCTTTAAACCGTCGGCAATATTAGGAAGCGCCCTGTCAAGGATCACATACATCGAGTAATTCAAATAAGATTGTTCGGTGAATCTCGCGAGTGAAACTCGCTGTAACCCAGGATTTTTGACTGATTGCGTACCTCGTACCATTTTTTTCTTTGATTTAGAAATTGTTTTCCGCGTCATAATAGAAAATCTCCTAGATTTTGTGACAAAATTATTCCTTCCAATGTTAATTTAATTCAACCACGATTGCATTATAACTACCCGCTAGCTAACCTAGAATAATATGAATATGCAAATTACTCATCAAAACAAATTATGTCAAACTAGTAACCTCGATTCTTCAAGTAAAATTTTTAAGATATTTGATCATTTAAATATTTCCTATAGAACCATTCATCATCCACCTATGTTTACAGTTTCAGATAGTAAACGTTTCCGGGAGTCTGAAAATTCTGTTGCATATACAAAAAACTTGTTCCTAAAAAACAAGAAGGGATACATGTTACTCTTAACTTGCTTGGAGGATAGCGTTGTAGATCTTCCCTGGATAGGAAAAGAATTTAACCTAGGACGACTCTCGTTCTGCTCTCAACAAAGATTATGTGAATATTTGGGAGTAACACCAGGTAGTGTCTCACCACTTTCTCTGATTAATGATACTAAGCAGGCTGTTTCATTCATGCTAGAGAAAGAAATTTTAGAATACAATACTATATGCTTGCACCCATTAGACAATACTCAAACGACAAGCATATCTCTTCCTAGTCTAATTAAGTTTATAGAATTTACTGATCATAAAACCAATTTTATTAATTTAAATGCTTATGAAAAAGAGGATAAAGGCTAATACGACAAAATCTGTGCCAGGGAAAAAAATTGCGGATCCCTCAAAAATCCAGTTAGACAGCGCAATTAGTGTATTCGACGGGCATCTTCAAATAACACAATATCGTTTACGTCATGAACTTTTTCAAGGTGGCTGGAGTCAGACTTTGTGTAGAGAAGTAATGTCGCAGGCTAGTAACGCTGTAGCGGTGCTTCCGTTCGATCCATATCGCCAAGAAATCGTTCTTATAGAACAGTTCCGTATCGGGGCGTGGGCATCACAATCCGATGATCCATGGATTCTAGAATGTATCGCAGGCTTAAGTGAAGATGCAGAAAATACTCAAGATGTGGCCATACGGGAGACATTAGAGGAATCTGGTTGTTCTGTACTGCAACTTCAATCTATCGCGACCTACTATACTACTCCTGGATGCAGCGATCAAAAAGTAAAACTTTTTTGTGGTGAAATCGATTCAAAAGGCGTAGAGGGTATTCATGGTGTCAAAGCTGAAGGTGAGGATATTCGAGCATCAGCCTGGCCAGTAAATCATGCATTCGATCTACTTAAAGAAGGTGAAATTTGTAATTCAACGACCATAATTGCGCTTCAATGGCTAATGATTAATATTGAATCTTTAACTGCTCAATGGACTGGCGCTTTAAAAAATTAAGGTCAATTAATGTCAAAATCTCGCAGTAAACGAATTAAACTGGATGTATCCCATCTTCCACCACCGATCCGTTGAATGTTTCCATAAAATTCGTTCACTAACGCAGTTACAGGCAGCAGACTTCCATTACGCCTAGCTTCATCCAAGCAAATGTTAAGATCTTTTCTCATCCAATCAACTGCAAACCCAAAATCAAATTGGCCCTGATGCATCGTTAAACCACGATTTTCCATTTGCCACGATTGCGCTGCACCCTTTGAAATTACATCTAGTACAGTTTCTACATTTAACCCTGCCTGCATAGCAAAACTCAATCCTTCCGACAATCCTTCAAGCAATCCAGCTATACAAATCTGATTGACCATTTTTGTTAATTGCCCGCTACCCGCAGGTCCCATTAATGTAACTTTTTTGGCATAACTGCCAATAATCGTTTTTGCCTTTTGGAATGAGCTTTCTTCTCCGCCCACCATTACAGTTAATGAGCCATTTTCGGCGCCTGCCTGACCGCCTGACACTGGTGCATCAAGGAAAGCACACCCGACCTCAAGACAGTCTTTAAATAACTCTCTCGCGATGATGGCGGAAGCCGTTGTATGATCGATCAAAATCGTATTTTTATTAAGACCTTCGAACACACCAGACGTGCCTTTTGTAACTTCACGAACATCATTATCGTTTCCGACACACATAAATACAATCTCGGACCCATCTGCTGCTTCAGCAGGAGTGATGGCAAGCTTCCCACCAAATTCTTGTACCCAATCTTTTGCACGTTTCAACGTACGATTGTAAACCTTGACCTCAAAACCACAGCGTGCTAAGTATCCTGCCATGGGATAACCCATGACCCCTAAGCCAATGAATGAAACTTTACTAATTTCCTCTTGATTTTCTCGTAACTGACTCATTTTTCCTCCTGATTCAGTGGATAACCCAAAATATCAAGTGTAACATTATGGTCAAAGGTCGTATTCTGCCATGACAATAAAGCAAGCTACAATCTAACCAAACCGATTTGCTGGTCATCTCAGGATATTTTTAAAGTCGAACAATATCTACCCACACAAGTGCAAACGATTAAAAAATGACGCCAGAACAACAGAAGCGGTACAGCAGGCAAATTAAGCTACCACAAGTTGGAGAAGCTGGACAAAATAAACTACTGCGCTCTAGTGTAATGATTGTGGGACTTGGAGGACTTGGGTCGCCGGTAGCTATGTACTTGTCTGCAACAGGAATCGGAAAAATGATTCTGACCGACTATGACCACGTTGATGAATCCAATTTGCAACGCCAAATAGTTCACAAGAACGCTAGTATAGGTCAATTAAAAGCATCCTCCGCACGGGAAACATTGCTCAGTATTAACCCTGAGACTGAGATTTTAGCTTTGAATTATGAGCTAGATAGTGACGAACTGATTGAACAAATAAAAAATGTAGATGTAATAGTTGACTGCACAGACAATCATCCAACACGTTTTGAACTAAACCGAGTCAGTGTCCTTACAGGAACCCCTCTTGTTTCTGGAGCTGCTATACGATGGGAAGGACTAATATCCTGTTTTTTTCCTACTAATAAACTGAGTCCTTGTTATCAATGTCTATTTCCAGATACGGAATTCGAAACAGCGACTTGCGCTATGGAGGGCGTGATCGCGCCAATTGTAGGAATAATTGGTTCGATGCAAGCAATGCAAGTCATCAACTGCCTTCTCAGAACTAGTGATGGACTTATGGGAAAAGTACTAATGTTCGACGGTATTACAATGGAATGGGAAACTATAAATCTCATTCGTAACCCCGAATGTCCAGCCTGCTCAAATAAAAATAGTAACTAAACTGAAATGCAATTTAAATAAGCTTAGGATTGATCGGCTGCATGTTCAAAGTAAATGTCTAACTGCATCCCTTTCCTCTTTTAGTTCATCTACCGACGCCATAATTCGTATTCTGCTCGTGGAATCTAATGCTAGATCAGGTACAATTGATATTTTCCCCGATCTACAACTCACAGGAAAAGAACACATCAATCCATCGTCTATCCCATAACTGCCATTGCTCATGATTGCCATGCTGGTCCAATCTCCTGACTCAGTTCCATTAACCCAGCTACGAATATGATCAAGCGCAGCAGCTGCAGCTGATGCAGCACTCGATGCACCTCTAGCTTTCTGTATAGCTACGCCTCTTTGTTGAACATCAGGAACAAACACAGACTTGACCCACTCTCCATCCACTAAGTCTTTAGCAGACTGACCACTAAATTCTACATGAGAAATATCAGGATATTGAGTAGCAGAATGATTACCCCATATACTCATTTTTTTTATCTTGCTACAATGGGTTCCCAAATATTGCGCTAACTTATAAATCGCCCGATTATGATCAAGTCGTGTCATAGCTGTAAATTGAATAGGATTAAGATTTTTAGCATTTGATGATGCAATGAGTGCGTTAGTATTTGCTGGATTACCAACAACCAAAACACGTACTTCTCTTTTTGCACTTTCATCTAATGCTTTGCCTTGGTCTGAAAATATTGCAGCATTGTGAGATAAAAGATCTTTGCGTTCCATTCCCAAAGTTCTTGGTCTTGCACCAATTAGAAGAGCATAGTCGATATCGCCAAATATATCCCGAGCATCCGATCCAATTTTAATTGATTCTAATAATGGGAAAGCTGAATCACTCAATTCCATTACTACGCCATTAAGCGTTTCCATACCATCAGGAATTTCTAACAAATGTAAAATCACAGGCTGATCTTGGCCTAACATGTCCCCTGAAGCTATACGAAATAAAAGTGAGTAACTAATTTGTCCTGCTGCTCCAGTCACCGCTATTCTTACCGCTGATTTCATCGATAGACTCCAATTATATGTAATTCAATTATATTAACACTCCAGCATTATAAAAATTCAACCAAGGTTCGTCCAATAAATTGCTCTCTCCAGCCATTCAGCAATTTTATGTCTGTGTCTCCGCGAATCAGTTTACGGATATCCCTCTTGGAGCAGACCGCTGCTGATACAATATTAAATTCGGAGCATATATTTTGGAGTTTATCCCAAAGAAATTTTTCTTTCTTTTTCTCTTCGTAAGTCAAACGAGAATGGCCCACTATAGGAACAAAGGAATATTGCTTTTGCTGACCTTTTTTTACTGCTAGGATAAGATCTCGGAACCACGATTTCGCGGCAAGTTTGGCTAGCATAGGATGACTGCTAAGATCTTCCAATTTTCCTGGCAAAACTTGTCCGATCAGAATCATATTGTTTGACGAAAGTATCCATTCTCTAGGTAGATTTTGTTTCATAGCCACTGTCTCACGCCATATTGCGAGCTGATGCACAACGCTTTGTCCTTCCTGATCCAGATCCCGGGCGCGTAACTGTACTTTATGAATTGCTCTAGCCGCGCCAAAATCAACCGAATTTGAATTACTTAATCGCTCACAATCTTCACGAACCCATTTATCTCGACCATAAGCTGCCAATTGCTGATCCAAAGTTTTATAGATTTGACCCAAGAATCTCGCATCATCAAGTGCATACTGTATTTCGGAATCGTTCAACGGCCTCTTTGACCAATCTATCCGCGTGTGTGTTTTGGGCAAATTAACTGAACAAATAAGTTTCGTTAATTCAGCATACGCAATTTGTTCTCGATATCCACACAACTGAGCGGCAATTTGTGTATCAAACAAGGGTTTCGGTGTTGAATTAAAAGCCACAAAAAGTGCCTCGACATCTTGGCGAGCAGCATGGAATATCTTCTTTATAGCAGGATTTCTCAAAAATGATTGAAACAACGAAAGGTCCAAATCTGCAAGTGGGTCTATACAAACCGTAAACTTGGGGCATGATAGTTGCAATAGACAGAGTTTAGGGTAATATGCGCCTACCCTATTAAATTCCGTATCCAAACCAACCCATGGCGACTCGCACGCCATTTTACATAACTCCTCAAGTTCTTGCTGATCAGCAATTATCCTATTCATAGATGCTCCAGTATATTCGCAGAAACCACTTCAATATTAGACGTATCGAAGGTGCTTGCTCCAAAAAAATATAATTGAATTGACCAAAGTGTTATCATCTACATATATACACCTAGTATTTGAACGTATTAAACGAGATCTCCATGCTGAACTACTTTAGACTGTTTTTCGATCTTTGCCTATTTCGGCAACCAGCCGCAAACGTGCCAAAATCCGACACATTGTTGCTGGTGACAGCTGGAACGGCAATAATTAGCGGAGCGATCAATGCCGTCCCTGATTATAGAGTTTCGGGAGCTCTTCTGGTATCTACTATTCAGGTCTTATTTTTCGCATTAATTATTGGAGTGGCTCTCTTTTTACGTCGGCGACGAGAGCGCTGGGTGCAAACGACTACTGGTATCTATGGAGCCATTACTATCCTCCAGCTAATAACAATCCCACTTTCTGGTTGGCATGCTAGATTATTAACTCCAGATCTTTCGGGTATGAGTCTGACCGTACCATTAATCGCGATAGCAGGTATTTCGATTTGGACACTTGCTGTTACAGCATCCATCCTAAGGCAAGCAATGCAAATTCCAGTAATAGCAGCAGTTTTAATTATAATTGGAAGTCAAGCTTTACTACTAATGCTAGTATTTGTAATTGCAACCCCAATCGTGGGAACTCTATGAAAATACCACCGAGCAAATTAATGAAATTGAAAACCTTACTCTTGCTTGTTTTAGCTAGCATCTTAATGTGCGGCAATTCAACTGCCCAGGAATTTATCGAGGATGTTAATTTTGTTCGCCTAGATAAGCCTCTCGCAGTACAAACGGGAGAAAAAATTGAGGTCCTTGAGATCTTTTGGTATAGATGCCCTCATTGCTACAGACTTGAACCATACTTAAACCGATGGCAAAAAAATCTTCCTGAATATATAGAGTATATAAGATTGCCGGCAGTTCTTACCAAGTCCTGGGAATTTGATGCTCGTGTTTTTTATACATTTGATGCACTTGGTCTAACAGATGTATTACATGATGCCTATTTCGATGCAATTCATAAAGAACGTCGATCACTTCTGACAGAAGATCAAGTTGCTAAATGGGCTTCGGAGTTCGATATAGACCAACAACTTTTTATCGATACATTTTTGAATTCATTCTATGTCAATTCAAAAGTGGAGGCTGCAAATAAGCTCACTCGTGCATATAAAACTGATGGTGTTCCGACAATAGTAGTTGACGGAAAATTTAGGACAAAAGTCTCTCTTGCTGGTGGCCATGACGAACTAATAGATCTAATTAATTATCTTGCTAGTTTGGCTGAAAAAGAACGTTCTAATTGAACAGGAGCATAGTATATTTGTCTAATATAAATCCAGTGGAAAACGAATTTGAAATTTTTTTTCATGTTGGATTAGGGCGTGCCGCATCTACTTTTTTACAAAACAGGATATTCCCAGAACTAGAAGGCATTCGGTACATACCACGAAATAGATATCGGCAATTCTCAAAACTGATCGAGAGCAGTAGCCACAAAAAATATTTGATCTCTCGTGAAGCAGCTTTAAGACTTAATTCTCGACTTAACGAATTCGCTGACTATCGAAAAGATGGAAAAGTTATCCTTGTATTACGAAGACATGACCAATGGTTAGCATCCCACTATCGCCGATATGTAAAGAATGGTGGTAGCTATACATTTGAAACTTTCATTAATATGGATACCAGTAAGCCCAAGTTTTTTGGTGTTGATAACATTCAATTCATGAAAATGATTGAAATGATTGAAAATTATTTTGAATCTCCACCACTTGTTCTATTTCAGGAAGAACTTACCAACAACCTGGAAGGATTTATTGCTCGCCTTACTACTTTTACTGGAACTAAATGCAATTTATCCCAAATCAGACCAGACAGAGTTCACAAATCCTATGACTCAAAACAATTAAAGATTTCGAGACGAGTGGGATCACTACTGTTTACACCGCTACCAAAACCGCATCCTAACCCAACAATACATAGATTTAATCGTAGAATGCATCTAATATGCTGTCATCTAGTTCTCCTTCTCGCTAAATTAGTGCCGGCGTCACTTGTTGGAGATGAACCGCTGATTGCACCAACACACCTTGCTCGTATACGCGAAGAAACAGCTCAAGATTGGGCATTATGTAAAGCATATGCAGAAAAACATAACCCATTACCTAATCAACCAATAAGTTTCAATTAGTAATATTGGATTTTCAGTGAAAAGGATTTCTTGCTTCGTAAATGGCTGGTATTCTCTTTGACAAAAATAGAGACAAACAACTTAAATGAGTTCATCGTTGAGTGCATAATTAAATTACTAGAAATGGATGCAAAAATCTAAATAAATCATTAGAATTAGGTAATACCATCACCTTTCTGTTTAATCTCGACTTTGCAGATCGGGGTAAAAGAATCCTACAAGGAATTTAATCATAACCGGTCTAAATAATGACAGATTCAAAGCCAAACCAAAAAAAAATTGAAGCCTCAGTTTCTCTGGATCGCGAGCAATTCGGGCATTTAGAATATGCTATACGCAAGATAGAGAAAGCTGATCTACCAAGCCTATCTACCGACGGAAGTTGTTATCGATATGTCGTAGCAAACACTGTTTCTCAGGTGACTGGCTATAGGCAAGGAACTAAAGAGGAAGTAATTGATTACTGTGGCATATTGGTGGAAGATCTTAATCAAAGAACTATTCCTAAGAAAAAAACCTAATCTGCTAAATTAATAAAACCTCTACTGTGGAGTATATCGTCTTTTGCGACATCGCCGAGCTCTTGATACAAGTAAGTACAGCTACGCAAGCGATCAGCGCATGTTCGCCCGACAGATAAAAAATTGGCCTATCTAGCTCTTTACCGACGGTATCCCAAAATGCTTGCTTCAATAACGCTTAACATGGGGATTAAAGAAGCGTCTGTTTTGTGATCGTACCCAGAAGTATAAATTTCCCATCAAAGCTTCTCGATTTGGAATGGTTTGTTATACAACATGACGTAAAAAAATAATCTTTAAACAAGGTTTTCTAAAAACTTTGGATAAAAAAGTAATGAATATGCTGCTCCATAGCCAACTATCGCCGAATTCGTAGTTAACTTATGAAAAACCCAATATTGACAACCAAACGAAGGTTTAGAATTTGCGACAACAAATATCTCTCAGTCTGTCAATTTCATCTAAGATACGATTACTATTTCTGGGACAATTGCAAAAAGCAAATAATACCTAGATACTGCCTATTCTTGTCGGCCATATCGGGTTTTGGGTTTAATGGAAAAAACCTGGCGCCAAAAGTAATGACCAATTAGACCCATAAATAACACTCCCACTGCTATTACTAAAGGCAGCAATCCCATCCCCTGTAAGAAGGTAATAGCAAAAAACACGAACCAAAAAAACGACACCAGCCATATAACGATTACCCCCGCCCTAAAAATTATTTTTATTTGTTGGCTCATATCTTTATTCTACTAAAACATAAAACAAAGACGCCCACTATTTAGTGGGCGCCGTGATGGTTTATCGCAGTGAACATCATCACTGGATAGCAAGTGTCTACTCTAATTTAAGAGGTTTCTCCGAAACTTAAAGTAAACACCAAAGTTCACTGTGAATAATGACCTATCACTAGACATTTTGGATCACCCCCTTAAAAGTTGTTCATTGAACCCTTAGTTTAAGCTTAGTTGGCAAGTTAGACAACGATTTAATTCTGATTTGTTTTGAAACCAACGTCTCCATCAGAAAAACTGCGGAAATTAGACTATAGAGTCAATTCTTTTCTAACAACATAAAATTTTGATCTCAAATGGCATTTTTGGAAAATTTTTTGTTTTTTCTGATCATATACTATTCAAAGATCAATCAGCAGAGAATCTTTGAGTAAAGGTAGCTAATTCGTTTAACTTTTTAAAGCCATAACCAGCATCTAGAATTTCACAAGCTTTTTTCACTCCTGCATCTAGGGCAGTGACAAGATCGCATGCATAAATAGCTGCCCCCGCGTTTAATGCAATCATATCATAGGCAGGTCCTTGCGCCCCCATCAGTGCATTTTTCACAAGACTAAAACTGGCAGCAACACTCTCTACTCGCAAGTCTTCAATCGACTGAAGATTAAACCCGAAATCGATAGGTGAAATCTGGTAATCAAGAATGCGCCCGTTTTTTAACTCCGAGACGTTTGTAGGAGCAGCAATGCTAATTTCATCTAATCCATCATGGGAATGGACAACAACTGTATGAATACTTCCTAAACTTTTGAAAACTTCAGCTATCGGCCTTACCCACTTGCGATGGAAAACTCCAACTAATTGAGATTTTGCGCCAGCAGGATTAGTCAACGGCCCTAGCAAATTAAACATAGTACGAATACCTATTTCTTGTCTAGGCCCCACAAGATGCTTGAATGCTCCATGATGAGCTGGTGCAAACATATAACCAATACCAACAGATTTAATTGTTTTTTCAACTTCGCTAGCTGTTAAGTTGATATTTACTCCTCCTGCTTCCAATAAATCAGCGCTACCTGATTTTCCAGTTACTGCGCGATTTCCATGTTTGGCGATAATTGCACCAGCCCCAGCAGCCACCAACGAAGAGGCAGTAGAAACATTAAATAATCCCGCACCATCACCACCAGTACCAACAATATCTAAAACATTGCCGGAATTTATTACCACTTTCGCTGCGAATCTTCTGACAACTTTAGCAGCGGCAGTTATCTCTTCTACGGTTTCCCCTTTTACTCTAAGCGCGACCAAAAAAGCGCCGATCTGAGCAGGTGTAGCATTACCTTGCATAATCGTCGTAATCACATCTTCCATTTCATCGCAGGTTAGATTGCGATTTGCCACAAGAACGTCAATTGCCCTAACCAAGTCCATGCTTTTCATACCAAATTTGTCAAGTGATATATTTCTATTAAGGTATTAATATTGTTGCCCCGGTTGTTTGTCGCGATTCAAGATCTGCATGTGCTGATGCAACTTCTCTAAGAGAATATTCTTGGTTGATATCAGCCTTAACTACTTTATTCTTGATAGCATTAAAAAGTGAAGATGCTATTTCATCAAGATCTTCACGTCTGCTTGTATAATCATTTAAAGTTGGGCGAGTAAGAAACAAAGATCCTTTCGTTGATAACAGTTGAGGATCAATTGGCTGGACGGGTCCTGAGGATTGTCCAAAAAGGACTGCCATACCGGTTGGCTTCACGCAATCGAGACTAGATAGGAATGTGTCTTTTCCAACAGAGTCATAAACTACATCAACCCCCTTGCCGTCTGTAAGTTCTTTGACTCGCGATACAAAGTTTTCTTCTTTATACAACACTGTGTAATCACAACCATGAGAGTGAGCAAGGTCCGCTTTAGCATTTGATCCAACTGTTCCAATAATCTTTGCCCCTAAATGTTTAGCCCATTGACACGCGATTAAGCCAACCCCGCCTGCTGCCGCATGCAATAAAATGGTAGTATCTTTTCCTACTTTGAATGTTTTTGCCAAAAGATAATATGCAGTCATGCCCTTGAGCATCATAGCTGCTGCAGAACGGTCATCAATATAATCAGGTAATTTTACCACCCGTGAAACTGGCATCAATCGATACTCGGAATAAGCTCCTAACGGAGGTGACGCACAAACAACCCTATCCCCAGTTTCTATATCTAAAACTCCTTCACCTACTGCATCAATGATACCAGCGGCTTCTGTTCCTGGTGTAAAAGGGAGTTGAGGCGGTGGATAGATTCCTGATCTGAAATAGGTATCAATAAAATTTAAACCAATTGCGGTATGGCGGATAAGCACCTCACCAGCAGCAGGTGGACGTAACTTTACTTCTTCTAATTGTAAAACGCTTGTATCACCAGTTTCGTAAACTCTGACAGCGTAGCTCATCGAACAATCCTCTTTTTTTTTCGAATAGATATTTTAATCCGAGCTTCTATTTTGGGAAACAATTAATAAAAAATAATAGTTAAACTAAATTCTTTATATTATACTGTTTATTTATACAGTATAATATAATAATGATTAAATATTCTGAACTACACTGCGTTTCTAATTTCAGTTTCCTTAAAGGAGCATCATATCCAGAAGAATTAGTGCAACAAGCTAAATCTCTCAACTATAGCGCGATCGCCTTAACTGATGAATGCAGTATAGCTGGTGTCGTAAGGGCGCATGTTGCCGCAAAAAAATATAATTTACCTTTAATAATCGGAAGCATATTTTCACTTGCTGATGGTCCAGTCATAGTTTTGCTTGCAACAAATAGAAAGAGCTATGGTAGCTTGGTTCGACTTATAACACGAGCAAGACTTGCAGTAAAAAAAAAGGCTATTATTTAACCAGAAGCAACATTCACGAAATCGATATTTCTGAATGCCTAGGAATATTAATATCTGATTCATCTCCAGACATTAAAAGAAATATTGAGACACGGTATAAACAACTTAAGTTAGATGCTTTGTGGTTAAAAAAACTATTACCTGATCGAATTTGGATTTCTGTTGAACAGTCCTCTAATAGCTTTGACTATCAACATTTTCTTTATCTAAAAGATATCAGTATACAAACATCTATTCCATTAGTTGCTACTGGAAATGTACATATGCATATTCGTAGTCGTCAAAAACTTCACGACACACTCACAGCAATTCGACTTGGAACTACTATAAATAAAATAAAGCATAGATTAAATAGAAACGCAGAAAAACATTTAAGAACATTGGATTTGCTTGATAGGATATATCCACGGTACCTCTTATATGAAAGTTTAAATATTAGCAATCGTTGTAATTTCTCGCTAGATGAGATTTATTACTCTTATCCAAGTGAATTTATTCCGAAAGGCTACACAAAAACTAGTTATCTAAACAAGCTTACTAGTTGTGGAATGAAAAAACGCTGGCCTCATGGGGCTCCACAAAAAATTTATCAACAAATTAAACGTGAGTTAAGCTTAATTGAGGAACTTAGCTACGAATGTTACTTTCTCAGTGTATATGACATTGTAAATTTTGCAAAAAAAAATAATATTCTCTGTCAAGGTCGTGGATCTGCTGCAAATTCAGCTGTATGTTATTGTCTTGGAATTACAGAAGTAGATCCAACTCGTATAAACCTTCTCTTTGAACGATTTATATCAAAAGAACGTAATGAACCACCTGACATTGATATAGATTTTGAACATGAAAAAAGAGAAGAGGTAATTCAATATATATATCGAAAATATGGTAGAGATCGTGCAGCACTAACCGCTTCTGTTGTTACTTATCGATCTCGCAGTGCGATACACGATGTAGCTAAAGCACTTGATATTAATGTAGGCCAAGTTGGTCAAATTGAAAGGTACATGAAATCACCGAATATCAATCAAATAAACTTAAAAATGATTGATCCTCTCATACACCAAGGACTTCAAATAGTAAATGAACTTATAGGTTTTCCTCGCCATTTCTCACAACATCCAGGTGGATTTCTACTTTCTCATGAACCACTCTCTAATATCGTCCCAATTGAAAATGCTTCTATGGAAGAGCGTACAATAATTCAATGGGACAAGAATGATATTGATGCGCTCGGCCTTCTAAAAATTGATTGTTTAGCACTTGGTATGTTGAGTGTTATCGAAAAAAGTCTCAATCTTATAAAAATACACCGCGGCAAAAATCTATCAATATCTACAATTCCATCGGAAGACAAAAATGTTTATAAGATGATTAGTAAAGCCGACACAATCGGCGTATTCCAGATTGAATCAAGAGCGCAAATGGCAATGTTGCCACGATTTCAGCCAAAATGCTTTTACGATCTAGTAATAGAAATCGCCATAGTGCGTCCTGGCCCAATACAAGGTGATATGGTTCATCCTTATCTTAAACGAAGACAAGGAAAAGAAACTATTACCTATCCTAGCAAGGATGTACGACATGTACTTGAGCGTACGCTCGGAGTGCCAATTTTTCAGGAACAAGTAATACAGCTTGCTGTAATTGCTGCAGGATTTTCACCTGGTCAAGCGGATGAGTTACGTCGCTCTATTTCTTCATGGCGAGATAATGGCGATCTAAAGGATTATCGAACACTTTTATTAAATGGTATGAAAAAACGCGGCTATAGTGTTACTTTTGCCCGCCAAATATACCGTCAGATACTTGGTTTTGCAAAATATGGTTTTCCAGAATCACATGCAGCTAGCTTTGCATTGCTAGTCTACGCTTCAGCCTGGCTTAAATATCACGAGCCAGCTATTTTTACATGCGCATTATTAAATAGTCAGCCTATGGGTTTTTATAATCCATCCCAATTAATTCAAGATGCTAATCGGCACGATGTAAAAATTAATCCAATAGATATATCTATCAGTAATTGGAATTGTGCTATAGAAAATATAGACAATAAATTATCTATACGCCTAGGATTTCGATTTATTAAAGGATTAAGTAAAGTTAGTTGTAATAATCTAGTACAGGAACGAACACATAAACCATTTTATGATTTAAATGATCTTGTAAAACGAACAAAGCTTAATCAAAAAGAGTTACAGATGTTAGCGCAATCTGGAGCATTAAAAACGCTAGTGAACTGTAATCGTCACCAAGCTACTTGGCATGTATCTGGTATTCTAGATGAATCCTCAATATTTAAATCTGCTCAACTACCAGAAGGAATACCCATGATTCGCTCACCAAACAAGATGCAAGATATCTATGCAGATTATGCAAGTACTGGCTTAACTCTTAATGCCCACCCACTATCATTAGTAAGATCAAAATTAAAAAAATTTAATGTCGTAAATAGTAAAGAAATACATCAATATAATACAGGTCAAATTGTCTATGTAGCTGGTTTAGTAATAACCAGGCAGAAGCCATCTACTGCAAGGAATACAACTTTTGTAACACTTGAGGATGAAATTGGATTTATAAATCTAATTGTGTGGGACACAATAGCTAAAAACCATAATAAAATTCTAAATAACTCTAAGTTACTTGGAGCGTTAGGGGCAATTCAAACAAAAAATGATGTGATACATATCATTACCCATCGCCTATTTGACTATACACATATGCTGCGCGATTTGATAACCCAACCAAGGAACTATAAATAACCAATCAATTATTACATCTACTCTTCAAGACACCTAAGGTCAATTACTCTCAAAACAAATATTTTTTACCTTTTTCATTTTCCGAAGAAATCAAATGAAATATCACTAATATTACATGCAGCCTGAACTGTATTTTTTAATAAGCATGCGATGGTCATTGGTCCAACTCCACCAGGAACTGGTGTAATCGCGCCTGCTACCTGTTTTACTGAATCAAATTTTACATCTCCCACTAATTTTGTTCTTCCTTCGCCTCTGTCCACACGATTTATCCCAACATCAATAACAGTTGCTCCTGGCTTAATCCATTTCTCAGTTATAATCTCTGGTTGACCAACCGCCGCAATCAAAATATCCGCGCTAGCACATAATTTAGGTAAATCGCGAGTTTTTGAATGCCCAATTGTTACGGTACAGTTCGCCGCTAGTAATAATAATCCCATCGGTTTTCCAACGATATTGGATCGTCCTACTACTACTGCGTTCAATCCTGTCAAGTCATTTTGATGCTGTTTTAACAAATCCATACATCCTAGCGGAGTGCATGGAACTAAATTTGGATTACCAGTCGCAAGCAATCCAACATTGTTAAGATGAAAGCCATCAACATCTTTTTTTGGATCGATGGCGTTAATAACCGAATGGGAGTCAATTTGTTTGGGAAGTGGGAGTTGCACCAAGATTCCATGAATCATGGGATCCTCGTTTAACTCATTTATTTTGTGAAGAAGCTCTTCTTGGCTTGTAGTCTCTGGTAGTCGGAATTCTAATGAGTGCATACCAACTTCTTTTGTTTGCTTAGCTTTATTCCGCACATAAACCTCACTTGCAGGATCATCTCCAACAAGCACAACTGCCAATCCTGGAATTAAAGAAAACCTAGTATTTAAGCTTTCTACTACCTTAGAAACTTCGGCGCGTAATTCCGATGCCCGTGCTTTTCCATCAATTATCTCAACCATTTGCACCTCCCAAAGCGCTGAAATTTATGCAACAGAAACATTAACCGCACAATACTTGAACTCAGGTATTTTTCCAAATGGATCAAGTGCAGAATTAGTAAGAAGATTTGCAGCTGCCTCAACATAACAAAAAGGTATGAAAATCTGTCTTTGTTGTAATCCAGAATCAACTACGGCATGTGCCATTAATTCACCCCTGCGAGACTTAACGCGCAATAGGGAACCTTCTTCAACGCCAATAGCATTTAAATCATCAGGATGGAGAGATACTATCGGAACTGGCTCAATTGCACTAAGTACTTTCGCACGTCGAGTCATTACACCAGTATGCCAGTGCTCTAACTGACGTCCTGTAATCAAGACATGGGGATACTCTTCATCAGGATGCTCATCCGCCCAAATTAAGTCGGCTGGAACAAAGCGCGCTCTTCCATTGCTAGTAGGAAAACCATCTTTGAAAACGACACTTTGGCCTGGATCACTCTCATTTTGGCAGGGGTATGTAACGCTATCTTCGCGATCAATTCGATCCCAACTCATGCCGCTGATACTTGGCATTGCACCTCGCATTTCTTCATAAATTTCACTTACCTCAGTATAATTCCATTTGAGGCCTAGCCGTTTTCCAATTTCTTCAATGATCCATAAATCTTCTCGCGCATTACCGGGTAGTTCAAGCGCTTTCCGACCCATTTGTACTCTACGATCCGTATTGGAGAAAGTGCCTGTCTTCTCAGGAAATGCTGATGCTGGTAAAACTACATCGGCGTATGCTGCTGTCTCTGTTAAAAATAGATCTTGGACAACTAAATGCTCTAAGTTGGCTAAGGCTTTACGTGCATGGTTGAGATCAGGATCCGACATTGCAGGGTTTTCGCCCATTACATACATTCCCTTAACAGTGCCATCAAGCGCTGCATGCATAATTTCGACAACCGTTAATCCAGGTGATTTTTCAAGCTTAGTCCGCCAGTATTTTTCGAACCACACATTTGCGTCGACGTTATCAACTCTTTGATAATCAGGGAAAACCATTGGTATTAATCCTGCATCTGATGCGCCTTGCACATTATTTTGCCCTCTCAACGGATGAAGACCAGTGCCAGATCTACCAACATTTCCAGTCATTAGTGCTAAAGCGATCAATGCTCGTGCATTATCAGTGCCATGAATATGTTGCGAAATACCCATGCCCCAAAAAATCATTGATCTATGAGAGCTTCCATAAATCCTAGCCACCTCACGAATTTTCTCAGCTTTGATACCACACACTGGCGCCATTAATTCCGGACTAAATTTCATCGTATTAATTCGAATTTTCTCAAAGTCCTCAGTAAACTTCTCGACATAATCAAGATCAACCAGATTCTCGTCGATGATTGTATAGATCATTGCGTTAAGAAGCGCCACGTCAGTGTCTGGACTAAATTGCAAAAAATGTTGGGCATGTCTAGCTAAATCAGTACGTCGAGGATCTATCACAATCAGAGTTGCATTTGAGCGTGCTGCGTTTTTCATGAACGTAGCTGCTACTGGATGGTTTCCAGTTGGGTTTGCCCCAATAACAACTATGACTTCCGCATTAGCTACGTCCGATACTTGGTTTGATACGGCTCCAGATCCAATACCTTCCAGTAAGGCAGCAACGGAAGACGCATGACATAGTCGTGTGCAATGATCAACGTTATTGGTATGGAAGCCGGTGCGAATAAGCTTTTGAAAAAGATACGCTTCTTCGTTACTACCCTTTGCCGATCCAAATCCAGCAAGTGCATTACCTCCATCCTTATCCCGAATTCTTGTTAAGCCTGATGCCGCAAAATCAAGGGCTTCCTCCCAAGTGGCTTGTCGGAACATTTTCGAAGGTTGAGCCGGATCAAAGTATTCATTTAACCCCTTAGGAACACCCTCGATTCGAATAAGAGGATCCTCCAATCGATCGGGGTGACTAACATAGTCAAAACCATACCGTCCTTTGACGCACAATCTTCCGCGATTGGAAGGCCCATCTCTCCCCGTAACATACTGGATCTTATTATTCTTTATATGATATTTCAATAAACATCCAACTCCGCAGTATGGACATACTGAATCAACCTCTTTGTCGATTTTCGCCAGACCGACATTCCCTGATGGCATTAAAGCACCTGTGGGGCACGCTTGAACACATTCACCGCAACCCACACAGGAACTCTCTCCCATTGGATCATCCATATCAAAAACAATCGTTGAATGCGCTCCGCGATGCGCGAAACCTATAACATCATTAGCTTGCTCTTCACGACAAGCTCGGACACAACGGGTACATTGTATACACGCTTCTAAATTCACTGTTATAGCAGGATGAGATAAATCTTCTGTGGGAGCACTTCTTCCGCCGAAACAGCTTTTGCCAATATTTAGCTTCTTACACCAATAATCTAATTCAGAATTATTGCTAATATGAATTGAACCTACCTCGTCGCGCAACATCTCCAAAACAAGTTTTTGTGATTTTCGTGCGCGATCACTATTGGAGTTAACTACCATACCTTCAGTCGGTGCACGACAACATGAAGGCGCTAATACTCTCTCTCCATCGATCTCGACCACACATGCTCTGCAATTTCCGTCAGGCCGCATGCCTTCGCTATAACATAGATGAGGGATATCATATCCGGATCGTTTCGCAGCCTGTAAAATAGTCTCGTTGTCTACTGCTGTAATTTCGGCATCGTCAAATGTAAATCTTACGTTTTCCGACTGGTTTTCTATAGGAAACGTCATTTAATGCCAACCTCGTTTGGAAAATATTTAATCGCACAACGGATAGGATTAGGGGCCGCTTGTCCCAGACCGCAAATAGATGCATCTTCCATCACCACACAAAGATCCTCTAGGGCAGTTTGATCCCATTTTTCCTCATTCATAAGACGGGCCGCACGATCAGTACCTACTCGACAAGGTGTACATTGGCCACAAGATTCATGAGCAAAAAATTTAATTGCATTTTTCGCAGTGTTACGAGCAAGATCTTGATCTGACAGAACAATTATAGCTGCTGATCCAATGAAACAACCATGGTCTTGAAGAGTGTCGAAATCTAGTGGTTCATCGGCTAGTGATGCGGGAAGGATCCCTCCAGATGCACCTCCAGGAAAATAGGCATATAACTCGTGCCCATCGAGCATGCCGTCACAATATTCATCAATTAATTCCCGAAGACTGATGCCGGCTGGGGCCAAATGCACTCCGGGGGTTTTTATTCGACCACTTACGGAAAACGATCTAAGGCCTTTTCGCCCTCGCCGTCCTTGTTTTGCGAACCAATCTGGGCCTCGCTCGATAATATCGCGGACCCAATACAAAGTCTCACAGTTATGCTCCAAAGTGGGTCGACCAAAGAGGCCTACCTCGGCGACATATGGAGGTCGAAGTCGGGGCATTCCTCTCTTTCCTTCAATCGACTCTATCATCGCGGACTCCTCTCCACAAATATAAGCTCCAGCTCCACGACGCAATTCAATTCTTTCAACAAAAAAGCTATATTCGTTCCTTAATTCCTCTATACTTTTCCTTAGAATCTCAAGAACGCTAGGATATTCGTCTCGAACATAGATATAGATTGACTCAATACCCACCACTTCAGTCGCAATCATTACCCCTTCTAGAAATCTATGAGGATCTGTTTCCAGATAGTATCGGTCTTTAAAAGTTCCAGGCTCACCTTCATCAATATTTACGGCCAGTATGCGTGGTGCTGGCTGATCCCTGAGAATATTCCATTTTTGACCTGCTGGAAAACCTGCGCCCCCTAAGCCGCGCAGTTCGGACGCTTGAAGTGCATCTAAAATAGTTTGATGTTGAATAAATCCATCACGACACTTTCTAATAATAGAATATCCACCATTCTTTTTATAATTATCTAGGCTAATCCACGTGTTGATAGGATCCATATCTAGCTGTCCCTGATTAATAATAGTCGCTACTGATGATGCATTGGCATTATGTATCGGTTTTTTTCCATAAACAGCAACCGGAGCATGCTCACAACGACCGACACATGGAACACGTTGGACTCTAATCTCAGGATCATATTCAGCGTGAAGATGTGATATCAATGATTCCGCACCGAACATTTCACAAGTGATGGAATCACAAACACGTAATGTCGTTACTGGTGGTGGCGTTTCCCCGTCATCAACTACATCGAAATGATGGTAAAAGGTCGCAACTTCATAGACTTCAACGGGTGCTAACCCAAGTTCTGCCGCGAGCGCCACCAAATGACGCCCTGCCAAATAACCATAAGCATCCTGAATACAATGCAAATACTCAATCAATAAATCTCGGCGCTGTGGGAGCTTAGCAATAACCGACTTTACTTCTTTTTGTGCTTGCCTATCTACTTTACGCCCTTTAGCGCCAAATCGGCGCCGACCCCTAGGTTTGCTAGCCTCATCAACCTTGTTGTTTTTCATTGATTCCACCGCAATTAAGCCTACGATTTTTAATACAGGGCCTGATTCGTCTATCCTGCCCTCTCCAAGATGCTGATTGTCGCTCATACACACTATATAAATAAAGTATATTATTAATAATTTTTCACACCTTGCCATCTTTGCATGGCTGACGAAACTTTTTCGAATGCATATAAGACATCATATTCAGGCTCAACTAACAGCGATCGACCTTCGCTGCACTCGAGGTGAACGAACACTCTTTTCTGGCCTTACTTTCACCTTGAACTCAGGCGAAATACAGCAAATCAGTGGAACAAATGGCTCAGGAAAAACCAGCTTGCTAAGAATACTTTGTGGGTTGAGTTTGCCTGAATCAGGACGTATTCTCTGGTCAAAAAAAGATATTAGGCCTCAGTCTCCAGAATATTTTAAAAATTTATTCTATCTCGGTCATGCTAATGGAATTAAGTCCGACCTAACGCCTCTCGAAAACCTTCAAATATACTCGAAATTGGCTCATCCTGAGCCTTATATGGAGCCACAAGCCGCTCTTGAAAAGATGGAGCTGAATAAATTCCAGAATGATCCATGCAATACATTGTCGGCGGGTCAATTGCGAAGAATTTCTATTGCTAGAGTTTTGCTAACGCACGCGCCACTTTGGATCTTAGATGAACCTATAGCTGCTATAGATAGCTCGGGCATAGAGTTAGTTGAAGAAATTTTTGACAAACATATTTCTCAAAACGGTATGATTCTCTTTACAAGCCATAGGACGCTGGGCGCAAATAGCAGTCATAACGACATAATTGAACTAAGCGATTTCAGTTCAAAAATATAATGATACTATACAGTTTAACCCTAACCCTGAGAGATCTTAAGCTAGCTTATAGGCGCAGAAGTGAGGCGTTTACTCCAATACTATTTTTTTTGATAGTAATTTCCCTGTTTTCAATCGGTATTGGTCCTAACTCTGAAGAAATTCACCAATGGGGGCCTGGGATAATATGGGTCACATCAATATTGTCTACATTATTGGGGCTTGGGCTACTATTTCAGTCAGACTATGAGGATGGGTCACTTGAACAATTGTTAATTAGTCCACATTTTCTTCCGATCCTTATATTGTCAAAAGTTATTGCGCATTGGATTATCACTGGGGCTCCCCTAGTGCTTATCTCCCCGCTGGTAGGGCTAATACTACAGATAGATACTGTAGCTACAAAAACGTTAGTCTATAGCTTGTTGCTTGGCACACCTACCCTAAGCTTAGTAGGCGCTTTAGGGGCAGCCCTGACAGTAGGATTAAAACGTGGTGGTCTCCTTCTCTCAATCCTAATATTACCACTATATGTACCGATACTCATATTTGGTGCAAATGCAGTTCAATTTGCTATCCATGGCATACCGGTGACAGGACACTTATACATACTCGGCGCTTTCCTTTCGCTTTCCCTTTTTTTGGCGCCAATCGCTATCAGCGGCGCTCTCCGCGCGAGCATGAATTAATTCTGCCTACTTCTATTCATCTGTGACGCAACCTTCACTCGCCGTTTTTACCATTTTTATGTACTTAAATAGAGTGCCACGAGTGACTTTATAAGGCGGCATCCTCCATTGAGAGTGTCTCTCTAAAAGCTCTTGCTCTGTAAGATCTACATCGATTAAATTATTTTTAGCGTCAATCGTAATCAAATCTCCATCTTGAATTAAACCGATTGGTCCGCCTTCTTGCGCTTCGGGAACTACATGACCAATGATGAAACCATGTGATCCACCAGAAAAACGTCCATCTGTAATCAGCGCAACAGAATCACCAAGTCCCGCCCCCATGATAGCTGATGTGGGCGTCAACATCTCCGGCATCCCGGGTCCTCCCTTAGGGCCCTCATATCGAATTACAATAACCGACCCTTTTTTTATACGGTTCTCCTCCAAGGACCGCAGCATATTCTCTTCTCCATCAAAAACCATTGCTGGGCCACTGAAGTTTTGACCTTCTTTCCCAGTTATTTTGGCAACTGCTCCACCAGGCGCAAGATTACCTCTAAGAATTCGTATATGCCCAGTCTCCTTGATTGGACTCGAAAGAGAATAGACAACCTTTTGATCTTCAGGGAGATCAGCGACCGACTCAACGTTCTGTGCTAAGGTTTTTCCTGTGACAGTCTGGCAAGAACCATCTAACAAATTCTCTCGTAGCAGATATTTTAATACAGCGGGTACTCCACCAACGTGGTGCAGATCTTCCATTACATATTTGCCGCTCGGTTTAAGATCTGCTAACAAAGGAACACGATCGCTTACTGACTGAAAGTCCTCAATCTTTAAATCAACATCTACCGCCCTAGCCATTGCGATCAGATGAAGTACAGCATTCGTCGAACCACCGAGAGCGGATACTACTACCATTGCATTCTCAAATGCCTGTCTGGTCATGATATCTCTAGGACATAAATTAATCTCCAGCAAGTAGGATATTGCTTTGCCTGCTTGCAAACATTCCTCAATTTTTTCTTCTCCAGTAGCAGGATTTGAAGAGCTATATGGCAATGACATACCTAAAGCCTCGATGGCACTAGCCATAGTGTTCGCAGTATACATACCTCCACATGCACCCGGGCCCGGGCATGCCTTATTCACAATTTCTTGTCTTTTCGAATCAGTGATAGCCCCTGAGAGATATTCGCCATAACTCTGGAAAGCTGAGACGATATCGACTACCTGTCCCGATGCATGGCCTGGGCGAATTGTGCCACCATATACCATTAATGACGGTCGATTCACACGCCCCATAGCAATAAGGCATCCTGGCATATTTTTATCACAACCAGGAACCGTAATAAGGCCATCATACCACTGCCCTCCCATGACTGTTTCGATAGAATCCGCTATAAGATCACGTGATTGAAGGGAGTAGCTCATCCCTGCAGTCCCCATTGATATGCCATCACTTACTCCCGCTGCATTAAATCTCATGCCCACTAAACCTGCGTCCCACACTCCCTCTTTAATTTTCAGAGCAAGGTCATTAAGATGAATGTTGCAAGGGTTTCCTTCCCACCAAATACTAGCAATACCAACTTGCGCCTTGCCCATATCATCATGTGTGAGTCCCGCCCCATAAAGCATCGCTTGGGATGCTCCTTGTGACCGCGGTTGTGTAATTCGTGAACTAACTTTATTAAGTGACTTCTTCATTAACGCCCCTATAGTGCTCGAAAAAGCTCTGGCAAATCCAGCACAATTTCAATTGCGTTCGATTTACCAGAAACTCGAAATGGAAAAATTATAGTCGACAACTTCTCGCCTACCTTTCCTTTTAATATCCGATTTAAATTATTTGGACTAACATACCAGATTGAATCATACCAATCATCTATCAAGTTGTAGGTACTCCGGCTACTAAGTTGCCAACCCAATGCATTGAATGATATATCATCACTAAATAATTGGCCATCACTCACAACAATTGTCGCTGCTAAATCGTAAAACTTTACTTTATTAAGCAAAAAATCGAGATCTAATTGCAATCCAAACAGAAAAGTCAATTGTTCGCGTAACTGATCTAATTGACTGCTTTTGTCTAAATTCTTATCCAAGTTTAAGATGTCTCCTTCCGGAATGTTGACAACAATCTCGGCTTCTATTGAATTCATAGAATTTGGAAGAATAGAATCTTTCATTATGATTTCTGCGTGCACATCACCAATAGCTTTGATATTTTCACTCACACCAATAGATGCAAGAAAATCCCCAATATCAACGTTGGAATATGTCTGTTCGAATTCTACAACTATATCTTGCATAGATTGATTTGCTTTGACACTAACATCGGCTTTGCCACCAAATATTCCAAAGTGCGCGTGATTAATGTGCAAACGGTGATTGAATCTACGTAGTGGTATCTCTAGACTATCTGCTTGAATTTTGCCCCACTCCAAGCGGTTTACCTTTATATCGCCAGTTAACTCTAAATCAGGAAAATTAGTTAAAATAAACACGAGGAATCCTATACTTGGATAGTCATAATTATCTATATCCATAAGAACTATCTGCGACAGTTCGACTGCATCTTCAAAAATTTCAAAGTTCAATGCGTAATTTTCTCGATCTTTTGGTATTAATGACCCATGAAAATTTGATTTTTCCCAATCTAGTACGAAGTTTTCAATCTCCAGCCCATGAACGCCCGTATTCACTTTTATAAGTCCTTCAACAACATTCGACCTATCATTTTTGAAGAATTCATTCATCAAGGTGTTTTCCCAATTGTTAGCAAAAAACTTGATATCCCCTGAACCTTTGAAAGAATAGTTAACCATAGTTACAAACGCTTTAAATAAATCAGATTGATTAACCGATAATAAGCTAGTGAGATCTGGAATCAATCGAGTCCTTACAGAATCAAAAGTCGCCTCTGCTAGATCTATGCTGCTGTCTATATTAGCGTTGACCCACCGTCCATATATTCCCGTGAATGCGACATCATCAGTTCCCTCCGAATACAGACCTTTAGCAAACTCAAGAACAAATTCTTTATTTTTTACCAAACCGGCTACTTTTCCATTCGTCATTCTTACCTGAATTTTTTCAGTATCAAGCTCAATTTTTTTTACATGCGAAGAAATTAGATCACCATCATTTGACATGTCAAAACTAATATTTTGGGCAAGAACCAGTTCTGGGTTATCCATCAAATCGAAGTTAAATTCCATCTCAACAAAATTATGCGACCTACAGAAACTTCCTCTACATTTGAGTTGCCCGTACACATCGATACTTTGCATATTACGAAATTCCTCGTTCTTAACGTTTAATCTAGATATCTCAAAGTGATTTTCAGTATCAGTTCGACTCCAAATAAAATTACCATTCTTTATAGTAAGTCCACTTATAACAAAACCAGTGAAAATTTGAATTAACTTCAATTCAGGGGTCTCTAGACGGTCATTCCACAAATTAATGGCCATTAAATCCCAATTAGTTTTATTTGAATCTGCTCTATCGATTTTTACATATGGATTTACTAATTTAAGTTTTGGTCTAATCTTTGCGCTTAGTAAATCACTTAGCTGAAACCTAATTTCTATTAGTGAAGCACTAAATATGGGGTCCGTGTTACTCTCATTGTCCTGTCTAATGGAGGTATCCTCAATTGCAAATTTTAGAAATGGTTTAGAATGGATCAGATCGAATTCAAAATCTATTTTTCCATTTAAAGAAACCTGATGATCGGTGCGTACTTCAATCCACTCAATTAGCTGCTCTCTGTAATTCTCAGGTTCAAAAAATAAATTAAGCCAGGCAATAAAAATTCCAATCAACGAGATTATTGGGACGAAGAAAAAAAAAATTAATCTTTTAAAATTTTTCTTAATACGCATAACAGCTTTATAATAAAAAATTGCATCATTTTCTTAACAACTATATGTACTATAGTTGTCGTATAATTTTTTGTGCATACTGTTGGGCCTTAAGAACAACTTCTAAACCTGCTGTTTCATCTGACGAATACGATGCCAAAAGATTACGCCAAGAACGAGCGCCGCGTCTACCAAAAAAAAGACCGGACATATGTCTTGTCATCGAACGCAATGGCGTTCCTATAAATAGCTCTTTTTCGATATATCGTTTATACATTTCTAGCACATCCAATATGCAAACAGGTGGACTCTCTAAGCCATAAATTATTCGATCAACTTGCGAAAGAAGTGCAGGATTCCTGTAAGCTTCGCGCCCAATCATCACTCCATCTACAAAGGACAAATGAGCTAATGTTTCGGAAATAGAGGTAATCCCTCCGTTTATGATAATTTCTAAATCACTAAAATCTTTTTTCAATTGATAAACAACATCATAGTTCAAAGGAGGAACTTCTCGATTTTGTTTAGGACTAAGACCATTTAACCAAGCTTTTCGTGCATGCACTATGAAAGTTTTGCATCCCTCACTTGAGACTCGATCAACAAATTTGAACAAATCGATATATTCGTCATTATTATCAATGCCTAAACGACACTTGATTGTGATGGGGATATTGACCTTTTCCTGCATCATATTAAAACATTGGGATACAAGATCTGGCTCTTTCATCAAGCATGCGCCAAAACGACCTGCTTGGACACGAGTACTTGGGCAGCCCACATTAATGTTGATTTCATCAAATCCAGCATTCTCTCCTAGTAATGCTCCTCTAGCCATTTCAACTGGATCACTACCACCAAGTTGTAACGCAACAGGATTTTCACTCGGATGATGCATTAGAAAACGTTTTGGATCACCGTACAGTAATGCTTGAATTGAAACCATTTCAGTATACAGCACTGCATTTTTGGAGAATAAACGCATGAGATACCTATCATGCCGATCGCTATAATCCATCATGGGAGCAACACAAAAACTGTGATTCAATCGTCTCATAGAAGACTCAATAAAGTATTGGCGGTAATTAAATAGATTAGTATCAGGGATTTTATAAAACTATTCATTAAATTATTGGTCCAACATAGTATTAAATCCGTTCTTTTTTTGTTTATTTGAATCGCGTCCTTATTCGCATCCTATAACTTACCAACATCTTTTTCTAGATTTTTCAGGATAGTTTTTTTTGGCAACAATTTACGTCAAAAATATAACGGCAACCAGTAGCAAATTCCATGAATTAAATTAAAATATGTTCATAATGTGATTGAAGTATCGTTTTACAAATTAAGGCCTTAGTCTCATATACTATGCAATAATCCGTACCTGCAGAATTTGATCAACTAGAGGTCTAGATATCAAAATTCTTATGCTTCCAATACAAGGAAAAAAATGGAAAACTCTGTACTAAGAGCCGTAGAGGTACTTCAAAAATTTAATGCTGGTTCTGATCTGAGTCTTATGCGACGTGGGATAGAAAAAGAGAGTCTCAGAGTAAATCAAGATGGAACTATTGCGCAAACACGACATCCGCTCGCACTAGGTTCAGCACTCACTCATCCATATATCACAACAGACTACTCTGAAGCATTGGTAGAACTTGTCACTCCAGCTTGCTCTTCGGTAAGAGGCACTTTGAATTTTCTTGATTCACTTCATCATTTTGTAGTTAGGAATATCGAATCAGAGGCTCTATGGGCCACGAGTATGCCGTGTATCATAAAAGGCGAGCGCTCTATCCCTATAGCTGAATATGGTATATCAAATATTGGTAAAATGAAACATGTATATCGAGTCGGCCTGTCCCATAGATATGGGCGACTAATGCAAAGTATTTCAGGAATTCATTTCAATTTTTCACTAGGTGATGATTTCTGGCTACAGTGGAGAACAATAAAAAAATCAGCAGATGAATTAGTTGACTTCAAATCTAAATGCTATTTCGCCTTAATAAGGAATTTTTATAGAAATCTATGGGTTGTTTTGTATCTTTACGGAGCATCTCCTGCCGTCTGTAATTCTTTCCTATACGGAAGGAATCATGATCTCGAGGATTTTGGCCATGGGACATTTTATTTACCGAATTCTACCAGTCTACGAATGGGTAATTTGGGGTATCAAAGTGATGTCCAAACTAGTATAGAAATAGATTTTGAAAACATAGATTTATACTGTCAATCATTGGTAAATGCAACTAAAACAGTTTATCCAAAATATGAAGCAATTGGAGTGAGAGATGGCAAGGATTACCAACAATTAAATGCTAATCTTTTGCAAATTGAAAATGAATATTATGCCCCGATTCGTCCTAAGAGAGTAGCTCGATCCGGGGAAAGACCGACTACTGCTCTTTTAAAACGTGGAGTAGAATATGTTGAAATACGATGTATTGATATAGACCCTTTTTTGCCATCTGGTATCGATGAGCATGGAATTAAATTTATTGAGCTTTTACTAATAGGTTGTCTTTTCAAAGACAGCCCCTCATTAACAAAAAGTGAAATGATGCAACTGCGTACGTTCCAAAATAAGGTTGTTTCCGATGGTCGTACAGCCTCAACAACTCTCCCTCCAAATTTTGAAACAAATTTACAGGATAGCGGAACAGCTCTTGTAACAGAACTACGACCAATCGCCAGTCTATTGGATAGCTCAGGAGAAACAGGATATGAAACGGCTCTTAACAAACAATTAAAAAAATTTGAAAACCCTGAATTAACGCCATCGGCTAAAATTCTCGCTAATATGATGGATCGAAACATTTCTTTTTTTGAATTTGCAATGACTAAATCAACAGAACATAAACACTACTTTGATGCCTTGCAGTTATCTCAGAAGGAAAAAGACTTTCTTTCACATGAGGCGCGCAATTCAATCCACTGTCAAACTGTATTGGAAGCGGCTGATTCTCAATCTTTTGAGGAATTTCTTAATCTCTATTATTCTTAGTTATTAGGATTATCTGACTATTTTTTGAACATTGAAAAACAAACTCCAGCTCATACAATTCAGAAGAAATAACTTTATGGCAGTTCTGAATACAGTAATTTAGTTCATATAGAATCTCTATTCCTAATGACACTAAACTTCTTTAACTTATTAATACCTCGGAGATAAGCTATGAAAATAGAAAATATCGGTGTTGTAGGTGCCGGAACAATGGGCAGTGGAATTGCACAAACCTGCGCACTTAGTGGTTTTCCTGTTTCAATGCAAGACGTATCGGAACAAGTCCTTCAAAAAGGCTTAAGCTCAATAGAGAAAAGCCTTAACCGGCTGGTACAAAAAGATAAACTTGATGCGAATTCAAAAAATCAAGCTCTAAGTCGTATTAGCATGAGTACTGATTTAACGATAGTTTCCGAAAGTGATTTAATCATTGAAGCTGCGACCGAAAACATGGAGATCAAAATATCTATTTTCTCTAAACTATCGAAAATGTGTGCTGACCATACGATTTTAGCCTCAAATACTTCGTCTTTATCTTTGACTAGTCTCGCATCTTTTGCAAAAGATCCCCAGAATATTATTGGCATGCACTTCTTTAATCCAGTTCCATTAATGAAACTAGTAGAAATTATTCGTGCGATGCAAACATCAAATGAAACATATGAAGCAATCGAATCGTTAACCCGTGCACTGGGGAAAGAGCCGGTCTCAGTCAAAGATAGTCCGGGCTTCGTTGTAAACCGTATGTTGGTTCCAATGATTAATGAAGCTGCTTTCATTCTGTATGAAGGACTTGCAAATCGTGAGGAAATAGATGCTGCAATGAAACTTGGTGCAAATCATCCTATTGGCCCATTAGCACTGGCTGACATGATTGGTATCGATGTATGCCTTTATGTTATGAATGTTTTGTTAGAAGAATTTGGCGATAGTAAGTTTCGACCTTGTCCGTTACTTAAACAAATGGTCAATGCTGGCTATCTCGGTCGCAAATCAAATAGAGGTTTTTTCGATTATTAGTAATAATTTTATTAACGATCAGTCTTTCTATCCGCATAAATTGAAAATTGGACTCATTTACTAGAGAGTTACGTCTTGGAATTGATACTGGTGGCACATATACTGATGCTGCCCTTTTGGATTCATCTGATAAGATTATTGCATATGGCAAAGCGTTAACAACACAAACTAATCTCGCTACAGGAATAGAAAATGTACTAAAACAACTTCCAGCGACTGCCATGACTCATATTCGACTGGTTTCATTGTCTACTACCCTTGCTACAAACGCCGTTGTGGAAGGTCGTGGATCGCCGGTTGGTTTAATATTAGCAGGCTATAGTCCAGCCCAGATTAAGCAATCAAATCTTGTCACAGCCATTCACAATGGTCAATTCACTATGATTGAAGGCAGTCATGATGCTATTGGAAATGAAGTTGTATCCCTCCAAATGGATGAAATTCCTGGAATCTTAAAGAGCTGGGAGACTAAAGTTTCAGCTATTGGGATCTCAGGTATTTTTGGTGTACGTAATCCGGCGCATGAGATCAGTCTCAAGAAGCTTGTAGCAAGACATATAGATTTACCGATTACTTGTGGCTATGAATTAGCATCTCTCCTGGATGCTCCGCGAAGAGCTATAACCGTAGCGATGAACGCATCACTTATCCCATTTATATCCGATTTGATCAAGGCCGTACGCAAAATACTAAAAGAATACAATGTCAGATCCTCGTTAATGATGGTTAAAGGTGATGGATCTTTAATACCCGCAGATATTGCATTGCATCGCCCGATAGAAACCATTATGTCTGGCCCAGCCGCAAGTGTAGTGGGTGCATGTCATCTGCAAAAAACTAAAAACGCCATAATTGCTGATATGGGTGGAACTACAACCGATATCGCAATAATCAGAGATGGAAAATTAGACATCAATAACCAAGACACTGTAATTGGGAACTGGCATCCCATGGTGGAAACTATTAGGTTACTTTCGGTAGGTCTTGGGGCTGATAGCGAAGTACGCTATCAAGGAGCGGTCGGTCTTGCTATTGGTCCGCGAAGAGTCCTACCTATGAGCCTTTTGGGGCACCTTTACCCACAGGTGAATGAGCTTTTGGAAGAACAATTATCAGTGGCTCCTACCGCACGTACAAATCGTTTTGTATTACGTCACCATGCCACAAAAGAACAAATTCAACATCTTACGGCAGTGGAGCATGATCTCTGGGCGCAGCTCGAACAGCAACCGATTGACCTTGAATCAATTAAACGTAACAGCCGCCAACAAGCTAAAGCAATTGCGATAATGATTCGAAAAGGTATAGTCATCTATAGCGGATTTACACCGTCTGATGCGGCACATATCCTCGAATATGCTGATCATTGGTCTATGGCTACGGCTGCATTAGCCGCAAAATTATGGGGCAAGCAAATGCGCCAAGTATACGGTTGGGGAACATTTGATTTTAATAACCCTAAACAGATCGCTCAATTGATTCATGAAAAAATGATAAAGCAAATTATTGAAGCATTAATTCATTCCTCTGTATATAACAGAAAAGAATTTACAAGACTTGTAGACTCTAAATCAACTATCGAGCTAATTTATGACTTAGTGATGAAAAAAATGCAAGATACAAAAAATATATTCTCAATAAGTTTTTCTAATGACTTAGATTTGATTGCTGTAGGTGCCCCGTCACACCTTTATTATCCAGATGTTAGTAGCTCTCTGGGTATCACATTTCAACCTACACCTCATGCGAATATTGCTAATGCTATCGGCGCGGTAGTCGGATCCATTACTCAAAAGGCCAGAATAACAATATCTCAACCAATAATTGGGTTATATCGTGTGTATCAAGAAACCGGACCCATTGATTTTAATGTATTAACTGATGCAATTGAATTTGCTAAAACACAAGCAAAAAAACATGCTCTATTACAAGCCCAAGAATCCGGGGCGATTGATATAGTAGTCCATACCACTGAAAAACAGACTTCCGTTACGCCAGACGATCTTTCTGAAGATATTTTTTTTGAGTGTATTATCACTGGTATTGCTACAGGTAGACCATCTCTCGCTTAAAGAATTTAGGTAATCTTAAATACGCAATGACATGTAAACACCATTACCATGAGTCGAAAAAAGACGGTGAAATAATAGTTTTATTATTACTGTCTCTTTTCTAGAAAGAAGCGTAAACTATAGGTGTAAAAACCTCTAATCTGCTTCTGTATCAATAATTCAGAGACCGACAACCAACCTACTTCATCTTCTTGCTAACCAAGAAAATGAGGTTTATTTCCATGATTTAGATCAGTGAATTGATTTAACTATGACCAAAACAATTAAAAATGGATCCAAAACAGAAATTGATGGAAAAAGCCGTATTTACTACGATGGGTATTGGATTAGATATTATGCACCACCCGCTGAAACACTAACAGCAAAAAAAGAATTGTTAGATATGCTAACTCGAAGAACATTCCATCATACTGAATCAGGAATCAATACTCCAGGTGTTAATCTTGAGTTAGCACGCACAGCTTGGGAAACACAAATTGATCCCGCTAAAAAAAGAGTGAATGCCGCAATGCTTGCAGGGGCACTATTCAATCGAGCCGCTGATATCTTCGGCAATATTGTTGAGCTTGAAAAGAAAGGTATCCACATTAATAATGAAAACGAACTGATGCAAGAATGCGGATCTTGTCTCAAGGAGGCGTTAGAGCTTGGAAAACAAGTTCGCCACCCGAGTGGGCATGAGGGAGTCGATGAGCTCTGGGGAGAGCCTTTTAAAGTATTTACCCATAGTCTTGCTGCGTATTATGAAAGTCGATACATTAAGATATCACAGACGATGCGCGCCATTGATTCGATAGCAAAAAGAATGATTCAGAGCTTCAAAGTCATTTCTGACTACAAGAATGTTGAGCCTATGATTTTAGATTATGCGGCAGCGGCACGAGATGAGTGTGAGCTGATGAAAAGTGATCCAGATTTTTTCTCGAGCTGGCCACATTTCGTAGCATTAGGAGAGCGCATTATCCATATCGATTCAGATTTTTTACGATATAAGGATCCTTTGAAACGCTCTCTACTATTGCGTGGACGTACTTTATTAATTGATGGAAAAAATTTGTTGTCATATATGGCTGGAGTTCGAGTTCCGATGCCTAAAAGCATGAGTGAATATTGCCAAGAATTAGAACAATTTGATCGAGCCGTTGAAACACTCCAAATTAACTCTGTATGAAGTGAAAACACATTAAAACAAAAAATAAATATGTTATGGCAATTTAGGTAAACTTCAATTCACCTTGTTGGCTTTTGCTAACTTTTTTTCTATGAAAATTAGTCACGTAAAAGGTGTCTTACAACATAAGGTAATATCCCACCATTTTCATAGTAGCTCCACTCCTTCGGCGTATCAATTCTTACCTGCACCTGGAACTCTAGAAGAGGCCCATTGTTCTTCGAAACTTTAACTAACAGATTTTTAGCTCCGATTTTTAAGTCAATAAAATCAAAGATTTCAGTGCCATCAATACCATAGCTTTTTCGAGACTCTCCAGGGAAAAATTGCAATGGGAGTATTCCCATGCCAACCAAATTCTGTCGGTGTATTCGTTCAAAACTTTCTGCCAATACACCCGCTATACCGAGCAAATATGGCCCCTTTGCAGCCCAATCCCGAGATGATCCGGTGCCATATTCCTTTCCAGCTATTACAATTAGGGGTACATTACTAGAATTGTAGGACATCGCTGCTTCATATATGGTCATTTTTTTTCCTGTTGGCTGATGTTCAGTCCAACCGCCTTCCATCCCGTTTACCATTTCGTTTCGTAAGCGAGAATTAGCGAAAGTGCCGCGAATCATAACCTCATGATTTCCTCGACGAGAACCATAGGAGTTAAAATTTTTTGCTGAAATCCCATGTTGAGACAGATAATTACCTGCAGGACTATCTGGAAGAATAGTACCAGCTGGCGAAATATGATCGGTCGTTACGCTGTCTCCCAAAACAGCAAGTACCCTTGCACCTCTTATAGATTTCAAGCCCGGCGGTTCCTTATTAAGGCCAACAAAATATGGAGGCTTTCGAACATATGTAGAATCTGAATCCCATTGAAAAAGTGTGGAATTATTAACACCAATTGAGGACCAACGACTATCACCTTGAAAAACACTCTCATATTTCTGTGTAAATTTCTCCCTGGTAACCGTTTTTTTCAACACGACCTCAATATCTTTATTCTTTGGCCAAATATCTCGAAGATAAATCGGTTCCCCAGATTCATCGTGGCCCAATGCGTCCGCTTCAAAATCAATATCCATAGTTCCAGCCAATGCGTAAGCTACTACTAGCGGTGGAGATGCTAAAAAATTCATATGAACTTCAGTGTGAACCCGTCCTTCAAAATTTCTGTTTCCAGACAAGACTGACGAGACCAAAATTTTCCTGTTCTTTATTGCCGTACTAATTTCGTCCGATAAGGGTCCTGAATTACCTATACAAGTAGTACATCCATATCCTACAACCGAAAATCCAATTTTTTCAAGACTTGTCAAAAGTCCTGCATCTTTAAGGTAATCAGTTACGACTTGCGAGCCAGGCGCCAAAGAAGTCTTCACCCAGGGTTTTGAATCTAGCTTTTTTTTGATAGCGTTGGCGGCCAACAAACCAGCTCCTATCATTACACTTGGGTTCGATGTATTTGTACAACTGGTAATTGCTGCAATCACAACTGCGCCGTCGGAAATCTTAAATTTTCTGCCTTGAAAGAAAATATCTTCAGAGGTCTTTCTATCTGCTCCATCCCGAGCTGATATCATTGATGCGCCAATAACTTCCTTTGCCTTAGACAAAGGTATTCTATCTTGCGGACGTTTGGGTCCAGCGATACTTGAACGAACCGTACCTAAATCAAGCGTAAGTTCATCGGAATATATCGGTTCTACCGAATCACAATCACGAAACAAACCTTGTTTTTTTGAATAATTTGAGACCAAGTTAATTTCTTCTTCTGGTCTCCCAGTTAAACGAAGATACTCTAAAGTGCTTTGATCAATGGGAAAAATACCACAAGTTGCGCCATATTCAGGCGCCATATTCGCGATTGTTGCGCGATCTGAGGTTGTGAGTTCATCTAAACCGTTACCAAAGAATTCTACAAATTTTCCTACTACCCCGACCTTTCGAAGCATTTCTACAATCTTTAGAACTAAATCTGTTGCTGTCACCCCTTCGTGTAATCTACCTTCAAAGCGGAAGCCTACAACTTCTGGGATTACCATCGTAATTGGTTGACCTAACATTGCAGCTTCAGCCTCGATTCCACCGACACCCCATCCTAATACACCAAGGCCGTTAGCCATCGTTGTGTGAGAATCAGTACCTACCAAGCTATCTGGATACACTGTAGGGGTTTCAATTTGCTTGGATACACAAACTACGTCGGAGAGATATTCAAGATTTACCTGATGGACAATCCCTGTAGATGGTGGCACCACTCGGAAATTCGAAAATGCTTGCTGTCCCCAACGTAAAAATGAATATCTTTCATGATTGCGTGAAAATTCTAATTGTGAATTTTTTTCCAAAGCGCTAGTAGATCCAAAATAATCTACCGTAATAGAATGATCTATGACAAGATCAGTTCTAGATAAGGGATTAATTTTATTTGGATCTCCGCCCAAAGATACTAGAGCTTCCCTCATAGCTGCCATATCTACAATAGCCGGAACTCCAGTGAAGTCTTGCATAAGAACTCTCGCTGGAGTGAATGCTATTTCTCTATTCTTTTTAGTAAACTGATTCCAATCAGTTAAATCGGTGATATCTTGGGTTGTAACACTACTATTATCCTTATCTTCGTTACGTAATAAATTTTCAAGTAGAATCTTGATCGAGTAAGGCATGCGCTTAAGATCGGAAATCGGCAATAAACGATCTAATGCATGGTATTGGTACTGTGAAGTTCCAACATTAAGTGTAGTTTGTGTCTTAAAGCTGTTCATATTATGGGTCACATTCGATATTCGACTCATCACAATCAACTAATTTAATTAGGTGATCAACACTATTGAATTGAGAGTGATTTTTTATTTTAAAGTTTGTTTGTCATTGAAGCGTAATTATATTTTATTCCTTTAACTTTCTAAGAGGATGAAAAACTCCTCCTCAGTAATCCATTTTATTCCAAGCCTTTCAGCTTGTTCCAATTTTGATCCTGGATTATTACCTACTATTACCAGATCCGTCTTTTTTGAAATACTGTTTGCAATTTTCGCTCCGGCGTTAATCAACAAATCCTGAGCTTGCCCTCGATTTAAGTTAACTAATGAGCCAGTCAAAACTACAGTCTTTTGAGCTAATGCCGAAACTTCCTGGTATTTTAATTCCTGAATAGGCCAAGTAATACCAGCATGCTGCAACCTCTCGATGACCTTAACATTGTGGTCTTGTGAAAAAAATTGCACAATGCTATTTGCAACAACTGGACCGATATCATTTATCTCTTCGAGATCATCAGTTGTGGCCTCAGTTAAGAGCTCTAATGACGAAAATCGAGTTGCTAGCGCATGAGCAGTTGATTCTCCAACATGTGGAATTCCGAGACTAAATAAAAACCGTTCCAAGGTAGTTTTTCGACTAGCGACCAGGGCATCAACAAGGTTTTCAGCAGATTTTTTACCTAATCGATCTAATTGCTCCAGCCTATTTACATCAAGCTCATATAAATCGGATACATCTCGTACAAGACTATTATCCACTAATTGATCGACTATTTTACTTCCCAAGCCTTCGATATCCATCGCACGACGCGATGAGAAATGCTTAATTGATTGTTTAATTTGAGCGCTACAAAAAAGACCACCACTGCAACGTAAAATTACTCCTTTTTCATCGCTAACGATTTCCGAGGAACATACGGGACATGTACCGGGAAATCTATACCTCTCTGCACCAAGTGGACGTCGCTCTACCAATACGGAAACAATTTCGGGTATAACGTCACCAGCTCGTCTTACGATAACCATATCTCCAACACGGACATCTAATCTGTTGATTTCGTCACGATTATGTAATGTCGCATTTGAAACGCTTACACCACCTACAATTATCGGAGCAAGGCGGGCAACAGGAGTTACCGTACCCGTACGCCCAACTTGGACATCAATCTGCAAAACCTCAGTTATCTCTTCCTGCGCTGGAAATTTATGGGCGAGCGCCCAACGTGGAGCCCGGCTTAATGTTCCTATTTTTTTTTGCTCAATATATTTATTTACTTTGTATACAACACCATCTATGTCATATCCCAGATTATCCCTTAATTCTAAAAGCCTAGAATAGCTATTCAGACATGCTGTCGGCCCTGAAACTACGATAGTTTCAGGATTGATGCGAAATCCCCACCGCTTTAAAATTTGTAATGTTTCAAAATGATTATCAGACAATTGTTCGTTTCCAAAGTCAACTACTCCATAAAAAAATATTTCTAAAGGACGGGTAGCAGAAATTCGTGGATCGAGTTGTCTAAGGCTTCCCGCAGCTGCATTTCTCGGATTCATATACAACTTTCTTCCGTTTTGTTTTTGTTCATGATTCATGACGGAGAATCCCTCTTGAGATATGTAAACTTCGCCGCGAACCTCCAAAATATTGGGCAAATCATTAGTTTGCAGGCGCAATGGAACCGATCTGATTCCACGAACATTTGCCGTCACATCTTCTCCGTGTAATCCATCTCCACGAGTAGCTGCTCTTATAAGTAAGCCATTTTCATAAATTAAAGTGACTGCAAGACCGTCTAATTTTGGCTCACTTACATATTCAATCAAATCAGTTCCGAGTATGTGCCTACAACGCTTGTCAAACTCAAAAATATCATTCTCTGAAAATCCATTTAACAGGGAAAGCATTGGGGCACTATGCTGAACTTCTGAAAATGACCCTAGTGGTAAAGCACCAACTCGCTGTGTCGGAGATGCAATAGTAATTAGTGTTGGATTTTGATTCTCTAATTTCTCCAGATTTTTATAGAGTCGATCATATTCCGCATCAGGTATTTCCGGTTGATCAAGAACATAGTATTGATATGCATGATACTCCAATGCGACTCGAAGACTCTCTATTTTTTCACGTATCTTTTTTTCCAAACACTGTCTCCCGCTCTCCGTGTCACCTTTCTATATAAACTTGACTCAGAATAGTCGCAATGCTACTTCCGATCCTGGAAGTATACCGACACGATGAAAAACATCCGCAATTTCTATTATCTGTTGCCGAATTTTATCGATTTCATTTGTATCGATATCAGCACCATCGAGAGTTTTTATCGTCCCTGATAATTCTAATGACATTAATTTAGCTGTAGAATACATCTTATCTAATGCTTCGATTGGACGTGATACTAGTGGCAGATTCATAAATAAGAAAAGGCCAGTCGTAGCAAATTCTTCTAACTTTGAACTCGGGAAAAAACCTGGCTCAAATTGATTGGCCATAGTGAACCAAATTTCACTTGATTCTGGTTCTAACAACCGGAAAAGTCCCATATCATCCACTGTCATATTCGAAATCGTTGCTAATCGATGAAGGTCTTTTCCAAGAAATTGCTGATCTTTACTCGCAACAATATTAAAAATAACTAAAACATCATATTGCTTGCAAAATTTATCTAATAATTTAGCTTCGTCAAGAGCGCCCTCCATGGTCATATCAAATTGAAGTTTTCGATTAAAACGTTCTGACAACTCATAAACTAGATTATTTGTTCGAGTCAATTCAGATTCATTAATCGGGCCATTCCTATCTACGATCTGAGCGCTAACTATCAAATCATAAAAACGATCTGAAGGTGCGCTGTCTTCGAGATCGATCCATTGATTACCTGGATAAATTAGTCCATGGATCCTGTGAGGATGTATCAAATCTACTTCATGAGTACGATATATAGCCAGCACATCATGAGATTGCGCCAGTTCTGATCCTGACAACCTTGCCCAATAGTCTGATTTCAGTATTCGCTGATATTCCTTATTGGCCTTACTTGTATAAGCTCTATGTTGTCGCAGATTGATAGGTCTTCTGGGTTGTTTGTCCTCTAGGGTTTTCGTTGATTTAGTGGGATCAGGATCTAAACGAAAATCTATTGCTGATATCAAAGCAGATTTAAGTCCACCTGAAACATTTTTCTTTGGTAGTGCTACCCACGTCTTCAATAAATGCAAGAAAGTAACAGGCACTCTAGAGCTTATTAATCTATTAAATAGATATCCTCGCTGCTTGGCATATGAAAACATCACTACTACAAAAATGGTTGCTATTCCTAAAACAATTAACGCTAACTGCAAACTCATCAGATTCCAGCCATACTTACAGCTTCATCAACATTCACAGATACGATAGCTGACGCACCTGGCTCCCCCATAGTAACTCCTAGCAATACATCAGCAGATTCCATGGTTATTTTGTTGTGCGTGATCACGATTAATTGAGTCCGAGATGCAAGGGTCTTTAGTGTATCGCAGTAACGCTCTACGTTGGAATCGTCTAAAGGAGCATCAACTTCATCAAGAATACAAAATGGCGCAGGGTTGAGCCGAAATAGCGCGAAAAGCAAGGCAACAGCAGTCAATGCTTTCTCCCCTCCAGACAAAAGATGGATCGTGCTATTTCTTTTTCCGGGAGGCTGGGCTATGACAGCAACACCGGCTTTCAACAAATCGGTGTCTGTGAGTTCCAGAATCGCTTTTCCCCCGCCAAAAAGTTTTGGGAAAAACTCGGTAAATCCTGCATTCAATGCATTAAAAGTTGACTTAAATGTATTTCTAGTCTCACGATCAATTTTTTTAATTACGTCTTCAAGTGTAGACAAAGCCTCCAATAGGTCATTATGTTGCTGATCAAGATCTTCTTTTCTTTTTGATTGTTCATCAAATTCCTCTATCGCAACTAAATTTACTGGGCCAATTTGTTGTATTTTAGATGCCAAACTTTCAGTTTTTTCCACCCACTTAGCTTCAGTAGCTTCATTTGGAATATCTTTTATAATCTCTTCCAGTAACATATCAGCAGTTTTAATTTGATCATTGATAGACTCCAAACGAACAGACTGCTCTTTCTCTATCAATCTTTGCTCATCTAGTGATTCGCGAACAACTACTAACTCTTGCTCACACTCAGATAATTTGGTTCGCTCCAGACGAATTGCGTCTTCTATGTCCGAGTAATTTTGTCGTGATTTAGAGAAATGAGTCTCAGTCATATCCTTCTCAGCTAATAATTCCTCGAGTCTTTGTTTTAAATCTATCTCTGGCTTTTCATCTCCAGCTAACGCGTTCTCCAATTGTTTTTTTCGGTCATCAAATCTTTGCGACTGAACCATTAGTCTTTCAATATTTGAACGTACCGATGCTAACGACACATTCAACCTTTGGAGGTCTAATTCTCCAACGTGTAATTCATCACGACGACTATGCACAGTTTCACGCGCGTTACTAAGCTCTTCAGTCAAATCATCTCTCTTTTTCAACAAAGATTCACGATTTTTTTCTAAGAATCCCGTCTCATCTTCAGCCAACTCCAGATTTCTTCGGGCATCATTCAATTGTCTATCAATATCTGAAAGCTCTCGTGTAAGCTCATCACTTTCCAATCGTAATTGATTGGAACGTCTACCAATCTGTGAAGCTCTAGCTTGTTTTGTTGCAAGCAATTGACGTGACTCCAAAAGCGCATCCTGCGTCTCTTCAATTTGCCTTTTCACATTACCTTGTGTAATTTCAAGTAAGCTTACTTCTTTCTCTGCAATATCTAGCTGTTCTTTAAGGTCATTTACTTCTAACTCATAGTTACCTTTTTTTAACTCCAGCTGATTTATTTCTTCACTTCGCGACAATATCCCACCGTGTAAATTAGGTGCATTCGGTGCATAAACCCAATTACTTCCAATAACAACACCAGATCGTGTAACGACGCACTCATTCTGCTTCAGTTTTTGACGAGAAACCAATGCTTCCTCGAGAGTATTCACAACATAAACTCCTGACAACCAGGGGGTTAGATCATATCTTAGGCTATGAACATGGCTCAATAACATATTATCAGTGACTTCTTTTTCTCCTTTATTGCTTGCCTCTATGAGAAACAAATTCATATTTGGTAACCCATGATCAGTAGAAAAAACTCTATCAATCTGTCCTACACCCAAACCAGCCAAACGATCACTCAAAACTGCATCAACCGCTCTTTCCCAGCCTGATTCTACTTCCACTTCATCAGCTAAATGTGGAGCCTTGGATAAACCTCGAGAATGCAACCAATCTTGAGAAGTTTCATTATCAGTATCAAATGCTGCCGTCTGCATATCAACTAAGGAAGCTAATCGACCATTAATTTCATGTAATAAACCACGTCGATTATCTAATTGACTCTTAATTTTTCCAGTTTTATTTCGAATCGAATCAATTTTTCCAACCTCGAGTTCTAGTCTATTTAGGTTGTCAGTTAAAACTCGATCATGTTCCGCTATTTTTGCACGTACGACGTCGATGTCGAGAGATTCTTCTTCCTGTAAAAGAGTTTCATCTTCCTCATCCAATCGCGCAAGCCTTTGCTGCAAACTTGTATCTCGCGAGTCTAACTGTTCAATTTTACTCCGCTCTAATTCCTTCTTCTGAACGGGTAGCGAAGCGCGACTACTAAACTTTTCCCATTCATCTTGCCATGCCTCCAAATCAACCTCCTTGGTCATGAGCTGTCTCTCTGCATCGATCAAAGCTTTTTTACGACTCCCCTGAATTTCAATAAGTTCCGCTAACTCATTTTCTATTTGACTTAACGAATTATCATCTTCTTCTTTTTGTTTTAATAGCTCTGATAATGACTCTTTCAATCGCTCAAGCTCGCCAAGTTGTTGGTGCTGTGTTTCACGAGAATGCTCGATACTCTGCTCAATCGTTGCAATATCTGCTCCAAGCGCATATATTTTCCCCTGTACTTGACTTACTGTTGCTTGTGCAGACAATTGTTGGCTAAGTATTTCCTCCAGACTGCTTTCGATAATGCGTTGTTTCGAAATTATCGTATCGTGCTTTGCTTGTGCATCTGCAGTATATTTTTTTTGTGCATTCACTAAAGCCTCTTGCGCGCGATGCCTTAACGCTAGTAATTCTGAATTAACTTTTTTCTCCTCATCTTTTAGACGTTGATAACGACGAGCTGCTTGGGATTGACGCTGCAATCTTCGAATTTGATCGCCTAGCTCACTGCGAATATCTTCCAGTCTGGACAAGTTTTCACGAGTGTGACGAATCCGAGTTTCAGTCTCTCGTCTTCGATCTTTATATAATGAAACTCCAGCAGCCTCTTCCACAAAAATACGTAAATCATCTGGTCGAGCTTCGACTATACGACTTACCATTCCTTGCTCGATGATTGAATATGATCGATGACCCAAGCCAGTGCCTCGGAACATATCTGTGATATCTCGACGTCTACATCTAGTGTTATTTATTTGGTATTCAGAAATACCATCTCTAGTTAAAGTCCTTTTGACAGATATTTCAGAAAAAGAGGAATAAACGCCGGGCGACCTTCCTTCAGTATTATCAAAAATTAGCTCCACCGATGCTCGCCCAACGGGTTTTCGCAAGTCAGTGCCATTAAATATCACGTCTATCATATTGTCGCCACGGAGGTTTCGAGCAGAAGATTCCCCCATAACCCATCTAACAGCGTCTATCACGTTGGATTTTCCACATCCATTAGGTCCAATAATGCCGACTAGGTTTCCACTAATTAGAATCGTTGTAGGGTCAACAAATGATTTGAACCCAGATAATTGTATTTTAAGTAGGCGCATAAATTACTAGCAATTTTTCGGCCTCATTAATCGGAGACAAAGAATTTAGAAGATCTGTTCATTCGGTTTTGAGCGCACTTTAAGGTCGAAGAAGACAAAACAGTTTATGATCAAAGTAGTGTGATAAGTAATCCATTATACAATATGCTAACTCTATTTTGCCCCCGAAGTCCCGACATAGAGACTGTCAACTATGGCATATTCTATCTATAAAAAGGTCAGTTTTAGAGTTCTGAGAGATGTTGAGCAAAAAAAACTATGGAACGAATGTGATGATTAGGAAACTTCTATAATAAAACAAGTTGCGTTGTGTTTTTTACTCTGGTATAACGCGCTACTGTCAATTTTTATTAGCTATCTAATTGACTGACAAGAATCATAGGTACCAACATATGGCATCAGCAAAACAAACAACCCAAAATACCATTCATGGAGTGAAGCCTTACCGTCAAAAACGTGGGGAAAAGTACATGAATAAGGCCCAACAAAAGCATTTTCGTACAATTCTACGAGCATGGCGTGATGAACTAATCGATGATACGGATAAAACTGTAATTTCCATGCAAGACGAAACTATCAATCTTCCTGATCCTACCGATAGAGCTACCCAAGAAACTGATCGCTCCCTAGAGCTAAGAACTCGAGATCGAGAACGTAAGTTGATAAAAAAAATCGAAGATTCGATAAGCACCATTGATGTAGGTGATTACGGATACTGCGAAGCTTGTGGTGTGGAAATAGGAATTAAGCGGTTAGAGGCGCGTCCAACTGCATCACTATGCATAGACTGCAAGGCATTAGACGAAATTAGAGAAAAACAACATGTCTAATTCTCCGTTTTCCAACTGACACTCAACAATACATCACACAGATAAATGGGTAACTTATTGGAATGATAATCGAGCCTAAATACAATTCCTATGTTTGACTTAATAGTTCAAAGCGCTAATGTACTGCATCCTGATGGAACTATGGCATCTAGCGACATCGGCTTAAAAAATGGAAAAATAGAACGAGTAGCATCAGAGATCACAGCTGATGCAAGTGAAATAATTGATGCTAAAGGTCATGTTTTACTGCCAGGCGTTATTGATCCTCAAGTACACTTTCGCGAACCTGGAGCTATTCAAAAAGAAGATTTAGCTTCTGGTTCTCGCGCAGCAGTTCGAGGTGGCGTGACTAGTTATCTCGAGATGCCTAATTGTTCGCCACCAACTATAGATCAGATTCAACTCGATTGGAAAATTGCTCGCGCAACTGAAACTTCTGTAGCTAATTTTGGTTTTTTTATTGGTGCATCCAAAGATAACATTGAGGCTTTAACTACAACACACCCAGTCTGCGGCATTAAAGTGTTCATGGGCTCAAGCACCGGTGATCTACTGGTAGACGACATTAAATCGCTTGATGCAATTTTTTCATCGGGCGAACGATTGATTGCGGTTCATGCAGAAGATGAAAATCGCATACAGAGTCGAACTAACATGTTCCTAGAAAAGGAAAATAGAAACCTAGAAGGTCTACCATATAACATTCACTCAAAAATCCGTGATCCTGAAACAGCTTTAATTGCTACCAAGCGCGCGGTCGCTTTATCAGAAAAATACGGTCGACGCTTGCACATATTACATCTTTCTACATCTGATGAAACTAAATTTCTTAGAAATAAAAAATCGAAGCAAATTAGTTGCGAGGTAGTACCCAATCACCTATTTCTATCTATAGATGACTATGAAACACTGGGATCTCAAGCGCAAATGAATCCTCCAATTCGTGAACAAGGTAACGCTGATTATTTATGGAATGGACTTCATAATGGGCTCATCGATATTATTGCAACAGATCATGCACCACATACTATCGAAGAAAAAGCTAAGCCCTACCCACTTTCACCATCGGGCACGCCAGGTGTTGAAACTTCTCTACCATTAATGCTAACAGAAGTAAAAAAAGGTAGATGTACGTTGGCGCAGATCCAAGAATGGATGTGCATAGGCCCAGCGCGACTATATAGTATACCTAACAAAGGTTTGATTGCTGAAGGATATGATGCGGATCTAGTTTTAGTTGATTTAGAAAATTATCATCCTGTTATTAATGAAGAGATTTTTAGTCGCGCTAAGTGGAGCCCTTTCCACGGACAGAACCTAACTGGATGGCCCCTCTATACTATCGTAAATGGTCACATTGTCTTTGACAATGGAAAAATCCGGCCCGGAATTTATGGCCGTCCATTGAATTTCATAAAATAATAACTTAATTTTTGGCTCTTCAGTTGCAGGGTTTTAATTCCAAGGGAAACAAAACTTCTAACTTTCGACCGCACTGGTGGTGTCGGAATAAACATTTTCAAACTCTATGGCCACTTGCCAGTCGTACCTACCCCAGGCCATCGTACAGACGTGAAAAAATAAGATTGTATGATGATGATTTTATCGATTTAGATTGGTTAGGTCCCAAATCGAAAAATATACCAATCGTTTTAGTGCTTCATGGTTTAGAAGGATCGTCCCAGTCTCACTATGTCCGAACACTCACTAATGCTTTAGAAATACGACAAGTGCGATCTTGTGTTATTCATTTTCGTGGCTGTGGTGGCAAAATCAATAAAAAACCTAGAAGTTATCATGGAGGAGAAACACGTGATCCTACATTTATCATAAAAAATATTCGACGACAATACCCTGACGCGCCTTTGTTTGCAGTGGGTTATTCTCTAGGTGCAAGTGTGCTAATAAAATTATTAGCAGAGTTACGAGATGAATCGATTCTGCGATCAGCAGTAGCAGTAGCAGTGCCATTCGAACTTAGGTCTACTGTCAAAAAACTTGAGCGAGGCTCTTCCAGATTCTACCAATACTGGTTACTGAAACACATGAAAAATACGGTACGGAGTAAAAAGCAACTACTTGAAAACCATATCGATATAAAAAAGGTTTTGTGTGCGCGTACATTTCATGAATTTGATGATGCCGGAACTGCTCCTGTTCATGGGTTCCGTGATGCGGAAGAATATTACAAAAAAGCAAGCTGTAGAAAAGATCTAATAAAAATTAGAATACCTGTTTTAATCTTAAATTCAATCGATGACCCAGTGACTTGTGAAACAAGCATACCTCATGCTAAAGAACTAGGGCCCAACGTCGTGGTTGAACTTAGTCGATACGGAGGTCATATAGGATATGTAGGATCTGCCATCTCGTACAAATATGGAACCTGGTTGGACAATAAAATTATTGAATATCTGAATTTATGATTTAGAGCGTGTTCCGAGGTGCAACGTACGCCTTTCTGTAAACGCCTGGTTTAATGTATTCGGGTCCATGTATTCCAGCTCTCCACCTACAGGAACCCCTCGAGCAAGTCGACTAACAATAAGATCCTGATTTTGCAATAATGAACTAAGATAATCTGCCGTTGCTTCGCCTTCAACAGTCAAATTAGTAGCTAAAATTATTTCCTTAATTGGTTTCGATTTAACATTCTCAAGCAAAAGTTTCACCGCAAGTTGGTCTGGGCCAATACCTTCCAGCGGCGAGATATGGCCCATTAGTACTAAATATAGCCCATTATACGCGCCTGCTTGCTCGATCGTATCCAAATCAGCCGGCGTTTCAACGATACATAACTTATTTAGATCTCGTTTTCCGGAAGCACAGATTCTGCAAATTTTTTCCTCACTAAAATTGTTACAGTTCTCACAGTTTTGAACACGACCTGTTGCGTCCATTAATGCTCGCGCCAACAACTTGGCGCCTTCGCGATCCCTTTCCAGCATATGGAAAGCAATGCGCTGCGCGTTTCTGGGCCCTACGCCAGGCAATCTTCTTAATGCTTCTTTTAATCGATTTATAGATTGCTCACTAGCCATCTTTTTATCAAGATAGGTTTAAATCAGGAATATTTAATCCAGAAGTCAAAGAACCCATTTTTTCTTGAGAGACTTTTTCTACTCTACGCACAGCATCATTTACTGCTGCTGCGACTAAATCCTCTAAAACTTCCCTATCGTCTCCCATAAGACTTTCGTCTATAGACACTTTTCGAATATCGTGACGACAAGTCATCTTTACTTCCACTAATCCACCTCCAGAACTGCCTACGACTTCTATCATTGCTAGCTCTTCCTGAGCTTTCTTTAGATTTTCCTGCACAGCTTGTGCCTGTTTCATTATGCTTCCTAATGGACTTTTCATATTATTTGCATCTCTTTTTGCTTAGCTTTATTGATTCCTTGTCTAACTTGGCGTCGAAGCGTTCAATAACGTCTTTGACTACAGAATCCTTCATGAGGTCATCAAATGCTTCAGATTTAGCCGTTTCTGAATGACGTTTTTGATTAATCAGAGGGGTTTCTATCTCTGGTGGTAGATCGACAGATTTTGATATAACGTCAACTCTAATATTCTTTCCGATCGCCTGGTATATTGCTTTCTCAATAATTAATTTTCGTTCCTTGTTAAAAAGCTCATCTAGCGCTCCGTCAATAGTCACGGTCAGCATGGTTTCATTATATTTGATTGGCGCCATGTTCATCGCAAGTTCCCGTGGTATACCTTCTAAACTGCTGCGTTCAACTAGATCTGCCCATACGTCAGAACTAGACAAATCTGCACTATTATTAAAAATAGGGCGGGACGCTACCTCCCGCTTTAAAGCATCTTCCTTTTTTTCTGATATAGGATCTAAGTGGTGCGACTCTAACACATCAAGGTTAGAAATTTTTTTTTTCGACGCATTGCTATTATCAGGCTGAAAAGCCATCATTCTCAACAATGTCATTTCAAAACCACTGCTAGCATTTGGCGCTAAAGATAAATCCCGCTTTCCATGAAGACCAATTTGATAAAAAAGCTGGGCATTCTCAACTGAAATACCGGCAGCTAAAATCTTAATCCTTTCTATATCAGCTTCCTTCGCTTCTACTGCTTGAACAGAAACATGATAGAGAGCAATATCCTGTAACATAAGTAGAAGTTCATCAAGGGCGGTTACATAATCAATGCATTGTTCTTCCATCAATTTTGTTAGTTTAACTAATGCCTCAGCATCTTCCTCAACTAACGCTTCAAGTATCTCATCAAGGTATCGATCTTCCAACATACCAAGCATTTCCCGAACACTATCACCAGTAACCATGCCCTCTCCAAAAGCAATGGCTTGGTCGAGTAAGCTAAGCCCATCCCTCATGCTACCAGACGCTACTCGAGCCAACGCCAATAAACCCCGCTCATCATATTTGATGGCTTCAGACTCAAGAATCATTTTGAGATTACTGGCTATTTCACGAGTATCAATTGCTCTCAAATTAAATTGAAGGCATCTGGAAAGAATGGTGGCTGGTAGCTTATGCGGATCAGTGGTAGCTAGCAAGAATTTCACATGAGCAGGTGGTTCCTCGAGGGTTTTCAAGAGAGCATTGAAACTGTGTGTCGACAACATATGTACTTCGTCAATTAAATAGACTTTGTAAGAACCGCTCGTGGGTGCATACTGGACATTGTCAAGAATCTCCCGAGTGTCATCGACCCTGGTACGTGATGCAGCATCTACTTCGATCAGATCGACAAATCTTCCCTCTTCGATACTTCGGCAGCGCTCACATTCTCCACACGGCTTTGAGCTGACACCTTTTTCACAATTTAATGCCTTCGCTAGCAATCTAGCGATAGTAGTTTTCCCAACACCTCTGGTACCAGTAAATAAAAATGCATGATGAACACGATCTTGATCGAGTGCCCTTGTTAAAGCTCTTACAGCGTGATCTTGTCCAGTCACCTCGCTAAAATGACGTGGTCTCCAGGTTCTGGCTAAAGCTTGGTAGCTCATATATTTGACTAGTTTTTCGATCTATTGGCTGGAGATGGCGCCGATCAGCCCGGTCCCGGTACTCGACAAAGCTGCTACGGCTGCTTCCTTCCGGACCTGACCGGGTTTACAACCAATCGCCACCAGGAAGACCAATCGTCGCCACCATTGTTTTCTCAATGAGCACTATAAACTCTTTTGTTTGTTCGTGGCTCGTATTTTAACTCAAAGAGAGTGACTCACTAGCATCAAATTATCTTCGTTATCTCCTATTTTAAGATTTAGACCTAATCTAGACAAAATATATCTCATAGCGGAAAAAAAACAATTAATGCAAGCATCGATCTACTCATGGACAAGACGGATTCAAACACTGGGACCCCAAGAATCGCTAAGAATAGCAGTCCTAAGAGTAGCCAGTTTCCGTATCGATGGTTGTAAAAGCGATAAAGTGACGCAAGTTTTCGAGGTAGGAAATAAGGCAAAATATAATTTCCATCTAAAGCACCAATGGGTAACAGATTGAAAACCATTAATAACAAATTTATTTGCGCTAAATGAGTAAAGAAAAAATAGGTGCCTGGTTGCTCAAAAAAACCCCAACCCGCCTGGAGAGTAAAAATATAAAAATTGATTGAGGCTATAGCAATAAGCAAATTCATTAATGGTCCTGCCGCAGCAATTACCAAATCCGCATAGCGAGATGTAAAAAGTCTGGGATTTGTAGGCACCGGTTTTGCATACCCAAAACCAATCATTATAACCATTAATAATCCCATTGGATCGATGTGTGACCTCGGGTTAATGGTAAGTCTCCCGGCTAATTCAGCCGTGTTATCTCCGAAACGCTTGGCGGCCCAAGCATGGCCGAATTCATGAAAAGATAGAGATATAACTAGTGCCAACAGAATACCTAAGAATAATAACCATTGGCCTTGCTGTAAAAGATATAACATGTCGTTAACCCTCTCTATTTAACAGGCTCAAAAAAACCAAAGATTGACAAAAAAAGGTATTATAGAGACTATGAGGGAGGTAACTAATTCTATAGTTTACTTAAAAAACTCCGGAACCCAAATAGAGTCAATTCTTTTCAGTTATTTAGTGCCGAACTTTCTCATTATGAATGCCTCAAAATAACCAACGCCTTACTGCTTTATTATCTAATGCCTAAAGCCGACCAAAAATCCAACAGTTTCTAGTATAACCCATGTTAAAAAAAACAACGCTGCTAATTTCATTTCTTTGTATGAATTCTATTTTTTTCAAAACCTATGCTGATCCTATTGAAAACGAAATACTAAAACCTACGGAATCACGATATGAATTAGGTCTGGGGATTGTCGAAATCGAACGAATTGTCACATTAGATTGGGACCATGATCACTATATTATAAACGCTACGAGTACGGTTTCTGGCCTAGCAGCCCTCGTTGGTTACGGCCCTATAATCGAAGAATCACAATTTGTGATCTCGGATAATGGTCGAATTTTACCTAAAAAATACAAGAGCGTAGACGAATCCGGCTCTAGTAACCTAAACAAAGAAATCGTTTTTGACTGGAAATTACTAACAGCAGAATCACGATTTGGAGATCAAACTCTCAAAATAAAAATCCAACCTGGCACCTTGGATCCACTAACCGTAGTTCTTCAGGCACGTTTAGATTTAAAGTCGGGATTAAAAATAGAAAAATACCTGGTCCACGAAGCTGAAATGCTTAAAGAATATAAAATTTCGTATTTGGAATCTGAAAAAATAGATGTAGCCAACCATAAACTTGACGCGCTACATTTAATGATAGACACGGGCAGGCCCAGTAGAAAGTTACATTACTGGCTCGCACCCCAATTAGATTACTTGCCAATAAAAATGCAGCAAAGCCATAACAATGAAACAGAATTTACTGCAAATTTAACTAGTACATCCCGATCTCGCTGACATTCTATACATTGGATGTCTCGCCACGTATATATAGGTTCTCTCTCTGAACAGTGTTGTCCAAAAGAGAAATACATGCATAAATAGTACGCAACGTAGGAACAGCGACAGACGTCAATTCCGCTAGCTCAATGACCACACCTAGCAGCCCCTCAATTTCCATTGGTTTTCCCGCCTCGAGATCTTGTAGCATCGATGTTTTGTGCTTGCCAACACCTTCTGCGCCGGCAATACGCCTCTCAAGTGTTACACGAAACCGGGCGCCCAATTTCTCTGCCACCGACTGAGCTTCAGTCATCATTAACGCTGCTAATTCTCTCGTCAAGCTGAACTGGCAAATATCTACTAAAGTTGAATGTGTCAGCGCGCTGATTGGATTAAATGTTAAATTACCCCATAGTTTCAACCAAATTTCAGACCGAATATCATCTAAAATTCGAGATTTGAATCCTGCAGAAATGAAAAGATCCGACACCATACTAAGTCGATCTGACTGAGTACCATCCAATTCTCCTACCGGGAACTTATCACCTTCTATATGCTTTATCACTCCTGGTTCAAGTATCATAGCCGCCGGATATGCAATACAACCAATCAAGCGAGCAGGATCAATATGGGTAAAAAGAATACCCGCCGGATCAACAGTTTTTACAATACTGTTTTCATACTCACCTCCGAGTTTTTGAAAGTACCACCATGGTATCCCATTTTGTAAAGTAACTATTACGGTGTTTTTTCCCAGAAGAGATGACAAAGAATCAACGATAGGCTCAATCTGATGCGCCTTTAACGCTAACAAAACAACATCCTGCTCACTGAGGTCACTGATCGAATTTGTTGCAATCAAAGAATCCGTAATCAATATTTCATCATTTTCTATAAGCTTCAAGCCATGCGTCCTTATCGCGGCAAGATGTGGCCCCCTAGCCACAACAGACACCTCGTGACCAGCCAGAGACAAATGAACCGCCATATAACCACCAATTGCGCCAGCACCAACAACACAAATCTTCATATGGCCTCCTAAAATAGGTATATTTTCTTATATTTTCTCTGACAGAATACGGAATTTCTAACTTTACAAATATTATTACTCCTATACAATGTTATCGCTACGCATTGTGACAATTTCTGCCTCAGACAAGCCCAGAATTTCTTTTAGGATTTCATCAGTATGCTCACCAAGTAAAGGTGATCTTATAACGGATGTTGTGGAATCTGACAATTTAATTGGGTTACCTACCGTTAAATATTTTCCACGTTCAGGGTGATCAACTTCAACTACGGTTCCGCTTGCTCTTAATGAAGGCTCTTCTGCCAGCTCTTTCATTGAAAGCACAGGGCCGCACGGAACATTTAGAGGATTTAGTATTTCCATTATTTCAAATTTGGTTAAGGTAACAGTCCATTTTTCAATTTCTTCAAACATCTTATCAAGTTTCGATAATCGTGCCTTAGGTGTATTCCACTTGGGATCATGCAACCAATCTGATCGTCCAATTGCACGAGCTAAATGATCAAAAGAAGCGGCCTGTGCTATTATGTAAATATATGAATTTGGGTCACTTTCCCAACCTTTGCACTTGACAACCCATCCAGGCTGACCTCCTCCAGACGCGTTACCTGCTCTAGGTGTTGCCTCGCCAAACTCTCCGTTAGGATACTGCGGATACTCAGTCAGAGGGCCGTGGCTTAAACGTTGTTGATCTCGTAATTTAACTCGGCACAAATTTAGAACACCATCTTGCATAGCACATTCCACTCGTTGCCCTCGCCCAGTTTGCTCTCTTTGATAAAGAGCTGTGACGATGCCAAGAGCCATGTTGAGGCCCGTACCAGAGTCTCCTATTTGGGCTCCAGTAATTGTAGGTGGGCCATCATCAAATCCGGTAGTGCTGGCCTCTCCACCAGTACATTGGGCTACGTTCTCATATACTTTACAGTCCTGGTAGGGGCCAGGCCCAAAACCTTTGACTGACGCATAGATAATTCGTGGATTCAATTCTTTAATATGATCCCAACTAAACCCCATTCGATCTAAGGCACCGGGCGCAAAGTTTTCAGCAAGCACATCACATGATCTAATTAATTTCGTAAAAATCTCTTTACCTTTGTCACTTTTTGTATTTAATGTGATACTCCGCTTATTATGATTAAGCATTGTAAAATAAAGGCTATCGACATCAGGAATGTCTCTTAATTGACCACGAGTTGCGTCTCCTACGCCAGGTCTCTCAACTTTAATGACATCGGCTCCGAACCATGCCAGCAATTGAGTACATGTAGGTCCTGACTGAACATGTGTCATATCCAGGACTCGTACCCCTTCAAGCGCCTTCATATTTTTTCTCCCAGGCTTTTTGGATTATTCAAACATGCATGCTATAGACTCTAATTCTGAATCCATGCGAGTTGCAATGATCATATGTCAACTACCAGTACTAGTCTTTTTTAATTTTTTTAGTAATGGTAACAGGAACAAAAGAATTGCTATCACCATTATCGGTCCTGAAATTGGTCGTGTAAAAAACACTCCGAAACTACCGTCACTTATTAACAAGGATTGCCGCATCGATGTTTCAGCTAAAGGGCCCAACACAATCGCCAGAACCGCAGGTGCCATTGGATAATCTAGTTTACGCATCAAATAGCCAACTACACCAAAAATGAAAATTAACCAAACATCATGCATATCCTGCATTGGAGCATAACCTCCAATAATGCACAACACAAAGATTATTGGCGCTAAAATAGTGAACGGCGTACGCAAAATAGAAATAAAGCCTGGTATAAACATCAAATTAATCAACAATGCGAATAAATTGGCAACATACAAACTTGCAATTAGAGCCCACACAAAACTTTGATGTTCAACAAACAACATCGGACCTGGCTCTAGACCCCAAATAACCATACCTCCTAACAAAATTGCAGTAGTTGGCGAGCCTGGGATACCTAAAGTTAACATTGGCAGCATTGATCCCGTGCTTGCTGCATTGTTTGCGGCTTCAGGAGCTGCAACTCCGCTTAGATTTCCCTTGCCAAACGAATTGGGGTTCTTCGACATAGTTTTCGCGACGCCATATGCCATTATGGAACCTGGAGTTGCTCCTGCCGCAGGCAAGATGCCAACAAAATAACCAAGAAATGAGCCCATTATGGTGGCTTTAATTGTCGTCATCAAACTTCGAATATTATCTAAAATTCTTCTAACTGTGATATTTGCTTGCGATATAGTAACTTTTCCCCCGCTACTTTCAATAGTCCACAACATTTCACCAATCCCATAAATTCCGATGGCTAATACCAAGAAATTAATGCCATGGAAAAATCCTGGCAATCCGCCAAAAATGAGTCGGGGTTGCCCACTTATTATGTCAAGCCCTACGGCACTTAGAGCCAACCCAATAAAAATAGAGAAAAGTGTTTTTGGAATATCATCACCGCCAAGTCCTACGAATGTTGCAAATGCCAAAATCATCAATGCGAACTCTTCAGGTGAACCGAATGCCAATGCGACAGCTGCAAGAGGTGGTGCAAATAACGTAAACAATACAACTGAAATCGTACCACCAAGAAAAGATGCGCCTGCTGCTACGATCAGCGCCTTATCCGCTTCACCCTTCAAAGCCAGAGGTCGTCCATCAAATGTAGTAGCGACAGCCGTCGACGCGCCTGGTATCCCTAACATTATCGAACTTATTGCCCCGCCATACATTGCTCCATAATAAATTGCGGCAAGAAAAATTATTGCTCCTGCCGGTGGAACTAAAAATGTCATGGGAAGCAGAATTGCAACGCCATTCACTGATCCAAGTCCTGGCATGGCGCCGATGAACAATCCTAAAGCACAACCGCCAATAATCAACGCGATGTTGAGCGGCTGTAAGACTGAGCCAAAACCTTCCAATAATAGATTCATTACTTCCATTAATTAAACCACTCCCAAAAGAAAATTGCTCTTTGACATCGCATCACATAAACCAATCATATAGCGGGTAAAATAGCGGTTCGCTATATCCTTTCGGTAAAGTAATTAATAAAGCAATCTCGAAAAAAAAGAACGCAACCACAGGCGTGGCGACTGCTATCAATATAGATGTGCTCCATCGATGAGATCCTAATAACCTTATATACAACAGAAGAAAGATTAGGACCGAAAAATAAACACCGATAATGTGTATCGCTCCGATCATAAAACCTAACAAACCTGAAACAGTCAGAAACATTTTTAAGGAAGAATTGGTCAAATAGGGCTCTGTAGATCTCGATACGACAGTATTTCGACGAAACCAGCGAACAATAATCCAGATACAGCAAATCAACATACCGACAGCTAGCCAGAAAGGAAACGCCCCACCGCCAGGACCCTGCTGAGGGATCCAGCCGATAGGGAGTTCCGAACTTTTCCACATCAGGTAGACAGAAAAAAGTGCTAGAACTGCAGCCATCACTAAATCTGCTTTCCGCAAAATATCTATCTCCTATCGTTCTAACATAGAAGCAACCTCATGATTAAATTTCTCCAATATCTGTAAGCATGGTCTGATGGATAGCTTTTTCTCCTGCCCAGTAAGTTTTCAGAGCATTCCCGGTTAGAAATCCACCCCTCAAACTCTTCTTCTGCATGTATTCCTGCCACTCATCTGAAGCATAAACTGCGGCGAACATCTTTCTATAATAAGCCTCTGCTTCACTGCTCATTCCAGGAGCACCAACCACGCTTCTTTGCATAAAATAAACGTAGTCTTTACCTAACTCCCTAAAAGTAGGTGCATCAGGAAATAATGGCAATCGATTTGGTGTAAATGCAGCAATAGCACGAGTAGTTCCAGCTTCATAAAAACCAAGCTGTTCAGACGGATTATTCACTGTTGAGTTACAGTGCTTGCCGGCTAATTGCTTTGCTACTGCCCCGCCCCCTTTAAAGGGTACATACTTGATATCTAAATCATATGCTTGATTCAAAAAAGTGGTCAATAGTTGATCCTCTTGACCTGAACCGGTTCCAGCCATGACCCACTGATTGCCAGCTGCTTTCGCAGCCGCGACAAAATCATCCACATTGTTAATGCCTGAATCAGCATGCACCCACAAAAGAAAAGTATCTTCGGCCATTCGCCCGATGGGTGTGAAAGTCGAAATATCTACATCGAGTGCTGGTTGTCGTAAGGGAGTGGTATAGAAACTATTCAATGTTACCATTATGGTGTGATCATCTCCCTTTTTTCCCTTTAGATGCACCAAAGCTTCTGCCCCTGATCCTCCAGACTTATTCACTGGAACAAGTGGCTTTGATGACAAGTTGTATTTTTCAACAATGCTCTGCATCAGCCTAGCCATTTTATCCGCACCACCACCTTTTCCTGCCATTATGACAAAATCAATAGGTTTTTTTGGAGCCCACTCAGCTGTCGCGACACCCGGGCTGAAAATAGCGAGTGAAGCTAAGATAAAAATGCTAAGTTTGCAAAGTTTATTTGCATACAGTCTCATGAATCTCTTCCTCCTTGAAAAAGAAAATTATAAAAATTGATATTCGCTTTGAGGGACCCACGAAATGCTTTTTTGAGCATCGTTCGGCAACTTTCTTGTGATAGTGAGGGTCACGAAGCCGCAGGTCTAACGGCGTAGACTAGTCTAGTCTAGCAATTTTGTAAATACCCAATCTTAGATGTTTATAACATTTTTTTGTTTGTACTCATGTGGCTTGATACCTGAATCCAAAATACCAAGCAACTTTTTTTAATGCCTTATATATACGGTTATAAAATCTTCTTATTCTTACCCTAATTTTTTTTGATAATCATGATTTCCGAAGTAACTAAAAGCTTTCAAGTAGATCCTACTTGAAGTACTATCTTGCCAAAATGAATGCTACTCTCCATTATTTTATGAGCTTCTCTAACATCCTCTAAGTGTAAGATTTTATAAATAACGGGTTTTATCTTCTGGCTGGCAAATAAAGGCATTACCACCTTTTTGAAATCTGAAATAATTTCGCCCTTTTGAGCAATAGATCGTGACCTTAAAATCGAGCCAACTATCTGATGGCGCTTAACCAAAATTGTGCCTAGATTAATCTCGGTTTTGGCGCCTCCAATGATACCTATGATAATCAATGTTCCTCCAACTGCTAAAGCTTTTAAGTTAGAACTCAAATAGCTAGCACCTATATGATCGAGGATTATATTTACTCCTGAACCTTCAGTATCATTCTTGATTTCGTCAAGAAAATCTTGTTTTTTATAATCAATTACAACATCAGTACCAAGTTCTCTTAAACTGCAAAGCTTCGTTGATGAGGCAGTAGAAAATAATCTCGAATTTGGAACAAGTTCACGGCAGAGCTGAATAGCTGCAGTGCCTACCCCTCCTCCTCCACCGTGTACAAGAACACTTTCTCCATCTTTCAAACCCGCGATACGAAATAAATTTAGATAGGATGTTATATACGTCTCAGATATACAAGCCGCCTCATAGAAATTCATTTCATCAGGTATTGGAATTAGATGTTTCCGATGGGCCGTTACAAATTCTGCATAGCCTCCGCCCGCTACAAGAGCGGCAACGCGATCCCCCACCTCAAAATCGTTAACGTTTTTTCCCAACTCTGTAATTATCCCAGCTACTTCAAGACCAATGATTGTTGATTCCCCCTTAGGAGGCGGATAATATCCTTCTCGTTGTACGATATCAGGCCTATTTACGCTCGTTGCTTTTACATGAATTAGAACTTGATCATCACTCGGCCTAGGCCGAACAACACTAGCTACTTCAAGCACATCAGCAGAACCGAAGCCATTTGCTATAACTGCTAACATTTTTTTATTAACTACAGTCATCCTGACCCGAATTAAAGGCTAGCAGTTTGATATGAATTATTAAGAGTTCGAAGACCTTCTATTTTAATGTCAACTTCATCGCCATTTTTCATTGATTTTGCACCAAGTGCTGTACCACAAGCGATCATGTCTCCCGGGCGCAGAGTCTGGCATTTTGACAAATACACGACCAGTTCTAATGGTGAAAAAAACATATCACTTAACAGATAATTCTGTCTTTCTTCACCATTTACAAATGCTTGAACAATTTGATTTTGAGGTGCAAAGTCTGTCCTTATAGTTGGCCCGCATGGGCCAAATTTATCAAATCCCTTCGATCGACACCATTGCTCATAGCCGTCTTCCTCACGAATTATTTTTGCCGCCGTAACATCATTGATTGCTGTATAACCGAAAACATAATCTGATGCATTCTCTAGAGAGACATTAGTGGCAGATCGACCGATAACAACTGCCAGTTCCGCCTCATAGATCACAGGACCAATGTATGATTCTGGTTGTACGATTACCCTATTAGGACCCAAAAGACAAGATGGTGGTTTGATAAAGTACCAAGGATGTTTTGGAGTCGGTAAGCCCTGCTTTTCTGCAACCGAAGGAAAATTATTCCATATACCAAGTATTAACGCCTGACTTGGCGCTGGGCATTCTAGCGTTACCTCAGATAAGTCATAAACTTCTCCATCTGCTTGATGCTCAAAAAACATGTCGCCAGCATAGCTTATTACCTTCTTCTCCTCGAGTATGCCAAACCCTGTTTGATCATTTCGGGAAAACCGAACCCATTCAACCATTTTTTGTTCTATCTCCTCTTTTTTTTCAGAAAACTCAGCAGTCTAAAAAAATCGCAACTTCCATAATTAGCATGCCAACAATAGCTTCTTATGGTCGCTTTCTCGGTTATAGACGATAGAAACGACTATACCCTAGAATTTTATTGATTATCAACAAAAAATTGGCGGAGAGAGAGGGATTCGAACCCTCGATACGCTATTAACGTATACACGCTTTCCAGGCGTGCGCCTTCAACCACTCAGCCACCTCTCCGATGAATCAAGGCATCATAGAAGCTTCCACAATTCAATACCACATAAAAACAGCTATTTGCTCTATGTAGGCTCCATTATTATACGATTCAAAATGATGTTCAATTAATAGTATCAACTAAAATTAAAAATCCAGTTAGCATAGGCAAAAAGGCATTTTTTGTTTATCATAGTGTCTCCCGTGCAACCAACTATCGCTATAAAAAATGATAATACAAATGTAGCGACTCTAAAAGGGAAAGCAAACTGCCAATTGACAAAATTCAACATTATTTCACGGGATTTTCTGGCGACAATTTGAGATCAAACCAGGGTAATCATAAAAACAATCACCTATGGTATTGTCGTTACTAAAAATTTTTAAAAGCGATGGGCGTAAGCATATCAGCTATCCGGCCTATACCGCGCACCCTTTAGTCGCTGGAACTAATCTTGGCGAATACACCATCGAAAAAGTCATATCCGAAACTGAGAATGGATATACATATGCAGCAAATGATGGCTTAACTATTCTGCAAGAATATTTCCCTAAAAAAATAGCCATAAGAGATACTGACCATAGATCTGTAGTCCTTTCCAATACAAAGGCTACCAACAGCTACGAATATGGTTTATCAAACTTTCTATTATTAGCCAGAACGCTCAGTCAGATCAACCAGACAGGAAGAGTTGTCCATTATCAAGAGGAACATGCCACAGCTTGGTATGCTATTGAGTTCACCCCTAGCGCATCCATCGATGATCTTCTTAGAACCGGAAAGAGAATACCCGAAGAATCACTCAAATTAATTTTGTCAAGATCATTAAATTATCTATATTTGGCACACCAATCTGAAATACTACATTTAGATTTACATCCCGAACAAATTCTGTTATCAGAGGAACAAGAACTAATAATTACTGGCTTTAACGTCAGGAAATTTCACGATATAAGTATCAATAAAGAAATTGACAAATCTTTTTTTGCACCCGAATATTTTCACACTGCAGGTCGTCTCGGTCCGTGGTCTGACTTATATGGATTAGGAGCAATGTTGTACCAAGGATTAAACCCTAATGGGATTCCTACAGCCCAAGTTCGACTTAAAGGATTAGATCAGAATCAAAGGGATCCCTTGATTCCCGCATCAAAAATAGGCCATGGTTTCTATTCAAAGGATTTTTTAACGCTAATTGACTCCATGCTTGAAATTTCAACTGGTGATCGCCCAAAAAATATTGATGTCGTACTTGATATACTTGCCGCTTCTATACCAAAAGAAAAATCCTTTCAAAAGAAAAATTTAAACTACAGATCATCAAATAGTTTTTCGGACACCGTGTATAAAAACATGAATACTGATCGTGAAAATATAGGTTCTTTGATCGAGGATAACTCCCCAGTATTGTCGCCTATGCAAAAGGATGATGCGGAACTAATGATGGATGCGCTTACGAAAATTGAATTGCATCAAGAGAAAAATGCAAATGTAGTGGATGCCCTGCAACGGGCAGCACAAATATTAGAGCCTGCTGATCCAGCTCATCAGTGGATGAGAAATCTAAGCAATGATGACCAATATATTCCATCGCTGAAAAATTCACTCCAACATCGAAAATCAAAAACAATTCCAAATAAATTTAGATTATTTATCCAAAGTAAACCCCGATCAGTAGTTATCCCTATTTTTTGGCTATCTATTCTCTGTTTGCTAACTATTACAGTAGTGTGGTTTTGGTTAGATCAACAAAACATAGCTACAGGAGAACCTACTCATATTGAACTTCTGCCCTTCGATTCATAGTAACTCTTTCTCTATAAAAAAAATAAAACATGAAATATCCGTTTATACCATTAGAATTTGAATTTCTTTTAGATAAAAAAATTAATGAGCGATCCTACAAATTTTTAGAAATAATGAAAAAACGGAGAACTGTGCGAGACTACTCTTCGAGACCTATTCCACGAAGCACAATTGAAAATGCAATTAAAGCCGCAGGTAGCGCGCCGAGCGGAGCAAATATGCAGCCCTGGCATTTCGTCGTAGTAACTAATCCCGAAATTCGAACCGAAATAAGACAAGCTGCTGAATTAGAAGAAAAAAAATTTTATAGTCATAGGGCATCCCAAGAATGGCTGGATGCTTTAGCGCCTCTAGGAACTAACGATGAAAAACTATTCTTGGAATCAGCATCATGTGTGATTTGCATTTTCCTTAAGAAATTTTCTGGGGAAAAGAATGGGAAAAAAGTTAAAAACTATTACACTTCGGAATCGGTTGGTATCGCGACCGGCATACTTATTACTGCTCTACACTATTCTGGCATTGCTACTTTAACGCACACTCCAAACCCCATGCGCTTTCTAAATAAAATTTTAGGGAGACCCAATGATGAGAAGCCATACTTACTGCTAGTTGCTGGGTTTCCTACCGCTAATACATTGATTCCAGATATCAAACGGCATGACCTTGACACCATTTCGACCTTTCTTGACTAATTTTATTCTATTTGGCGGAGAGGGTGGGATTTGAACCCACGGTACCTTACGGTACGCCGCATTTCGAGTGCGGTACATTCGACCGGACTCTGCCACCTCTCCAATCCCTTAATTCTACCTGACAGCTTGTTTTATGAACACTAATGATATTACTATTCGTTAAGCATTTAAGTTGATCAAACTTGGTTACAAAAATCGATTACATTTTTTAATCTATCTAGCAAAGATAAAAATTGATTTGGCTTGAAGCTCAATGGTAAAAATTTACGTAAACTTTTAACTTATACTCAGAACTAAATAATTCTATATAGTGTAAGATGAGTGTTGTGTAATGTTAACGAATTTACATATAGCTCTATGACTAATAAATCCGACGTTATTGACCATCTTAATAATAGTTCTCTTCAACCCATCTCGAATAGTAGATTGCAGCCGACATTAGATGTCAAAGCTACTGACGAATTTGGAAATATAAGGGACGTCAGCATTGCGGAAGAACGTCCTATAACAATTGTTCTAAATAAACAAGAAATAACTACATTGATGACCCTGGGCCTCTTTCCAGAGCTATTGTCTTTAGGTTACTTGCGAAATCAGGGGTTGATAGAAGAAATAACCAATATTGTTTCAGTTGATGTTGATTGGAGTAAAGAAACTGTAACTATAGAGAACAAATGCAGTGACAAAAATACCGTTGATTCGTATGATGACAATACTTTGCCTCCCCTGCTTGTACATGAAAATACAATCTCGCGTGACACAATCTATAGCCTGCTAAAAAATATTGCCAATCTTAACAATATATACCGCGCCGCAGGCGGCGTTCATGGCTGTGCAATTTGCAGTCAAACAAACGTATTATTTTTTGCTGAAGATATAGGTCGTCATAATGCCGCAGATATAATCTCAGGATATATGTTCCTGAACAACATCTCTGGGATCAATAAATACCTCTACTGTACCGGAAGATTAACGTCAGAAATCGTAATTAAGGCAGCTCGAATGCAAGTCCCTATTCTAATTTCTCGCTCTGGAATCACACGTCTTGGACTCGATATCTCAAAAGATTTGAATATAACCCTTATAGCCCGAGCAAAAGGCACACATTTCCTCATTTACCATAGCTCAAATACGGTTACATATGACTAGCCCTCCGACTAACTACTTCAGCTAGTTTGCATTCTATCTTTTTATCCTGGAATCGCCTGATACCAACCATCTTTTTCTAATAACTCAATTGGTTGATCATAAAGTTCTGTTAATGACGCGCTAGTTAAAACCATTTGTTTACTGCCATCAGCGAAAATCTCACCATTTTTTAGCAATATTACTCTCTGAATCTCAGGTGGGATTTCATGCAAATGGTGGGTTACCAAAATAAGAGTGCGCCCACTTTTAATTAATTGTTGCATTAAATCTAGATACTGAAAAGTAGCTGTCAAATCTAAGCCCGTGGTAGGCTCATCAAAAATTAGGCTTGGAGGATTATTAACTAGAGCTCGCCCCAACAATAAACGTCTTTGCTGTCCTGTTGAAAGTGCGCCGTATTTTTTGTCTCTTAATTCTATTATCCCTAATTTCTCAAGAACTTTCTTTGCTTTTTTAATTTGATGATCAGCAGGATCATGATGCCCCCATATTCCTACACTCGAAAAAAACCCAGAAACAATTACTTCAATACCTGTCGCCTCATTTGTATACTCATAGTGAAGATCGCTAGAAACTAATCCTAATTTAGAACGTAAAGACCATATATCGCTATGCTCATCCCCAAGTATTCGAACAAAAGATTGGTCACTAAAAACTGGGTACAACTCTCGTGTCAAAATTTTAAGTAACGTTGACTTTCCGGAGCCATTAGGGCCAATTATTGCTGTATTCTTTAGTTTCTCTAGTGCGAGACTAAAGCGATGAAAAACTCTTGTGGCACCGCGAAATACGGTTGCATCATGAATTTCAATTAACGGGAGATTCGTTTTTGAATTGTACATATATTAACAACTATTAATACGTCAACTCAGATTAATTTTATCTTCTATCTTGATCTCTAGATTAACTGCTGGAATTCGAAGAACCATTTCAGCCTGCAATTGACTCTCGCTATCTAGTGATCCAGATTTAATTTCTCTGAGTACAGCTTGCTCTATCTCACGTTGTGAATTTATACCAACTTTTTTTAAGAATCGGCGAATCTGAATGTTAAATATTTCTGTATCCATACTTAGTCCAGTCATTTTTTATGGTGAGCTACTTTAGCACAGACAAAGTTCTAATTAAGCATTACCAACTGAAAAAAATATTTTGAAACTAATATAAATTAACACTATCTTACTCTTGATTTTTTGTCCATTATAATATTATACTGTTTTTTTATACAGTTTTTTTATACTCACTAAAATCCAATTTTTATGTCAAAAATACTTACTAAACGTCAATCTCAAATACTTGAGTTTATTAGTAATAGCATAGAAAAATCAGGCATGCCACCCACGCGCGCTGAAATTGCTAAGCATCTTGGTTTTCGTTCAGCCAATGCTGCAGAAGATCATCTGCGCGCCTTAGCACGCAAAAAGGTTATTGAGTTACGACCTGGTTATTCTCGTGGAATTCGCTTACTAAAATCAACAGGGCTGCCAGTAATCGGTGAGGTGTCAGCTGGAGATCCTATTCTTGCAACTGAGCATATAGAAAATCATTATCAATTACCATCTTCTTTGTTTAATCCAAGCGCTGATTTTTTACTTAGAGTACGCGGTATGAGCATGCAAGGTGCTGGAATTCTACACCATGATCTCTTAGCAGTACACAAAACTCATGAAGCTAATAATGGCCAAATTGTAGTAGCCAGAATAGAAGATGATGTCACTGTAAAACAGTTTCGAAGACGAGGAAATATAATTACTTTACTACCCAAAAATCCTGAATTCGAACCTATACGAATTGATCTTCGACAACAAGATTGTATTATTGAAGGCATCGGAGTAGGAGTACTTCGTAATGGTAAATTACTATGATCTCTAAGTTTAATCCTATACATAAAGATCTTTGGAAAGGGCCTGGCAAACTAAAAGAAAGCTCTTCAATCTCTACTGGATATTCCCAATTAGATCAATACCTACCTGGCGGTGGATGGCCGATTGGCGCTTTGACAGAAATTCTCTTAGCTAATACCGAGCAACCTCCTCTCTGGCTTATTGTGCCAGCACTAGCTAAACTTGAGTGTGAGAAACGTTGGCAAGCTTGGATTGCTCCTACAGGAATTCCCTATGCTCCTGCTATAGCAAATACTGGCATAGATATCTCAAAAACATTGGTTATTTGTCCATCAACATATAAAGATATACTTTGGGCAACAGAACAAACTTTGGACTCTGGCGCCTGTAGTGCAGTTCTCTTTTGGCCACATAAAATGCTTACTACAACATCACGTCGGCTTCAGATAGCCGCTAAAAATGGTCATAGTTTTGGTTTATGTTTTTATTCATCCAAAAATATAAGACATAACACAATGGCTACTTTACGAATTTTATTTAATCCAGACTGCCAAGGTGGTGAAATTACTATACTTAAGGGTCATGGTAGAAAACCAACAAAAAAAATAAAACTTGTACGTAAATATTAATATTTATAATTTTTCCTGCAATTTAAAGTCTTAAATTTCATTTAATAGTAATGAAATTACTAGAATTAAATGACCAATCTATTAATTCTTCAAATGAATTATGGTTAGCTATCCATCTTCCTTTATTGCCTCTTGTAGCATCTATTCCTAACAATACCGATTTATCAACAGTTATGCATCATGAATTAGACTGTCACCATCGAATTACTTTCGATAATAGTTCCACTGAAGAAAATGATATGGAATTAAATATGCTTTTACCAACTGCTAACAATTTAGTTAACAGTATAAAAGTAATGAACCATAATCTGGAATCCGAAGAATTAGTAATTAGTAAACTTGCAAAACTCGCACAATCTTGGTCGCCGAAAGTAGTTATTCACAGTAATAAGTTAATACTCTTTGAAATAGGAAGATGTCTCCTTCTTCATGGTGGATTAACTTCGCTGATTAAATCAATCAACAAAAGTTTTCCAATAAACCTTTTCGGATCTAACATCTCAGTTACTCCAACGCCTGCTAGTGCAATTCTTTTAGCAGAATTAGGCTACGATATTATATTAACGAATCATATACAACTTGCTTCATTTTTTAGGCAGCTTCCAATTAATGACCTAGGTCTAGAAAAAAAACAACAATTTTTTTTAAAACAAATCGGAATAAATAAAATCAGTAATTTACTTCGTTTGCCTAGAAATGACTTAGCAATTCGTATGCGTGTAAATTTTCTTAAAAAAGTTGATAACATTAATAATAAAACACATCCACAGCTAATCCATAAATTTCAACCTTATTTCGAAGTTAAAATAGATTTTGAAATGGAAATATACTTCATAAAACCATTACTTTTACAAGCTGCGAAATTTCTTACTAAATTAGAGCATTTCCTAAAAACTCATCGTTCTTCTGTTGATTTTTTTGAATGGCGTTTATATAAATCTGACTATTCTTATATTTGCGCTCCAATCTGTCTGAGTCGCCCAAGACAAGAAGTTAAGTCATTAATAAATCTTACTAAGCTCGTATTCGAGTCAAAATTATTAGTGAAGGAGGGAATAATACAACTGGCTTTACATGCAAAACCTATACCAATTTTAGTCACAAAAAATATATCAATCTTAAAGAATAATAAGACATATCAGTCAGATCAGTCAGATCAACTTCTAAATCAATTGTACTTAAGACTTGGATATTCTGCTGTAAAGATAATCTCCTGTAATTTAGACCATAGGCCAGAATGTGCGTGGACTAAATTAGCACCCGGAATCAAGGTGCAAAAGATACCATCTATCAATAAACCATTGTGGTTATTTAATAGCCCTAAATCTCTATTTACTGATAACAGAAGACCTATTTTTCATGGCCCACTTGAACTTTCACAACATGAGCGCATTGTTACTGGTTGGTGGGACAATAACCCAATACAAAGAGATTACTATTTGGCGAAAAGCAATCAAGGATTAATTTGGATATTCCGTGAATTAAAAAATAATATATGGTATATGCATGGTTTATTTTAATAACTTATCCTAACTTAACTCTCATATAAAGAAATAGCATGCAACATATAACATGGAATGATTTTAAAAAAATCGAATTAATTGTTGGAACTATTGTTTCAGCAAAGCCTTTCAAGGAAGCACGTAAGCCTGCATACATAATTCACGCAGACTTTGGTCCAAAGGTAGGATTACTAAAATCAAGCGCCCAAATCACTACGCACTATCAGATAAATGAGTTAATTGGACAACAAATTATTGGTGTTGTTAATTTACCCGCTAAACAAATAGGTCCAATTCATTCACAATTTCTTATAACAGGATTTCATCGTCCCGACGGCTCAGTAATTCTGGCTAAACCCGAAAGAGTAATTGATAATGGTGCTAAGCTTTCTTGAAATATTTTTAAAACCCACAATCGGATATTAGAGGTCTTCAATTTTTAACTATCGAAGACTTATGCCGATCAATTACTAGTTCTGAGCCCATCTCAATAGCCGTAGCATATGACGTACACTGAGATAATACATACTGCATATAACAACGGGTAGTAGTTAATTTTTCTACATAAAATTGACAGTCCGAATCTTTCTGTAATTTTTTTACAGCTGTATGACCTGATCTCAGCATCAGCCATCCTCCCATTACTGTTCCCCATAACATAAGATAAGGAAATGATCCTGCCAATGGTAACCTTTGATCTCGCGAAGAACTTTCTTTGATCCATTCTGTAGCCCTTTCAAGTTTAGCTATACCATCATCCATACTTCGACAGATCTCAGCAAGTTGGGGCCATTCACTAAACTCAGGAACTTTCGATATATCATCTTTAATTTGCCTAATTAGTATCCATATCATTTTGCCATCGTCGATCAATAATTTTCTTCGAACGAGGTCTGCAGCTTGAATGCCACTGGTGCCCTCGTAAATTGTGGTAATCCTAGCATCACGATAAAACTGTCCAATCCCGGTTTCTTCGATAAAACCTATCCCTCCAAATACTTGTAACACCTGACCTACAACATTGTTCGAAACTTCAGAATTCCAACCTTTTACGACTGGAATCAATATATCAACCACTCCCTGATGTCGCTGTCTCTCTTTTTCGTCAGGATGATAATTTGCCCGATCCAATTCAGAAGCGACATATAGGCTTAGTGATCGCATTGCCTCTACACGGCATTGAATTTCCAGCAGCATCCGAGCAACATCCGGATGTTGATTGATCGAGACACGCTGATCAGTGTCCTTATTTGCATCTTTTCCTTGAACTCTCTCCGCAGAAAAACGTAATGCACTTTGATAAGCACGATCAGCAATTGCATAGGCCTCTATTCCAACTGCATGCCTAGCCATATTCATCATAACAAACATATATTCCAAACCACGGTTTTCTTCCCCTAAAAGGAATCCTATGGCTCCTTCATTCTCCCCATAGGCGAGAACCGCTGTAGGACTTCCATGGATACCCATTTTCTTTTCAATGGAAACAGTTCGCACATCATTCCTATGTGTGATTTCACCATAAGAAGTCATGAGAAATTTAGGCACAATGAAGAGTGATATCCCTTTTACACCTGCTGGCGCGCCTGGCACTCGCGCAAGAACCAGGTGAATGATATTTTCTGTCAGATCATGATCACCATATGTAATAAAGATTTTTTGCCCTTTAATAAGATACTGATCATCATTTCCTCTTATTGCTTTCGTTTGAATGGCACTTAAGTCCGAACCTGCTTGTGGCTCCGTTAGATTCATAGTCCCCGCCCATCTTCCACTTACTAAATTACTTAAATATAGGTTTTTTTGTTCCGAAGTCCCTTGAAAGGAGATCAGTTCTGCAGCTGTTTGAGTCAGCATTGGGCAAAGACCAAAAGCCATGTTTGCTGCATCCCACATCTCTTGAACAGATGCCCCTACGACTCGAGGAAGTCCTTGACCTCCATATTTTGGATCTGCTATGAGGCTGGGCCAGCCGGCTGCCACAAATTTTTGGTACGCTGTTGTCCAGCCTGTAGGTGTTCTGACAATGCCATCTTGTAATCGAGCTCCCTCTTGATCTCCGAGTTGATTTAATGGCGCCAATATTTCGACTGCAAACTTTGCGCTCTCTTTCAGTATTACTGACACTAAACTGAGTGAAAAGTCTTCGAAGCCTGGGAAACTACATATTTCATTTAATTCTAAAATTTCGGTAAGCAAAAATTCGATGTCTTCGATCGGCGGAGAATATTCATTCATTGCTGTTATAAGTGGCTAAAATAATAATTAATAACATTAGGTTAATATGCCTTTATTAGAGATTTAATTCTAGACTTAGTTTTCAATAATTTTTCATATTAATCTGATCTAGTCTTTTTGAATAATCTTTTTCAGAGAACGGCCGCCTGAAAATGTGCATTTTTTTCCTAAATTTATATTTGAAAACCAGAGATTTTAGATTATTTTAACAGTCGTCCTGAACTGGACAGTAACGTTTACTCCAAAAGAACACAATTCACGTAAATATTCCAATAAAAAAATTACGACCACGAGACCAATTTCGCAATTCGTGCCAAGAGGCATTATAATTATCCTAAAAATTAGTGTTCTCCAACGCGCATTAATAATGCGTCCCTACTAACTAAAAAAAATGGTGTACTAAAGAATGGGTAATCGTCTTAGCAAAATTTATACTCGGACAGGGGATGATGGAACGACCGGTCTAGCCGATGGAACTCGAGTACTAAAAACCTCAAGGAGAATTGATGCGATGGGTGACGTCGATGAGCTTAATAGTACCATTGGGTTATTGATGACTGAACCCTCTACCAAAAACGTTCAAGAAGTACTTTCTGAGGTGCAAAATTCGCTCTTTGATATTGGTGGGGAGTTAGCACTACCTAATCAAAAACTACTTAGCGAAGAGAGAATTGAAAAAATTGAAAAATTATTGGATTCAATGAATGATGCTTTACCTCCACTTAAGGAATTTATCTTGCCAGGTGGATCACGGGCAGCAGCCATATGTCACCAGGCTCGAAGTGTCTGTAGGCGAGCTGAACGTTGCCTCCTAATACTCAGCGCAGAGGAGGAAATATCAGAAGTTACTTTGAAATATATGAATCGTCTGTCAGACCTTCTATTTGTTCTCGCTAGAACATTAAACAAGTGTGCGAAACACTCTGATGTGTTCTGGAATAAACCTTTTCGGGAACCTGTATAAACATGAAGAAGAGAAATCGGGTAACTCTTTATAAGAGTTAATCATGCTGACAGTATAATGCCCTACTGTCCCACCTAACTGCAGAATCGTATTTCGCTGCGATCTCGACAAGGCCAATAGAGTTTACATACTAAAAACATTCACTCTTCCTTACGCAGTCATTATAACTGGCATTATCAATTTCTACATCACAGGGTGAAAGTTTTTCGTCCTCTGTTATATTTTTTCCCTAAGGCCACTAATGACATTTCCGTAGTGATCGATATGTACAATCCTCTAAACGTCTACTTAAATCCGTATGCCGCCTTGCTAGTCATGAAGTTAGTTGCGTCTTTGATATATCGCAACGATTCTGGATTATCTTTATATAATTTTATTGCTACAAGGACAAATACCTCACGGCAATGAAATGTTATCGAAATACTGTCAGTGGATTCAATTGACTAGTAAACCCGTTTTTGTTTTGACCATGCAATACTTCTGATAAACAAACCTTTATCTAGCCGGATAAACCAGCGACCACCAATCGCCACTCCTATCGGCGCAGCGAATGCTGCCAGCACGAGGATCGATCACACCAACCACTAATGATGCCTCTTTGCAAGTAACCAGTCGGGATAGCCAATAAACTCGCGCCTGCAGAGATATCGAAGGCTTTTACATCAAAAAAAATCAATGATTCTTTTATCACGCCCCACGACCGAGCCGATGTATGAAGTTGACCAACATTAATATTCGTTGATCCAAAATCAGAAAACAAGCAATTGCTTTGCCCAGAGCTAGTTTTTCCCAAACCTTGCAATAGGATTGAAGGAGCATCGACCTATCGTTTTGACAAATTTAGTTATTTCCCGGAATCTTTTGAGTCGGACTCTGATCCTACAGAACGATCGACTAACTGGATAAGAGCCATTGGAGCATTATCTCCAGATCTATATCCACATTTAAGAATTCGGGTGTAACCACCAGGTCTATCATGGAATCGAGGTCCAAGTTCATTAAAAAGCTTTGAGACAGCTGTAGCATCTCGCAACCGAGAAAACGCTAAACGGCGACGAGCTAAACTTGGTCTCTTTGCCATAGTAATTAAGGGTTCAGCTACTCTGCGCAGCTCTTTTGCTTTAGGTAAAGTTGTTCGAATTTCTTCGTGACGAAACAACGATGACGTCATGTTTCGAAACATCGCCTCTCGATGACTTGACGTCCGATTTAATTTTCGTCCTGATTTATGATGGCGCATCCTCTAACTCCCTTTAATGTAGATTCTCACGACGGAGTAACTGTGGTGGCCAATTCTCAAGCTTAGTGCCAAGAGCTAATTCCCTTTGTGCTAAGACATCTTTTATTTCAGTAAGAGACTTCTTTCCTAAATTAGGTGTTTTTAACAACTCAACTTCGGTACGTTGCACTAAATCCCCGATGTAATAAATATTTTCTGCTTTCAAACAGTTAGCTGAGCGGACTGTAAGCTCCAAATCATCGACTGATCTCATTAAAACAGGATCAATTTGATCTTCTTCTGCTTCTTCTGCCGCTCGGTCGGTAGTCTCGAGAAGAACAAAAACTGATACTTGGTCATGGAGTATTGTAGCAGCTCTACGGACAGCTTCTTCTGGATCTATTGTTCCATTAGTCTCTATCTCAAGAATAAGCTTATCAAGATCTGTTCGTTGTTCTACTCGTGCGTTATCGACCGTGTAAGCCACACGACGGACTGGGCTGTATGAAGCATCCAACCTTAAAAGGCCAACTGTTCGAGATTCTTGATCAGATCCCTCTATTTCAACTACTTCATATCCTCTACCACGACTAACAGTGAGCTCCATATTGAGTTGACCTTCTGAAGCGAGGTGGGCTAACACATACTCTGGATCTACAACTTCAATATCATGATCTAATTGAATATCATTCGCCGTTACTATCCCAGGACCTATCTTTGAGAGCCTAACCACAGCATGATCTCGAGTATGCATCCGAATAGCTAGATTTTTAAGATTTAAAAGTATCTCCATAACGTCTTCCTGTACACCAGCTATTGTAGAATATTCATGCTGGACGCCTTCGATCTTTACCTCTGTTACTGCAGCTCCCGGCAACGAGGAAAGTAGAACGCGACGCAAAGCATTACCGAGCGTATAACCAAACCCTCTTTCCAACGGCTCTAAAGTAACTCGGGCATGTGTTTGATCTATATTCTCTACGTTAATTAAATTTGGCTTTAGAAACTCACTAATTGATTCATGCATCTGATATCACCTTATAGAACTTTATGTTTTCATCGCTGAAATTGACGTACATTTTCAGTCTCTTATAGATAAAAAATCTACTTTGAGTACAACGCTACAACTAAAGATTCGTTTATGTCTTTTGATAATTCACTCCTTTCTGGAGCTGATTTATATATCCCTTTGGATGCCTTCACATCAACATCCACCCAAGGCTGGAACCCTATCTGTTCAGCAATCTCGAGAGCAGATTTTATTCTAAGTTGCTCCTTACTCTTATCTCTAACCTCTACAGAATCTCCAGCGTTTACCTGATAGGAAGGTATATTGACTCTATCTCCATTTACTTTAATGGCGTTATGAGATACCAGCTGACGCGCTTCAGCTCTGGTTACGGCAAAACCCATACGGTATACAACGTTATCTAATCGAGATTCCAATAATTGTAATAAAACCTCACCGGTCGAGCCTCTCTGACTTGCAGCTTCTGAATAATATCGCCTAAACTGCTTTTCCTGAAGACCATACATACGTCTAAGTTTCTGTTTTTCTCTTAATTGAGTACCATAAACAGTCGCTCGTGCCCGGCGTGCGCCAGACTTAAAACCTGGCTCTCTTTCAAATTTACATTTTGAATCAATCGATCGTACAGGACTTTTTAAAAATAGGTCAGTTCCTTCCCTTCGAGCTAACTTGCATGTTGGTCCTAAATATCTTCCCATAATTAAGTTCTCCTATACTCTTCTTCTCTTAGGAGGCCGACAACCGTTATGAGGAATTGGGGTAATGTCGGCAATCCCACTTATCTCTAACCCTATAGCATTGAGTGCGCGAACAGCAGAGTCTCGCCCAGGTCCAGGACCCTTTACACGTACATCGATTTGCTTAAGGCCATGCTGTTCCTGAGCTGCTCGTCCCGCATTCTCAGCCGCAACTTGCGCAGCAAATGGTGTGCTTTTTCGGCTTCCTCTAAAACCTGAACCGCCGGCAGTCGCCCATGACAATGCATTTCCATGCCGATCTGTTATCGTCACTATAGTGTTGTTAAAAGAAGCATGAATATGCGCAATACCTTCCGTAACCGATTTTTTACTCTTAGCTTTGGTTTTCTTTTTTGTTACTTTAGCCATTGGAACTGTTTCCTATTTCTTTATTGGTCGCTTAGGGCCTTTTCGTGTACGAGCATTAGTTGATGTTCTTTGGCCTCGCACTGGCAGCCCTCTTCGATGTCTCATACCCCGGTAACTACCTAAATCCATTAGTCGTTTAATATTCATAGATACATCGCGACGAAGATCACCTTCTACTTCGTATCTAGCCACTTCGGCCCTTAATTTTTCTGCATCATACTCTGTCAGGTCGCTAACTTTAGTTACTCGACTAACCGATGCACCATCACATATTTTTTGAGCTGTTGGACGCCCAATGCCATAGATTGAAGTCAATGCAATCTCAACATGCTTGTTGGTCGGCAAATTTATTCCGGCTATGCGGGCCACTTGACGTACTCCTTTTTTGGTTGCAGATATAACTTAGGTCGGAAAATTACACTTATCATTTCAGTTGCCCTTCTATCCTTGTCTTTGCTTGTGTCGCGGATTCTTACATATCACGCGAATACTTCCATGTCGACGGATTACCTTACAATCACGACACATTTTTTTTACCGATGCACGCACTTTCATAACTATATCCTTTTTCTTTTCAACGAGTTAGGCCCAATCCACCAGCTAAATTGGATTTTTTCATAAGACTTTCGTATTGCCTAGACATCAAATAAGATTGAACTTGTGTCATCAGATCCATTGCCACAACGACAATTATCAAAAGTGATGTCCCTCCGAAATAGAATGGAACGCTCCACCTCACTATCAAGAATTCTGGGATCAGACAGATTACTGTTAAATAAACGGCGCCACCTAAGGTTAATCTTGACACCACCCGATCGATATAGTTTGAGGTCTGAATGCCTGGCCGTACACCTGGCACAAACGCACCAGACTTCTTAAGATTATCTGCAATTTCTTTGGGATTGAAAACCATGGCTGTATAAAAGAAACAGAAAAATACTATCATTGCTGCATATATTAATGTGTATACTGGCTGGCCTGGGGCTAATGTTGTTGCAATATTACGAAGCCAACCCATGCCATCAGTTTGGCCAAACCAACTGCCTAGACTCGCTGGAAACAAAATAATACTCGAAGCAAAAATTGGAGGTATCACACCAGCCATATTAACTTTTAAGGGAAGATGAGTTGTTTGTCCTGCCAACATTCGCCTCCCTTGCTGCCGTTTTGCGTAATTGACTGTAATTCGACGCTGTCCCCGTTCAACAAATACTACTACTCCGATCACACCTATAGCCCCGATAAATAGAAGTAAAACCCCAATTGGAGTGAAAGCTCCTGTTCTAGCTAACTCGAGTGTACCCGCTACTGCTGACGGTAGGCCGGCGACGATACTTCCAAAAATAATTAGAGAAATTCCATTTCCAATACCTCTTTCAGTAATTTGCTCTCCGAGCCAGACTAGGAACATTGTTCCTGTGACTAATGTAGCAACTGCTGTAATTTTAAAGCCAAGGCCTGAAACCATTACTACTGGTGCGCCTCCCACTTCTTGTCCACCAATTGCTATGGAAATTCCTAGTGCTTGAAATGTTGCAAGCACAATGGTGCCATAACGAGTGTATTGCGTTATTTTTCTTCGACCGGATTCTCCTTCTTTTTTTAGTTGCTCCAATCGAGGAATGACTGAGCTCATCATCTGCATGATGATCGACGCAGATATATAAGGCATTACACCGAGAGCCAGTATTGACATTCGCTTCAGTGCACCACCTGAAAACATATTAAAAACATCGACGATAGATCCTTGTGTTTGATCAAATAGGGCTGCAACCGCATTAGGATCCACTCCCGGTATTGGAATATGAGCTCCTATACGAAAAACTACCATTGCTCCCAAAACAAAAAAGATTCTTTGGCGTAATTCCGTTAATTTTCCGAGTCCAGCCAATGGAGATGCCATATAGTTAATCCTCTACTTTTCCACCGGCTTGCTCGATAGCAGTCCGTGCGCCTGCGGTTACCTTAATGCCACGAAGAACGACTGCCTTACTTATTTTTCCCGTTCCTATCACCTTTGCTCTTATTGCGTTACGACGAACAACACCCGCCGTTTTTAAAACAGAAAGATCTACTGATTGATCTGCTATTTTTTCTAATTCATGCAACCGAACCTCCGCAATTCGACTTCGAACCAAGGATCTGAATCCACGTTTAGGCACACGTCTTTGTAGTGGCATCTGCCCGCCCTCGAACCCAACTTTATGATAACCACCTGAACGGGACTTCTGTCCTTTATCGCCGCGACCAGCAGTACTGCCACGATTAGATCCATATCCACGTCCGGCTCTTGTTACCGATTTCCTAGACCCAGCGCTTGGTTTGATTTCATTTAGACGCATATTAACTTTCCTGAACGCGCACCAGATGACTAACTTTATTAATCATTCCCCGTATCGCTGGTGTGTCCTCTACCTCAACTGACTGATTAATTTTCCTTAAACCAAGACCTTTCACACAATTCTGTTGCGTTTCGCCACGACCATATCGACTACGCTTCAATGTGATAATTATTTTTTTTTGCTCACTATTCGACATATTGATTTCTACCCCATTATTTCCGAAACAGATTTTCCACGCTTAGCTGCAACCTGCTCTGGATTTTGGATTCGACACAAACCATCGATCGTCGCGCGAGCAACATTGATTGGATTTGTAGTACCAATTACCTTTGCTAGTACATTTTGAACTCCCGCCGCCTCAAAAATTGCTCGCATTGTACCGCCAGCAATTATCCCTGTTCCATCTGAAGCGGGACGCATCACTACTCGCGCTGCTCCATGCCGACCTATTATTGGGTAATGCAATGTTCCATTATTCAAGTTAACTGTATAAAGATTTCGGCGAGCATCTTCCATAGCCTTTTGGACAGCAACTGGTACTTCGCGTGCTTTGCCTCTGCCTATACCAACGCGACCATTCCCATCGCCCACTACGACTAGTCCTGTAAACCCAAATATCCTTCCTCCTTTTACAACTTTGGCGACTCTATTTACCTGTATAAGATGTTCCTGGAATCCATCAAAGTCCACTGCATCTACCTCAGATTTCTTATTTGACTTCTTATTCATTGGATTACTATCCTTTCTTTTCACAGTCAGAATTCGAGCCCGTTTTTACGCGCTGCTTCCGCTAAGGCTTTGACTCGACCATGATACTTGTAACCAGATCGATCAAATGCGACTTGTTTTATGCCTACTGCCTTCGCTTTCTCAGCTAAATGTTTGCCTACCAAAGTGGCTGCGCCAACATTACCCCCATATTTTAGCTGTGCTTTCAGTTCTGACTCTGTCGTTGACGCGCTAACAATTACCCGCCCTTCGTTAGCTTCTATTATCTGTGCATAGAGATGTCGTGGGGACCTAAAAACGCAGAGGCGATTAACTCCTAAACGCTTAATTTTGGCGCGAGTCTTTCGCGCACGACGTAATCTGGCTACTTTACGAGTTTTCATCTTTAGATTACCTGTTAAACCTTCTTAGCCTGTTTCCGCACTACATATTCATCTTCATACCGAACACCTTTACCTTTATAGGGCTCAGGAGGTCGAAAGCGACGAATTTCTGCTGCTGTCTGGCCGACTAACTGCTTATCAATTCCTTTTACCACGATTTCTGTCTGACTCGGTGTCTCTACTGAAATCCCATCAGGCACCTTGTATTCCACAGGATGAGAAAAACCTAAACTCATATTAAGTACCTTCCCTTTGGATTGGGCACGATATCCAACACCAATAATCGTTAGTTTTTTTTCAAAACCGTTAGTCACTCCAACAATGAGATTATTCACTAGAGAACGCATCGTACCAGCAATGGCTGTCGATCCTGATTCAGTTTGCTCAACTTGCAAAGCATCACCTTTGTGATGTAATTTTATATCTGAGTGGAGATTCAAATAGTGCTCTCCCTTAGGCCCTTTAGCCATCACCTTGCCGGGTTCGATCTTTATTTCGACCCCCGACGGTATCAAGACCGGATTCTTCGCTATTCTAGACATACCTATTATATTTTTCTATTAATTAACTAACAGTGCAGATTATTTCGCCGCCCGCTTGAGATGCTTTAGCTCGCTTGCCAGTCATAATCCCCTTAGAGGTTGAAACAACAACTGTTCCCATGCCATTATCTACTATAGGAATATCAACACTTCGACAATAAACTCGTTTGCCAGGCCGGCTCACCCGTTCTATACGACTAATAACAGGCTTACCCTTAAAGTATTTCAAAGTCAGTATTAATATTTTTTTTCCATCAGCTTCGAGAATGGTTTCCGACGTCTCTATAAAACCTTCGTCTTGAAGTACTCGGGCTACCGCCTCTTTAATCTTGGAGGTCGGCATTTTAACGGTATCACGTCCTGATTTTTGGCCATTTCGAATGCGAGTTAACATATCAGCAATGGGGTCAGACATACTCATTTATAGATCCCCTCCTGCTACCAACTAGCCTTCACAACACCAGGTGCTTCACCCCGCATTACCACTTCACGAAGGGCATTACGCCCTAAGCCAAAGTGCCTAAAATATCCTCTAGGACGTCCTGTCATAGCACAACGATTACGTTGTCGACTACGCGCTGAATCCCTTGGTAACTTTTGCAAACTCATCATAGCTAACCATCTTTCCTCATCAGGCAAAGATGCATTTTGAATTTTTACTTTTAGGTCTGTTCTCATTGCTGAAAATTGCTGTTCTAATTTTTTTCTCTTTATTTCACGAGCCAACATCGATTTCTTAGCCATATTTTATTTATTCTCTTTTACGTTCGTAGTGGAAAACGAAATTGCTTTAAGAGCGCTTCAGCTTCTATATCTGTCTGAGCTGATGTCGTTAATGTAACATTAAGCCCACGAAAAGCATCTACCTTATCGTAATCAATTTCGGGAAAAATTATTTGCTCTTTAAAGCCGATACTAAAGTTTCCTCGTCCGTCAAATGACTTTGATGGGAGCCCACGAAAATCCCGGACTCTGGGAATAGCGACTGAAATTAGGCGGTCTAAAAACTCATACATCTTGTCACGTCGCAATGTTACCTTGGCACCGATTGCCCAACCCTCTCGCACCTTAAAAGCTGCGACCGACTTTCTTGCTTTAGTCAATATTGGCTTTTGTCCAGTAATTAATGACAAATCCGATTGTGCTGCCTCTAAAACCTTCTTATCGGTTAAGGCTTCGCCTAAACCCATATTTACTGTAATCTTCTGTAACCGAGGCACCTGCATCAGGCTCTTGTATCCAAACTCCTCTACGAGAGCAGGAACTACTTTTTCATTATAGTGCTCTAATAATCTCGCCATAATTTTTTACTCAGCTCCACTATCCTAAATCGATTACTTCGTCATCCGATCTGAAAAATCTAACCTTCCGACCATCCTCTAACCGTCTAACCCCTGCACGGCCACCTCGCTTACTATTTGGATTATAGAGGGCGATATTTGATATATGGATAGGCGCCTCTTTTTCTATTATACCGCCCGTCTGTCCCTTGTTCGGATTAGGCCTTTGATGTTTTTTAACCACATTTACATTATCCACCAGTACTCTTTCATCCGGTAGGATCTTTAATACCGTACCCCGCTTTCCCTTGTCTCGACCTGCCAAAACAACGACATCGTCTCCTTGCCTAATTTTCTTAGTGGCCATAACTACTAAAGAACTTCCGGGGCCAATGAGATTATACGCATGAACCGTTCCGATCGAAGTTCCCTGGTAACTGGGCCGAATATTCTTGTTCCAACTGGTTGATATTGAGGATTAAGCAAAACCGCTGCATTACGATCAAAGCGAATCAAAGATCCATCTGGCCTACGAACCCCTTTACGTGTTCGAACCACTAATGCATCAAACATTTCACCTTTTTTAACCCTGCTATTCGGGATAGCTTCCTTTATGCTAATTTTTATGATATCGCCGATGCCGGCATAACGTCGTTTTGATCCACCCAAAACTTTTATGCATTGAACTTTTCGAGCACCACTATTGTCTGCGACATCTAACATACTTTGTACTTGAATCATGACCTCTGCTCTCTCACTCCTGCTCAGAACGTTTCAATATGTGAAGCAATCGCCAAGATTTTGTCTTAGAAATTGGACGACAGTGCTCAATCACCACAGTATCTCCTGTCTTACAGGCATTATCTTCATCATGAGCATGAATTTTAGTGGATCGCCGTATATATTTTTTGTACAAAGGATGTTTGTACTGTCTAGTTGTCAATACGGTTATACTTTTGTCCATTCCTGCGCTTACAACGCTGCCTACCACAGACTGCGTTTTTCGATCGACTTCACTTTTTAAATCATCTATTGTCATTTTTTCTCTTTAGAAATTTCAACGATGCGTGTCTTAATTCTAGCTATCTGTCTTCGCACTTGTTTGAATCTTGACGAATTAGTAAGTTGTCCAGTGCCTTGTTGCATCCTGAGATTAAATTGCTCTTTTCGTAACTCCAACAATTCTGACTGAAGTTGGGATTTATCTCCTTTAGGTAGATTAGTGTCCACCATTTTTAGGTCGCCTGCCTTCGAGCAAATTCAGTAGGAACAGGTAATTTAGCGCTCGCTAATCGAAATGCCTCACGAGCTAAAGATTCATCTACTCCCTGTATTTCATATATCATCGTTCCTGGTTGAACCAAAGCTACCCAATATTCTGGGTTACCTTTTCCTTTTCCCATGCGAACTTCAAGCGGTTTCTTAGAAATTGGTTTATCGGGGAACACCCGAATCCATAAACGGCCCCCTCGTTTTACATGTCTACTGATAGCTCTTCGAGCAGCTTCTATCTGTCGGGCAGTCAATCGACCACGCCCCGAACACTTCAACCCATACTCGCCAAAACTAACCTTGGAACCACGTACCGCCAATCCGCGATTCCTCCCCTTTTGCTGTTTTCTATATTTTGTTCGCTTAGGCTGTAGCATCTGTACTTGTTTTCATCCTGTTTGATTTTTCTTGCTTGCTAGTGTCTTCTTTAAGTGCATGCAAAACCTCGCCTTTAAATATCCATACCTTAACCCCGATAACACCGTAAGTAGTTCTAGCTTCTGAAAAACCATAATCTACGTCTGCTCGTAGGGTATGTAACGGAACTCTTCCCTCACGATACCATTCGCTCCTAGCAATTTCTGCCCCATTCAAACGACCAGCTATCATTACCTTCACTCCTTGAGCGCCTAATCTCATGGAATTTTGTACCGCGCGCTTCATCGCTCGACGAAACATTATGCGTTTCTCTAACTGTTGACAGATATTTTCGGCTACAAGAGTCGCATCTAATTCTGGTTTTCTTATTTCTTCTACGGAAATTTGGACCGGAACACCCGTTAAAGCAGTAAGTTCCTTACGTAACTTTTCTATATCTTCGCCTTTTTTCCCTATGACAATTCCAGGACGGCCAGTAAAAATAGTCACACCTAAATTTCCTCCAGGTCTAACTAATTCGATTCGACTAACTGCAGCATTTACTAATCTCCCACGCAGGAAACGCCGTATTTTCTGGTCATCTACAAGTGCTTTAGCATAATCCTTCCCCGTTGCAAACCATTTGGCATCCCAATCTCGGATGACCCCCAGTCGAAAACCGTTTGGATGAACTTTCTGGCCCATTAAGAAGATCCCTCATTCGTTTCATCAACGACAGTAATTGTTATGTGGCATGTTCGCTTAATAATCGGGGTTGCGCGACCTTTTGCCCGGGGACGCCAGCGCTTCATGACCGGTCCTTCATCAATCATAATTCTATCAACCTTGAGTTCATCAATATCGGCACCTTGATTGTGCTCAGCATTTGCTATGGCTGATTCCAAAACTTTACGTATCGGCTTTGCAGCCTTTTTTGGGCTAAATTCCAATAGTTCGAGAGCTTGACCAACTGGTAATCTACGAACCTGATCTGCTACTAATCGGCATTTCTGAGGTGATATTCGCACATACTTGGCGACTGCTCTTGTTTCAACCGTCATCTCTATACTGCCTTTCGTCCTGCGGCATGGCCTCTAAAGGTTCGTGTCACAGAAAATTCTCCCAGCTTATGGCCGACCATGTTTTCAGTAATTAAAAGTGGGATGTGCTGCCTGCCGTTATGCACAGCTATAGTCAAGCCGACAAATTCTGGCATTATTACCGATCGGCGCGACCAAGTTTTAATGGGACGACGTGAACTTTCCGCGCGAGCTTTTATCACCTTATCCCAGAGGTGGTGATCTACAAATGGGCCCTTCTTTATTGATCTAGGCATCTTCTATTTTCTCTTTTTACGGCGCATTATTTGAGCGTCGGTTCGCTTGTTTTGTCGTGTTCTGTATCCTTTTGTTGGCACCCCCCACGGTGTAACAGGGTCACGACCTCCGGATGTACGGCCCTCACCGCCTCCATGAGGATGATCGACTGGATTCATTGCTACGCCACGAACTGTTGGCCTGATTCCTCTCCATCGCTTTGCACCCGCTTTACCTAACTTTCTCAACGAATTTTCTTCGTTTCCAACTTCTCCTATAACTGCTCGACATTCAATATTAATCCGGCGAACTTCACCAGACCGTAATCTTAAAAGCGAATATTTACCTTCACGGCCGATATATTGAACCGAGGATCCAGCAGACCGTGCAATTTGCGCACCTTTCCCAGGTTTCATTTCTACACAATGTACCACAGTGCCTACCGGAATATTCTTTAACGGGAGTGCATTACCAACACGAATTGCAGCTGTTAATCCTGATTCAATTTGACTTCCTACAGCAATTCCGCGTGGCGCTATAATGTAGCTACGTGAGCCATCAGCATAAAGCACTAATGCAATATTAGCACTTCGATTTGGATCATATTCGATTCGTTCTATACGGCCAGGCACGCCGTCTTTAATGCGACGAAAATCTATCACTCGATAATGTCTTTTATGTCCGCCACCACGATGACGAACAGTAATTTGTCCACTGCTACTTCGCCCATTGATACGAGACTTGGGCTCTAGCAATGGGCCGTGCGGCTTGCCACGATGCAATCCGATGGTGGTCACTTTGACCATGCCTCTACGGCCAGGAGTAGTCGGTTTTTGTTTAACTGCTGTCATCCCTTGTTTGCCTTATCTAATGCTACCCAGTAGAGTTTCCAATAAAATCAATATCTTGACCTTTTGCCAAACGCACATAGGCTTTCTTCCAGCTTGAGCGTTGTCCTGGTGTTTTTCCAAATCGTTTAACTTTTCCTCGTACATTGAGAACACGTACACTTTCCACTCTAACATCGAACAATTTTTCTACCGCTTCCCGCACCTCTGACTTGTTTGCATTCTGTAACACCGCGAAAACGACCTGCTGGGATTCGTCAGCCTCTGAAGTACTTTTTTCAGATATTACTGGACGTAATAGAATTTGATGCATACGTTCTTCGTTCATTGGAATAGCTTTTCCAAAGCTCGAAGCGCGTTTGAACTAAATAAAACTGTTTCACTCGAAACCAATATTGCTGGGTCTAAATCATTTACCTCCCTTACTTGTACATCCTTCAAATTTCTTGCTGCTAAAACCAAATTCTTATTATACTCTGTGGTTACTAAGAGTACTCGCCCAACAGTATTCAAATTCAGCAGGTGATTTGCTAAAAGCCGTGTCTTCGGTTCGTTCAGCTCGATTTCATCGCAAACCATCAGCCTATCTTGTCTGGCTAATTCTGAAATAATTGATCTAAGAGCTGAACGATACATTTTTCTGTTCACCTTTTGCGCGTAACTTCGTTGGGTCGACGGGAATGCTCTGCCACCGCCTCGCCAAATTGGGCTACGGATAGTTCCAGCCCGTGCTCGCCCTGTACCTTTTTGTCGCCATGGTTTGCGCCCACCACCGCGAACCTCGGAACGATTTTTTTGTACGCTATTACCGCCACGACCACCCGCTAAATACGCCGTTACAACTTGGTGAATTAAGGGCTCTTTAAATTCTTGAGCAAAAACTGACTCAGCTACTTCAAGCGAAGCAGCAGAACTCCCATCAAGTTTAAGTACATTTATTTCCACTAAATAATTTCCAATTAGAGTTTCTAGGTTGAAATTTTGCTCGTTTTGACTGAGTGTCGAATTACAACATCTCGACCGCGAGGCCCTGGAACAGAACCACGGATTAAAATTAAATTTCTATCTACATCAATTCTATGTATTTTTAGATTTTGTTGTGTTCTTTTTGCATTTCCCATATGGCCCGCCATCTTCTTCCCTTTAAAAACGCGGCCGGGATCCTGATTTTGGCCTATGGAACCTGGTTTCCGATGTGCTTTTGAGTTTCCATGTGTAGCTCTGCCACCACCAAATCCATGGCGCCGCATCACTCCTGCGAAACCCCGACCAATAGTAGTTCCCTGGACATCAACCATCTCACCTTCTTTAAATAATTCAACCGTTAAACTAGACCCTGCTGGATAGTCAGATATTGAGTCCGCGGCAACTCGAAACTCCCAACAACCTTCGCCTGCCTCCGTTCCAGCTTTAGCAAAATGGCCTTTCATTGGCTCAGTTACTCTGCTGGCTCTTCGAGTACGTGTCGTTACTTGCAGTGCTGAATAACCATCCAAATCATTGGTTTTGACCTGCGTGACGCGGTTCGGTGAAATTTCAATTACTGTAACTGGTACCGACTCACCATTTTCACTAAAAATACGAGTCATACCAATTTTTCGACCGATTAACCCTAACGTCATTTCTTTTTGCCTTTCAAGTGAGTTTCTTAACTTAACTTAATTTCAACATCTACACCAGTTGCTAAATCTAGCTTCATCAGTGCATCCACTGTTTTATCAGTCGGCTCTACTATGTCAAGAATTCTTTTGTGTGTCCGAATTTCTAGTTGATCACGTGCTGTTTTATATTTATGTGGAGATCGAAGTATATTAAACCGTTCTTTCCTGGTTGGTAATGGAATAGGTCCGCGCACAAACGCTCCTGTGCGACGAGCAGTGTCTACAATCTCCATTGCAGACTGGTCAATCATCCTGTGATCAAAGGCCTTTAATCTTATTCTTATTCTTTGTTTGGAATCTTTAGTAGCCATTTCATTTCAATTTTATATGATATACATACTTTGAGATTAATCTCACTCTATTATCTTTGCCACAACACCCGCGCCAACAGTTCGCCCGCCCTCACGTATAGCAAAACGGAGGCCTTCTTCCATT
>MDTE01046535.1_pt1 | contig 116174 bp, 109 predicted proteins | sample 811231 | NCBI WGS metagenome assembly MDTE01 (sample SAMN05326651, study PRJNA326480) | marine metagenome | isolation source: seawater | place: Indian Ocean: Red Sea | collected 2010 | reverse complement strand
TTTCGGACTGGTTGCTTGTCTGATATTGGACGATTACACTAAGCAGCTTCAGGTGAATATTTTTTGTAATTGTTTTCTAATACTCTGTTAAGTCACAATATAAAATTATAAAACTAATAAGGGAAAAATTTATTATATACCAATTTAATTTATCCAAATTAGAAAATTTAGCTGGGTGAATTTATAAACTTCAGGTTAGATTAAGAACAAAAACCTTAGAAAGATGCAGATACAAGATGAATCTTGATATTATACGTGAAAATGCTACTAAGCGGTTAAATCATGGCAGTATTTATGCTGGTGAAGTTACACCATTGGAGGCATGGGAGTTATTAACGTATGATAGTGCTGCAGTTTTAGTTGATGTTCGTACTCACCCCGAGTGGATGTTTGTGGGGTTACCTGATTTAAGGAGTTTAGGTAAAGATCTAATCAGAATTTCTTGGCAGATTTTTCCTGAAATGCAAGTTAATGATTCATTTGTAGCTAATGTTGTAGAATCTGTATCTAATTTAGATACATCAATTATGTTTATATGTCGAAGTGGTGCAAGATCTCAAGCCGCAGCTGAATTATGTGCAAAGTCTGGCTTTACAAAAGCTTTCAATGTAATTGACGGTTTTGAAGGGGGTCAGAATGCAAGTGGACATCGTGGGTTGACAGCAGGATGGAAGAAATCAGATCTTCCGTGGGTACAGTCATGACTGAAGATAAAAACAGATCAGAGTCGTTGCCAATGGAGCACAGGTGGGCAAGGGTGCGACACAGGCTAGAACAGGAACTTGGTTCAGCAGCATTCCAAAGTTGGTTGAGGCCAGTTCAATTTGGGTCAATACAAGACGGAGAATTATTACTTGTTGCACCCACGCGTTTTCTAAGAGATTGGGTTGATTCTAGATATGGCGAGCTAATAGTATCATTCTGGAAAGACGAGGATTCTTCAGTAAATAAGCTTGAAATTCAAGTTCGTCGTCAAAAAATTGATGACCATAAAGAAAATAGAGTATCAAAAATAAATAAGTCTGAAAAACCAAATGAACGTTTGTCCTTGCATGTTATGGATACAGAGGATAGTGCACTTGGTTCCCCACTTAGCCCGAAGTTTAAATTTAACAATTTTGTGATAGGTAAACCAAATGAATTTGCACATGCTGCAGCACGTCGAGTAGCTGAATCTGATAAGGTGCCATTCAATCCACTGTATCTATATGGTGGAGTGGGGTTAGGAAAAACCCATCTCATGCATGCAATAGCTTGGCATATAAAAGAAAGAGATCCGACAAGGCGTGTAATTTATCTATCTGCTGAAAAATTCATGTATCAGTTTATTCGGGCATTACGATTTAAAGATACAATGGCCTTCAAAGAACAATTTCGCTCTGCAGATGTCCTACTAATAGATGATGTTCAATTTATTTGTGGAAAAGAAAGTACACAGGAAGAGTTCTTTCATACATTTAACGCTTTAGTTGATCATGATAGGCAGGTCGTAATTTCTGGTGATCGATCCCCATCAGATCTTGATGCTATGGAAGAGCGTTTGAGATCTAGACTTGGATGGGGCCTTGTCGCAGATATTCATGCAACAACTTATGAGCTTAGGCTTGGAATATTACAGACAAAAGCTGAGGCAATGGGTGCTACAGGCATTTCTAGAGAAGTTCTTGAATTTCTGGCCTATAAAATTACTTCTAACGTCAGAGAGTTAGAAATGGCACTAAACCGTGTAGCTGCTCATGCAACCCTTGTTGGTCGTGCTATCTCCTTAGAAATGACCCAAGAAGTCCTGAGGGATGTTCTGAGAGCAAATGATCGGAGGGTTACTATTGAGGAAATCCAAAAACGTGTTGCTGAGCATTACAATATAAAACTTTCTGAGATGTCATCCGAGCGAAGAGCCCGTGCTGTTGCTAGGCCACGTCAAGTTGCAATGTTTTTGTCAAAACAGTTAACTCAAAGATCACTTCCTGAAATTGGCCGTAAATTTGGTGGTAGGGATCATACTACCGTGATGCATGCAGTAAGAAAAATTGAACAATTAAAGGAATCTGATATTGGTATAGCAGAAGATCTAGACTTACTTAAACGTAACCTAGAAGCATAAATAATTCATTTCTGAGAAGAAATTAATTAATAAAATTAAAAAATACCTTATTTTCATCAATTTGATATAGTTATAAATATCGAATCGGAAAATATCTTAGGAATTCCAACGGCTTTAAATAATGACACTTTATTTTTTCAAAGACTTTGGCTGACACTAAATTTGGTTAAACAAAAATGAAAGTAACCATTGAACGATCTGCACTTTTAAGCTCTTTGGGGCATGTGCAAAGTGTTGTAGAACGGCGAAATACGATACCTATACTATCAAATGTTCGTTTGGACGCGGATAGCGGGGGTAAAATTAAGCTAACCGCTACAGATATGGATTTGGCAGTAGTTGACACTGTGTTAGCAAAAGTGGAGCAACAGGGGGGGGTAACAGCACCTGCTCACATGCTTTATGATATTGCTAGAAAGTTACCAGATGGGGCAGAAGTTCGTATTTCTACCAAAGGTAGTAGTGAAAAGCTAACCCTTGAATCAGGGCGTTTTTCTATGAGCTTATCCTGTTTACCTATAGAAGATTTCCCGGTCATGGCAGATGGAGACTTGCCATATAATTTTAGTGCAACTGCAAAAGATATTAAGCGGTTATTCTTAAAAACACGTTTTGCTATATCTCAAGAAGAAACTCGCCATTATTTAAATGGAATTTATTTACACTCAAGTAAGGCGGATAAAGTAGCATTGCGTGCTGTAGCAACAGATGGGCATAGACTGGCATGTATCGATGCCAATCCTCCTAAGAACTCGGAAGATATACCTGGCATAATTGTACCACGTAAAGTAGTTGGGGAGGTTCTAAAATTGCTAGAAGAAACTGATTCAGAAGTGCAAATATCCCTTTCTGAAACAAAAGTTCGTTTTTCAATAGGTTCTGTTACCTTAACTTCAAAGCTGATAGACGGGTCATTCCCAGACTACGCTCGTGTTATCCCTGCTGGTAATAATGAAGTTCTATCAGTTGATAGAAAAGCGTTGTCTAAGGCAGTTGATCTTGTATCAACAGTATCAACAGAAAAATCCCGTGCTATAAAACTAGGCTTGAGAAATAGTAAAATTATAATTTCTGCTGTAGGGCCAGATGCTGGGTCAGCAGAAGAGGTTGTAGATGCTAAATTTTCAGGCGATGATTTTGATATTGGCTTCAACGCTCGCTATGTCCTTGATATAGCTGATCAAATTGAAGGTGGGTCAATAGAGTTTGTTTTAGCTGATTCTGCATCTCCTACACTGGTGCGTGATCCTGAAGACGAAAGTGCCGTCTTTGTGATTATGCCAATGCGAGTCTAGGTGGTCTTAGCCCCTATAGATGCGGCAGTAAATGAGTCGCAATCAAATTGTGCAAGAAGCTTTTCATTAACACGTCTAGATTTAACAGACTTTAGAAATTTTTCAAGACTTCGCCTTGAAACTGATAGTCGTCCAGTTGTTCTAGTAGGCAAAAATGGAGTAGGAAAGACAAATATTTTAGAGGCAATTTCTTGCTTATCATACGGCAGAGGACTTCGTCGTGCACGTCTTTTTGAAATGGCAAAGCACACGCCAAAGTTAGAAAAAAAATGGGCAGTTGCTGCAAATATTCAAGGATTATATGGTTTGGTATCTTTAGGGGTTGGCTGGTCTAACAACGAAAATTTAATCGAAAGTCGAAACAAACGCGATTTCCGGGTAAATGGATCATCTGTAAATAGCCATAATACATTAAATAAGCATATTTCTATAGTTTGGATGACCCCTGCACAAGACCGATTATTTAGTGATTCTCCATCAGGACGTAGACATTTTATTGACCAGCTAGTTTCTGCTTTTGATATAAATCACATAACTAGAATTAAAGAATTTGAACGTGGACGCCGTGACAGAATGCGTATTCTTCGCAGTAATATTTTAGACAAAAATTGGCTTGACGCTGTTGAACAAGGAATGGCTGAGCGTGCTGTTGCAATTGCTGCTGGTCGTCTTGATATTGTTTCTAGGTTACATGATGAAGTTATATCAATTGATAGCAAATTTCCTTGTCCAGGAGTAGGTATTAATGGATTAGTTGAAGACTGGTTGAGAGATATGCCGGCTCTAAATGCTGAAGAGATGTATAAAAAGCAGTTAGCTGAAGATCGGTCTCGTGATAGGGAAACAGGTGGGTCAGTTGGTCCTCACCTTAGTGACCTTACGGCAACATTTAATCGAGAAGGTGTACCGGCGTCTCAAGCATCAACAGGTGAGCAGAAAGCTATTCTGATTGCGATTTTATTAGCACATAGTCGCCTTTTAGCTCAATTACGTGGTGCCCCTCCGATAATGCTTTTAGATGAGGTGGTAGCCCATTTAGATTCTAACCGAAGGGAATCTCTATTTGAGTGTTTATTGAAAATGGGAACACAGGCTTGGATGACAGGAACTGATTTAGAATTTTTTTCTGGACTCTCTAATAATGCAAGATACTTAAGAGTAGATAAGTCAACAATAAAGGAGGAGTAGCTTAGTGGACGACTCAGAAGCTGAAAGCATTACTGCCAAGTATATTACTACGAATGGTGGCGATTATGGTGCTGAATCAATCAAGGTTTTACGAGGCCTAGATGCAGTACGCAAACGTCCAGGGATGTATATTGGTGACACAGATGATGGCTCTGGGTTGCATCATATGGTTTACGAGGTTGTTGATAATGCTGTAGATGAGGCACTTGCAGGATTTTGCACTAAAATAGAAGTAACGCTAAACGCCAATGGATCAGTCAGTATAACAGATAATGGTCGTGGTGTGCCGACCGATATTCATGCTGAAGAAGGTGTATCTGCAGCAGAGGTTATAATGACGAGGCTACATGCTGGCGGTAAATTTGATCAGAATATTTACAAAGTTTCTGGTGGGCTTCACGGGGTTGGTGTGTCTGTTGTTAATGCTTTGTCTGAAACTCTGGATTTGACAATTTACAGAGATCAAAAAGAACACTTTATGAGATTCAAGTTAGGAGAAGCTGAAGCACCGTTACAGGTGGTGGGTGATTCTAATGGAAGGACTGGTACAACAGTAACTTTTCATCCATCCTCTAATATCTTTAGTGCAGTTGAATTCAATTTTGAGACAATAGAATATAGGCTGCGGGAGTTAGCGTTTCTAAATGCTGGATTAAAGATTATAGTTACAGATGAGCGTGCAGCTGAGAAACGAGTTTCTGATCTATACTTTGAAGGTGGTATAACTGCTTTTGTCAATTTTTTAGACAGTGCAAAACAGCCGTTAGTACCAAACACCCTTAGTTTTTCATGGGTAAAAGATGACATTGTTGTTGATATCGCACTACAGTGGAATGATAGTTATAGAGAAACTATGCTTTCCTTTACAAATAATATAAGGCAGGGTGATGGTGGTACTCATTTGGCTGGTTTTAGGTCTGCATTAACCCGAACAATAAACAATTATGCTTCCCAAGCAAAAATTGATAAGCGTGAAAAAGTTAGCATAACAGGAGATGATGCTCGAGAGGGGCTTACATGCGTTCTTTCTGTTAAAGTGCCTGATCCTAAATTTTCTTCACAGACTAAGGAGAAGCTAGTAAGTTCCGAAGTTCGTCCTGTAGTTGATAGTATTGTTGGTGAAATGCTATCTCAGTGGTTAGAAGAGCATCCTGCAGAGGCTAAGCAAGTCCTTAGCAAAGTTGTTGAAGCAGCTGCAGCACGTGAGGCGGCAAGAAAAGCGAGAGAGCTGACAAGAAGAAAGGGTGCACTAGAAGTATCAAGTTTGCCAGGAAAATTGGCAGACTGTCAGGAAAGAAACCCCAAGGATTGTGAAATATTTCTAGTTGAGGGCGATTCCGCAGGTGGATCAGCTAAACAGGCAAGGAATCGTCGTAATCAGGCAGTTCTTCCACTAAGGGGAAAGATCTTAAATGTGGAAAGAGCAAGACTAGATAAAATGCTTAGCTCAGTTGAAATAGGTACAATCATTACTGCTTTAGGTACTGGTATTGAAGAAGATTTTGACATTGAAAAATTAAGATATCATAAAGTGGTAATTATGACTGACGCAGATGTAGATGGATCCCATATTCGTACTCTTTTACTCACATTCTTTTATCGTAATATGAAAAGTTTAGTTCGTAGTGGACATCTATATATAGCTCAACCTCCACTATATAGAATTAAAAGAGGAAATGAGGAATTATATCTTAAAGATGACCCAGCACTTGAGGATCATCTTATTTCTGAGGGCTTAAAAGATAGTGTAATTGAGTTAGCGTCAGGTGAACAACAATCTTCAAGTGATTTACTAAAGACTATTGAAAAGGCACGAGTCATAGCGAATCTTATTAAAGCACTTACTAGGAGAGTAGACCAGACAATTGTAGAGCAAGTGGCAATAGCAGGTGCATTAAATGAGAAAATTTTAGGGAAGCAGGGGCAACCTGCTGCCGAATATATATCTAAGAGGCTTAATGAAATATCACCTCCCCTTGAACGATCGTGGATAGGCGAGGCAGTTACCCTTTCAGAGGGACCAGCATTTCAATTTTCTAGAACAATGCGAGGTGTCACGGAAGTTCATACAATAGACCAAGTTCTAATTAACACTCCAGAAGCCAAGCGTTTGGATAAAATGAGACCTCATTTACAAGAAGTTTATGGACGTTTCCTAAAACTTTTTAGAAAAGAATCTGAGGTAGAAATAAGATCTCCATCTGAATTATTAGACGCCGTATATGCAGCTGGACGAAAAGGTTTAACTGTTCAGCGTTACAAAGGACTTGGAGAAATGAATCCTGACCAATTATGGGAGACTACTCTCGACCCTGATGTTAGAACACTTATGCGGGTTGAGGAAAAAGACGCCGATGCTGCACATAAGTTATTTGGTGATTTAATGGGCGAGCTCGTTGAACCACGAAGAGAATTTATTCAGCAAAATGCATCACAAGTGGCTAATCTTGACGTATAGTAAAAAATTGATCATTTCAGAGATAGTTATTTATGGCTTTTAATATCCATAAGGTGAATAAATGAACCCATAACATTTCCAATCATACTTCCCGAATCACCCAAAGTTTTGGATAGGGAGTCTGATATGGTGAATAAAGGCTTCAAGCCTTTCGGTACCTTTAAATTTGCATAATGAAATTCATGCCCCCTGTAAACTGTCCCTTTTTTGCCTAGAGGGTTGTTTTTACAAATTACAGCCTCTCTATACCCAAGATGAAGTTTTTTTTCATAAAAACTGGCCTCAATAGGAAAAATGCCAGCCATTTCATGTGAATTTCCATCTTTATCAACAATAAATTTCCCAAGTGTTAAGTATCCACCGCATTCACCATATATCGTTATATTTGATTTTGTTGAAGCGACTTTAAGATCTCTAAGAAATCTTTTATTTGCGATAATTTTACCCACATAAAGTTCGGGGTATCCCCCTGGTAAATAAATTGCATCTGCATTGGCATTTATGCTCTCTCCATTAAGAGGAGAAAAAAAACTTATTTCAGCACCAGCTTGATGCCATTTCTCAATTATTGAATGATAAATAAAACTATATGCTTCATCATAAGCAATAGATATTCTTTGTCCTATGGGTGGTATTGGTGGAGGATGAAAATTGGAGTATTTATCGATTGAAATATTGGATGCAATCTTTTTTATTGATTCGAGATCAGAATACGTTTCTACAAGATCAGCAATCCTCTCAACCCTTTCTTCTAAATCTTTATGTTCATGGGCTTGAATTAGACCGAGATATCTTGATGGTAAATTAATTTGATTATCCTGGGGTATTGCTCCTAATATTTGGATATCAAGAGTTTTAAGAGATTTTCTAAGTATTTTTTCATGTTTTAAACTATTCACACGATTAAGAATAACTCCACTAATACTTATATCATTCCTAAACGATGAAAATCCCTTTACTACAGCTGCTATTGAAGCACCCATTCCTTTGCAATCAATTACTAATAAAACAGGTAAACCTAGTATTGATGCAATATCAGCTGTAGACCCTTTACCGTTTGGAGCTCCATCAAAAAGACCCATTACCCCTTCTATAAGTACAAAATCTTTGTTAGAGGTTGTTTTCTTAAAAATGTAACTTATTAGTGAATTACGCATGGCCCAGTTATCAATATTTTGACATTTTGTTCCTGAAGCAACACTAAGGAAAGCAGGGTCAATAAAATCTGGCCCTACTTTTATTACTCCGATTCCAGCACCATTTCTTCTCAAAGCTCGAGTTAGTCCAACACTAATAGTAGTTTTGCCACAACCTGATGCTGGGGCTCCAATAACTAAACCTTTTGTTTTACTAGAGATGATTAAGAATCTCCTGAGCAATTTTATCTGAGTCATCACTTTGTATGAAGTGTGTTATATATTTATCTTCTGGGCTCATTAAATAAATATAAACTGAATGATCCATAATATAATCACCTGAAGATTGTGAACTCACTGTTTTTGTATTTTGATCGGGTCTATTGTAATAGACCCGATATGCTTTGGCTGCTGTCGCAATTTGTTTTTCATTTCCTGTTAGGCCAATAATCTCAGGATGAAAATGTGAAAGATAATTTGCAAGTTTTACCTGTGTGTCCCTCCTTGGATCAATTGTTATAAATAATGCGGCAATTTTCTTGCTATTATTTCCTAATGTATCCAGAACTTCGGTAATAATCTGTAACTCTGTTGGGCAGATATCTGGGCACCAAGTGTATCCAAAAAATACGAGCTTATGCCGATCCTGAAATGACTTTTCTGTCACAGAATTTCCTCTGTGATCAATTAAATTAAATGGCCCACCTATTTTAACCTCTGTGATTGATTGTGAAATACCTTCTCTATCTTTAATTTTTTCAATATTTCCAAAAATCGATCCCTCAAACCATGCAAAAACAACAAATATTCCTATTATTATAGCCCAAAGAAAAGGATTTTTTTTTGGTTGTTTCAAACGCATATTATTACACCTTGAAAAACAAAATCGTATTGATGCACCTATATAGTATTAACATGGTGTTTGATGCCAGTGAGAAATGATTTTTCGTGCCGCTTTATATCTTTCTTCAATAGATGAATTAGGATCAAGTGCTCTACGAAGTTCGACAATATTACCAATTACTAAAATTGCTGGTGCTACAATTTTTTCTTTTTCTGCGTCTTTGACTAATTCTTCAAGAGAAGTTACAATTATATGTTGATTTTTCAGAGTCGCATTTGCAATGAGTGCGGTTGGTGTATCACCTTTTATACCTTGATTTAAGAGTTTGTTGGCAATTGATTCTAAATGAGCAATAGCCATATAGAATATTAGTGTAGGAGCTCCAGATGCAATTGCATTCCAATTTAAATCATTGGGTAATTTGCCACCAGCACTGTGACCTGTCAGGAATGTAACTGCAGATCCTGTCGTCCGATGAGTCAAAGGGATCCCAGATGAGGCTAGTCCTCCAACACTAGCTGTAACTCCTGGAATTAATACAAAAGGAATTTTTGCAGCAGCAAGTGCCAGAGCTTCTTCACCTCCACGCCCAAACATAAAAGGGTCTCCACCTTTTAATCTTACAACTCTTTTCCCTTTCTGAGCTTCTTCAATTAAACGTTTAGTAATATCTGGTTGTTTTGATGATTTTTTACCTCCACGTTTACCTGCATATTCAAGGGTTGCGCCCGGCTTTACATTCTCTAGTATAGATTTACTGACTAAAGCATCGTAAATAACTGTATCTGCAACTTGAAGTGAATAGAGTGCACGAATGGTTAACAAACCAGGGTCACCAGGGCCAGCACCAACTAGCCAAACTGTCCCTGTCTCGAAATTTGGGTGATCTTGAGTATTTGTATTAAGAGCAATATTTTTCATAGTAGCCTAATTGTAGACCTGAAATGAGTTTGTTGGCGATATAAACATTGATTATGGAAAAAAATAATAACGAAAAAATAAATACTTCTAAACCTTTCATCCTTGAAAATAATGAAAAAAAATTGAGACGAGGGTGGACAACTGGTGCATGTGCTGCAGCTGGTGCTAAAGCTGCAGTAGAAGCTATTTTAGGAAAGGTTTTTGTAGACCCTGTGGTAGTAGACTTGCCAAGAGGTATAAAACAGCCTTTTGAAATTTCAGAATTCGTAATGGGTTCTAATTGGGCAAGAGTTGGGATTAGAAAAGATGCTGGTGATGATCCAGATGTAACACATGGTGCGTTGATACTAACTGAAGTTAGAAGAAATAAGGAAAGGTCTGGAATTACTTTTCAAGCAGGTGAAGGGGTGGGAATAGTAACTAAACCGGGGTTACCCATTTCTATTGGCGAACCTGCGATAACTGCAGGGCCTAGAAAATATATTTCAGAAGCTGTTTGTAGTGTAGCAGAAAAATATAAAAAATTGGCAGATTTTGAAATAATTATATCCATACCTGGTGGTAAAGAATTGGCAAAAAAAACATTGAACGAGAGACTTGGGGTTAATGGTGGGCTATCCATTCTAGGAACTACTGGGGTTGTAATTCCATTTTCATGCGGTGCTTGGATTGCATCAATTCATAGAGGCGTAGATGTCGCTCGTGCAGCCAAAATGCCTCATATAGCTGCAGCAACGGGACGAACTTCTGAATTAGGTGTAAAAACATTACATGGTTTACCTGATGTAGCCATAATAGATATGGGAGATTTCGCTGGTGGTTTATTAAAATATTTGTCTGTAAACACAGTGAGAAGATTAACAATAGCTGGGGGATTTACAAAAATTGCTAAGCTTGCGGCTGGGCATCTAGATTTGCATTCTGCAAAGAGCCAAGTCGATTTATCCATTTTAGGGAAACATGCTGAAAATCTAGGTGCTAATGCTAAATTAATTAACAGTATTAATTCAGCAAATAGTGGAGGAGAAGCTATGAGCATTGCTCTTAACGCTAAATTACCATTACCTGATCTTGTTGCTAAGAATGCATGTGCTGTAGTTAGGAAAGAAATAGAACAGAGAGGAACTAGCATTATAACATTTCTTGATATTGCAATTTTTGACAGAAGTGGACGACTTGTCGGTCATGCAAATGGATAATGCAAAATTTTTAATTTTGGGTGGAACTTTAGAGGCCTCAGAAATAGCTAGGACACTTGTTAGTAATTTTGACGATAATTCCGTTATAACATCCTTAGCAGGCAGTACAAATAATCCAAAGCCATTATCAGGTAAAATTAGAAAAGGGGGTTTTGGCGGACCTGAAGGTCTAATAGAATTTGTTTATAAAGAAAAAATATCTGCAGTAATAGATGCAACACATCCATTTGCATTAAACATTTCAAAAAATGCAATATATGCATGTAATAAGGCAAAAGTCCCACATATATGCCTAAGGCGTTCGCCTTGGAATCAAAAACCAGGGGATATATGGTATGAGGTAAGTGAGTTGAGAGAAGCTGTAAATATTTTACGTAATATGGGTAAGAGAGTTTTTCTTAGTTTAGGGCCTCGTGCTGTTTCTCATTTTTCTGGTGTTCAAGGAGTTTGGTTTTTAATACGTGTAGTAGATCCACCTAAATCTCCCTTACTTTTGAGTGATTATGAAATTGTATTTGGGCGTGGGCCTTTCAAAGTTTCAGAGGAAATAAATCTTTTTCAAAAATATGAGGTAGATCTCCTTATCACAAGAAATAGTGGTGGGACTGGGGCTTATGCCAAAATTGTCGCTGCTAGGCAGCTTGATATTCCAGTTATTATAATACAAGCCCCTTATTCTATTGATATGCCTGTAGTCAATAGTCCCGAAGAGGTTTATAAATGGATAAATGATCAATTAGGTCTGAAAATATGAGTATGATTGGAGTTATACAGGCTACTCTCTTTTGTTATCTGGTCTGACAGTACCTTTCCTACAAGGATTAGAGCAGTTCTAGTAATATCCAATGCTTTAATTTTTTCCCGTATGTTAGATAAAGTTCCTTGTATAATTATTTCATCGGGCCAAGATACCCTATAGGCTATAACAATGGGACAATCATGCCCATAATATGGAACTAACTCTCTTACTACCCTAGCAAGGTTATTAATAGATAAATGAATTGCTATTGTAGCTCCTGTTTGAGCAAATTGACTTAGATTTTCTCTGGATGGCATTTTTGAGGCACGAACAGCTGTTCTTGTTAGAACAACTGTTTGAGCAATCGTGGGCAAGGTTAATTCCTTTTTTAAAGCAGCTGCAGTAGCTGAAAAAGCTGGGACTCCGGGGGTAATATCATAGTCTATATTTAACATATCTAGTTTTTGTATTTGTTCAGCTATGGCTCCATAAAGTGATGGGTCCCCAGAATGAACACGTGCAACATTTTCTCCAGCAAGGTGAGCTGTCATAATTGCATCAATAATCTGATCTAAGGTCATGCTCGCGGTGTTTAAGATCGTGTGTGCTGTTTTAGCTTCTTTAATTAAGTCTTCTGAAACTAGTGAACCAGCATATAACACCACGGGTGCGTTTGCTAACAATCTTAGACCTCGTATAGTTATTAGATCTGGTGCACCTGGTCCTGCTCCAATAAAGTGGACTGTCATTATAATTCCTTATGGTTTGTATCCGCGAGGGGTATAGATAAAAGGGCGACCAGATCTATGCTGGAACTGAGTTTCTGAATTTCCAACTATAATGACAGTCAGCATATCAATTTTTTCAAGTTCTAGTGAGCCTAAGTCACTCATAATTAATTTCTCGTTTTCACGTCCTATGCAACGCCCAAGAATTACAGGACAAGAATCATTTCTGTATTTTTTTATGATTTTAATAGCTTTTTTTATTGGTAGGCGCCTGTTTTTAGCTGCTGGGTTATATAGAGCTACAACAAAATCTGTTTCCAAAGCTGCTTTTAATCGATTTTGAATAACCAGCCATGGGGTTAAAAGGTCCGAAAGCGATATAGCACAAAAATCATGTCCAAGTGGTGCTCCTGATCTTGCAGCAGCAGCTTGCATAGCTGTTATACCAGGCTCTACTATGATCTCCGTAAAGCGCCAATCGTTATTGGGATTATGATGCAAAAGCTCAAAGATCAAGCTAGCCATCCCATATACACCAGCATCTCCCGAGCAGATTAGAGCAGTGTCTTCTCCTCTGGAAGCTAAATCAAGTGCCTTTTTTGCACGATCTGTTTCTTCTCCAATTGGAAAGGAGTGGATTTGTGCATGTTTTTTAAATCTAGAAACTAAATCTATGTAAAGGGAATAACCGACGTGATGTTTTGCCTCAATAAGTGCTTTTTGTACTCTAGGTGTAATCCAGTCATTGTGGCCGGGGCCAATACCGGCAATGGTTAATTTACCGATCCCACGGCCTACTTTTTCTATATCAATGACATCAGAAGATCTGGCAACTGCACAAGTTACACCAATTCCTTTTATCTTTTGCACAACGAGAGTAGCATTTGTCCCAGCTGCAGCCAACGCTGCTCCCTCTGATACTCCATAACACCCTATTTCACGAAAAACAATTTCTGAGGGATTAGATAATCTGAGTGTTTCTTGATTAAGTCTTGATACATCAAATAATCTAAGAGGAACACCGAAATGAGATGATATGGCACGAATAGCTTCTTCATCGGCTTTAATGTCAACTGAAGCAATACAGGCTATAGATTCTAAAGCCAATTTATGTTTTTTTAGCATTTTTTCTGTAAGTGATATAAGGTCATTGGCAGCGGCACCACGTTCACATCCAACTCCAACAACCAAGGTTTTGGGATGAATTACCACGTCTCCTAAAGCGTCAGACTTATCACTTAATGTAACCTCAATTTCACCGGATTCGTTCCACAAATTTCTTCTTTCAGCCCAACTACCATCACCAGCTTCAACATTTAATTTTACAGGAGAACCATTAATAAGGGCCCTAGAGACCCCTTTAATATTGCTTTCAGATGATACTGACCAACCTTCAGGAGGGTCATCTAGAGCAAAACCAATAATTGCCTCACTAGATGTTGTTGAAACCATATTTGCACTTAGGGCAGTTGCAATAAGATGGCCAATTTTGTTTGCGCCACGGTGTCCTCCAAGTAATGGTATTACAAAGGATTTATCAATTGAAACTGCTAAGACTGGAGGATCCTCATCTTTGTTTGAAATAATAGGTGCCAATGTCCTAATCAAAATCCCAGTCGTACATATACCTATTATTGGTATTTTTTGTGTAAATAAATTTCTAATAACAGGACCAGCTTTGTCAAAAGAGATTTCTTCTTGACTGGCTATATCCTCTGGACAATAAATCTCACAGTTATTTAATATTGTTTTTATTTCATGAGCAATTGATACAGCTGGCTTGGTAAAAGCAATTATAGCATGATTACGTTTTGAGATATTTATCGCCAAGCTGAACCTCTTCTATGAGCAATTATTATTGAAAAATATGCAGCTGGTGATGGTGCTTTGAAAATGTCAAAAATTCTTTGATTAGAAGTAGTTGCACGTTCAACATAATGGGCATTCTTAGCTAGGCCTGATTTTTCAAGTGCTGCAATAGCTTTTGAAATATGCCTGCCTACCTTTATTATTACGACGCTATCCGCTAAATTCATACGTTCTATAAGGGATTCTTCTGGTAAAGTAGCTGGTAGTATAATAAGAGCATCATTACGTGCAGCCAGCGGTTGGCCCAGTGCTGCTGCACATGCCATAGGAGATGACACACCGGGAATCACTACAACTTCAAATTTTTCAGCTAAACGTTGGTATAAATATAGAAATGACCCGTAGAAAAACGAATCACCTTCGCATAGAATAGCTACATCTATTCCTTGTTCAAGATAAGTAGTGATCTGATATGTTGCTTGCTCGTAAATTTCATCTATTGGAAAATTGTTTGCATTCAAGGGCATTCTAATAGGAATTTCTGTATAATCTTTTTTGAGATTTGACGAAACAATTTCTCTGGCAAAAGAGGCCCCTTCCTCCGGAGCTGGATAAGCAATAATATTCACGCTTGATAGAATTTTAATGGCTTTAATGGTCATTAGCTCTGGGTCCCCAGGGCCTACACCTACGCCATAAAGCGTACCGTTTTTCATTGCTTGAATGCCTCTAATTGAGTTATTGGATTAAGAGATTTCCAACCAATATATTTTCCTATCGGTCCAGATCTAGATACTTGTATCCTTATCATCCTACCGCCTATTTCTTCAGAAAACTTATAAAGTTTTTGTTCTCCATTAGTTGTGACTGAATTAGCAACAATTCTTCCACCAGTATTCAATCTTGACCAACAGATTCTTAAAATTTTATCATCTGTTATTCCACCACCAATAAATACTGCATCTGGGTTTGGCATATTTTGTAATACGTTAGGAGCTGTACCTTTTTCTATTATTAATCTTGGAACACCAAGAGAAATTGAATTTTTTCTAATTAAATCACAGCTGGTTTGGTCTTTCTCTATAGCTATTGCATGATTATTTGGATTTGAAAGTAACCATTCAATACTTACTGAACCCGATCCTGCTCCTACATCCCACAAAAGTTGTCCCAAGTTTGGTTTTAATGCTGCCAATGTTAAAACACGTATTTCTCTTTTAGTTAGCAAGCCTTTGTTACTGAATGCTCTATCTGGTAAACCAATACCACCAGCAAAAATCTTTGCCTTTGATTCTCCTATGCATTCAATAGCAATAGTATTTAGATCTGAGCTAAATGATACTCCCCATTTATTTGCTGTGTTTGTAGTAATAGACTCAGATGTTGTTCCCATATTTTCAAGTACAGTTACTATACTTTCGCCATAACCTAATGCTATTAAGTCTTTACATACTTCTCCTGGTGTTTTCCCATCGTTAGAAAGTGCAATAATTTTTTTTCTGTTTGCTAGATGAGATCTTATTGAGACTATTGGTCTTCCGTGTAGCGAGATACAATCAACTTCAGTTAATGGCCATAATAACCTTGCAGCAGCAAGGCTAAAAGCAGACGGTGCAGGCAAAACAGACATTTCATCTTTAGAAAAATAACGAGATAGTGTGGAACCAACTCCAAAAACCATTGGGTCCCCAGTTGCTAATATTGTTACTCTTTTTCCCCTAAAACCTTCAATTTCAGAAATTGAGTCACTAATTGGTGATTTCCACAAGATTTTGGGAATATCATCAGGAATAATTGAATTCATAATATTAAAATGGCGCTCTCCCCCAAAAACTGCATCTGATGATCCTATTATCTTTTGAGATTCTTTACATAAATCTGATCTTCCCGTAGGAGTGATTCCAATAATACTTATCCAACGATTCATTTTGATTCTCCAGTTAGGGCATTAACAATTGCAGCAGCAAGTGCACTTCCGCCCATCCGTCCTTTGATTACTATATACGGTATGGATAAGTTATTATTTATTAATAAATCCTTACTTTCTTCGGCTCCAACAAACCCAGGAGGTGTTGCTATTATAAGAGATGGTTTGTCGGCACCTGAACTCAGCATCTCCAGTAGATGAAAGAGAGCAGTAGGTGCATTTCCAATTGCTATTACTGCACCACCAACAACTGGCTTCCAAAGCTCTAAAGCAGCCGCAGATCGAGTGGTTTTTAGTTGTTTCGCAATTTCAATGACTCTCTGATCATTGATAGTACAAATTATCTTATTATTGGGGGATAAATCAGATGTATTGATCCCTGCTGCTACCATATTTACATCGACAAGTAGGGGCATCCCAGTTTCTAAAGCTTTTTTTCCTGATTCAACAGCACCTTTTGAGAAAAAAAGAAAGTCTGTGATTTCAGGAATACCACAAGTATGAATTATTCTTTGAGCAACTATCTGAATTTCTAGAGGAAGTTCATCTATGTTTGTTTCAGCTTTTATAATTTCAAAAGATTTATGAATAATTTCTTTTGGATTTTTTAAATAATTAATTTTCATTAGTTTTTCGTGAATGATGATTGTGAGAATTATGATCTGTTCCTATGCCTTCTACATGGTGATGGTGACCAATTTGAGGTGAACCTTTGTCATTTTCATAGCCAATAATTTGTTCCCGGTATTTACATAACTGACAGTTCATCAAGTTTTCACCCAAAGAAATCTCCTTTAGTCTATCTAGAAAACCTTCAACGACTAATGGATGATTCGAGAGGTATTTTGCCTTTAAGATAAAAACATCGGGTCTAGAGTCCTGTAGTTCATCAATTGTTGTGTAAATTCTTTTTACTAATACTCCAGTAAATAGAAAATATGGAAATACTATTATTCTTTTAAATCCTAGAAGTAATATACGTTCTAATGCTGGCCCGATAAGCGGAAAGGTAACACCAGTATATGCTGTTTCTGCCCATCCGAAACCCATACCTTCCCATAAAATACGTGTAATCTTAGATATATTAGAGTTTGCATCAGGGTCAGAAGTGCCTCGTCCTACTACCAATAGCAAGGTATCCTTTCTATTGATTTTAGTTTTGCATGTAGCTTCAGCCTCTTCTATACGAGCACAGCTAGCGGCTAGAATTTTTGGGTGGATAGCCAATTCTCGGCCGTAATTGATTATAAATTCCTTATTTTCTGCAATAAAATTGTTGAGTACTGAAGGTATATCATTTTTTGCATGACCTGCTGCAAAGAGCATTCCAGGAACAGCTTCAACATTATTAATTCCTAAATCACGCATTTTAATAAGTTTCTCACCAATTGTTGGACTTGCAAATTCTAGAAACCCATAACCTACTTGACGATCTGGAATCTTTTCTTCAATAGATCCAACAAAATTTTTAAACTCCTCTATAGCATCTGTGTCACGGCTTCCATGACCACAAATTAGGACAGCAGGTTTTTTCACTTTTTTTGACTCCTAAACACTCTAATTGACGTTATGCGTTTGGCACCGCATTCTCTTGTCATGGAAAATTTCGGAATTTGGCATAGCTCTAATATAATTTTTATAGATTGGCTGTTTGTGCCGGGAGTTTTTGTTGTACTGATTTTGGCTCTTATACTGGATGCTATTATTGGAGATCCTAGATGGATACCTCACCCAGTTAGAGGTATTGGGGTAATAATCAAATTTTTTGACTCTATTTTTAACCGTGCACATTATCCTAAACACTTTCTCAGAATTTTTGGTTTTGGTCTGGTTGTTATTATAACAATTGTTTTTATTACTGTAGGTTGGGTAATTACATTTTATACAGCTGGCATACCTTTTGGTTGGATTATAGAACTCGTCATAATTATGGTGATGATTTCCCAAAGGAGCATGATCGACCATGCATGGAGGGTGGGTCGCGCTCTGAAAAGTGAAAACCTTGAGGTAAGTAGAGAAAAAGTTGGGCATATTGTTGGACGAGATGTTGCTACGCTTGATAAGGCTGGTGTTTCTCGGGCTGCAATTGAAAGCATATCTGAAAGCTTTACAGATGGCGTTGTTGCTACAATATTTTGGTATCTTGTAGGCGGCTTGCCTGGTCTTCTGGTTTTTAAGGCTATTAGTACACTCGACAGTATGGTGGGTTACCGTAACCCAAAATATTTGGACTTCGGCATGGCTGCCGCTAGATTTGATGATATTCTTAATTGGTTTCCTGCTAGAATAGCTGGTCCAATTATAGCTCTTGCCGCATTCTTTATTCCCAAAGCTTCTTCTATAGGGGCGTTTTATATTCTTTTCAGAGATGCTTCGAAGCATAATTCTCCTAATGCTGGCTGGGCTGAGGCTGCTATGGCAGGTGCACTTAGAATCAGATTGCTGGGTCCGCGTATGTATAAGAGTATTGAAGTTTTGGATGCTAGCTGGATCGGGGACGGTAAGAAAGAAGCTACTTTTTTTGATTTGCTCAAGGCTATTCACATCTACGCAATTTCTTGTTTCATTTTGTGGGTTGGCATTTTTATGGCTATAATTTTCATAAAACTTTTGTTGGTAAAATAATTTATCTTCCACGAGCAATCTCCAAAATAAGATCTAAATTGAGAGATTCTTCAAGTGTATTTGCTACTTCATCTAAAGTAGATTCAATAGACTCATCCCAGTTAACTATAGTAGAGGCTATAGTCTTATTTCTTGCGAATGATTTTATCCATGCGTGTCTAAAAGTATCGTTTGCAAATGCTCCATGTATATATGTTCCAGCAACTTTACCATTTTTAGAGATTGCACCATCCGATTTTCCATCTATATGTCTAGCCCATGGACGGGCAGTGTCGGGTCCAGATGTTTGCCCCATATGTATTTCATATCCAGATATCTCTGTTTCAGTTTCAACATGTATTGCATTAGTTTCTGTAATTGTTTTATCTTCTTCAATGGTAGTATTGACATTGAGTAGGCCTAATCCATTTTCAACCCCAGGTGAACCTTCAATCCCTAATTTATCATTTATTATATTCCCCAAAATCTGATATCCGCCACATAAACCAAGCACTTTTCCTCCTCTACGAACATGAGCTACTATATCAATATGCCAACCTTCTTCCTTTATGCTCTTTAAGTCTGCACGAGTAGCTTTGGAGCCTGGAATAATAATCAGGTCACAATTCCCAGGAATTGCTTTGCCAGACTCTATAAAGTTTAAAGAAATAGGCCCTTCTGCTATCAGTGGATCTAAGTCATCAAAATTTGCGATTCTTGGTAAACGGAGTACAGCAATTTTAATCATATTATTTTTTGTTTTTTTTATTTGAGTGGGTTCTGGTATTAGGCTTGAGGAGTCCTCTTTGGGTAAAATAGAGGCATTTTTGCACCACGGCACAACACCAATTACCGGAACTCCCGTACTTTCATGTAGGATAGAGTGTGCATTGTCAAATAAAGATATATCGCCTCGAAATTTATTTACTATAAGCCCTTTTACTTTGAGTCGGTCATTTTCTGGAAGTGTCATGCAGGTTCCGATAAGGCTTGCTATAACTCCTCCTCTTTCAATATCTCCTACAATTAAGACTGGAACTTTGGCTGCGTTAGCAAATCCCATATTAGCTATATCATTCTTTCTGAGATTTATCTCAGATGGACTTCCAGCTCCTTCTACTAAAACTAGATCGCTATCATTACTCATAATTTGGAAACTATTTATTACTTCATTAAGAAGGTGTTTTTTTATTAAATGATAATCATGAGCAGAGGCAGTATAGGCCAATTTTCCTTTGATTATAACTTGTGCACCAATGTCATTTTGTGGTTTGAGGAGAATTGGATTCATATTGACAGAAGGGTCTATTCTTGCAGCTTTTGCTTGAAGGGCTTGAGCTCTACCAATTTCACCACCGGCACAGACGGCGGCATTATTTGACATGTTTTGAGGTTTAAATGGGGAAACTCTCAATCCTCTATTAACAAAAGCACGTGCCAAAGCTGCAACAAGAAATGATTTTCCAACATCAGATCCAGTTCCTTGGATCATTATTGCTGCTGTTTTACTTTGGTCTGCTTTTGTAGACATTATTAAAATTCTATACCTTTTTGTGCTTTTACCCCAGCACGAAAAGGGTGTTTAACTTCAGTCATTTCAGTAACTAAATCTGCAGCCTCTATTAGTTCAGGTTTTGCATTTCTTCCAGTTACCAATATATGCAATGAATCTCGCCTAGCTAAAAGTGTTTTAAGAACCTGAGAAATTTCAAGATAATCATATCTCAAGACAATATTTAATTCATCAAGAACAATCATCTCATATGTTGGATCTTTCATAAGTAATTTTGCCTGTTCCCAAGCTTCTTTTGCAGCTTTTATATCTCTTTGTCTGTCTTGGGTGTCCCATGTAAAACCTTCTCCCATTACATGAATAGTGCAAAGTTCTGGAAAGGCCTCAAGAACTACCCTTTCACCTGTTTCCCATTTACCTTTCACAAATTGCACTATTCCAACGCGCATCTTATTACCAATAGCTCTACTAGCTAAGCCAAAAGCTGCTGTTGATTTACCCTTACCTTTTCCGGTATGAACAATCAAAAGGCCTTTTTCTATATTTTTGGTTAATAAAACCTTATCTCGTGCAGCCTTCCTTTTTGCCATGCGGATTGCGTGATGTTGGTTTAGTTGATCTTCAGTCATATTATTTCGCTTTTTCAAGGCATATTTCCCTTAGTTGGAATTTCTAGAATTTCACTTAATACCGAAGAATAATGGTTACTTCGTGGTTGCCATAGTCCTCGATCTACAGCTTCACGAAAACGAGCAGCCATTTCTTTAAGAGCATATGGGTTAGCTCTACCAATAAATTCACGAACATCATTATCTTCAAAATATGCTTCAAATAATTGATCAAAATGATAATTTTTTACTGCGTTTGTTGTTGCAGCAAATGCAAACAAGTAATCAAGTGTGGCTGCAATCTCAAATGCTCCCTTGTACCCGTGACGCATAACCCCCTTAATCCATTTAGGATTTGTAGCTCTACCGCGAATAACCCTGCTGATTTCTTCTTGTAGACTCCGTATCTTTGGGTTTGATGGATTACTATGATCATTATGGTATATAGAAGGAGAAACACCATTTCGAGCATGCTTCACCGCAGCTGCTAATCCCCCTTCAAATTGGTAATAATCATCACTATCAAGAAGATCATGTTCTCGGTTGTCTTGATTTTGAACAATTGCTTGAATCTTAGTTAGGCGCTTTTCAAATAGTTTATGTTCTGCAATACCTTCAGGATTTTTACCATAGGCCCAGCCACTCCAAGCTGTGTAAGCTTCAGCTATATCATTTTGAGTATCCCAACACCCTTCATCAATAAGAGCTTGTAACCCAGCGCCGTATGAACCTGGCATAGAACCAAAAATACGATATCCAGCTCTTTTTATTGCAGTATCTGTGTCTAAGCCTTGAAGTTTCATGTCGGCTACGTCGTTTTTTACTTGTGCCGCATGAGGATTTAGTGATGGAGGTTCTTTAAGTTTTGCAACTGCACGGGTAGCAGAATCAAAAAGTTCGATAAGACTTGGGAAAGCATCACGAAAAAAACCTGATATACGAAGGGTTACATCTACTCTGGGTCTATCAAGTAAATCTGTAGAGATGATTTCAAAACCTGATACACGTCCAGTTGCAATGTCCCAAGTTGGTCTAGTTCCAATTAAAGCTAATGCTTGTGCTATATCATCTCCTCCGGTTCTCATACAGGCAGTGCCCCAAGCGTTAAGAGCTAATGTAAGGGGCCACTCACCATGTTCTTGAGCATATTGTTCACATAGTCTTTGTGCTGATTTCCAGCCAAGAGACCAAGCAGCTTGTGTGGGTATATTGCGTGTGTCAACAGAGTAAAAATTTCTGCCAGTAGGAAGAACCTCTGGTCTTCCCCGGCTGGGTGCCCCTGAAGGACCTGGGGGAATAAAATTGCCATTTAGTGCGTCTATAATACCCTTAATTTCAAATTCCCCGCATTGGTCAACTGCTGGACCTATACGTGTATTGATTTCATTTAAAACAGCTTTTGTTTTATTCCATGAAATTTTTGGTTTAGACTGACCAGAAATTAGTTCTAAAGCGAATTTCTCCAGCCTTTCAACGGTATCACCTATAGTTCTCCACCCCTTTAATTCCCCTAAAAAATCTAACCTTTTACCTTCCCAACTTTTAGAAAAATCACAATCTAGAGGATCAAATCCAAGTTTCAAATCATGACTAAGAGCCTGCGTTATTGATGCATCTTCCTCACGTATCCCTCTTGGAATCCTTGTGAGAGATAGAAGAAAATCATTTTTATTTTCAGTTTTTGGTGATTGCCCAAAAACATGTAATCCATCACGTATTTGCATTTCCTTTATTTCACACAGGTAACCGTCTAGTTTTGCCAAAGCATTGACTTCGCTATCGTTGGGCAATATGCCACATTCGTGACCAAGATTAAGTGTTTCTATTAAACTAAGAATTTGTTTGGAAATTGGTTTTAACCTACGCTCATCTAAATGATTAGCATCAAAATACTCATCAACTAAAGTTTCTAACTCTGCGAGAGAGCCATAACTATCAGCACGCGTCATTGGTGGTGTAAGGTGATCAATTATTACAGCATGGGCTCTACGTTTAGCTTGGCTACCTTCGCCTGGATCGTTAACAATGAATGGATAAATGTTGGGAATTTCTCCCAATGCTATTTCTGGATAACAAGTTTCAGAAAGTGCCAATGATTTTCCAGGTAGCCACTCTAAATTACCATGTTTTCCAACATGTAAAACAGCGTCTGCAGAAAATTTTTTACGTATCCAAAAATAAACAGCAAGGTATCCGTGTGGTGGAACTAATGACGGGTCATGATAAGTCTTGACTGGGTCTATATTATAACCCCTTGCTGGTTGAATAATCACACAAAGATTCCCAAATCGCTTTATTGGTAATATAAACTTTCCTCCATTGTCGCTTTCACAAAAAAATGAATCTTTCGTTGGATCTCTCCATTGCTTAACAATGCTAGATCTAACTAGTTTAGGTAAATGGTCAAAGGAAGATTTATAGTCCTTTAGTGAAAGATATTCACAACCGTGATCTTCAATATTTTCCCTATGGTTGTTTGTAACGCCGCTTACTAAAGTATCCATCAGATCTTTACTAGATTTAGGAGCATTTTTTATATTGTAGCCATTTAATTTTAGCCTTGAAATAATCTCAATAACACTAGCTGGTGTATCTAGGCCAACACCATTTCCAATACGTCCATTTTTATTTGGGTAGTTTGCTAAAATTATAGCAATTTTTTTATTACAGTTAGATTTTATTGCAAGACGGGCCCAAGCAGCAGTATGGGCAGTAACAAAATTTATTCTATCGTCACACGCCTTGAATGAAACTATTGGTGTTTGTGTTTTTCTGTCCCAATAAGACTCAGTTTTAAAAGCTACAGCTCTAGTAAATAATCTCCCGTCTACTTCTGGTAAAGCAACATGCATTGCAATATCTCGAGGACCTAGTCCTTTTGAACTCAATTGCCAATCTTTAAAGTTATTACCAGCAAAAACTATTTGTATTACGGGTGATTTAAACTTATCCAAAGGAGATTGTTTTTTTATTTCTGGCGTTGATACAGAAAATGCACAGGCATTTATAATTACAGTAGGATGGGATGACTCAAGGGCTGTTTGAACAAATCCAGAAGAAGGTGCATCTCGTAGGCTTGATACAAATATTGGTAAAGGATTCAGGTCTGAGGATTTGAGACCCTCTATAATTTTATTTATTGGTGTCATATTCCCTGCTTGTAACAGTGCACGGTAAAAAATTATTGCTACAACAGGATTATCATTTTTCCAATTTGAGAAAATTTTGTTTGCAACTTTCCTCTCGTCACCACTTGTAGATGGCCAATAATAACCTGCTTTCGGCAAAGGCTGGGGTTTTGAAAATGTGCCTTCATTATTTATTAAATAAGATGAAAATTCCAGAAGACCTAGGGCATTAGACTTGCCACCATGAATTAGAAAATTCCATATTAACTCAACGGTTTCTTGGGTTACGCTACTTAGAGCAGTTAAATCTGGGTCTGGTTTGTCGTCCCCGGGTATAAATGCAAGAGGCACTTGATGTAATTTACAAATTTTTACAAGGCTTTCGACACCATATGGCCAATAATTAATACCACCCAAAATTCTTATTATAACTAGTTTTGAGTGTTTTATGACTTTGTCAATCCATAGGTCTACAGAAAGATTGTGGGAGAGTTGCATCAAATTAGCTAGTCGCAAGCTAGGGGCATGTATATCTTGATCTGCGTGAGCTGTTGCCATGCATGATAGTTCTGTATCTGCAGCACTAGCAAAAATTATATCACCAGGGGTTTGTCCAAGGTCAACAGCCTCCTTTCCATCAGAAATATGCCCAGGTTGTGCAGCTAATAAATGCAAGATTATACTCCAAAAGCAATCTTAATTGCTTTTCGGTCTAAAGGGCTTTTTCCAATAATTACGAGTGTACTTATCCGTTTTTCATTTTCTTCCCAGTCTCTGTCGTAATAGCGATCAATTCTTGGCCCGACAGCTTGAATAGCATGCCGCCTTTCTTTTCCATGTATATTCAGGAAACCTTTTACTCTTAATAAGTCATAATTTCGTATTATTTCTTTAAGTTTCATTTCAAAAGACTCAATTTCATTAATAAAATCAATTTCTATGACAAAACTTTCGAATTCATCGTGTTCATGGTCATCTGAGTTGTCATGATGACTATCTCTTGATTTAAGATCTGATTCGGCTTTTGCTTCTAGGCCAAGTAATATAGATGGCGGAACATTCGCATGTTCAGCTAAAATCACAGAAACCCCGACTCTTGCTGGCTCTGTTACTATTTTGATAACTGTCTCTTGATCTTTTTTGCTAAGTTGATCTGATTTATTTATTATTACCAGATCTGCACTCATAAGTTGATCTTCAAAAAGTTCTAAAATTGGACTTTCATGATCGAGCATTTCATCTGCAAGGCGCATTTTTTCAACTGTGGAAGGATTATCTGCAAACCGCCCATCTAGCACAGCTGGTCCATCAACAACTGTAATTACACCATCCACAGTCACTTGGTGACGGATTTCAGGCCAGTTAAAAGCTGTTACTAATGGTTTTGGTAAAGCGAGGCCACTAGTTTCGATTACGATATGATCGGGTTTGTTTTTACCTTCAAGAAGAGTTTCCATAACTGGTAAAAACTCATCAGCAACTGTGCAACATATGCATCCGTTTGGGAGTTCTACAATATTGTCTTTATCGTCACAAAACTCATCACCGCAACCAGTTAAAATTTCACGATCAATTCCAATATCTCCAAATTCATTAATTATTAGGGCAATTTTTTTCCCATTTATATTATTCATTAAGTTTCTAATTAAACTTGTTTTACCAGCACCGAGGAAGCCAGTGATAACTGTAGTGGGTATCTTTTTGACTAGCATTATTTATTATCCTATTTGTTTATATTAGTTCCTGTATTTTCTATAACTTTTAACATGTGGATAATTCGAATAATTTTTAAATAATTTATATGAACTGCTATATGAGATCCTTCTGATGTAGTTTTTATTTTTTATATGGAGTCTTTAGAGAAATAGGTAATCCAGCACTAATAAAAAACACGTTTTCTGCTGTTTGAGCCATAAGTTGATTTAATTTCCCAGCATAGTCACTAAACTGACGTGCTAACGCGTTCTCAGGAATAATTCCAAGACCAACTTCATTGCTTACCATAACAATATCAACATTATTATTTGTTAGATATTGTGAGAGTTTATGGCTCTCTCTTTCTACATCTCTTCCTGCATGTATCAAGTTACTAAGCCAGATTGTTAAGCAATCAACTAGAAAAGCATTACCTGTTATATTACATTTTTTTATAGTTGTTATAATGTCAAGAGGCTCTTCAATAGTTTGCCATAGCTCATCTCGTTGCTGTCGGTGTTTATCAATACGCGAGGCCATTTCTGTATCCATTGCTTGTGCCGTAGCAATATAGATTTTATTATTTTCGCAATTTTGAAACAGTGATTCTGCGAACGCACTTTTCCCTGACCTTGAACCGCCAAGAACTAGTGTTTTTCCGCACACCTTTCTGGTGTTATTTGTTAGGTTTGGTTGCATCCTCCCTCCGAGGACATTTGTTACCGTTTCATTCAGGAGGTCTCCTGGCTTAGGTTCTTCAACAACATCCACCTTCCCTAACGACAAAGACATAAATGACTAAGTCAGAAAAGTGGCTAGCCTAAAGGTTTAGTAGCTTTTAGGCATTTGGATGGTGTCTCACCACTTACAGTTGCGGGGGCAGCGCCGGACTTGCTATCTTTGCTCACCGGCTTCCCTGTCTGAATTTTTAAGAAATCAGTTTATATCAGAGTGTATTTTAAAGCTACATTAATAATGCTCAAGGGAGTTTTTCTTGAGTATTAAAATGTGGGTATGAGTTAATTGTATTTATTCTCCATTCTTCTCCCTTACTAGGCCCTTTTATATGATCGATAATGCTTAAGGAGCAGTTTTCTATCATTATTCCTAGTGCGTTTTCTGGAGATAATTTGAGAGCGTGCGCTATAGCAGCACGAATTGAACCACCATGTGCAACAGAAATTATATTTTTGCCTTTATAAGTTTTTGTGAGCTTATCAATTGCCGGATTGACACGTTTCATAACATCTATGAAACTTTCTCCACTGGGAGCTGACTCATTAGCAGGGGCAACCCAAAACCTATGGAAGCCATTATTTTTTGATTTTCTAAGTTCTTCCCAAGTCATTCCCTGCCAATCACCAAAGTTTTGCTCTATAAATGCACTTTCTATTTTATATTCAGGATTAATCCCTGCGGCATTAGCAATTGCATTTGCAGTTTGGGTAGTGCGTTGTAAGGGCGTTGTTATCCATATTGATGGTTTAGGAATAATCTCTGCAAGATGAGAAAAGATTTTTTTATCAGAGATATCAGCTGGTAAATTACGTTGCCCATATAGTCTGCCGTTTGCAACGGTTACTGGGGCATGCCTGATCCACCACCAACGTGTTATTATATGGCTCATAATGATATTTCCTGTGGGTTTTAGCGGACAACCGCCAGTGCGAGAAGAAAGAACAGCTCTGAAATTTGCTGTGTTGCACCAAGTACATCACCGGTTTGCCCGCCAATTTGACGCTTTGAAATTGATGCAACGATGAATGTTGCTCCAATTGCTGCAATTATCGCAATTATTCCAGTCCAACTCAGTAGAATGATAGCAACTATGCTCGAAATAATAATACCAATTAGAACATATTGTTTATTTGGTTTCCCAAATGAAGCTGAGAGTCCGTTCGGCCGAGCAATTGGCAGCCAATACATAAGTGCCGGCATTGCTGCTCGTGATACTGCGGCAGCAGCAATCAGTGCACAAATTGTTTCTCCTACAGTATCAAAATCTGCTATAATTATAACTTTTGCTGCAACTATTAGTAATAGAGTAAGAACGCCGTATGCACCTATTCGACTGTCTTTCATTAATTTGAGTTTTTCTGCCTTTGATCTTCCTCCCCCAAAACCATCCGCAGTATCTGCGAGGCCATCTTCATGAAGTGCTCCAGTTAATAGTGCTGAAACCGCTACAGTAATCAATGCAGATACTAATGAAGGTAGACCGAGGCCGCAGCATATAGCAAAAACAATACCAGCAATAAGTCCAATTACTATTCCAACTAGTGGAAATGCACGAACGGCCCTTCCCACAGTCGGTTGTTCACTGTGTTCATCTGAATTTATATAATAGGTTTCTTCAGACTCCAAAACATCTTCTGGTATATCCAAATCATCTTGTGATTTTCGAGATGATACCCCTGTTAGCCCATGGGGATTTGTTTGCAAACTCTTTTTCCATGGCCAAGGTAAACGCGTAAGAAGCGTTAGGCTCACTTGAAAGTCATTTGCCCACTGTAATAAATGTCGACGAATCATACGCCAACTACCATCATAATTTAGTTCGTTTTTATCCATGGGAGGTCCCTACTCTCAATGTTCCTCCATCAGTTTTGACTAAGTGTTATAAGACACTATACATATAGTGCCAAGTTGGATCGAATTTTGAAAGGGAATAAAAGTGTTTTCAATTAAATATCCTAAAACACTAAGTGGGATAAGGGAGCTTGTTAAAGGTATGCCCGGAGAAGACTATGAGGCACAAGAAAATGCTAGATCACATGAGCGTTTATTAACTAAACCAAGAGGTTCGTTGGGACAACTTGAGAAAATTTATGAATGGTTGGCAACTTGGCAAAAACGTTATCCAGCAGAATTAAATACAATACAGATTCTAATATTTGCTGGTAATCATGAAGTATCAAAGTATGGAGTTTCTGCATATCCATCAGAAGTGACGCAGCAAATGGTAAATAATTTTGAAATAGGTGGTGCCGCAATTAATCAATTGTCTAACTTGTTAAATGCTGATCTTCGGGTAATTCCATTGAAACTAGATACTCCAGTAAAGGATTTTACTTTGGAGCCAGCAATGGGTGACGCAGAGTGTTTGGAGGCGTTTTGTTCTGGAATGCATGCAGTTGATAAAAACTCTGATCTTATTTGTCTGGGAGAAATGGGTATTTCTAATACTACCGCAGCTGCAGCTCTTGCGGCTATTTTGTATGGGGGGAATGCAAAAGAGTGGGTCGGTTTAGGAACAGGAATTGATGATAATAGTCTAAAACGTAAACAAGAAATAGTTGATCGTGGCCTAAAAACTCATTTAAATTCAATAGGCGATCCTCTTAAATTACTTTGTTGTTTTGGGGGAAGAGAATTTGCTGCAATAGCAGGAGCTTTGGTAGCAGCAAGATACCTAAATCTACCTGTTATGCTTGATGGGTTTACTTGCACTGTGGCAGCAGCTGTTATCGAGTTTTTACATACCGGGGCACTTAATCATTGTATGGTAAGTCATTGCTCTGCTGAAATGGGACATAGAAAGTTATTAAATTTAATAAAAAAAGATTCATTGTTTGACTTCAAAATGAGACTTGGAGAGGCATCTGGTGCTGCTTTGGGGGCTATGATTGTTCAAGCTGCATGCAGAGTACATAATGGAATGGCAACTTTTGATGAGGCAGGGGTTAGTAAGAGAGAGTAATTAGTAAACAAAATATTTTATTCACCCATTTGGTGAATTAGTCCTCGCACTCTGGCTGAACGGAACATTAAAAGAAATATAATTACCCCAACTATTAAGTAGACTAAATCTAGTAAAAGGGCCTGCCAAAGAAGATTATGATGAAAAATATCATCCAATAAAATAGCCCGCATTCCCTCAAAAACATAAGATGCTGGAATTAAACTCGCTATTGGCTCAAGCCAGTCAGGTAATATTGATACAGGGTAATAGACACAACTAAGTGGAGCAAATGCAAAAATCACTAACCATGCAAGATTTTCTGCTCCTAATCCAAATCGCATCAATAGACCTGCTATTATCAAACCAATTGCCCAGCCCATACAGATTAAGCAAAAGAAGAAACCAATTAGTGGCAGGCCTAATTCAAAAATATTAAAACTGTACAATACAGAGGCAAAAATGACTGCCCCTCCTATACCAATTGAAGTTTTGATCAGGCTAATAATCATTAATGAAATTATAAGTTCCCAAGGTCTCATAGGACTCGAAAAAAGATGCCCTAAATTCCGGGACCACATCTCTTCAAGGAAAGCAAGACTTAGTCCAATTTGCCCACGAAATACAACATCCCAGAGTAATACTCCTGCTATAAGTATCCCTCCTGCCTGTGCCATCCAAACGGTTGTTTCTGCTAGAAATGACGTAACAAGCCCCCACATAATCATTTGTATAGTCGGCCAATACATAAGCTCCACGATTCTTGGCCAAGATCTTCGTAAAATGAAAAGCTGTCTAAGGACAAGAGCGCAAATTCTCATAAGAGATTTTTTTGATGCATCAAAAGTATTGCAAGATAAAACTGTCATAAAAAAAGCCAATTTGTACATGCGATTATGTTTTAGCTAAGTGTTTTTGTTTTGCAATTGCTAGAAAAACTTCTTCAAGATTTTCTTGGCCATAAGTCTCTATAAGACCCTTAGGACTATCTATAGCAATCACGCGACCTTGTTTTAACATTATTACCTTATCGGCCAAGCGCTCGACTTCACTCATATTGTGAGATGCAAGAAGTATTGTCGAGTTGTTCTCTTTCCTCCATTTCTTAAGGTATTTTCTTATCCAATCAGCTGTTTCTGGGTCTAGAGAAGCAGTTGGTTCGTCTAGTAAAAGTATGGAAGGATTATTGATAAGAGCTTTAGCGAGAGCTACTCGCGTTCTTTGTCCTGATGATAACTTTCCAACTGGTGTTTTTAAATATTTTTCAATACCAAGGTCATGAGCTAATTTAGTCAGCTTTTTTTTGGGCTTTTTAATAGCGTATAGCAAAGCGTAGATGAGAAGATTTTCTTCAACTGATAGGCGGTGAGGTAGATCAAGATAAGGAGAAGAAAAATTCATATGATTAAGAGTCTTAAATCTATTTGATTCAAAATCTTGTCCAAGTATTTCAATATGTCCTTTAGACGGAGTCACAAGACCTAGAAGCATAGCCATTGTAGTTGTTTTGCCTGCACCATTACCACCAAGTAAGGCCACAATCGTATTTGGATAAATTTCAAAGCTCACAGAGTCAACGGCAGTTATACTCTTAAATTTCTTTGTTAAGTTTTGAGCTATTAATATTGGTTGGTTCATGATTATACATATGGCGATATAGAGGATAGATTGCCAGAATATTTTTTATTTATAAGGTGCATTATGAGTAATGACCTAAAACAACAAACAAAGCAAATTATTGGAAGTAATAAAGCTGCTGAACATTTGACTGATAACTCTAAACAGTTTCGTTTAAGAACTCTAATTCTTATTCGATGGATAGCTGTATTTGGTCAACTGATTAGCCTTCTAACAGTATATTTTATACTTGATTTTAATTTTCCAATTGCTTTTTCTCTGATTACAGTTGCTGTTTCTGTAGGGATTAATATCGCTGCAACAATTATAAAACCTGCAGCAACAAGATTAAATGAACGAGATTCTGCTCTATATTTAGGTTTTGATATTATTCAATTAGCAGCTCTCATTTATTTTACAGGAGGATTGCAAAACCCATTTTCAATCTTGTTTTTAGTTCCGGTAACAATTTCTGCAACTATTTTACCCGTAAGAACTACTTTTTCACTTTCTGGTATAGCTATTGCCTGTATATCTTTATTAGCTTTTTTCCATTGGCCACTTCCATGGGAAAATGATTTTTTTACTTTGCCCGCTCTATATTTAATTGCTCTTTGGATTGCTCTTATAGTTGGAGTTATAGTGATTGCATCATATACCGCAAGGGTATCCATTGAGGCTAGAAAAATGGCGGAAGCATTGACAGCAACAAAGATGGCTTTAGCAAGAGAACAGAGGTTATCAGCAATAGGAGCATTAGCAGCTGCAGCCGCTCATCAATTAGGAACCCCATTGAGTACAATTGCTGTAGCTGCCAAAGAGCTATCTAAGGAGCATCAAAAGGAGGGTAGTTTCCTAGAGGATGCAAAATTAATACGCGAAGAGGTTGCAAGGTGTCGAGAAATTCTTAGACGTTTGGCAACTTTAGGAGTTGGTGAGGGTGAAGAACCCTACGGTCGTATTACGTTAACAGCGTTAATTGAGATAGCAGCTGAGCCGCATTTAAGGTCATCTAACGAATTAAAAATTGTTATTTTGCCTCATTCGGTAGGATCTGAACCATTGGTTCCCCGAAGGGCTGAAATTATTCATGGCCTAGGTAATATTCTAGAGAATTCATTCCAATTTTCTGAATCTGAAGTAAAAGTTGAAATTTATTGGGATATTAACCAAATAATTATAGAGGTAACTGACGATGGAGTAGGGTTCCCTCCAACTTTATTAGGGCGTTTGGGTGAACCATATGTTGCAGGATTCAAAAATAGTTCAGGCTTAGGACTAGGAATATTTATAGCTAAGACTTTATTGGAACGAACAGGAGCTGATATAGTATTCTTTAATAGAGAACAAAGTGGAGCTGGAGTCAAAATAACTTGGTCTTTGAGTTTTCTCAAAAACCTATCTGTTGACGGAGTTTAGAAAGATATAAATGGTTGATAAAGCAGAAAACTTGAATTTATTGCGTAAGACTAATGATGTAAATAAATTACAAACACTTTTACTTGTCGATGATGATGAGCCTTTTAGACGTAGGCTTTCAGTTGCACTTCAGAGAATAGGTTATTTTGTGACAACATCATCAAGTGTAAATGATGCAAAAAACAAAGCTAAAATACTACAACCTAAATTTGCAGTAATCGATTTAAGAATTCCAGATGGAAGCGGCCTTGAAATTGTGGCAGCAGTTCATGAGTCACGGACTGACTCAAGAGTAATAGTCTTAACAGGATATGGAAATATAGCTACTGCAGTAGCAGCAGTTAAGGCTGGTGCAATTGATTATCTTGCAAAGCCAGCAGATGCAGATGAAATTCATGCTGCACTGAATATGGGGGATCGAGCTTTACCCCCTCCACCTGAAAACCCTATGTCTGCAGATAGGGTAAGGTGGGAGCATATACAAAGAGTTTTTCAACAATGTGATTGTAATGTTTCTGAAACAGCTAGGAAGTTAGGCATGCATCGTAGAACGCTTCAGCGTATTCTAGCAAAATATTCACCAAACGAGTAGTCAGAAAAATTTATGAAAAATAGTTAACCTTAGATATATGAAGTTTTATAAAATTAGGTCTCAAGATTTTATAAAATAATCTCAGAATTTCCGTTTGGATATGACTTTTTCATGCATCCGATTTTGCCGTATATATTGTGCAATAATATGCATTATTGACTGGTGAGTGTCCTCAATTACACCATAATTATCACCATTTACATGAAGGTTGATATCGGCAATCTTCGCAGAGCGTCCGCCATCAAAACCTGTAAGTGAAATTGTATGAAGGCCATTTCTTGATGCCCAGTTAAGTGCCCTAACGACATTTTCAGAATCTCCAGATGCACTAATGGTAACTAAAACATCACCTGTTTGAGCACTCGTTTGAAGTTGGTAAACAAAACACTCTTCATATTCGATATCATTTGCAATAGCAGTAATAATTTCTAGGTTGGCACTTAAACTTACTACTCTTGGCTTTGCAGTTGTATCTGTTTGTATGCATTTAGCATAATCACATAATAAATGGTTGGCTATAGATGCTGATCCCCCATTCCCACATGTATAAATCCAATTTCTCTGATTTATACAATCATTAATTATTTTTGCAGCGGCTGTTAATTTGTCACGATTTATCGAGGCAGTCGCATTACTTAGTTGCTGCACATAATCGTCAATAAAAGACGCTATTGTGGTATATTGTTTATTTGGAAAAGTCATTTTTAAATATCCAACTATTTTAATTTAAGAAACTTAATTATTTCCTAAAAATTTACCTATCATCTATCTTGATGACAACAGGGTGTTTTTGCTTAAACATAATTAAGAGAATTTTCTTTCTAGTATTAATAAAGCCTTTTCAAGATCCTGATAGTTATTGGTTATATTGACTTTGAAAGACGAATCCTCAAGTTCAAGAGCTAATAACTTATCACGCTTTCCGTGGCCTGTAGGGGCAAGCCAGCTTTGATGAAGGCCTGCACGTTTCCCTGCTAGCAGATCAGAAGCGGCATCTCCTAAAATTAAACTTTCTGACAAATTGATATTTAAATCAACCTGAGCGGTAAAAAACATTCCTGGGTTAGGCTTTCTGTATTGAGAGGGGTTATCTGGATGGTCTGGGCATGCATAAATAGCATCAAAGCGAGCTCCTTTTTTTTCACATTTATCAATGACCATATTCTGAACTAAAGCAAACTTCTCCCAATTAAAAAAACCTCTGCTAATACCAGATTGGTTGGTGATCATTACTACTCTGATTCCACATTGATTGGCAGTATGAATAATCTCTATAACTTCTGGAATCAAAATAACTAGTTCTGGATTATCAAGATAATCTATTAACCTTATTATTGTGCCATCACGGTCAACAAAAAGAGCGGGTGATGGGTTTGAATATGGGTTGGCTTGTTTTACCTCGCGCCAGAATCCTTGATGAATCGGAAGGCGATTTTTATTGTCTTTCATTTTACTCTAAGGAGCCCTTCGCTTTGCACTTTTTTGTACCATAAAAAGGTCTTTAACAAACCTTCTTGTAAGGTAATTTTTGGTTTCCATCCTATTTGTGATAGACGTTCAGAATTTAGTAATTTTCTGGGGGTTCCATCAGGCATAGAGGAGTCAAATAAAATTTTTCCCTTAAATCCAACAACTCCAGCTATTATCTTGGATAGATCAGCTATAGATATGTCTTTTCCGCATCCGATGTTTAATGGTTCAAAATCAGAGTAATTTTTAAGTGAATGAATTACAGCATCAGCAAGGTCATCGCTATAAAGAAACTCACGTCTTGGGTTTCCTGAGCCCCAAACAGTAACGGATTTTTGTCCGGTTACCTTAGCTTCATCGAAGCGCATTAGTAATGCTGGAATCACATGGCTATTTTTTTCATTAAATAGGTCACCGGGTCCGTAGAGATTTGTGGGCATTACGGATATGAAATCATTGCCGTACTCCTCACGATAAGCCTGACACAACATAACGCCTGATATTTTTGCTATTGAATACCATTGATTAGTTTTTTCTAGTGGCCCGCTTAGCATATCGTTTTCACAAATTGGTTGTGGTGCGTATTTTGGATAGATACAAGATGAACCTAGCATCATAAGTTTACTGACATTTTCTGTGTGAGCACTATGGATTATATTTGCTTCGATCATTAGATTATCATACAAAAATTTTGCTGGATTATTATCATTTGCTTTGATACCTCCAACCGTGGCTGCAGCTATAATTATTGCATCAGGTTTATGTTTTTTCACCCAAAGTTCTACCTCGTGTTGTCTTCTGAGGTCGATTTGTTTGCGATCGCAAGATATTATTTTGCATTCTTCAGTATTGAGTCTTCTTACTATAGCCTTACCAACCATGCCTGCGTGTCCAGCGACCCATACTTTTTTACCCTTAATAGAGTAAATCATAACTGTGGCACTCCATATTATTCTCTTAAAACACGATTATTATATTTAACAATTTCAAGATCTGACTGAACCATTTCAGTAACTAAATCAGTAAACGAAGTGGTGTGTTCCCAATCAAGTATTTTTTTAGCTTTACTTGGGTCTCCTAATAACAAATCTACTTCAGTTGGTCGAAAGTAACGTGGGTCAACCTCTACCACAACTGATCCAGTTTTTTTACTTATGCCTTTTTCATTTATTCCACTGCCAGTCCAATCAATAATTGTATCTGTTTGAAGAAAGGCTAATTCTACAAATTCTCGGACTGAATGTGCCTCTCCAGTTGCTAGTATGTAGTCATCTGGCTCAGGTTGTTGAAGGATACGCCACATACCATCAACATAGTCGCGTGCGTGGCCCCAGTCTCGTTTTGCATCAAGATTGCCCAGATAAAGTTTTTCTTGAATTCCTAAATGAATTGCTGCAACTGCCCTTGTTATTTTCCGGGTAACAAAAGTTTCACCTCTTATAGGACTTTCATGGTTGAATAAAATACCATTTGAAGCATGGTAACCGTAAGCTTCACGATAGTTGACAGTAATCCAATAAGCATAAAGCTTTGCAGCTGCATAGGGGCTTCTTGAGTAAAAAGGTGTTGTTTCTAGTTGAGGTACTTCTTTGACTTTTCCATAAAGTTCAGAAGTAGAAGCTTGATAAAACCTACAGGAGTTTCCAAGCCCCAGTATCCTTAGAGCTTCTAGTAATCTCAAAGTACCAAGTGCGTCTGCATTTGCAGTATATTCTGGTGTTTCAAAGCTCACTTGAACATGGCTTTGTGCGGCAAGGTTATAAATCTCGTCAGGTTGGATATCTTGAAGTAACCTAATAAGATTGGTTGCATCTGTCATATCGCCATAGTGCATACGAAAATTAACATCACCTATGTGAGGATCTTTATAAATATGATCTAATCTCTCTGTATTAAAAGATGAGGATCGACGTTTTATACCATGAACCATATAACCTTTTCTTAGTAAGAACTCAGCAAGTAGGGCACCATCTTGACCAGTGACGCCGGTAATTAATGCAGTTTTAACTTTATTCATCATATTAGTTCCCAATATTATTCACTGCATGTTAAACGGTATTTGCAGAGTCTACTAGCGAATGATTGGAGTAGTTGCAATATGAGAGATTTTCAGTTACCTGGACGCTCCCCTGTTTTTGGTTTAAGGGGAGCAGCTGCTACCTCACATCCCCTAGCAACAGGGGTTGCGTTAGATATACTAAAATCAGGCGGTAATGCCATTGACTCTGCAGTAGCAGCAGCAGCCACTTTGGCAGTGGTAGAACCACAGTCAACAGGTGTTGGTGGTGATTGTTTTGCACTGTGTTCGTTCAAAGGTATAGTTCCTCCTATTGCAATTAATGGATCTGGTGCAGCTGCAAAGGATATAGATATTAACTGGTTTAAAACTAATGGTTTAACTCAGATTGAACCTGAGTCCCCTCATGCTATTACTGTTCCTGGAGCTCTGAGAACATGGGCTAAGTTAGTTAATGACTATGGAACTCAAAATCTAAGTAAATTACTTAAGCCAGCAATAAATTATGCTAGAGATGGATATGTTGTTACCCCAAGAGTTGCGTTGGATTGGGAAGAACAAGTTGATAAACTTTCCAAATGTCCTCATTCAGCAAAAACATACTTAGTTTCTGGTCGATCACCCAGTGCGGGAAGTGTTCACAGACAGCCTGTACTTGCAGACACTTTATCAAAAATTTCTGAATTTGGCGTGGATGAATTTTATTCTGGTAGCATAGCTAGAGATATTGTGACGTATCTGAGGGGTATAGGTAGTGCATTAAATATTGATGATTTTGCTTCATTTGAACCCCAATACGTAAAACCGATTTATACAAATTATCGTGGTTACGATGTTTATGAGTGTCCCCCAAATGGCCAAGGGATAACAGCACTTATGATTCTCAATATTTTATGCGGTTACGATATGGGATCTTTTGATGCTTTAGGAACTGACCGGTTTCATTTGCAGGCAGAGGCCACTCGCCTTGCGTATAGAGATAGGTTTAAATACTTGGCAGATCCTGATAAATCCTTAGTGCCAATAGAAAAATTATTATCTGAATCATACGCAGAGGAGCTGAGGTCACAAATCTCTTTAAACAAAGTTATGCCTTTTATTAAAAATAACTCTGAGATTCGACATCGAGACACAGTATATCTCTCAGTAGTCGATTCTGATGGAACTGCAGTGTCCTTTATAAATTCTCTTTTTCATCCCTTTGGTTCTGGCCTTTGTGAGCCGAAAAGCGGTGTTATACTTCAAAATAGAGGCTCAGGGTTTTCCTTAGATCCTAAAAGTCCCAACTGTATTGCACCAGGCAAGAGACCTATGCACACCATTATTCCCGGCATCTTGGCTAAAAATAATAAAACATTAATGTCTTTTGGTGTCATGGGTGGTCATTATCAAGCATGCGGTCATGCACATTTATTATTAAATCTTATAGATTATAAGATGGATCCCCAAGAAGCTTTGGATGCTCCACGTGCATTTCACACTGATGGGATATATGAGCTTGAAAAAACTATTTCCAGACAAGTCAAAGAAAAACTTGAATCTAGAGGTCATGATACTCGTTGGTCAAAAACTCCTATAGGTGGAGGCCAATTAATTTGCATAAATCCCTCCAACGGGGTTCTGACGGCAGCCTCAGAATTTCGTAAAGATGGCCTTGCGTTGAGTTGGTAAATTGTTGAAAATCTCTAATCAAGGCTTCATTTTTTGAAATGTGCTGGAGTTTTTGACACGATTTTTTAAAAGAGAATAAACGGTATCTATAACTGGAGTATGTATTTCCAAAAGATCTCCAATTTCATTAATGGCACCAAGCAATGCGTCAATCTCAATTGGGCGACCAAGTATAAGATCTTGTAGCATTGATGTACGATGATGTCCTACAGCTTTAGCCCCAGCTATTCGGGTATCAACGTCAATGTTAAATCTAACGCCTAATTTTTCTGCTATTATTTGAGCTTCAAGCATCATTTTTCTAACTATATCTTGAGTTCCAAGATCGCTAGCAATGTTTTCAAGAGTTTGACCTGTAAGTGCACTAATAGGATTGAATGCAATATTACCCCATAATTTAACCCAAATATCGGATCTAATATCTTTTCTTATTGGAGCTTTGAATCCTGATTTGATTAGAGTTTCACTGAGCTTTGAAACTCGTTCTGATTTATTTCCGTCAAGTTCTCCAATAGGTAAACGATTTTGGCTTATGTGAGGTTGTATACCCACAATTCCAGGAGAAATAATTTCTGCAGCAGGGTATATAACTGAGCCTATAACACGACTTGGTTTAATTATCTCCCACTGTTTTTTTTGAGGGTCAACGGATTTTAATTGATAATTCTTCCAAGGGCCTTCTAAATTATAAAAATACCACCAGGGAACACCGTTTTGTGCTGTTACTACAGTGGTTTTAGGCCCTAATAATGGTAACAAAGAATCAGCAACAGAAGCAGATGTATGAGCCTTTAGGGTTATAAAAACATAATCTTGTATACCAGCATCGTTCGGGTCATTAAAGCATTGAGGAAAAGAAATTTTTTCATTGTTTCCTAAACGAAGCCTAACACCATTTTTTTTCATAGATTCATGATGTAGTCCTCTAGATATAAGCGTTACGTCAGCTCCAGCTAAACTTAGCTCTCCCCCTAGGTATGACCCTATAGCCCCTGCTCCAAACATGCAAAAACGCACTAGATTAGCTCCAATTTTTTAGCTAAGCCCATTCTTTGTAATTTACCTGTAGCACCCTTTGGTATTTCCTCAACAAATAATATTTTGTTTGGAATCTTAAAGTCTGATAACTTTTTTGATAAAAAATGCTTTAGCTCTGTTTCAGATATTTGTTTGTGAGGGTTTAGAACAACTACAGCTGCAACATCTTCACCTAAGTTTTTGTGAGGAACTGAGAATGTTACGGCCTGATGGATCGAAGGGTGTTGTTGTAATACATTATCTATTTCATATGGAGATATTTTTTCGCCTCCACGATTAATAATCTCCTTTAGGCGTCCAGTAAGATATAGATAACCATCATTATCAATGTATCCCTGGTCACCAGTGCGAAACCATCTTTTTATAAAAGAACTAATATTAGCATTTATGTTATTTTCATAACCTGAAGTTACATTATTTCCCTTAATTACAACCTCACCAATTTTATTTGGCGATAAAATTTATCCAGACTCATTCATAATTTCTACTTCAGGTCCCGAGGCTAGCCCAACAGATCCTGGAATTCTCTTTCCAGGTGGGAGGGGATTACTTGTCATCTGATGTGAAGCCTCTGTCATGCCATAGGATTCAATTACAGAAGTATTAAATGTTTTTTCAAGATTGTTCATAACTGCAGGGGGGAGAGAAGCAGACGAAGACCTTACAAATCTAAGAATATTTTTACTAACAGTTTCTTTATTTCTTTCAGCACGTGACAGTATAGCCTGATGCATAGTAGGTACTGCTGTGTACCATGTAGGTTTCTCACTATCTAACCAAGAAAAAAAACTCAGTGCATTGAACCCTGGAGTGCATGATATGCTGGCGCCAGCATATAATGAGGATAAGATTGCACCAATTAAACCATGTATATGAAAAAGTGGCATGATATTAAGACATTTATCATTTGGATTTAATCTTAGTGAAGATGAAATATTATGTGCAGAAGTGATAATATTTTTATGACTAAGTGGAACAATTTTTGGTTTTGATGTTGTCCCAGAAGTATGCAAAATTAATGCAATATCATTCTCTGATAATTTTTGTTTTTTCTTAATATAACCACATGTATTTCCATGAAGGTTATATGTGCCAGCTGGTGAATTATTTTCTGGGATGAGATTGATTACTTGAATGCCAAGATTTTTAGCAGCCATTACTGCTGGACCGCTTTCACCTGATTGAACTATTAATGCGTTAGCATTTAAGTCAGAAAGATAAAATTCATATTCTTCAGTTCGGTAATTTGGATTAAGAGGAGCTGCAGTAGCACCAGAGGAAACAGATATAAAAGCTGTAGCCATTTCTGGACCGTTAGGAATTATTATTGCTACTCTGTCATTTCTATTGATTCCAAAAGCATTTAGTTTTGATATAGTATTTTGCACAAGTGAATTAAGTTGTCCGTATGAAATGGGTGGTCTTCCAGGTGAAAAGATAGCTGGAGAAATCTGGTCATGAGCTTGAATTATATCGCTGATGGTCTTGTTTTTTCTCATAAAAATCCGATTAGTTTGAGTATTGTTTAGATGGGAAGAAGAATACGAGATCAAATCTAGATAAATCCTAGAAATTATTTTATTAATTTATCACTGAAGGTTTTTTTACCAAGCTGTTTTTATTGAATGTATGTTCGTATTCTGTCAGCAAAAATAGTTATGTGCAAATTTATATCTCAATTAATAGCTTACTTTTTGATTACAGAATATAAACAAGAAACATACTTTTAGTGTTATGCTCTTAGAATAGATCGCACTATAAATAAGAATTTCATTCGTTGAACACTAAGGAGAGAAAATGAGTAAGATAGTTCTTGTTACCGGTGGAACTCGTGGTATTGGAGCAGGTATTGCGGTTGGGTTAAAAGAGGCTGGCCATAAAGTTGTGGTGAACTACAATGCTGACGAAGAATCTGCAAAAAACTTTCAAAATAAGACTGGAATTTCTGTTTATAGATGGGATGTAAGTGACTTTGATTCGTCAAAAAAGGGTATCTCAAAAGTTATTAATGACTTAGGTCCCATTGAAGTGCTTGTAAATAATGCTGGAACTGCTTCAGACTCAAGGTTCGAAAATATGACACTTGAGAAATGGCATAAAGTTCAAAAAGTAAATATCGATTCGGTTTTTATAATGTCAAAACTTGTTTATCCAAGTATGATTGAAAAAAAATGGGGTAGAATAATCAATATAGGTTCTATGAATGGTCAGGCTGGACAGCTTAACCAAGTAAATTATGTAGCATCAAAAGCAGGAATGCATGGTTTTACAAAAGCACTTGCATTGGAAGCAGCAAAATACGGTATAACCGTAAATTCAATAGCACCTGGATATGTTGATACATACTTAATTAGTGAAATGCCTGATCGTATTATGCAAAAAATACTGGATGCATCTCCTGTGCGTCGTCTTGGCCTCGAAGAAGAAGTAGCACATGCTGTAAATTTTTTGATAGATGAAAAAGCATCTTGGATGACGGGTTCAACAATTTCAATGAATGGTGGTACTCATATGTATTAATTATAAATAGAATTATTAGTAGATAGCTAAATTATTTTGATTTTATTTTCTAGATAAAAGAAATATTGCTTGTGCTCCAAACAAATTTGCAAGTGAGCCTGTCCCTAAAAACTTAACAGCCCGGCCTCGTGAGTTTATCTGAAAGCCACTTAGGATTAAATGACCGTCTTTCTTACATAGGTTTACAAAATCTCTGATAGTACACGGATGTATATTTGCCGTACTCCACCAAGTAGTATCATCACTTTCTTGTATAGGAATCCGTCCTTGAATTAGTAGATGTAATCTATATCTCCAGTATCCTGCGTTAGGTATAGAAACAATTGCATGGGTTCCAATTCTTAGTAATTCAAGTAATATTTCTCTGGGATGGTGGATAGCTGGAAGGGTTTGTCCTAGAATCACATAGTCAAAAGCATCACTAGGATAGTCGTAAAGATCAGTATTTGCATCACCCTGAATTACAGAAAGTCCTCTACGAACAGAGGCATTTACTCCTTCCGGGCTTATTTCAATCCCTTTGCCGTCAACATTCTTTTCCTTTTCAAGAAGTTCTAGTAAAGTTCCGTCGCTACACCCAATATCAAGAACTCTTGATCCAGGCTGAACAATATCGGCTATAAGCCTGAAGTCGCCTCTAATTGAGCTAGAAGAGTCAGTTTTAGTCTTCATGGTGCCGCTATCCCTTGGTGCCTAGCAGCACCATTTAAAAAGCCGGATAGAATTTGAAACAAATCTGGTTCATCTAGTAAGAATGCATCATGACCTTTGTCGCTATCAACCTCCACAAAGCTGACATTTGCAGCAGCAGCATTTAATGCACGAACTATCTCTCTACTTTCAGCTGTAGGATATAACCAATCACTTGTGAAAGAAACTAAGCAAAAACGTGATACAGATTTTTGGAATGCAGCAGATAACACACCGCCATGTTCTTTTGCTAAGTCAAAATAATCCATAGCACGAGTAATATATAGGTATGAGTTCGCATCAAATCTATTCACAAAACTTTCACCTTGATATCTGAGGTAACTCTCGACCTGAAAATCTGCATCAAAGGCATATGATAAATCTGATCGGTCCTGAAGGTCACGACCAAATTTTTTATGTAATGCAGTTTCAGATAGATAAGTTATATGTGCTGCCATTCTAGCTACGGCAAGACCACGCTCTGGTTGAACTTTTTTATCTAAAAATTCTCCACCGTGCCAGTCAGGGTCTGCCATGATGGCTTGTCTACCAACCTCATGAAAAGCTATATTTTGAGCAGAATGACGAGCTGCAGCCGCTATTGGAATTACACTAAACACTTTTTCGGGAAAATCGGCTGCCCATTGCAGAGCTTGCATTCCTCCCATTGAGCCACCAATAACACAGAAAAGCTCTTCTATACCTAGTTTTTCAATAAGTAGTGCTTGGGTTAATACCATATCTTTAATGGTGATGAGTGGGAATTCCGTCCCAAAAGGTTTTTTGGTAACAGGGTTGATAGAACCTGGCCCAGTAGTCCCCATGCAGCCACCTAAAACATTTGAACAAATAATAAAATATCTATCTGTGTCGAGAACCTTACCTGGTCCAACCATCAATTCCCACCAACCAGAGCGTTTAGTAAGAGGATGAGGGCCTAGAACGTGTTGATCACCAGTTAATGCATGGCAAACCAAAATTGCATTTGATCTATTAGAATTTAATTTTCCCCATGTTCTATAGGCGACTGTTATAGGCCCTAGATTTTGTCCTGAAGACAAAACTAGTGGTTCCGTATCTGCTACTACTATTGTTTTGTCTGGTTCTGATGCGACAACAATTGGTTCTGAGCTCTCATCATTGGATGACGGTTGCAAATTTTGTGTCATAATTTCCTTCTTTCCACACTAACCATGATTAGTAGCCGATATCTTCGCAAAAAGACAATTTGTTAGTAAGGAATTGGCATAAGTTAATATAAAGTCAATGTTTTGTTTAATTTTATATCAAGTAGGGTTTCCAGATGGCTTATATTCACATATGTATACTCATTAAATGACAAATGATAATGATATAATGAAGCCACTAGAAACTTTGCGCAAAGAAATTGATTCAATTGATGATGAAATTCATTCATTGTTAATGCGACGTGCTGGGATAGCCAGTGATGTAAGCAAAGTTAAAAAGAATTTATCAGATTCAAAGCTTTTTATTAGGCCTGCAAGAGAAGCACAAATTTTAAGGAATTTAACTGATAAAAATGATGGTAACTTCCCCAATAGTTTAATCGTGAGAATTTGGAGAGAAATTATTTCTGCAACACTAGCTCTAGAATCTGATTTTGCAATATCTGTATTCGTCCCAAATGATACTAAGTTAGGATTGGCATATGAATTACTAGCTCGCAAATACTTCGGTATGGATACGCCACTAAAAGTAGTTGGAACTGAGAGTGGAGTTTTACGCTCTGTTCGTGATGGAAAATCTACAGTCGGTGTACTTCCCGTGCCACATGATGACAGTTTCAACAATAATGATAGTCCTTGGTGGACAATTTTGGCATCTGGTGGAGATGACAGACCAATGATAATTGCTCGTTTACCTTGGTGTAATAATCCTCGGGATGCCATTGAAGGACTTGAAGCCCTCTCAGTGGCATGTGTTAAGCCAGAGTCAACAGGCGATGATATAACATATGTTGCCCTTAGATTTATAAAACCTATTAGTAGGGAAAAAATTGGAAAATTAATGCAAGATTCAGGACTTTCTATGAGAGGGGCTATGATTGCTAATACACGGGACAAAAATAGTGATACACATTGGCAATTATTTGAAATAGATGGATTCGTTTCTGAGAAAGACCCAAGGCTTGAGAGCTTGAATAAAATGATGGGAGATACATTAGATTTTTTGAGAGTCTTGGGGTCTTATGCAAGACCTATGCGAACATAATTTGAAGAGTTAAGAAAAATTATGAGACAGAAAATGTCAGGCAATCTAGAGCCTAAGCCACGTATTTTAGAGATTGAACCTTATGTAGGGGGCCTTTCCGATATTAAGGGTCATGAAAACGTGTTAAAATTATCATCGAATGAAGCTGCTATTGGACCAAGCCCGAAGGCATTAGATGCCTATAAGCTATATGCTGGTAATTTATCACGTTATCCAGAAGGAAGTGCCAGAGAATTGAGGTCTACAATAGGTAAAGTTAATAATATAAATATAGAAAATATTGTTTGTGGTGCGGGCTCTGATGAGTTATTGCAACTTATTTGCCGTGCATTTTCTGGTCCAGGAGATGAGGTGCTATTTACTGAACATAGTTTTTTAGTCTATCGGATAGCTGCTCTTGCTTCAGGTGCTTCCCCAATAGCAATACCAGAGACCAATCTCTGTGCAGATGTTGATAAAATAATAAATTCTATCTCTAAATCAACTCGTATTATTTTTCTAGCAAATCCAAATAATCCAACAGGTAGTTTTTTGGCAAGATCAGAGCTGCTGCGTTTATGGGAAAATATACCAAAAAATGTACTTTTGGTTGTCGATACAGCATATGCAGAGTTTGTTACTCATAAAGACTATGATCCGGCTTTCAAGTTGGTAGAAAAAGCAGAAAATGTTGTTGTGACTAGAACTTTCTCAAAAGCTTATGCACTTGCGTCACTTAGGGTTGGGTGGTGCTATGGTTCATCCCAAGTGATTGATGTTATAAATCGAATTAGGGGACCATTTAACGTCTCAGGGGCTGGAATGAAAGCATCAATAGCTGCATTACTTGATAGTAATCATCTGAGTGCTGCCATTGAGCTAAACTCGAAATGGTTGGAACAATTTCCAAGAGAAATTTCTGGTACAGGAATAAGCTGTATGCCAAGTGTAGGAAATTTTATCTTACTAAAATTTCCTGATGATATTGAAAAAAATTCAAAAGCTGCAGAGAAATTTTTATATAGTCGCGGAATTATTTTGCGAAACGTTGAGAGCTATGGTTTATCTGATTGTCTCCGTTTAACATTAGGGTTAGACCATGAAATGGAAACTGTAGCATTAAGTCTAAAAGAATTTATGAGGTCATAATGACTAGAAAGCCCCATTTTAAAAGAGTGGCACTTATTGGTATCGGACTTATAAACTCTTCACTGGCACGCCTTATTCAACGTGATAAGTTGGCAGACTCGGTCATTTCTTTTTCAAGAAAAGATGAAACATTGGATGAGGCACGTTCTTTAAATCTTTCTCATGAATATACAAATGACCTTAGAGTAGCAGTGCATAATGCTGATCTAATAATATTAGGAATTCCAGTTGGTGCAATTTCCTCGGTTGCTAAAGTAATTGGCCCAGCTCTAAAAAAAGGTGCCATTGTTACTGATGTTGGCTCAGTCAAGCGTAGTGTAATTGAAGATGTGAGCCCATATATGCCAGAAGGAGTCCATCTTGTTCCAGGACATCCAGTTGCAGGTACGGAGCATTCTGGTCCTTCAGCTGGCTTCCCGGGACTTTTTGAAGGTCGCTGGTGTATTTTAACCCCTGAAAAAGACACAGATAATGTTGCGATAGAGATTATTCACGATTTTTGGATTCATGCTGGAATGCAGGTTGATATTATGGATGCAAATCATCACGATCAGGTTCTTGCTATTACCTCACATTTACCTCATTTAATCGCTTATAACATAGTTGGAACATCATATGATTTGGAGGCTGTTACAGAAAGAGAAGTAATTAAATATGCAGCTGGAGGCTTTCGTGATTTTACTAGAATTGCAGCTTCAGACCCTACCATGTGGAGAGATGTTTTTCTTAGCAATCGTGAGGCAGTATTAGAGATGTTAGGTCGTTTTACTGAGGACTTAGCGTCTTTACAGAGAGCTATTAGATGGGGTGATGGTGACACACTCGAGGAGCTATTTATTAAAACGCGTGAAATCAGACGCAGTTTAATTGATGCAAAGCAAGTTTAGAAATAGTCTCTTAAACTAAAAATTATAGCTAATATTTATAATTGCCTAGAATTTAATTGGTTTTACTTTTCCAAGTTCCATGGGTCCAATAGACAAAAGCCCATCTTGAATAGTAAGCGGGACATTTTCTAGCACTCTTGGTCCTCCATCCTCTCTCTCTTCTGCAAGCATATTGAAGGCTACTTTTGCTAAGAAAGCATCGCCAAAAGGGATGGCATTGCTCATAATAAGTGAATCAATCATATCAGAATACCCAGCAACATTACTCGTTAACGCAGCTAGTGGACGCATTTCATTATCTATGGCAAGTGTACCATTTGCATCTATTTCAAGAGGTCCCCAGCGACCCTTAAGTGTCTCCAACTCAATTATGCCACCGGAATCTCTCCAATTTATAATTTTATCTTTAATTTTATCACCAGAGATGGGGCCAAATAAATCAGCAGAGAATTGAAAATATTCAACATATTTTCCCATCTCAGCCCCAAAGTCATCTGGAATTCCAATTTTATTTATATTGAGATGTAATTTTATCGTTTCAGTATTTAAACTAGAAAATTGGCCAATTCCGCTTAAATCAATTTGTGCATAAAGCTCATTGATTGAGGCAGGTTCTCTAGTAAATGGACTTTTGAAGTTTAATTGTGAAAGTTTAATATCAACGATATTAACTTTGTTGTTTTTCAGAGAAATTTTGATATTTCCTGAGTTGATTCCTGTATTATATAAATTTGTTATTCCATTTTTTTGATGTTCTATAGATGTTATATTATCAGGGGCTATTGAGATATTAGTGTAGTCCCATGGTTTCATTGAAAAAACCAATTTTCTACTCTCTATTTTTAAGCCTGAATTAGGAATTCTTATTTTTGGACTCTGAAAGAGTGTTTCAAACCTAAAAGGAAAACCGGTTATTGACATCTTATCAAAGCTTAAAGCTCTACCTTTGAGAGATTGATTTTTTTGTTCTTTTATAATTTCCTTTTCGATTTGATCTGCGGCTATGTACCAATAACTAGTATAACCAAACAAAAAAATAGAAATTATTACGCTTATTGCAGAAAAAGCGGATAACAAGTTCATAAAAATGATCTCCTGAGTTTCAACTACTCGATAGCTATATTATAGGTGAAGCTAACTCTCGTTCAGCTTTCCTACAAGTACTGATTATAGATCTATTTTTATTAAGAAATTAATTATTCCAGAAAAAATAAATTTATGCTAAGCGATCTGGATGGATTTTAAACAAAAAGATATTTGGGTGTTTGCTTACGGCTCTCTTTTATGGAACCCTGGTTTTTCATATGTTGATTCTAACGCCGCACTTTTACGAGGATATCATCGATCATTATGTATATATTCACACCGCTATCGTGGAACGCCTAATCTACCGGGTTTAGTAGTTGGCTTAGATAATGGTGGATCATGCAGGGGTGTCGCCTATAAGGTGCCTGCTGCATCAGCAAGCCAAGTTTTAAGATCGATCGATAGAAGAGAAATATTATATAATGTATATACTAGAAAAAATCTTAGGGTAAAGCTTTATGAAAAAGGAACAATTGGTCGTTCTGTAATGGCGTTCACATATGTTGCTAATCGAAAAGATCCTCAATATGCATCTAAAATCAACATCGAGGAAAAAATAAAACTAATCAAACAAGGAAAAGGGTCTATGGGTTCTTCGATTGATTATGTTAAAAAAACAGTTCAATTTCTTGATCATATAGGATTACCAGATACTAATTTGGAGGTATTCCTTAGTTTATTATTATCAAATGAAAGAAAATAATTCATATTGGTTTCTGAAGAAGTTTATCTGAGGCATTTTCCATGCAATTTTGTAATCTTTTTAAGGCTTCATCTTTTTGAATACCTGGAGGAATATGGGGTAGAAACTCTATAGTTATTGTTCCCGGATATTTTCTAAAAGACCTTGGTGGCCAACACAGCCCTGAGTTAAGAACTACGGGAACAATAGGAACTTTGCATTCAGAATAGATTCCTAACACGCCCGTTCTATATGGACCCTTCTCTCCTGGCATTAATCTAGTTCCTTCAGGAAAAATAACTAAAGGGCGGCCTTTTTTAAAGGCTTTCTTTGCTTTTCTAATTAATGATCGTAAAGTTCTTACGTGCCCTTGTCTGTCAACAAAGATCATGCCCATTCTTTGTGCAAATAGTCCATAACCTGGGATATAAAGTAATTCTTTTTTCATTACATAAACAGGATCTTTAAGTAGGTATAAAAATACATTTGTTTCCCACTCTGACTGATGTTTTGAGGCTACTATGGCGGCCCCTTGGGGGATGAATTCCTTACCTTTTATTTCAACTCTAATATTTGAGATTATAAGTAATATAAATGAGTTGCCATGAGCCCATGTAGTTACAAAAAATTTGAATCCTTTGCGTGGTAGGATAAACGCCGCTGGTAACATTATGAGCCCAATCGTAATCGCCCATATATAGAAGAAAAATGAACAAAGAATAGAGCGAGCAAAATTGAGAGTTGTATTTTTTTGATTAAAATACATATCAAATTGCTTTCAGAAGGATTAGTATAGATTTAGCATATTCAGAGGTAATTAAACGTGCTGTGCCATGATGAAACCACCATCCATTGACCTTTACATGCTCTGGATATACTGGATGTGCCACTAATATAGAATCCGGAAATATCCTGCGAAACTCTAGCATACTTCGTGGCATATGGTAACTTCCAGTAACAATTCTAAAATTTTTTAACCCTTTGGGTTTTGCCCAAAGAGCAGTTTCAATGGCATTTTCAGTTGTATTTAAAGCTTTATGACCAAAGGTAATGCAACAAGAAAAGTCACTAAGAGTTGTCTCTGATAAATCATATACATCTTCAGGTTTTAAGCCTTCTGCTACACCAGTGACAAACAACTGTTTGCTAAGACCTAAATTAAGTAACTCAAGTCCAGTAGATAATCTTCCTGAACCACCAGTTAAAACAATTATTGCATCAGTTTGTGTCTTTTGATCAAGATTATTATTGCTAGTCTGAGCTGCAAACCACACTAATCCAATAGACCAGAGAATTAACAATCCAAAGAAAAGGCCACAAATGAAATTAATTATTTGAGGAGTTATCTTCATATTAAAATGACCAGGTATTAGTTTATACCCATTATCTTAAGTCTTTTTACATAATATTAAAATATTCAATATTATGGTCATATTTTTATGATTCTTTAAAATATTAATTTAACCTAAAAAAACTCACCATTTAAAAGATATATATATTTTGCTATCTGCATTAATTATAAAGAATAGCAATAAAAACTTTTTTACTAACCACCATATAAAACAATACGAAAAATGATTGTTAATTGTCTGAACTGTAATACTAGCTATTTTGTTGACCCACTGGAGATTGGGAATCAAGGGCGAACTGTTCGTTGTATGAAATGCTCAAATATATGGCATCAACAACCAGTATTAAAAACCAGTTCTGAACTAGGGGTCGAAGATGATGCCATTCCGACCAACAATAAATCACCCTCGGCTATTGGTAATTTAAATGAGTCTAAAATTATAAAAGTTAAAAAAAGATCGATATATTTCCGTTTATTTTTTGTTTTTGCATTGATTGTAGTATTCATTGGAAGTCTCATTTTATCTAGGCAATCAATAGTGAACAAATGGCCTCAATTTACAGCTTATTATTCTTCTATTGGGATGAATGTTTATTCATCAAATCCTAGTGGCCTTGAATTCCGTAATATTATGAGGGAGTATATTTTTGAGGACGGGAAAGAGATTCTTCTAATAACTGGTGATATATGGAACCCCACAGAACAAAATCGTTTAATACCAAAGGTTATAGCAGAACTTGTTGATAATAATGGTTACAAACTACAGGGTATAATTGCTAATTTAATAAGTAATAAAATAAAATCAGGGTTGTCGACTAAATTTGAGGCTCAATTAATACCATCTAGAGATGCAGAAACAATAGTTGTGCGTTTTGCATCCGAAAAATAACCTTATTAAGGAGATTATTAGGTCACAATATTCATGAGGATGGTCAACTTAACAGCCAATTTATTTTTGCCAACGTGCGAAATTTTCTTGGGAGATTAACTCCTCGATAGTTTGTCTTATTTTAATAATGTCCCATTCTTTGCCACTAACCATTACTTCCCCCGCTGGAGCTCTTGAATTGTATGTTGATGACATTGAAGCTCCATAAGCTCCAGCATCTCTTATACAGAGTAGATCTCCAGTTGTTAGTGGGGGTAGATCTCTTTCTTTTGCTATAAAATCACCGCTTTCACAAATAGGCCCAACAATATCAACTGTTTGTAATGGAGATGATTTTTGGTGATAATAAATGGGATCTACCTGATGCCATGCATCGTATAGCGAGGGCCGAATAAAATCGTTCATTGCACTATCTACAATTGCAAATATTTTTGCCTCTGTTCGTTTTATATATAGAACACGTGTAATAAGCACCCCAGCTGGTGCAGAAATAAATCTACCTGGTTCTATAATAATTTGACACCCAGAGTCATCTGCAGCAGTTTTTACAATCTTAGCATAATCAGAGACATTTAGTGCTGCATTCCCAGTGTAATTTACTCCAAGTCCTCCTCCAAAATCTATACTTTGTATGTTATGGCCTGAATTCTTTAGATTATTAGCTAAACTGCTAAGTTTTCTGAATGCCTCAGAAAATGGTTCTAAAGTCATTAATTGGGAACCTATATGGGTAGCTATTCCAACAGATTCTAGACCCTCAAGTTTTTTAATTTTTGAATAAAGATAAATTGCTTCTTTATAAGGAACACCAAATTTATCCTCTTTTCGCCCTGTAGAAATCTTATTGTGTGTGTTTGCGTCAACATCTGGATTAACTCTAATAGCTACTGGTGCAACACTATTACACGCTAGGGCAACTTTGTTGAGTAATTCAAGTTCAGGCACAGACTCGACATTAATTTGTTTGATATTCGCATTTAGGGCAGCTGCCATCTCTTCATCAGTTTTGCCAACACCCGAAAAAACAATCTTTTTTGCTTCTATACCTGCGTGGAGAGCTCTATGTAATTCACCGCCTGATACAACATCAGCACCTGAACCAAGGCTTGATAAGGTACGTATGACTGAAATATTGCTATTTGATTTGATCGAAAAACATATTAATGCAGCTGGTAAAACCTTTTTTAGAGCATTAAAGCGCTCAGTTAAACCAAGGCTTGAATAAACATATAAAGGTGTTCCTATTTTATTAGCTAATAAAGCAAGAGGTACTTCCTCAGCATGCATAGATTTTTCACCATCAGGCTTTTCAATATAAGTAAATGAATCTTTAATATGCATGTTGCTCATCAGCCATTATTTGATTGATCATTTTATCTAGGAGATTGACCGGTTGAACTGCTTTTGTTGGTAACTTTTTTCAGGAGGTTGTAAAGGTCCCTTTTTCCCACAACTGCCTAAAAGTGCAACAACCAAACCAAGAGCCGCTATTATGGTTAATAGTAGACTAAACTTCCTTATCATAGGAAACGCTCCCTAGCATCATTTATTTGAATTTTTACTTGATCAGGGGATGTGCCGCCAAAGCTATTCCTAGATTGAACGGCGGAGCATGGTAATAAAACTTTTTGTGCGTCCTTTGTGATTTTTGGTTCAATTCTTTGCAATTCGCTGAGAGGAAGTTCCCAAAGCTGTAAGCTTTTAGACTCTGATAGTTTAACAATTTTCCCTGTTAGCTCATGAGCTTTACGAAAAGGAATATCAAGATTTTTTACCAGCCAGTCGGCTAGTTCTGTTGCAGTAGAATATTCTGTTCCAGCACTTTTTTGCATCAATTCTACGTTAATAGTCATATCACAGATCATGCCAGTCGCAGCACGCAAACAAAGAGAGAGTGTATCAAATGCGTTAAAGACAGGTTCTTTATCTTCTTGCATGTCTTTTGAATATGCGAGAGATAATCCCTTCATGCTTGTTAAAAGACTGAAAAGACTTCCACTAATTCTACCATTCTTTCCCCTAATAAGCTCAGCAGCATCTGGGTTTCTTTTCTGTGGCATTATGGAACTGCCCGTTGAAAAACTATCAGAAAGGCGTATAAATTTAACTTGGCTTGAAGACCATAATACTATTTCTTCCCCTAAACGCGATAAATGAGAAGAACATAGACTAGCAGCCGCTAATGACTCTAAGGCAAAGTCACGATCAGAAACAGAGTCCAGAGAATTTCGTGTTGGTTGATCAAACCCTAGAGCACTTGATGTCATTTGTCTGTTAATTGGGAAAGAAGTACCAGCTAAGGCGGCTGACCCTAAAGGGCACTCATTTAGCCTTTTCCTTGCGTCTACGAATCGGCTCCTATCCCGTCCAAACATTTCAACATAACTTAAGAAATGGTGCCCTAATGTTATCGGCTGTGCATTTTGCATATGTGTTAAACCTGGAAGTATAGTGTTCGTATGTTCCTCAGCACGATCAATCAAAGCACTTTGTAACTCTTTTAATTGTTGGTCAGATTGATCTATTGCATTCCTTACCCACAATTTAAAATCTGTCGCAACTTGATCATTCCTTGATCTGGCAGTATGAAGTTTACCGGCCGTTTCCCCTATAAGATCAGTTAGGCGATTCTCCACATTCATGTGGATATCCTCAAGCTCGGGATTGAACTTAAATAATCCTTCCTCTATTTCTTTTAGGATAGTATCTAAGCCATCAAGGATCTGTTTTTCATCCTTATCATTAATTATATCTACAGCAGCGAGCATTTTAGCATGTGCTTTGCTGCACTCAATATCCTCTCTAAAAAGCCTCCAGTCAAAATGGATTGAAGAATTAATTTCTTCCATTATTGAATTTGGCCTGTTATTAAAACGGCCTCCCCAAATAGGATTATTGGTGCCAATCGAATTCTTACGTGATACCTTTGTTTTATTCACTTTTCTGCTCTTTTCTCTGGCCTAGTAATTTTTTACTAAAAAATTATTTTATGTTTTATAGTTTAATCCCAATCGTATGATTGGTCCGTTGATTTAAAGTGTATCCGATTCGTTTTGATACGCATATTGTGTAGATTGATGAAAAAAATAAATATTAACAATATTGTTGACCATACTCTATTACCCCGACTATCGTTTCAATTATGTTTTATAGGTTTTGGTTTAGTAAAGAGGAAGAGGTAAATAAGGTCATGGCTATAAAAAAAGGTTTTACAAAATTATTTTTTTCATTTTTTTCAATACTTTTTTCCACATCAATTTTTCTATCTGAAGCGAACGCTGCTGAAGATGTTAATCGTTATATTTTTGTTCCAAACCGTGCATCTGCTGATATAGCCGTGATCGATACAGTCACAGATGAGTTAATTAGACGTATAGAGGTAGGGTCAGTGCCTCATCAGGTAGTTGTTTCTGATAAGCTGGATAAGCTCGCAGTAACAAATTCAGCTGATAATACGCTAAGTATAATTGATTTGAACACATTTTTAGTAGTTTCAACAGTTGAGCTAGGAGAGGAACCAGAACACATCGCGATCAACCCATCTGGTGACGTTATAGCTGTAGGTAATATTGGAGGAGGCTCAATTTCATTTGTTTCTCTTAATAAAGGTTCAGAGTTAAAAAGAGTTAGTGGACTTTATGAGCCCCATAACATGACTTTTAATTCAGATGGTTCACATCTATTTGTGGGTAACTTAGGAGCAAACATTGTCAGCGTAATAAATGTAAATGATGCTCGAGTTGAAGAAGAAATTAGTATTGGAGAACATAAAACAATTGCTTCTACTCATTTAAGTGAAAGTGAATATCAAGGGATAATTAATATTACAAGTACTCCTAACGGAAAATTAGGCTTTGCCGCTTATGGAGAAGGTGATGTTATGGCTATAATTGATATGGAGTTGCAAAAAGTAATCAGGAATGTAGAGCTTGGAAATTTACCATGGCGTGCATTTGCATCCCCTGATGGAGCTCATATGCTAGTACCTAATAATGGCGATAGAACTATATCTGTTTTTTCAACAAAAACTCTTGAAGAGATTGCCCGGCTTCCTGGCGGAGAAGACATGACGGGGATAAACATTGGGTGGTTTGATTCACTTGCCTACGTTATTAGTCGTGGTGAGAACAAACTAATAGTATTAGATCTAATTTCTATGAAGAAAGTAAATGAAATACCATTATTAAGTACACCGGAAACAGGTGTAATCACACCAGATGGAAAAAAACTATATGTTGCTTTGTCAAGTAGCGATGAGGTTGCTGTGGTTGACGTTAGACAAATGAAAATTGTTAAACGAATTGGAAATGTTGGTGAGGAGCCCTGGGGTGTCCATATGTTGGGTGCGATTAATTATTGTCACTAATATAGTTTTCTTCTTCCAAACCTTAGAATTACAAGCTAATAATTTTGATAAGCAAATACCAAGTAACTCTCTAAGAATTTTGCAAGAAGCTAAAATTATTTCAGGTCTTGATAATGAGCTAGCACAGAAAATTGCTGATAGATGCAATTTAGAGACAATTTGTGTTGCCCAGGAGATTGTAAAAGAATTAGGTAATTATGCAAATTTAACTCGTATAGAACCAAAATCTTCTAATCAGAGACGTCTTGCAGAAGTTCTTCCCTCGGTAAAAAAGTCTTATAAAATGTCAGATGAGTCGATTTTTATTGAACTAAAACACTTTGGAAGAAAAGCAGAATGGGAGGTAATAAATTTATTAGAGGGTTCAAATAAAGTTGTATTTGACCTTACAGAAAATGAAGGTGGTGATTTATCTAGAATGATTAGAGTAGCATCACTCTTTATCGGCCCTGTAAAAAAGGCATTTGTGGTAAGATCCCAGAACCTTGTTACTCACTTTGACATTCCTTCGCCAGTATATTCCATGAGTGACATGAACATTGTTTTGGTGGTAGGTCAAAAAACTGCTAGTAGTGCTGAGTTATTTTCTGCTCTCCTTAGGCAATATGCAGGTGCTAAATTAGTTGGAGAAAAGACACGCGGTAAGGATTGGTTGCTCAAGGTTGTGCCAGTAAACGATAAATTTTGGCTTTCTATTCCAGCAGGGCAAATTTTCGTTCCTGGAGAAAAAATTGTTGATGGGATATTACCCGATGAGAAACACTAAGTTTAATTTAATATTAAAATTTTATTGTATTTTTGGAGGCAATTAAGAGAATGTATAAATTGCGAATTAATTTGTTTATTATGACAGTTTTTTCTTATCTGTTCTTTACACCACTAGTTTCAGTGCATGCTCATGAGTCAACAGAGGGTTTTTTTACATTTAAGCATACATGGATAAGAATATTACCTGGGTCTTCAAATGGTGCCATATATACAGAAATAATAAACAATAGTGAATCTCAAGACCGACTTATTGGTGCAAGTTCATCAATAGCAACTAGTTTAGAATTACATTTACATACAATTGATGACTCAGGAATAGCAAGAATGCGTCATGTTGAAGCTATTGATATTCCTCCAAAGGGAAGCATAAAATTAGTCCCTGGTGGTTATCATATAATGATTAAGGGTTTAAAAAGGCCTCTTTTTGAGGAAGAGTTAGTTCCGGTGATTTTAATATTTGAAGAATCAGGTTCAACTGAGGTTGAAGCTTATGTTGAAGAAGTTCTATATAAAGAAGAACACGATCATCATAATCATTGAAATAGAAAGTCGATGTAGTATTAGGGTGAAAGAAACCTAAAGTGACAATCAAACAATTTTTAATAATCTATTAATGTAATTAGCACTTTGGGTATTTTATCTTGTTGGGATAGGCCTCTCCCCAGAGTAATCATAAAACCCTTTACCTGTTTTTCTTCCTAACCAGCCTGCTTCAACATATTTTGCAAGAAGCGGGCATGGTCTATATTTGCTATCAGCCAAACCTTCGTAGAGAACTTGCATAATAGAATGACAAGTATCAAGGCCTATAAAGTCAGCAAGCTGTAGAGGCCCCATTGGATGATGGGCACCAAGTTTCATTGCTGTATCAATAGCTTCAACTGTTCCAACTCCCTCATATAGGGCATAAATAGCTTCATTAATCATAGGTAAGAGAATACGATTCACAATAAAAGCAGGAAAATCCTCTGCCATTGCAGGTGTTTTGCCGAGTTGAATATTTAAATCTCTGACAGCTTCATAGGTTTCCACCTCAGTTGCAATACCTCGCACTAATTCTACAAGTTCCATAACGGGAACAGGATTCATAAAGTGCATTCCCATAAATTGACCAGGTCTATCTGTACTAGCAGCTAGCCGCGTAACTGAAATTGAAGAAGTATTAGTGCACAAAATTGCTTCAGGTTTAAGAATGCCGTGAAGACTGTTAAAAATTGATTTTTTTAGATCTTCGTCTTCCGCGGCAGCCTCTATGACAATATCACAATCATTAAGTTCATTAACATCTTTACAGGGGTTAATTAAATTGATTGCAGAATTTTTCTTAGTTTCGGTCAGTAATCCTTTTTGAATTTGCCTGCATAGGTTCTTTTCGATAGTTGCCAGGGCGTTTTGAAGTTGTTTTTCATCTATATCAATTATTTTTACATTAAAGTCATTAATTGCTGCAACATGAGCTATACCATTACCCATTTGCCCGCTGCCAATAACACCAATGGTTTTAATCATGAATCTTACCTCAAGTTTTAGAAAGCCCTTGCTTATCCAATTCTTCTGCTATTTCTGGAAGGGCTTTAAAAAGATCTGCTACTAAACCATAGTCTGCGATCTGGAAAATTGGAGCTTCTTCATCTTTATTTATTGCAGCAATTACTTTGCTGTCTTTCATTCCGGCAAGATGCTGAATTGCCCCAGATATTCCGATTGCTAGATAGAGTGTTGGTGCAACCACTTTACCTGTTTGACCTACTTGATAGTCATTGGGAACAAAGCCTGCGTCTACTGCTGCTCTTGAAGCTCCGATGGCAGCACCAAGACGGTCTGCTACGGCCTCAATTAAAACAAAGTTTTCCCCTGATTGCATACCTCGGCCGCCTGAAACTATTGTTGTTGCACTAGTAAGCTCAGGCCTTTCAGATGCACTGACATCTAGACGTAGAAACTTAGATTTTCCAGAATCAGGAGTCGTGGAAATATTTTCTATTATTGCATTTCCTCCGTTATTAGCTGCTGCATCAAAGGCTGTTGCCCTGACTGTTATTACTTTAATAGAGTCAATACTTTTTACTGTAGATATTACGTTGCCTGCATATGTTGGACGTTGGAAGGTTTCTTTATCAAGAATTCCACTTATGTCTGAAATCTGAGCAACGTCTAGGAGTGCAGCCACCCTAGGCATTAGGTTTTTGCCTTCCGTTGTGGCAGTTGCCATTACATATTTGTAATTTTCACATATAGATAAGATCAAGGGAGTCATATTTTCTGCTAATGGATGTTCGTAAATAATGTCATCTGCTACAAGAACTTTAGTAACGCCAGATACTATACTTGCACTTTGAACAACCTCTTGTGCATTGTGCCCTGCGATAAGAAGATGAATTTCCTCAGCAAGTGCTCTCGCAGCTGTAACCGAGTGTAATGTTGCACGTTTTAGCTCTGAATTATTATGTTCAGCAATAATCAAGACAGTCATTATATTACCTTAGCTTCATTCTGTAATTTACTTATAAGTTCAGCCACAGATTCAACCATAACGCCTGATTCACGTTTTGCTGGTTCCTCAACTTTTAAAACTATTAATCTGGGCTTAATATCTACATCTAAATCTTCAGGGGATTTGACTTCTATGGGCTTCTTTTTTGCTTTCATTATATTCGGAAGGGAAGCGTATCGTGGTTCATTCAGTCTTAGGTCAGTAGTAACTACTGCAGGTAAATTTATAGAGATAGTTTCTAATCCTCCATCGACCTCGCGAGTAACCTCAGCCCCTTGATCTGATAGAACTATATTGGAGGCAAAGGTTGCTTGTGGCCAGTCAAGTAATGCAGCTAACATTTGTCCAGTTTGATTACTATCATCATCAATTGCTTGTTTTCCTAAAATTACTAGACCCGGCTCTTCTGATTCACTAACTGCTTTAAGAATTTTTGCAACTCCAAGAGGTTGAAGTTCCATTTCTGTTTCAATATGTATACCCCGGTCTGCCCCCATGGCCAGAGCTGTTCGAAGTGTTTCTTGAGTTTGTTTAGGGCCTGCAGAAACGACAACAATTTCATCTGCAACACCTGATTCCTTTATCCGGACAGCTTCCTCAACAGCAATTTCACAAAAAGGGTTCATTGCCATTTTTACGTTAGTAAGTTCTACATCCGTATTATCTGCATTAACACGAACCTTGACGTTATAATCTATGGTTCTTTTTATGGCTACAAGCAGCTTCATTAGAGGTCTTTCTATTTCTTTTTTGGCTTAAACTAATTTATTTTTTTGTAAAAACACCTAATTTAAAAATTTATTATAAGAATGGAGTCACAATATTCTCCGCTAGGGGTTAAGTCAACGGGAGCACTTAGTGTGTTAACGGTTTGCCCCTGGTTTCCATAAAACATCTTTTTTCCCATCATTGTTAAGGTGTCTGGCTAAAACAAAGAGATGATCAGATAAACGATTAAGATATGTAATAACAAATGGATTGACTTCTTCATTAATTGATAATTCAGTCGCAAGTCTTTCTGCTCTTCTTACTACTGTTCTAGCGTGATGTAAGTGGGCAGCTCCTGAACTCCCACCTGGAAGAATAAAGGAGTTTAGAGGTTCTAATCTTGAATTTATATCATCTATTTCTGTTTCAAGTCTTAAGACTTGGGAAGATGTTACACGGAGTGATTTTTCTTTATCTTTTATTGGCCTGCATAGATCAGCTCCTATATCGAAAAGATCATTTTGTATATTATCTAAAATTATATTGGATTGAATGTCGCAGTTTAGTCTGGCAATACCGATTATACTATTTGCTTCGTCAACTGTTCCATAAGCGTTAACACGTAAATTGTGTTTTGGCACTCTAGCTCCATCACCGAGAGAGGTTTCGCCTGAGTCACCTCCTTTTGTATAGATTTTTGTTAGTCTTACCATAAAACCCTAAAGCCTCTTTTTATTTATCAACTAAAAAAACAAGTATAGCCAGTAATCCTACTGCTACTAGTTGTAGGCCAATACGCCAGCGCATTAGTATGTTTGATCTATTTGTCTTACCATCTCCAGTATAAAAGGAGCCGAGCCCAAGAAATAGTACTATTACTACCGCCGCCATTGCGATGTATACAAATATTTCTAGCAGCATACTCATTTTTGTTTATCAGAAACTTTTCTCAATGATTTACCTACTCAGTTATAATTGTTTTTAAACATATGTTATATCTAAACACACTTTTCAATCACTGCTTGTTTAAGTTTGTACTAGCTAAGTCTATCCAGTGGTATATTTGCTCTTTGTCCGATGAAAAAAGAGCATCATGTAGCTGTCTAGGTAAAACTCCAATTTTTCTTAGCGAAGAGAGGTTTACTGCAAAATTTCGTTTTTGAAACCTCTCTCCATTTGTGTCTAATATTAATGGATGGTGTAAATATTGTGGAACATCAAATCCAAGAATCTCCTGTAAGAGTCTATGTATTGAGGTAGTCTTGTATAGGTCCTCTGCCCTAGTAACAACGGTGACACCCTGTATGTGATCATCAACTGTCACTGCTAGATGATAACTTGTGGGAGTCTCTTTCCGTGCAATAACTATATCGCCAAATATGCTTGGAGATATTTTATGAATTTTATTAGATGGATCTGTCCATTGGATTTTTCGAACTTTTGAAAGTGCCATATCCATTTTTAATCTTAGAGCAAAGTTTTCACCATTTAATTGCCGTTTCTTTGCTTGTAATTCACTTAAATTACGACAGGTTCCTGGGTAAACAAATTTATTAAATTTGTGCGGAGCTGAGTTAGTAGATTTGATTTCTCTTATGATTTCTTTTCGACTACAAAAACATGGATAAATTAAACCCTGAGACTTTAGCTTGTTTAATGCCTCTTCGTAGTCAGACATATGTTCTGATTGACGTCTAATGGGCTTATTTGAGGTTATGCCAAGCCAGGATAAATCTTCTAAAATCTTAGATTCATATTTTTGATTACAACGTTTTAAATCAATATTTTCGAACCTAATAAGAAACTCTCCATCTGGTGAGCTTTTCATTTGATCAAAAGCTACCATTGCTGCAAAAGCACTACCTACATGCAGCTCTCCAGTTGGACTAGGTGCAAATCTTGTGACAATTATTTTTTTTTCTTTCATTATAATGGTTGGAATCAGGTTATGCCATTCTTTAAAAGAGACTCTATCGTATTATCATCATAGTCTACCCAATCTTTTAGTATTATTTTAGTATGTTCACCTAATTGTGGTGCTGCAGAGGGATAATCGACAGGACTTTTCGAGAATTTGATAGGATTACCAGGGTGATCCAAGGATACTCCTGAAGAATGAGGAATGTTTACCCTCATATTACGAGCTAATATTTGAGGATCTCCAAAAACTCTATCTAATGTGTTTATGGGCCCGCATGGAACACCGGCAATATCAAGTTTTGCAATCCAGTCATCCATGGTTTTAGTTTTTGTTAGTTCTCGAATATGTTCATTAACAAATTCACGATTCTCTATTCTAGATTTATGGTCTCTGAATCTTGAATCCTCAAGTAAATCAGATTTTCCTGCAATTTCTAGAAATTTTCTCAGCTGTCCATTATTACCTATACCAAGAATCATATGCCCGTCTTTTGTTGGAAAAACTCCATAAGGTACAATATTAACATGCTCGTTACCGAATCTTTCAGGTGATTGTCCTCCAACCAGGTAATTCATTGCTTGGGTAGACAACCAACTTGCTTGGGTATCTAGAAGTGCTAAGTCAATATGTTGTCCTTCTCCAGTTAATTGTCTCCAATTTAGAGCAGCCAAAATTGCAGTAATTGCATACATACCGGTCATTAGATCAGAAACTGCGACACCAACTTTTTGAGGTCCAGCACCAGGCTTACCATCTGGAACGCCGGTAATACTCATTAAACCTCCAGCTCCTTGAATAATTAGGTCGTATCCAGCTCTTTCAGAGTAGGGGCCTGTTTGTCCAAAACCAGTTATTGAACAATATATTAGTCGTTTGTTTACATGGTAAATACTATCATAATCTAGTTGGTATTTTTTTAGCCCACCAACTTTATAATTTTCTATTAAAATATCAGCTTGAGTTGCAAGATCGCGGACAACCTTTTGTCCTTCAGACTTAGATAAATCAATAGTTATGGAGCGTTTTGCTCTATTTGCTGACATAAAATATGCGGCATCACCTGTTTCTTCTCCTTTGCTATTTTTTACAAATGGTGGTCCCCAGCTTCTGGTATCATCCCCAGTTTCTGGACGTTCAACTTTAACCACATCTGCTCCAAAATCGGCTAATAATTGAGCACACCATGGCCCCGCTAAAACACGACTCATATCAAGAACTTTTAAGTTTGATAATGGCCCGGTTCGATTTGAAACCTGTTCTTTATTTAACATTATCGTTTATCCTTTAGGGGCTAGACTAGTAAATTAATTTATTAATGATTGTAGGCATAAATGAAAATGATGGTTAGTAATATATTTATGCTATTTTCAAATAGTTAATACATAAGATTTGTTTATGCTAATTGATTTTATATAATTAATTATTTTAGTTTGTGTATAAGGAATAAAGCTTTGCAAGCAGTTTTAAATGCAAATCCAGCTCTAGTTTTAAATGCGGATTATAGGCCTCTAAGTTATTTTCCCCTTTCACTATGGGATTGGAGAGATGCTGTAAAAGCAGTTTTTCTTGATAGAGTTTTTATAGTTTCTCATTATGAGTATTCTATTCGCTCTCCAAGCTCAGAATTTAGACTTCCAAGTGTGATAGCACTTAAAAAATATATACCGCATGATAGAAAACCACCATTTACTCGATTTAATGTTTTTCTTCGTGATTCATTTTGCTGTCAATATTGTGGTGGTCGGTTACCAGTAGAAAACTTGACCTTTGATCATGTTATCCCTAGATCAAGGGGGGGAAGAACTACTTGGAACAACGTTGTTACTGCTTGTAATGCGTGTAATTTGAAAAAAGGAAATTTTTTACCAAACGAATGCTCTATGAAACCCAATGCTAATCCAGTACAACCATCTACTGGACATTTGCAGGCTATTGGACGTTTGTTTCCCCCTCAATATCTTCACGAAAGTTGGAGAGATTATTTGTATTGGGATACTAAATTAGACCCCTAAAAAATCTATAAATTAAAAAATTATTAAAACCTCTCTGATAGCCATATGGCAATACGTGTTCCAGATTTAATTAATGTTACCATAGGCTTATATAGTGGAGCATCCTTTGCATCATAATCAAGTGCAGTGTTTTTATGGGATGCCTCATCAGCCGCAAATTCAATAATAATTTTACGTAGTTCATCCTCTTCGTTACCAAGTTGTTTAGCTTGCTTATAGTAATGTTTTTCAATGACTTCTTCCACAGCAACTGTACATGCCATGGCAGCTTTTTCACCCAATAACGCAGTTGATGCTCCTAACATAAATCCGGCTATATGCCAGATAGGGCTTAATACTGTGGGTCTTACACTTCTTTGTACTAAGAGGTTATCAAAAGTTTTTAGATGATGGGTTTCTGCATCTGCCATTTCTTGGATGGTTTTACGAGACTCTGATTTACCTAGAATAGCCAGTTGACCTTCATAAATTCTCTTAGCACCATATTCACCTGCATGATCAACACGTATTATTCTTGCAATTAGCTGTTCTTGCGTCATATCTCCCGGCAGACGAATATTATTATCTCTTAATGAGTTATCTTTTATGGAAGCAGTCAATAGGTAATTACCCTTCTTTCTTAATTGAAAATCTAATGATGTTAAAAAGTAAGTAAATAGACAATATAAATGAGATTATTACGTTCCACGTTGCTAATGACAATCCAAAAATAGTCCAACTGATTGAATCACAGGCTGCACGCGGAGCTAAGTCAATTGTTTTACGCAGATCCTCAATAGAATCTGAAATGTTGAGGTTAGACAAACAATTACTTTCAAACAATTTTTGTTCGATTCCAACGTGATAAATTGCATAGCTTATTGTTGTAAGTAGTGCTAGTAAACAACAAGTAAGCATAACAATTTTGATTACTCTCTTATTTGTGAAAAAGCTAATAAATGCAAAGAGAATCACAAAATAGTATGGGTAGCGTTGGATTAGACAAAGCTCACACGGTTCAATACCAGCTATATGTTCTATCAAGTATACAAACAGTAAAATTATCATTGAGCAAATGATTAGAACTAAAGCTGGATTGTGGAGAATTTGATCAATAAGTAATTTTAAACGCTGCATTACAAAACTCCGATAGCCAAGAAGGTGCCTGCTAGAGCTAATAAGACCAATAATATCACAAGTGCATAATGTCCTTTAAATAAACGTTGAATAGTAGGTCCAAAGTGCCAAAGAAGTGCAGCCAAAATATAAAAACGTAGACCCCTACCTAAAATTGAACTCAACAAAAATACCCAAGGATCAAGAGCTAGAGCCCCGCTAGAAAATGTCACTAGCTTATAAGGGAGTGGTGTTAAACCTCCTGCAGCAACTATCCATCCACCCCAACGGTTATAGTATTCTTCAAATAAAGCCAATTTATCATTATAGCCATAAAATTCTATAAGTGGTTCTCCAAAACTTTCAAATAAATAATATCCAAGTGCATAACCAGCTAATCCCCCGGATACAGATGCAAGAGTACATACGCCTGCTATAAACCAAGCTTTCTCTCTCAATGCAAGAATCATTGGAATAAGCATAAGATCTGGTGGAATGGGAAAGACCGAGCTTTCAAAAAATGCTAATAAAATTAAAATCCAGATAGCAATTTTTTTTTCAGATTGTAGGATTATCCACTTGGAGAAGTTTTTCATCATCAAATTACTTCTGTAGGTGTTTGAATCAGTTTTTGCTAAAAAAATTAGTAACTAGAATTTTATCCAAATAGTATTTTGTAGACTGTTGAGCTTGCATATATAATTGATTCAAAATTGTTGGCCCGTGTGGCGGAACTGGTAGACGCGGCAGACTCAAAATCTGCTCTGGGAAACTGGGTGGGGGTTCGAGTCCCTCCACGGGCACCACATCTTTGAACAACATATATGTATAAAAAGCAAATGTAGTTTTTTTATTTGTTTTTGTAGTGAATTTCTCTTGTCAAAAATACCACTTTACTTTTGAGGGTTATAGTGACACTAGTCAGGGGTTATGTTGCTAAAATTATTAGATTTTTAACATATAATTAAATAATTAAGTTACATAAGATATAGGTTTATTGGTTCCCAGATATGGGTAAAGAAACTTTAATGCTTAAAATAGCCCATCAAAGTATTGATTGAGTATGTCTACAAATCCTCAGCCTGAGTCCTGGAAGCCATCAGAAAACAATACCTTACGTGGTATACTTTTAATGTGTATCACTGCAGTCTTAATGTTTCCACTTTTAAACGCAACAGTAAAATTCTTAGTTTCTGAGTTTAGTGTTTGGCAAATTGTATGGGCAAGAGCTTTATTCCAATTTGCCTTCATGGTGATACTTTTTGCACCAAAATCTGGTTTTATATCTTTATTTAGGACAGTGCACCCTGTACGACAAGGATTACGATCAGCCTTGCAGTTGCTTGCCATGGTATTTTATTTTTCAGCTCTTGAAGAAATTTCACTACCAACAGCAACTGCTATTGGGTTTACTGCACCTCTTATGGTTGTCGGTTTTTCAGTGCCATTACTTGGTGAAAGTGTTGGATTAAGGCGGTGGGGTGCTGTAATTATAGGTTTTGTAGGTGCTTTAATTATCATTCGGCCTGGTTCAGATATGACGGATTGGGCTACCTTATATGTTTTTGCTGGAGCTATTTGTTATGCTTTATATCAGGCTCTAACTCGTAGGGTCTCAGAAGGTGATGATCCTCCTGTAACTGCAGTTTATACTGTAGTTCTTGCTCTTATAGGTTCAAGTATCATTGCACCTTTTGATATGGCAATGCCATCAAGTTCAAATCAATGGTTGGCTTTTATTGGTTTAGGAGTAGCTGGAGCCCTAGGGCACTTTTTCCTAATTCGTGCTTACTCCATGGCACAAGCATCTATAATATCTCCTTTTGATTATGGGCAGTTGATAGGGGCTACCATTTTAGGATATTTAATTTGGGGAGATTTTCCTGATTTATGGACATGGGTTGGTGCAATTATTCTGGTTCTTAGTGGAATTTATGTGGCTCGACGAGAGAGTAAAGGGATAAAAGGTGGATAGTTTATTATTATATGAATATAAATATAAATCAGGCAGTTTTCTATGAGGGCATGATTAAAAAATGATTTTGAAAAAAATTTCAAAAAGGTCTTTTTTTAGACTGTATAGCTTGTTTATTGTACTTTTCTTAGGGATTATTTTTTCAATAGGAGTTAATATGAATTCAGTTTCATCTAATGATGATATCAATCAGAATACCTTATTTTTGGAACTCAAAGACGGCATTGTAACTATAGAGATGTTGCCTGAAATAGCTCCAAAACATGTACAAAGAATCAAGGAGCTTGTAAGATCAGGCTTTTATGATGGACTTTTTTTTCATAGAGTTATTGACGGATTTATGGCCCAGACCGGTGATCCAAAAGGAGATGGTACTGGTGGTTCAGGAAAGAATTTAGAGGCAGAGTTCTCAGATGAGCCACATGTTCGTGGAATACTTTCTATGGCTAGGGCTCAAGACCCAAACAGTGCTGATAGCCAGTTTTTTATTGTATTTCAGGATTCTAATTGGTTAGACGGACAATATACAGTTTGGGGCCGTGTTACCGAAGGAATGGAGTTTGTGGACTTGATTAAGCGTGGAGATGGCCAAAATGGTCAGGTAAATGATCCAGATAAAATAATAAGTATGCGTATGCATAAAGGTTAGTTTTTGATTATAAACTTGGATAAGGGTAATTATTAATTTTTAGAAAGTGTGAGAAAATCTTCCGCCGTCGATTAATATATTTTGTCCTGTGATGTAGCCCGCTTGAACACTACAGAGAAATGTGCAGGTTTCACCAAACTCTGATGCAGTTCCAAATCGTTTTGCAGGTATTGAGTTTGATCTTTCTATTATAATTTCTGATTCTTTTCGCCCAGATTTAATAGCACTTTGCTTTGTAGAATTTTTAAGTCTATCAGTATCAAATAATCCAGGCAGTATGTTGTTAATAGTTACATTATGTTGAGCAAATTGCGGAGTTATACCGGCTAGGTAAGCTGTTAGACCAGCACGTGCACCACTTGATAAATCTAGGCCTTCCATGGGCATTTTTACCGAAAGAGATGTTATATTAACTATCCTTCCAAATTTACGTGATGCCATTCCATCGATCACAGCTGATATTAACTCAATTGGTGTTATCATGTTCATGATTAAGCCTTCGATCATATCATTACGTTTAATTTCTCGATAATCTCTAAAAGGTGGGCCTCCATTATTATTAATCAAAATATCTGGATTGGGACATGCCGATAGCAATGTATATTGACCTTCTGTAGTGCATAAGTCTGCAAGAACAGGGGTAACTTTAACTTCAGAATTTTCTTTTATATAAGAGGTTGTTTCATCTAAGGCATCAGAATCTCTGCCATTTATAACTACATTAACACCATTTCTTGCTAGTGATTCTGCACATCCTCTCCCTAGTCCTCTACTGGATGCACATATGATTGCTGTGAGGCCAGAAATACCAAGATCCATATTTTACCATCCATCTTTGAACAAAATTAATCAGTTCTATAAAACTGAAATAAAAAATTATAGATAAAGTATTAAAATGATTTAACATTTCTAGTTTTTGAACTAATAGCTGTCTATAGGAAAATATTTTTTTATAGCTATTATCTTGATTTAAAAAGGATAGTTTATATGGGAACCTTAAAATCTAGCTATTGTTCTGGAATAAGCAAGCAATCACTGCTTGGTCACACAATTGGCCAACAGTTAGATATAACATCAACGAGGTTCCCTGAGGATACTGCTATAATCTCTAAACATCAAGAATTTCAAGCAACTTGGTCTGAACTGAGACTTTTAGTTGATGAATTTGCTGCAGGGCTTTTAGGTCTAGGATTAGACAGAGGTGAGAGAATAGGTATTTGGTCACCTAATAATTTAGAATGGACAGTAGTACAATTTGCTGCAGCTAAAGCTGGCTTGATATTAGTTAATATTAATCCTGCATACCGAATATCAGAACTAGAATATGCATTAAAGAAGGTTCAATGCAAAGCGTTAGTTACGGCAGAATATTTTAAAAGCACTAACTACATAAAAATGCTCTACGATTTAATACCAGAGCTTGAAACTTCTGAAATAGGAAAATTAAAGTCTAAAATTTTTCCTAACCTTAATTTGATAATTCGCCTAGGTACAGATGAATCGCCTGGTATGCTTAATTATTCTAGGGTTCCAGTATATGGATCTTCATTGGAAAAAAGCAAATTAAAAGAATTATCATCAAAAATCCAATTTGATGATCCCGTGAATATTCAATTCACAAGTGGAACAACAGGTTATCCAAAAGGTGCGACACTTACACACCATAATATTTTAAATAATGGTTATTTTAATGGACAAACACTAGGCATTTCTAATGAAGATAAAGTTTGTATACCTGTGCCACTATATCATTGTTTTGGAATGGTGATGGGAAACTTAATGTGTCTAGCTTTTGGTGCAACCATGGTGTACCCCAGTGCAGGGTTTGAACCTAGAGAAGTTTTGAAGACTATTAATGAAGAAAAGTGCACTATCTTATATGGTGTCCCAACTATGTTTATTGCTGAGTTAGACCATCCAGATTTCAAAACATTTGACCTTTCAAGTCTTCGAAGCGGTACTATGGCAGGGTCTACTTGTCCTATAGAAATAATGAAACGTGTAATGGTTGATATGAATATGGAGGGAGTCACTATCGCGTATGGCATGACGGAGACAAGCCCGGTTTCTTTTCAGTCTTCACTTGATGACTCCGTAGATAAGAGAGTTTCTACAGTGGGAAGAGTGCATCCTCATGTTGAGGTGAAAGTTGTTGATGACGATGGTGCCATAGTCCCAATAGGAGTGACAGGAGAATTGTTAACTAGAGGTTATTCAGTGATGCTTGGCTATTGGGATGATATTGAAAAAACTGAAGAGGCGGTGGACTCTAATGGTTGGATGCACACTGGGCATTTGGCAACCATTGATATAGATGGGTATTGCAGGATAGTTGGAAGAAGTAAGGATATGGTTATCCGCGGCGGGGAAAATATTTATCCACGTGAGATTGAAGAATTCTTTTTTAGAAATTCAAAAATAAAAGATGTACAGGTAATTGGTGTTCCCGATGAACGCTATGGAGAAGAATTGTGCGTATGGATTAAATTACACGATGGAGAAAATTCAAATAGTACAGAAATGAGATCATTTTGTGAGGGTAAAATTGCACACTTTAAAATACCTAGATATGTCGAGTTTGTAGACTCCTTCCCCATGACTGTGACGGGTAAAATACAGAAATATAAAATGCGTGAGATTATGATAAAAAAACTAGATAATCTTAGTGACAGTTCTGATTAATAGATTATCGAGTTTATTTCTTGACCAATATTTTTGTTGATTAATTTAACTATTTATAAAAAAAATAGAACAGAGACTTTCCTTTAAGCCTCTGTTCTTTCTTTTTAATAATTGGTAATTATTCTATTTTTTTTTCTTTACTTTTGCTTTTTTCTCGAATGCTCGAGCAGCTTGAAGAACTGTAGCATCATCATATCTCTTGCCTACTATCATCATTCCAATAGGAAGCCCACTTGACGAAAAACCACAAGGAATAGAGATTGCTGGGTGTCCAGAACAGTCAAAAGGTGCGGTGTTACGTAACATATTCAATGCACTGTCAACATACTCTTCTCTGCTACAATCAGGTGCAGGAAGCTTAGTGGCAGTTTGAGGAAGAGTTGGCAAAATAATCACGTCAAAGTCTTCCAAAATTTCATCATAAGAATTACGGAGTTTACGACTTAGATTTTGAGCTTTAGCATAATAATGGCCATTGTAATTTCTATGCATATACTCACCTAACATCATAACTGTTTTTACAGTTTCTGATAAATCATTTGGCCTTGAACGCCAGCCCTTAGCATAAGCATCAAGAAGTGAAGTGGTATAATAACCCTCCCAATTAGTTCCAAATCCATTTCCTTTTAACATCAATTCTGTTGCACCTTCTACAGCAATTGCATTCCAGATATGAAACCCATCTAAATGGATAGGTATAGAAACTTCTTTCACTATTGCACCTAATGACTTAAATGAACGAGCAGCAGAGCGTACTTTTTGATCAACAATTTTTTCGCTTTCGGGGTGACCAAATCCTTCTTTGAGAATTGCAATTTTCATTCCGTTAACGCCCTTGGAAAGAGCCTTTACATAGTCCTGTGTTCTGCAATCAATTTGTCTTGGGTCTTGGCCGTCTGATCCAGCTATAGCCTGAAGAAGAAGTGCGGCATCTGTTACATTCTTAGTCATTGGGCCAGTATGATCTAAAGTCATTTCGATTGGAAAAACTCCTGTGTAGGGCACGAGTCCATGAGTTGGTTTATGACCTACAATGCCTGACCAGCAGGCGGGAATTCTAATTGATCCTCCTTGATCTCCTCCCATTCCCATATCAGCCTCACCGATAGCGACTAGCACGGCACTTCCTGCAGATGATCCTCCTGCTGAATACCCTCTTTTGTGAGGGTTTTCTACCATCCCTGTAGCCGTAGTTGCACTACCTCCATCAAAACAAAGATTAGTATTGGCAGCTTTTCCTATAATTGTTCCTCCTGCATCAAGAATCCGAGTAACTACAGTTGCATCAACATCTGGAACAAAACCTTCAAGAACCATAGAGCCATTCATCATTGGAACTCCTGCAAGACAAATATTATCCTTCAGAACTATAGTTTTTCCTGATAGTAAGCCTCTAGTCTTTCCTTTAACTTTTGATTTCCAGTACCAGGCGTTATAAGGGTTTTCTTCGGGTGGAGGCCTATATCCTGTTGTTCGTGGATATTTTACCTCAAGTTTTGGTTCAGCTAAATCATCAAGTCTGTCATAGGATGCAACTGTACCAGCCATCAGACCTTGATAACTTTCTGCATCTTCTATTGATAAGTTCAAACCAAAATCGTCAGCTATATCAAGGACTTCATCAATAGTGGGTGTTCTTACTGTTGGAAACTTTGCCATAGGTTCCTCCCTAAATCTCATTTATATTTTCACAAAAATAACTAATCACCCTAAGGTTTATATAAGTGTAATATTTAATTAGTCGTTATAACTAGTGATTTTTGTTAATGTTCTAAAAAATAATTTTTTCATTGTTTAAGTTTATTTTTATGTGGATTGAATCAGAATCATTCATTGCTATTTATTACAACTAAGGAGAGGTGAATGGAAAATAAAAAATCAAATAACATTCATCCAATTACATTTTTTGAAGATTTACGAGAGGGTATGAGTGCTGAATATACTCGCCTCGTTACACAGCGAGATATAGAATTATTTGCTGAACTAACTGGTGATAATAACCCCATTCATCTTGATTCTAATTTTGCAGAGAGTTCTATTTTTAAAGGCCGAATTGCACATGGTATGCTTATAGCATCGTTTATTTCTACAGTGATTGGAACTAGAATGCCAGGACCAGGCTGCATTTATCTTGATCAATCTTTAAGATTCTTATCACCTCTGCAACCCGGTGAAAGGGTTACAGCTAGTGCAAAAGTTATTGAATTACATACAAAAAAATGTCGTGCAACATTTCAGACTATTTGTAGAGTTGATGCCAGAATTTTAATAGATGGAACTGCCTTAATTCAAATTCCATCACGCAAATTGTAGATAGAAATAGATACATGAGTAAGGTATTAAAAAATGATAACCTTGCTAGGACTAGTTTTTGAGGAACTAGAGGTCTATTCTCCGCCAACAAATTTTAATTATTTTAACATTTTAATTGGAGTGACCGCGGAATCATGCGGATTTTTCGTTATTGGAATAATATAGATCATAAGGCCCATGGTGCAGTGATTGCTGTGGGGAACTTTGATGGTGTGCATTTAGGCCATGGTAAGGTTATTTCTAAAGCTGCTGAAATTGCTCGGGAAGAGGGAGCAGCCCTTGGTGTGATGACTTTTGAACCCCATCCAAGGGAATTGCTCAGTAAATCTAACGAGCCTTTCCGTTTGACCCCCTTTAGGGCAAAAACAGAGGCAATAGCTTCTCTGGGTGTTGATATAATTTATGTTCTTAAATTTAATCAGGATCTAGCAAATTTGGAAGCTCAGGATTTCATAAAAAATGTTTTGGTTGAAGGCTTAAGGGCAAAGCATATAGTTGTAGGTTATGATTTTGCCTTTGGGTCGGGTCGTAAGGGTGAAATTAACCTTTTAAAAGAAAAATCTTCAACAGGAGAATTTAAGGTAACTAGTGTGGAAAAGGCTGAAGATGAAAATGGACCTTTCTCAGCTAGTGCAGCACGACAATATATCAAATTAGGTGATGTCAAATCAGCTCAATCAATATTAGGGCGACCATGGCAAGTTTTAGGAAGAATTAGATATGGTGATCAAATTGGCCGTTCACTTGGATTTCCAACAGCCAATCTCTCTGTCAAAAATATCCTTAAGCCAAAATCTGGCATTTATGCAGTATGGGCTGGTATTGGAATTAAGGAATCTGACCAGAATATAAAAATTGACTGGCAACCTGGAGCGGCATATGTAGGAAGGCGGCCAACTTTTGATAAATCAGAAGAATTGCTTGAGGTTCATTTACTTGATTTTAATTACCAAATTTATGGACAATTACTCAGGGTGGCATTTATTTCATGGATTCGGGGTGATGAAAAATATGAAAATTCAGAGGACCTAAAAAAACAGATGTATCTTGATTGTCAACATGCTAGAGCTATTTTGGCAGAATCATCGCCTCCATCTAATACATTACATGATTTAATTTCCATAGATAATACAACCACTAGAGTAGATCAATGACTGTTGATTATAGCAAAACAATCTTTTTACCACGTACTGATTTTCCTATGAAAGCTCAATTACCAAAAAGAGAGCCTGATATTCTCAAGCGTTGGTCTGAGATTGATATTTACTCGAAGCTTCGTGAAGCATCAGCCGGCAGAGAAAAGTTTGTTTTACATGACGGACCGCCATACGCAAATGGACATCTTCATATAGGGCATGCACTTAATAAAATTCTAAAAGACGTAATTGTGAGATCTCAACAAATGATGGGTCGTGACTCTATTTATGTGCCAGGGTGGGATTGTCATGGGTTACCAATTGAATGGCAAATAGAACAAAAATATAGAAAATCGGGTAAGGATAAGGACGATATATTACCCGTTGAGTTCCGAGCAGAGTGTCGTGCTTTTGCGGAGCACTGGATTGGTGTACAAAAAAAAGAGTTTCAAAGGCTTGGAGTGATTGGCGACTGGGAAAATCACTACAGCACAATGAGTTTTAGGGCTGAAGCACAAATAGTCAGAGAAATAGGGAAATTTTTGCTGAATGGGGGACTTTATAGAGGCTCAAAGCCAGTAATGTGGTCTCCAGTCGAAAAGACAGCCCTTGCAGAAGCAGAAATTGAATATCACGATCATACTTCTATAACTATTTGGGTGCGTTTTCCTATCATTAAAACTGACATCATTGATATAGAGGAAGGCTCAATTCTAATATGGACTACTACACCTTGGACAATTCCTGGAAATAGAGCGATAGCTTTTGGAAAAGGTCTTTTATATGCAATTATTGAAGTAATTTCTGTTAGCGAGTCTAGCGGTGCTATAGAAGGAGAAAAACTATTTCTAGCTCAAGAGTTATTACCAAAGATTTGTTCTGAAATTGGCATAGAAGATTTTAAAATCTTAAAAAGAGATATTCCTGGAAAATTATTTGAAACAACTGTCTGTGCTCATCCTTTACGCGCAAGTGGATATGATTTTGATGTATTTTTATTAGAAGGGGAACATGTAAACTTAGATCAGGGATCAGGTTTTGTCCATACGGCTCCAGGACATGGTATAGAAGATTATGATGCAGTAATTCAATACAATAAAATATCTTCTTCAAAAATTGCTATACCAGAAACAGTAGGACCAGATGGTAACTATTTAGAAACAGTACCCATTTTTGCAAAAAAACACGTTTATAAAGTAAATGAAGAAGTCAGGGATGTTCTTGATGGGGTTGGTGCTTTAGTATCTAGCAGTGAGTTAGTGCACTCTTACCCACACTCTTGGAGATCTAAAGCTCCATTGATATATCGCAATACCCCACAATGGTTTATTAGTATGGAAGAAAATTCACTAAGGGAAAAAGCCCTCTCAGGTATAAGTGATGTAAAGTGGATTCCAAACTCAGGAGAACGAAGAATAAGTTCAATGATTGAGACGAGACCTGACTGGGTGGTTTCTCGTCAAAGGCTTTGGGGTGTTCCAATTACTGTATTTGTAAGGAAATCAGATGGGAAGCCATTGAGAGATCCGGCAGTAATTGATCGAATTGCGGCAGCATTTGAAGAGGAGGGAGCTGAGGCCTGGCTTAAAAGAAATCCCTCTGAATTCCTCGGTCCAGATAGAAACCCCGATGACTTTGAGCAAATTATGGATATTCTTGATGTTTGGTTTGATAGTGGATCAAGCCATGCATTTGTTCTTGAGCAAAGAGAAGATCAGAAATGGCCTGCATCTCTATATTTAGAGGGTTCAGATCAGCATCGTGGTTGGTTTCATAGCTCTCTACTAGAGTCATGCGGAACAAGGGGTGTACCTCCATATGAGGCTGTTTTAACACATGGCTTTGTCATGGATGGTAGTGGGCGAAAAATGTCAAAATCTTTAGGAAATGTAGTATCACCCGAAAAAGTTTTGAAAACATATGGTGCTGATATCTTGAGGCTGTGGGTTGTTAGTGCAGATTATTCTGAGGATCTTAGAATATCTGATGAGATATTGAAATATCAGGCAGATAGCTACAGGCGCTTGAGAAATACTTTACGTTATTTATTAGGTAATCTTGCAGAATATTCTGAATCTGAGGAGGTAGATATTCAGGATATGCCAGAGCTTGAAAGGTGGATCCTGCATAGACTTTACACTCTTGATAAAGATATTCGGGAATGGGCTAATTCTTATGAATTTCACTCTATTTTTACTGCCATACATAATTTTTGTGCGGTCGAACTTTCTGCTTTTTATTTTGATATCCGTAAGGATACATTGTACTGTGAGAGCTTGGATAACATAGTCAGGCGTTCAGCTAGGACCGTATTAGATAAGCTTTTTCTGTGTTTAACCGCATGGCTGGCACCAATACTTTGTTTTACTTCTGAAGAAGCTTGGTTAGCTCGTTTCCCTAGCTCAGATGAAAGTGTTCACTTTAGGGAATTTCCGGTGATACCTTTGGAATGGGAAAATGATAACCTATCAAGTAGATGGGAAAAAATCAGGGAAGTCAGAAGGGTTGTCACAGGTGCTCTGGAGCTAGAAAGATCTGAAAAGAGAATTGGATCAAGTTTAGAGGCTAAGCCTTTTATTTGGGCAAGCGAAGAGTATCAGTCACTATTTTCTAGCCTAGATTTAGATGAAATTTTCATTACGTCAGGAGCTAAGTTTTGTAGTGGTGATCCACCTGAGGGAGCATTCTCAATGAATGATTTATCTGGAGTAGCTGTTTCTACAGCTTTTGCTGAAGGGAGCAAATGTCCAAGGTGCTGGCGTTATTCCAGTATTAATAGCATGGATTCTCAGACGGGTCTTTGCAAGAGGTGCTCAGGTGTAGTTGAAGAAAAAAATGTCTAAATCTTTGTTCCTTAAACATATTGTAAAGAAAAATTGATGTTTTTGTTTGGCCTGTTTATCGTTTTAATTACTATTTTAATAGATCAAATTACAAAATTAATTGCCATTTCATATCTATGGGAGCCCACAACAACTCTAAATGTCTTTAGTTTTCTTAGTTTTACACCAGTGGAAAATCGAGGAATAAGCTTTGGTTTTTTCCAAGAATCAGGAGATATAGGGCGTTGGCTAATATCATTTTTTGCTATAACTGTATCTATTGTATTAATATTTTGGCTACGTAAACAGCGATACAAATTCTCCTCTTTTTACATTGGTTTAGTAATTGGTGGTGCCCTTGGAAATGTTATTGATAGACTTCGCCAGGGATGGGTTATAGATTTTATAGATTTTTATGTTGGTTCGTGGCATTGGCCAGCATTCAATTTAGCTGACGCATTTATTACAAGTGGGTTATTTTTACTGTTTATTCATAACTTGCTCCGGCCACAAAAACAAAATAAATATAAATAATGAGAAATATATTTATATTTTTATTTTATAAGGAGGTTTTGAGCTTTGAGTAATCTGCGCTGGTATGTTCTAGCAATTATTATAGTCAGTCTTAACGCATGCGGTGGAGATGGACCGCTAGGACTCGGTAAAAAAGAATCGCCAGATGAATTTGCGGTTGTTTCTCATTCGCCGCTTGCAGTGCCTCCAGATTATTCTCTCAGACCCCCCCGCCCATGTGCGGAACGACCTGGAGAAAGAGCCGTTAGAGATGTGGCGGCAGATGAGTTATTTGGAAAAACTAAAAATATTGCAGTAGAGCCCTCAGCAGGAGAACAGGCTATCCTTACAGGAGCAAATGCATTAAATCCAGACCCTAATATTCGTGAAGAAATTGAGAAAAGGTTTTCTATTTATGAGGAAGATGAGGAAGGGTTTTTTCAGTCCATAAAATTTTGGGAGAAAGATTCAGCAGAAGAAAGTATAATTGATGCAGGAGCAGAAGCTGATAGGTTACGTGAAAACGAAGTGCTAGGAAAACCTCCTAATGAAGGTCAGCTTGAAAAAACGCGTGAGGCAGAGAAATCTCTGCTTGAAGATTTATTTTAAATAATAGGAAAAAGAGCTTCCTATGACACTTATAAGATTTTGTTTAATTCTTTGTTCTTTAATTTTTCTTCATTCCAGTCAAAGCTATTGTGAAGACATTAAAAATTCTACTTTCAATGCTACTTATCATCAGCTTGATAATGGAATGAATATAGTTACGATCCCCAATCGTCGGTCCCCAATTGTTGTTCACATGGTTTGGTATCACATTGGTGCCGGAGATGATCCAATAGGGAAATCAGGCTTATCTCATTTACTAGAACATTTAATGTTTAAAGGTACGAATAACTTTCCAGATGATACCTTCTCAAGACTAGTTGCACTGAATGGTGGACGTGAGAACGCATTTACTTCATCCGATTATACAGGATATTTCCAACGAATTTCAAAACAGTATCTTCCACTTGTTATGGAGTTAGAAGCTGACCGTATGCGTAATTTATCTTTGACAGAAGATGATGTTTTGCTTGAACGAGATATCGTTTTAGAAGAGCGAAGTTCTAGAGTTTCTAATGTGCCTAGCTCGATTCTTATGGAACAGATGTATAGAGCATTGTTTCTTCGTCATCCCTACGGTACACCGGTAATAGGTTGGGAAAATGAAATAAAAGAACTAAATTTGCATGACGTTTTGACTTTTTATAATAAATATTACTTTCCAAATAACGCGACCCTAGTTGTAGCTGGTGATATAGATGTTGAAGACGTCCTAACATTAGCAAAACAGCATTATGGATCTATACAACCCAGTGAAATTGAGGAACGTATACGTTTGAAGGAACCTAAGCATGTTTCCCCACGCCGAGTTTTATTTAAATCTCCACAATTAGCCCAACCAAGTATTTTTCGTTTCTATTTGGCACCGAGCTATGTTTCAGAGGATCGATCTTATTCATTCCCACTTGAGGTTTTTTCTGAAGTACTAGGTGGAAAGATTACTAGTATATTGTACCAAGAAATGGTGGTTAAAAGAAAATTAGCCACTTGGGCTGGTACATCATATAACCCAATGTCGTTAGATAATACAACCTTTGCAATTTATTTATCACTGAAGGAGAAAGTTAGTATTAGTGAAGCAGAAATTGCATTAGATGAGATTATAGCAGAAAGTTTAAAAGATGGTTTTGAGGATTCACGAATTAAAGCAGCTAAGGGACGTATGGCAGCGAACTTATTATATTCTTTAGATAACCCTTCAGGGGTAGCTAAAATTTTTGGTTCCGCATTATCTATAGGCATGAGTGTAAATGATGTGGAAAATTGGAGTAAGAAAATAGATTCAGTGACAGCTGATGAAATTATGAATGCAGCAAATTATGTTCTAAATGCTGATAAATCAGTAACAGGTATTCTGATTCCAGAAAAAGAAAATTACAATGCAATCAAAAATAATTAGATTTATAGGATTCTGTATAATACTTGTTTGTGGCTGTTTTACTGTTCATGAATCTAAAGCAGCCTCTGTAGAGCGTATAATTACCGCTGAAGGATTTGAAATTTGGTATCTTCGCGAGTTGTCTGTTCCAGTTATATCACTAAGTATTGGCTTTAGGGGTGGGAGTGCATCAGATCCTATTGGGAAAGAAGGTTTGTCATACTTTGCTACTAATCTTTTAGATGAAGGTGCAGGTAAAATGGATTCCCAAAGTTTCCAGAAGAAGGTAACTGATAATGCCATTCACTTAAATTTTATTCCGGGAAGGGATATAACTTCAATATCATTAAGAACATTGTCTCAAAATAGAAAAGAAGCATTTAAATTAATGGGCCTCGCACTGACACAACCTCGTTTTGATAAAGAGGCAAAGGAACGTGTTCGCGAACAAATTCTTAGTAAGATTGCAACAGGTGAGAAACAACCAAATTCTGTGGCCATTAAGTCATGGTATAAGGCTATGCTTGGAGATCATCCTTTCTCAAGACCTTTAGAAGGGAATACTAAGAGTATCCTATCAATACAAAAAAAGGACCTTGAAGACTTTATCAGAGGTCGTTTTGCTCAGGATAATATATTTATTGGAGCATCAGGAGATGTTGAGCCAGAAGAAATCGCAAGTTTAGTTGATTCTGCTCTAAAAACTTTACCTTCTAATTCATTATCTTTTAGTCTTCCTGAAGTTAAATTTAATCTAGAGCCTCATTTCGACGTTATTAATTTAGATATTCCTCAAAGTATTGCTGTCTTTGGCTTTCCTGGCATTCCAAGAGTTCACAAAGATTTTTATGCTGCTTATGTTATGAACTATATCTTGGGAGGAAGTGGATTTACATCTAGGTTATACAAGGAAGTGAGAGAAAAGCGTGGGTTAGCTTACTCTGTTTATAGTTATCTCCATACACTTGATAGCATCGGATTAATCGTTGGTGGAGTTGCAACTAGGAACGATGCAATGTCAAATTCTATTGACATTATAAAAAAAGAATTAAGTTTAATGGCCAAAAATGGAATAACCAAAGAGGAACTTTCTAGTGCCAAGAGAGCAATAACAGGTTCTTTTCCATTGAAATTTGATACGTCATCATCTGTAGCCCAGATCCTTTTAAGCATGCAGTTTCAGGGTTTAAACCATGATTATCTTGAAAGGCGTAACAGTTATATTGAGAATATTACTGTTACGGATGTCAGGTCTATTGCAAAGCAGTTACTCAATCAAAATAAAATGGTAACAGTTATTGTTGGTTCACCAAAAGGTCTGACATCATATAAGTGAAATATATTAATTAGTGTTTTTATTACCTTTAGTTGCTCTAGATAGAGTATTTTGCAAATAAAACAAATAAGGTTTGATTCAGAATAAATTGATGGAAGATATAAATAAAATTACACAAACGTTCAAACTGTCGCTTGAAAAAAGTGGGATAGATGAATCAGTCTTTGGTCAAGAAAAATCTAAGCTACAAAGTTTGATTGATAAAATTAATACTGCAAAATTATCAGGCTCAATGCCTTTTTTAACTTTACCCATGTCTTCGGCTGATCTTGAGGAAATAGAATTTATTGCAGAAAAGTTTAGGAATAAATTTGAAAGGCTAATTGTTTTTGGTGTGGGTGGTTCAAGTTTAGGGGCGAGAGCATTAGTAGAATCGTCAGATATATATTCTTCTCATAAATCACCCATTTTTGTTGATGCTTCAGATCCTTTAACTTTTGAAATGGCATTAAGAGGCTGTCCGCTAGAAAAAACTGGTTTTTTAGTGATTTCAAAATCTGGTAGTACATTAGAAACTACTATGCAAATGCTTCTAATTCTATCTGATGCTCCAGTTGATAATTTTATTTTTATATCAGCTCCAGGGGACAATCCACTCAGGAGAGTTGCAAGAGAATATAATATTAAGGTAATTGATCATGATCCAAATTTAGTTGGACGTTTTTCGGTAATGTCTCCTGTGGGGCTTATCCCTGCCGCTTATGCAGGTATTGATATCAGAGCAGTTCGTAGAGGTGCACAAAATATTTTAAATAGATTCTTTGATATAGAAACCGCCGAAGATAATACGCCTTTTTTTGCAGCAGCAGCTTCTGTTGTCTTAGCTAGATTCGGAATAAATATTAATGTCATGATGCCATATATTGATAGACTCAAAACTTTTACCCTATGGCATAGACAACTTTGGGCAGAATCCTTAGGTAAAGACGGACTAGGTATGACTCCTTTAGTTGCAAGTGGTTCTGCAGACCAACATAGTCAGATCCAGCTTTATCTTGATGGCCCTAGAGATAAATTATTTACAATTATATGTATGGATTCTTCTGATAAAAAATTTAATGTATCCAATAATTTGGCTCAAGTTGCTGGTATGCCATGGCTAGCTGATAAGGGAATGGCAAGTCTAAATAATGCTATGGCTGAAGCAACTATAGAGGCCTTGATTTCTCAAGGCATGCCTGTTCGCAAGATTCTTTTATCAGGTTTAGATGATTATCTAATTGGAGAATTAATGATGCATTATATGCTAGAAACGGTTATTGCAGCTGAAATGCTTGGAGTAAATGCATTTAATCAGCCTGCAGTGGAACGCGTAAAAGTTACATCGGCAAGGAATATGGCTCGGGTATTAAAATGAAAATTCGTCGGCTTCCGGAAGGGTTGGTAAATCGTATTGCTGCAGGTGAGGTTGTCGAGCGTCCAGCATCAGTAGTTAAGGAACTTATAGAAAACTCTATTGATTCTGGAGCACGTCGAATTGAAATCTTCATTGAGGAAGGAGGGCAGGCGTTAATCCGGGTGTCAGACGATGGTTCGGGAATTAATCGTGAAGAATTACCTCTGGCAATTGAACGTCATGCAACTTCTAAAATACAAAACTATACTACACTATCTGAAATAGATACCTTGGGGTTCCGGGGAGAAGCTCTCCCATCTATTGGCTCAATAGCCAGAATGGCAATAATTTCTAGAGTTAAAAATAGTCAGCAAGCTTGGCAAATAAATGTTAATGGCGGTGATGTATTACCTATTGAACCAGCAGCAAGGGCAGTAGGAACAGACGTGCTAGTGAGAGACATATTTTTTGCAACCCCAGCAAGACTTAAATTTATGAAAACACCAAAAACTGAAAATGGCCATATCACTGATGTTGTTGTTCGGCTGTCTATGGCTCGGCCAGATATAGACTTTAGATTGACATTAAACGGACGTCAGTTATTCAACTTATCTTCAGAGCTATCAGTTGATGAAGGTCGTTTAACCCGACTGTCTCGTGTTGTTGGAAATGATTTTCGTAAAAATAATCTGGTATTAAAATCTGAGCGTGAAGGAATAAAATTAAATGGTTATATTGGATTTCCATCCTACAATCGCTCAACTTCTCAGCATCAATATCTCTTCGTAAACAAAAGACCTGTACATGATAAAATGTTAAATGGTGCCCTAAGAGGTGCCTATCGTGACCTTATCCCTTCGGGTAGGCATCCTGTTTGTGCTCTTTTTTTAGAAGTTCCATCTCACCTTTTAGATGTCAATGTACATCCAACAAAAGCAGAAGTTCGCTTTAGCAATATAGGAACTATTCGTGGCCTAGTTGTAGGGTCAATAAGACACTCACTATCTGCTGCAGGGCACAGAACAGCAATGGCCGGAGGGGTAGGGGTTTTTGGTTCTCTTGGAAAAAATAATGAAGGAAAAAAAACAAATACTGTAATCAACAAAACCTCTAAAATTAGTTCTAAAGATCTTAGAACCCAGTCAGAACTAATAAATACTGACCCAATAGCAAGATCATCAGATAATCCAGAGGTACGAACAAATGATCTTGATGGTTTTCATGAGCAAGAGGAAAAAGATTATCCTTTAGGTGCAGCCAGAGCACAGGTTCATGCCACGTATATTGTGTCGCAAACTATTGATGGTATTGTAATTGTTGATCAGCATGCTGCTCACGAGCGTATTGTATACGAAAGGATGAAGAAGGAGCTTGAAGAAGGAACAGTAAAATCTCAAATTCTTTTGATACCAGAAGTAGTGGAAGTAGGTTCAGAGGCTGCAAATTTTATTGACAATCGAGTTAAGGAGTTGGGGGCACTGGGGTTAATTATTGAACCATTTGGGCCTGGAACTGTACTCGTTAGAGAGGTTCCTGCAATATTAGGTGAGGGTAATATTAAAGGATTAGTCCAAGATATTGTTGATAATTTTTCTTATCTTGGTGCTAGAGATACATTGATAGAAAGATTATATGAAATATGTGCATCTATGGCGTGTCACAGCAGTGTCAGAGCAGGAAGGTTATTAAATAATCATGAGATGAACCAGTTACTCCGACAAATGGAAGCAACACCTAATAGTGGACAGTGTAATCATGGGCGTCCAACTTATATTGAGCTCGCTTTGGGTGATATTGAAAAGCTCTTTGGCAGACGATAATGTTAATATTTATTCAATTTATATTTGCTGGGGCTTGAAGAAATAAAATCTGTGTTTTGCCATAGACACGTTTATCAATAAGGGTAAATCCTTTTGGCTGTGAGAATAAAACTTTGGTAGATAGTTCAATTATAATAATTGCCCTTGAGTTTAACCAACCTCCATAAGAAACTTGATTGATGGCTATATGTGCCAAATTTTCACCATAAGGAGGGTCAATAAAAACAAACGAGCAGCCCTTTTCATCATTTCTTGCAACTCTCAACTTGCATACATCAGCTTTTATAACTTTTGCTTTATCGGTAAAACCAAGTGATTTTATGTTTGTACTAATACAATCGATAGCATCATTATTTACTTCTATTGCTATAAGTTTTCTTGCCCCTCTGGATAAAGCTTCTAAACCGAGAGCCCCAGTCCCAGAAAAAAGGTCGAGTATTTTTGACTCTTTTATTGGAATTGCGTCAAAACTATGATGCATTAGTATATTAAATATTGCTTCTCGATTACGTTCTGAAGTAGGGCGAGTAATACTGCCCTGTGGTGAAACTAGTTTTTTTCCCCTACGGATTCCTCCAATAATACGCATCTTGATTTTCTTAATTATTCCTTACATAAGTCCATTCAAAATTTTATTCCCTATTTGATCAACCATTACTTTATTTGGTATTTGTCGACTTTCTCCTTGTGCAAGGTTGCCTAATTGGAAGGGGCCATATGAAACTCTTATTAGTCGATTAACTTTAAGGCCAAAATGTTCTAAGACTCTTCGAACCTCACGATTTTTGCCTTCGTTAAGTGCTACACTTAGCCAAGTATTTGAACTTGCTGAGGTGGTTTCTTTGACTATTTTAATTGGACCGTAATGGATTCCACTTATTGTGCAGCCATTTTGTAATGATTCTAATTTGATGGGATTTAGTTTACCGTGAACTCTAACCCTATATCGTCGGGTCCATCCCGTCTTTGGTAATTCTAAAATTCTTGCTAAGCCACCATCATTTGTGAGAAGTATTAAGCCTTCTGAATTAATATCTAATCTACCTACAGTCATCATATATCCAATATCTTTAGGGAGGCTTTGAAAAATAGTTCTTCGACCTTGCGGATCATGTCTAGTAACTATATCGCCTGAACATTTATGATGTATCCACATAGTTGTTGCACGGGGTTTTGCAACTAACTTATTATCTACTAAAATTCGGGAATCCTCTGAAATAATTGTAGCTGGTGTATTGATTGTTACCCCGTTGACTTTGACTCGTCCCTGAGAAATTAATCTTTCAGCTTCTCTCCTAGAACAAATGCCAGCACGTGATAATCGTTTAGCTATTCGATCACCATTATTTTTTGTCAGCTGACTTTCTTTTGAATCTTTTACTTCATTCATTTCTACTTGCCTTGATAAATGAACTAAAAATCCTTTTGTCACTTTTCGTAATTTCGAATTCTGGGTGCCATTGGATTCCTATAAACCAAGGGTGTGATGGATCCTCTATACCTTCTATGATGCCATCTGGAGCTAACGCATTGATGTTTAGACAAGGAGGAACTTTATCTACTGCTTGGTGGTGGGCACTGTTAACTTGTATTTTCTTTTTGCCAATTATACTGCCTAGCTTAGAGGAAGAATTGATTTGTACGCTATGACTAGTTTCATGTCGAGGGTTTGTCTGCTCGTGTTCAAGACTATCTTGTTCTCTGTCAGGAATATGCTGGATAAGTGTGCCTCCTAGGGCAACATTCATAAGTTGTTGACCACCACATATGCCCATAACAGGTATTCCTAAGTCATAAGAACGTTTAGTAATCTCTATTTCGAAATTAGTTCGATTTTCCTTTATTACGACAGATTTATGCACATCGGTTTCACCAAAAATCCTAGGGTCAACGTCAAAAGCACCTCCAGTAATTATAAGGCCGTCAACAATATTAAGATAATCATTGGCCTGTTCAACTTCATGAGGGATTCCTATAGGTAAACCACCAGCATTAGTAACAGCACTACAGTAGTTTTTTCTAATAGCATACCATTTGTATCTAGAGTAGCTACCCGAGGACTCTTGATCTAATGTCAATCCAATTAGTGGCAAAGAATTGTTCTTCATTATATTTTATATATTAATTTTAGCTCAATAATATTTAGTTATTTAAGGCTAACTAATTTTTAACTATTTAGTTAGTTTTTAGTTTATCCATTATATTAATGGCAACAATTTTGATGAGAAAATAGATGAGTATAAAAAACAATTTTAATATTAACCCAGACGAGCAAGCTTATATAGCTAAAATCTGTTTCTGCACAATGATTAGAATTGCATCAAGGAAGATTACTAAGGCCTATGATGATGCTCTTCGAGACTCAGGGTTACGTATTAGTCAGTTTGCTTTACTTGCAACATTGAAGTTTGATGGAAATTCTACTTTAACGGATATGGCAGATTTGCTTGGTCTTGATAGGACAACATTAACACGAAATATCAGACCACTAATACGTCGAGGACTAATCGCAGTAAGGTCAGGAAATGATAAAAGGAGACGTATTTTAGTATTAACTGAGGATGGTAGTGAAGTGTTGGAAATGGCTTTACCTCAATGGCGTGAGATTCAAAATCAGATCAGTAAGATATTGGGACAAGAGAATAAAGAAGCCTTGACTAACTCACTCAATCTTTCCGTAAATGCAAAAATAAATATTCAGTAGTAACAGGAAAAATATATTATGGTCAGCATAAACCATATGAAACTTGCAATAGCAGAGGCGAGAGAGGCATCGCAAATGGGAGAAGTTCCTGTTGGTGCTGTAATTGTTAACAGCGTGAATGGAGCTGTTCTGTCAAGCCATGGTAATCGAGTGGAAAGTTATAAAGACCCGACAGCACATGCTGAGATATTAGCTTTAAGGGAAGCGGCACGTTTAATGCAAACTCCTAGACTAAAAAATTGTGATATTTATGTAACTTTGGAGCCTTGTGCCATGTGTGCAAAGGCAATTTCTTTGGCTAGAATTAGGAGGCTATATTTTGCTACTGAAGATAGAAAGGGAGGGGGAGTTGAAAATGGATCAAGAGTTTTTTCACATAAAAGTTGCAACCATAAGCCTGAAATATATGTAGGAATAAGGGAAGAAGAGTCACAGGATTTGCTAAGAAAATTTTTTAAAGAACGACGCTAGTTAATCAGTTATTTATTGCTCTCCATCCAATATCTTTTCTGTAATATCCTTGAGGCCAATCTATTTTATTTATAGTGTTATAGGCACGTTTTTGTGCAATTTCTAAGCTTGAGCCAAGTGCGGAAATACCAAGAACGCGCCCCCCGTCTGATACAATGTCAGGTCCTTGCAATTTTGTTCCGGCATGAAAAATAATTGTCTCATTGTCTGCAGCATTTTCTAGCCCTTTAATTACATTTCCAGTAGTATATTTTTCGGGATACCCTTTGCTTGACATGACAACGCAGATTGCAGACTCTTCACGCCATTGAAGGGATACATTTTTTAATTCGCCGTCTCTGGAAGCCAAAAGTGCAGGTAGTAAGTCTGACTTCAATCTTGGAAGCACTGCTTGGCATTCTGGGTCACCGAAGCGAACGTTTACCTCTAATAACTTAGGCCCATTTTTTGTGATCATTAAGCCTGCATAAAATACACCTTTGAATTCAATACCTTTCATAGCCAAGCCTTGAATTAATGGGTTAATGATTTGTTCTTGTACTGTTATGCATAAACTCTCAGATAAAATGGGTGCTGGTGAGTAAGCACCCATTCCCCCAGTATTCAGACCAGTGTCTTTTTCTCCTATACGTTTATGATCCTGTGCGGTAGCTAATGGAAGAACATTCTTACCATCTACTATAGCAAAAAAACTGGCTTCTTCACCAACTAAACATTCTTCAATTAGAACTGTAGATCCAGCTGACCCGAATGCACCATTAAACATAGATTCTGCTGCTTTAATTGCTTCTTTAGTATTAGTTGCAACTATAACTCCTTTTCCTGCTGCCAATCCATCAGCTTTAACAACTATGGGTGCTCCATTCAGTTCAATATAGTTTTTAGCTGACTCAAAGTTATCAAATTTACCCCATTTTGCCGTTGGAATATTATGACTATCACAAAGTTCCTTCATAAATATTTTTGAGCCCTCTAACTTAGCTGCTTCAGCATTAGGACCAAAGCATGCTATTCCTGCAGATTCCAAGTGATCAACTATACCAGCAACTAAAGGTGCTTCTGGTCCAACTACTACAAGGTCAATATTATTTGACTTACAAAAATCGGTTATTTTATCAAAATTCATGGGGTCAATGTCTACGCACAAACCATCATTGGAAATGCCTGCATTTCCTGGAGCACAAAAAATTTGATTAACCAAAGATGAAGAACCAAGTAACCAGCAAAGGACGTGCTCTCTTCCACCAGAACCAATAACAAGTATCTTCATCGGCTACTCCTAGTTATTTTGTTACGTTGTTAACAGATTATTTTCAGTCTAATGTTATAGTTAAGAGTTGTAAAACATAGATAGTGTTAAATAGAATCATAAACACGGAAGCACCACTTATGGATAATAATAGTGAAAATTTTCCTATATGGTCAGTTTCAGAATTTTCGGGTGTTATAAAAAGGACTGTAGAGGAGAATCTGGATTGGGTTAGAATTCGTGGTGAAATATCTGGCTTAAAAGAATATAAATCTGGGTTATTTTTCTCTTTAAAAGATCAGCATGCAAAGATTGAGGCTAGGTGTTGGCGATCGACTATCAAGAAACTTAAGCATTTACCCGAAGATGGTATGGAAGTTATTGTTAGTGGAAAAATTAATGTTTATCCCCCACATTCTAATTACAGCATTGTTATAGAAGATCTTGAGCCTGCAGGAGAGGGAGCCCTCTTAAAACTACTAGAAGAAAGAAAACGAAAGTTTTCTAGTGAAGGGTTGTTTGATGCAGATTTAAAAAAACCCTTACCGTTTATTCCCTATGTAATTGGTGTAGTAACCTCACCTAATGGTGCGGTGATAAAGGATATTTTGCATCGTATTGAAGATCGTTTGCCAAGTAATATCATACTCTGGCCAGCCTCGGTTCAGGGTCAGACTGCTGCAGGAGATGTTAGTAATGCGATTCGGGGGTTTAATGCTCTGGATTCTGACAGAAATATACGAAAACCTGACCTTATAATTGTTGCCCGTGGTGGTGGTAGCATCGAGGATCTTTGGGCCTTTAATGAAGAAGAAGTAGTTCGTGCTGTAGCTGAAAGTATTATACCCGTAATTTCTGCAGTAGGACACGAAACAGATACAACATTAATAGATTTAGTTGCCGATCGACGGGCTCCTACACCCAGTGCTGCAGCAGAAATGGCAGTTCCAGAGCGTAGGCAACTTTTATCTAGATTAGCCGATAGAGAAAGCAGATTGTTTATTTCAATTGGAAATAATATTGTAAACAAAACCACCTTTATGGCTGGTTTGTTAAGAGGACTCCCCGATGCTGAATCTATTCTCGGTTCAGTTAGCCATCAATTAGAAATCCAATCTGAAAGTCTTAATAGAGAAGTTAAGAGAGACATTATTAGTAAAAACAAATCTCTAATGGGTCTCAGGGTTTCACACCCACGCCAGGTTATTTCATTTAAAACTCAAATCTTTAATGATCGATCTTATAGGTTAGTAAATCAACTACCAACTCAATCAATCATTGCAAGACATGAAAGTTTAGAGAAGCAAGCAGTAATTTTAAATGAAATAATTTTGAAAAATATTAATGAGAATTCCGAAAAATTGAGTGTTAAAAAGAGACTTTTAGAAAACCTATCGTATCGTAGTGTTTTAGCTCGTGGTTTTACGGTAGTAAGAAATAAAAATAAACATCTAGTTTCTTCTGCACAATCACTAGATACTGGCTCTAAGCTGCTTGTTGAGTTTCATGATGGAATTATAACTACTATTACGATAAATGAGGGCAAAGTTCCAAAAACATATCAGAAACTTTCATCTGGCAAAAAACAATCCAAAGATAAAAATGATGATAAACAGGGAAAGCTACTTTGATAAAACTAAACTATCCATTTCTGTGTAATTCATTAATAATCATGGTCTTAGCAATTTTCTCGATGAATGCATTGGCTATAGAGCTTAAAGGAGAATTTTTAGAGGGATCGTTAATTACTGGAAAAGCTCCATTAAAAAGTACTGTTAAGGCTGGTGAAAAGAAACTACTTCTTACTGATGGTGGAATATTTACTTTTGGTTTGGGGTATCGTTCAGAAGAAATAAAAATTTCTGTTGTAGATGCAAGTGGACAAATGGAAAACCATAACATCAAGGTTTTAAAAAGGATCTACGATGTTCAAAGAATTGATGGCCTGCATCCAGATAAAGTTAACCCACCAAAAAGTATATTGAATAAAATCAAAGAAGAACAAAAAAAAATAAAAGATGTTAGAACAAGGGCTTCATCTTGGTCAGATTTTAAGGAAGGTTTTATTTGGCCAGTATTAGGTCGTATCTCTGGAGTGTATGGATCCCAAAGAATTTTAAATGGTGAACTTAGGAGCCCACATTTTGGTGTTGATATTGCTGCACCAGTTGGAAGACCAGTTATATCACCTGCAGGTGGAGTGGTAGTGTTATCAGAGAATGATTTTTATTTTTCTGGCGGAACCATAATTATCGATCATGGACATGGAATATCCTCAAGTTTTTTGCATCTATCAAAATTAGAAGTGACAGTTGGACAGAGAGTTATAAAAGGTCAAATTATAGGAGAAATTGGTGCTACTGGAAGAGTTACAGGGCCACATCTTGACTGGAGAGTTAATTGGTTTGATCAGAGACTTGATCCACAATTATTAGTTGATCCAATGCCTGAAATCTTAATTCCCCCACCGCCGATGAGGCCATAACCACTGTTCAGGTCTTTCAGAAATCCAATTCTCTAGTTGTGTTGTTGCTTTTTGCATAAGGCGAACAACATCCTCGTTGTGATTGTCTGTTTTAGTCACCTCTAATGAAGGGTATACTGTTACCCTGAATTTTACGTTTTTTAGTCTCTCAACTCTTATTGGCCAAACACTGCAATTATACTTTAGTGCTAGTTCTGCTAGTGCAGGAGCTGTCATGGCTTCATTATTAAAAAAAGAAAGTGATATACCATCATTCATTTTCTGATCTACAAGCATACATACTTGTCCGCCAGACTTAAGATGACGAATTAAGCTTCTCGCCCCTTCTTTTCCCTTGGGAAAAAGGTGTTTTATAGTTCTACCTCTAATACGGTTAATCAAATAGTTAACAATCGGATTGTTTGCTGCTCTGTAAACTGCAGCTAAGTTTAAACCTTCATCGTTTAAGACGTTACCAATTAATTCCCAATTCCCAATATGGCCTGTCATGAAAATTGCACCTTTTGGGTCTTCTTTTGCAGTTTTTATATGCTCTATACCAACTATCTCTATGAATTGGTTTTTATTTTTTATGCTTAGTTTTGGCAAATTTGGATATTCCCCAAGAAGCCTACCAAGATGCCACCACATTGACGATAATATTTCTTCAACTTGAGTGTTATTAAGCGATGGCATGGCCATAGATAATTGTTTGTAAGCTCGTGAGTGGGCTTTTAATTTTGGCCCGAGGAAACTTAAAACTGCCCCAGTAACCCAAGAGGCTAGAGGCAAGGGAATTTTTGAAAGGGTAATAAACAAAAGTTGGGTTATTATAGCCTCTATTAGATAACGCATAAATTTAAATAAATTATTAGCTGGCATACTTTTTATTATATTTCCTTCCCAATTTAATAATTGGTGATAGAATTAACTCTATTTTTTCAGGTTCTTCCCATTCTATATCGCCAGAAACAAATTTAACAAATGATTGGGAATCTAAATCTAGTCGCATCCAATCCTTTTCTGTTGTGACTAACTCTGCTCCTAATTCTGATGCCTTTTCTATTAAGCACATTACTTCCTCTGGCGAATATAAGTGGTGATCGGGAAAGCTTGCGGTAGTAGTAAGATTACATCCAAGTGACCTTAGGGTATTAAAAAATTTTTCTGGTCTGCCAATTCCTGCAAAAGCAATGACTGTTTTATCTCTAAGTTGATGTGATTCAATATTGGGTACGAATCTAGCATGTAATAATTCTTGCGATAAAAGACTTTGATGGTAGAAATTTTTATTACCTATTATAACTATAGCGTTTGCTCTCTTAATACCTTTTTTGGGAGATTCTCTTAGTGGTCCTGCAGGTAGAATTCTATTATTTCCAAATCCAAAATCACCATCAACTACTATTATACTCATATTTTTTTTAACACTACGGTTTTGGTATCCATCATCCATAATAATTATGCTAGCACCATTCTTAGCTGCAGTATTTGCACCCTTTAGCTTATTTTTTGATACCCAAGTAGGGGCTCTACTAGCCAGTAATAATGCTTCATCACCGACACATCTAACTGTATGAATATCTGGATTTACCTTAATTGGGCCCTTTAATCTGCCACCATATCCCCGACACAAAAAATGTGGATTTTCTCCTCTATCATATAATAGTTTTGATATTGCAATTGCAGTGGGAGTTTTTCCAGCGCCGCCTGCCACAAGGTTTCCTACACATATTACTGGAACTCCTAAAGCTTTAGGAGTGGAAAAGAGTGCATAAAAAAATGCACAAGCCTGATATAGAATAGAAAAAGGAGTAAGAATAATTGGCAAAAATAAAGCATTATCATCATGCCAGAATCTAGGTGCTTTATTCTTCATTTTTTTCTACTAATTGATTTAGGATAGGTTCTATTTCACTGAGAGTTTTATTAAGTGCCCCAGTGAGTTGAGATATGCATTGACTTGCTGCTGCTTCAGCTGCAGCTCTGCATTTTTCATCTTCGAGCCATCTATTAACGGCAGCGCTTAGCTCATGGTGATTAGCTACTTTTAGCATGGCTTGAAATTTTGTTAAAATATCATCTGCTTCCGCAAAGTTTTTCATATCAGGACCAGATATCAAAGCAGAACCAAGCATTGCAGCTTCAACAGGATTATGCCCATGCATAGGAACGAGTGAACCACCAATAAATGTAATTTTACTTAGTCTGTAGAATAATCCCATTTCACCTAGGGTATCAGCAAGGTAAATATCTGTTTTATCTGTTATCGGTTCTTGGAGACTACGCTGTTTGACGATTAGGCCAAATTTTCTTAGATAAGTTGCTAATTCTTGGCCACGATGTGGGTGGCGCGGACATAAAATAGTTAAAAGTGATCCATGTTTGTGTTTAATATTTTTATGAGCCATAGCAACAATTTCTTCTTCTCCAGGATGGGTGCTTGCCGCAAGCCAAAAGGGTCTATTTTTTAATGAGGAGTTTAACTTTTCAAGCTCATAAATATTTACTGGAAGTTGATCTGAATCAAATTTAATATTACCTGTTAATTTAATTTCTCTGGCCCCTAAAGAAGCAAACTTCTGTTTATCTTCATTTGTTTGAGCTAAAATTAATTTAAATGATTTAAGAAGGGGTTTAGATAGAAGTGGTGTCCGTGCCCATCTTGCAGCCGAACGATCAGATATTCTGGCATTTACCAATATCATTGGTATATCTCTTTGTGCAGTCTGCAAAATAAGATTTGGCCAAAATTCTGACTCCATCCAAAGTGCAATGTTGGGTTGCCAATGGTTTAGAAATCTTTGAATAGCACTAGTATAGTCCAGTGGAACATATTGATGAATAGCTAATTCAGGTAATCTTTTTGTCAGTATCGAGGCACTTGTAACTGTTCCAGTTGTTACTAAAACATTTAAATTTTTAGTTTCACCTATTAGCTTAATAAGCGGAAGTGCACCGAGAGCTTCTCCAATACTCGCAGCATGAATCCATATAAGCAAACCGTCTGGCCGTTTAATTTTTGTTTTACCAATTCTTTCATTTTTTCTTAGAAAATCTTCTTTTCCTTTTTTTGTTCGCAAAAATAATATTAGGGGCACCATTAGGCTAACCGCATGGCTCATCAGTTTATAAACTCTTGGTGTAATAATATGACCTATCATCTTTTATTTACTTATCAAGAATATTTTTATTTATAGATTTTGCCTTTGGTTTAATTGGTATAACTCCTACCATTTCATCAGCTTCTTCGCATAACAAATTTAATCTATTCTCGAGAATTTTTCTCTTTATTTCTAAAAGTTCCTGGTTTGCATCTCTAGGTACAAAAATAGGTTCACCCCAAAGATAGACTCCTTTACTAAAGGGAAAAGCAATTATAAATCTATCCCAACTATTTATAATTTTTCTTCTAGAGACGGCATAAGTTGCAGGAAAAATCGGAACACCTGAAATTTGTGCTAAACTAATCACACCCATTTGGGCACGCATACGTGGCCCTCTAGGGCCATCTGGAGTAATACCAACGAAGTTACCTGCTTTAAGTGATTTTACCATATTTCTTAAAGCAGTAGACCCACCTTTTGATGAAGAGCCTCTTACTGCTCCAATACCAAAAAAGGCAGCTGTCCTAGTAATTAATTCACCATCTTTATGGTGTGATATCATAACTTCTAAAGGTGCTTTGCGGGCCCACCCTTTAGGAGCCATCAACAAACGACCATGCCAAAAAGCGACTATAAATGGCTTTTGGTTTTGAATATGAATTAACGCTTTTTCATCTCCAATTGTCTTAAAACTACTGGTTAATGAGACAACCTTTATGAAAATTGCGGCCATGAAGCTTAAAGTAATTTGTGCAATGGCTGTCTGGCTTATTTTTCTTAACATAATAATTTGATTAAACCATAAAACTTATGTTTCGTTAGAAGTAATGGACTCTTCGTTTCCTTGCTGTAGCCTGTATAGTTTTGCATATGATCCATTGTTTTTTAGTAAGGATGTATGTGTTCCAGACTCAGAAATGGAGCCATTCTCAATGACATATATTTTATCTGCATCTTGAATTGTTGATAGCCTATGGGCGATTATTAGAGTCGTACGGCCTTTCATAAGCTTGGAAAGTGCATTCTGAACCTGTCTTTCACTCTCGCTATCTAATGCCGATGTTGCTTCATCAAGAAGTAAAATTGGAGCATCTTTCAGCATAGCACGTGCAATACATATTCTTTGACGTTGCCCTCCTGATAATTTTGTTCCCTGTTCCCCAATTAGAGTGTCATAACCATCTGGCATATTCATTATAAATTCGTGAGCCCCTGCAGCGATTGCAGCATTAGTTATTGATTCATCATTTGTGTTCAATTCTCCATAAGCAATGTTGGCTCTAACAGTGTCATCAAAAAGAATTGCTTCTTGACTAACCAAGCCTATAGAGGCTCTTAAAGATGCTAAAGAAACATCTTTAATGTTTGTATCATCAATTGTAATGCTTCCATTATCTGAATCGTAGAACCGAGGTATTAAATTTAACAGTGTAGATTTGCCTCCTCCCGATGGACCAACTAAAGCTACTGTCTTTCCCGCTTGGATCTCTAGTGAGATATCATACAAAGTATTTTTTTTATTTGAGTATGAGAAATTAATGTTATGGAAACAAATTGTACCATTATCAACTTTAAGTATTGAGGCGTTTGGTGAGTCTTTGATAGATGGCTCAGTATCTAAAACATTAAATACTCGTTGGGTAGCTGCTAAACCTTCTTGTAGATTAGTATTAAGATTTGCCAGTGCCTTTAATGGTTGGTAAGCAAGAAGCATAGCTGTGATAAATGCAAAAAACTCCCCAGGTGTAAGCATATTTTCTATAACTTGCCACCCACCATATAGAATAATGATGGCTATAAAAATTCCACCTAATGTCTCCATTATTGGCGTTGCCGCTGCACGAACACGAAGTGCTTTAAAAATTAATTTAAAAACTTTTTCAATTAATTGATCTGTTCGTTCAGCTTCATAAGTTTCCATATTATAAGCTTTTACATGGCGTGCCCCTTGGAATACTTCATTAAGTCTTGACGTAAACCTTCCAAGCTCTGAAAGAGCGGAGGTTGATATTTTACGAGTTCTTCTTCCAATCCGGACTATTGGGAAGACAGCTAATGGAAAAATTACGAAGGCGATTATGGCTAGTCTCCAATCTTTCTCAAACATAACTGCGACAAGAAAAATTAGTGTGAGTGAGTCTTTTACCATTCCTGTAAGAGCATTAGAGACAGCATTACGCATTAAATTAACATCATTAGTAAGCCTTGAAATTAATTTTCCAGAAGTGGTATTTTGAAAGAAAGCTAAGTCAAAGCGTAACAAATGTAAAAAAATCGAACTCTGTAGGTTGGCTATAATTCTTTGGCCAACAAATGCCATTATTACACCTTGAGCAAATGTTGCCATCCCTTTAATTAATGTCACCCCTATTACTGCTATTGGAACTAGGATTAACATTGATTGGTCTTGATTTATAAAAACTTCGTCTAATACGGGCTCCATTAAATATGCAAGTGCTGCTGTAGCACCAGCTGCTATAGCCATGCAAAAGCCTGCAAGGAATAATCGCCCGATATAGGGTTTCACAAATTCCCTCAACAGTCGTGATAATAGCTGTTGCGTACTTGCGGGGGCTTGACCCTCATTTAGCTCAGACAACAGAGGGACTAACTATTATGTATATTAATGTCCACATTTGCGAAACTCATATTAGTGTGATTCACTTTCTTAACATAGCATGATGATTGCTCGCATGCTAATAAACTTCAAGCCAGTTTATGCGTTAGTTATGGAAGATTTGAAGCCGTTTTAATATGGAACTATGAATTTTACCGTTGCTTGCTGCACATGTTAAGTGTCGAGGGCTGCTGCAATTATAAACTAATGGGGATCCATCTAGTGCAGAAACAGTTCCTCCAGCCTCTTCGACTAATAAGTGTCCTGCGCAAATATCCCAATCATTTTTTGGCCAAACGCTTGCAGCGACGTCATATTGTCCAGCAGCTACAAGTGCAAATTTATATGCAATTGATGAGACCACAGTAACGTTGTCATTAGTAAATAACTTTGGCCATCCAGATTCACGGTTCTCAGAGCGACTTGATAGGATATGTAAATTTTGTCCAGTATCAGTATTTGTTACTGATAGTTTTTTTCCATTTAAGGTTGCCCCATTTCCTTTGGATGCAATAAAAAGCTCATTACTAGCAGGGTTGAATACTATACCAATTATAGGTTTACCTGATTCGACAAGTGCAACAGATATTGCAAACTCGGCTATTCCTTGTAGGTAACTACTGGTTCCATCAATAGGATCTACAATCCACGTACGAAGACAATTTTCTCTTAATCCATTATCAACCGTTTCTTCTGATAACCAGCCATAACTTGGTCGTGCCGCAGTCAAATGTTTCTTTAATGTGTCATCGACTTCTTTGTCAGCTTCGCAAACCCAATTTTCTTTTGATTTTTCCCATATTTTTTGTTGTTTTCCGAAACGTGCTAGTGCAATTTTTCCGCTTTTTTTGACTGCTTCTAGGGCTAAGTCCAAGTCTTTTTTGTATTTATAGGGTATGGTATTCATGCTCCGGCTACAGTCATTCCATCAATTCTTAAGGTTGGTGCATTTAGGCCAAATTTAAATTCCAAATCATTTGCTGGAGTAATTTCTTTGAACATTGATTTTAAGTTTCCAGCAATAGTTATTTCACTGACTGGGAAAGTTCTATGACCATTTTGGATCATAAACCCTGAAGCACCTCTGCTATAGTCGCCTGTGACTGAATTCACACCCATACCTATTAATTCTGTTATATAAACACCTTCTTTAATATTTTTAATTAATTCTGATGGATCGACCTGTCCTTCTTCAATATATAGGTTTGTTGGTGAAGGTGAAGGAGCTCCAGAAGTGCTCCGGCTTGCATGTCCAGTACTAGACAGTCCCAGCTGACGACCGGATCTAGAATCCAAAAACCAGGTTGAGAGTTGTCCATTATCGATAACTTTAATTAAAGATCCTTCCACTCCCTCTCCATCAAATGGTCTAGAACGTAACCCCCTATATTTATGTGGGTTATCAATTATGTTGATCCCTGAATTAAAAACAGTTAGACCCAGTTGATCGCTCATAAAACTGGTTGATCGAGCTATTGATGATCCAGATATAGAGTTTGATAAATGTTGAAGTAAACTATTAGATATACGAGGATCAAACACCACCGGCATTTTTCCTGATTTGGCTTTTCTTGCACCAATTCTTCTAGTTGTTTTTTCTCCAGCTAATTTTCCAATACTTTGTGGGCTTATAAGGTCGTTCTTATGGCAAGCTATTGAGTATTCATAGTCTCTTTCCATTTCAGTTCCAGAACCAGCCAAAACGGAAACACTAATTGAATGGATTGTTTTATCGTAGCTTCCAAAAAAACCGTTTGATGTAGCAAGCATAGATGTTGTAAAATTATACGATGACTCACCCCCCTCTGAATTTGTTATACCTTTGACTGCAAGGGCAGAAGCTTCAGCTTCTTGAGCTTCTTGAAGTAATGTTTCAGCTGTTGGTTCGGTTTTATCTGTAATATCTAATTGAGGGGTATCGGTTGCAAGCAGGTCTGATTCAGCCAGGCCACAATATGGATCCTCAGGAACTGCATTGGCCATATTAATTCCGCGCTCAACTAGCTCATCTAGGGAAGAGTTAGATACATTGCTAGTAGAAATGTAAGCTTGCTTTTTACCAATAAATAATCGTAAACCAAGATCTTGGCTCTCTGCACGTTGTATATCTTCAAGTTTACCTAGGCGACAAGATGCACTAAGATTAGTGTTGTTCAGTAAAATTGCATCAGCTGTGTCTGCCCCACTTTTTTTTGCTTTTGTAAGCAATTCATTAAGCAAGTTCTCATATAAAGAACTATTAAAATTCATTTTTAATTTTTTCCACTAGAAATATAGTTGATTTCTGAAAATTTAACTTTCATGCCAAGTTGCGATAGTTATGATTGATAATATAGTCATTATAGTATTAAGAAACCAGTATTATAGATATGTTGTATAATCATTAAATAACAGAACTTATTTCCAAATTGGTTTGCCTGATCCTGGTATACCAAGTGATTCCCACTTTTGAGATACTTGATCAATAACATGTTTTTCCATACGTATTTTTTTTCCCCATTCACGTTTCGTTTCTGGATGAATTTTTGTAGTCGCATCTAGACCAATTTTTGATCCTAGACCAGATTCTGGGCTAGCAAAATCAAGGTAATCGATTGGTGTATTCTCTATAATTGTTATATCCCTACCCGGGTCCATATTTGTTGAAATAGCCCACATAACGTCATCCCAGTTTCTGGCATTTATGTCCTCATCTACTACTATTACCCATTTGGTATAAATAAATTGTCTTAAATAGGACCAAACACCCATCATTATGCGCTTTGCGTGTCCTGGGTATGATTTTTTAATAGAGATAACAGCAATTCTGTAACTACAACCCTCTGGTGGGAGCCAAAAATCAATAATTTCTGGGAATTGTTGTTTTACTAGTGGAATAAAAATCTCATTAAGAGCCTCTCCCAAAATACTTGGTTCATCAGGTGGCCTTCCCGTATAAGTAGATAAATAAATAGGATTCTTACGCATTGTAATTGCAGAGATAGTAAAAACAGGGAAGGATTCTATGCTGTTATAATAGCCCGTATGATCTCCAAAAGGACCTTCAGGTAAAAAATTATCTAGGCTAACAGTTCCTTCGAGTATGATTTCTGCTTCTGCAGGTACATCAATAGGGATCGTTTTGCAACGAACTAGGTCAACCTTTGCACTCCTAAGTAAGCCTGCAAATTGATATTCTGACATAGTATCTGGAACTGGCGTAACAGCAGCAAGAATTACTCCAGGGTCAGCACCTATAACAACGGCTACAGGTAATGGATCTGGTTTTTTTTCCTTCCATCGAGCATGGTGTTGTGCACCACCTCTATGTTTTAACCACCTCATTAATGTTTGATTTTGGTTTATTACCTGCATACGGTATATACCAAGGTTATAGTTATCAGTTTTTTTATCTTCAGGTCCTTTTGTTACCACAAGCGGCCATGTGATTAATGGTCCAGGTTCATTAGGCCAGCATGTTTGAATTGGAATTTTGTCTAGGTTTATATCTTTGCCAGATAAAACAACTTCTTGGCATGGAGCTGAGTTTACTTGACGAGGTTTCATAGTCATAACTTTTTTTAATAAGGGTAACATTTCAAATGCTTCCCGCCATCCACCGGGAGGTTCAGGCTGCCTAAGAAATGCAAGCGTTTCACCAATATCAGATAACTGAGTGGGTTCGCACCCCATCCCCCAAGCAACACGTTCAACAGTACCGAATAAATTAACTAACATGGGTATGTTATACCTTTCACCCTTGTCGTTAATTACATTTTCAAATAAGACTGCTGGACCGTTTTCGGCAATTAATCGAGTTTGAATTTCAGTTGTTTCCAACGCGGCAGATACAGGAGTATTTGTTCTAACTAATCGCCCTTTCTTTTCAAGGTGAGTCATAAAATCTCGCAGTGACCTGTATGCCATAGGTTTAGCCTTTTTTAATATTTGTTATCTATTGACTGCTTTAACAAAGTTAAGGTGTTTATAATATCAAGCAGTTGAGAAAAGTTTCAAAAGTAAGTTTATTTCCTTAATGGATAAAATAAGATGTATGGAAATATTATAAACCAAGATGTTTATTTAGAGGCAAAAAGTTATCCTTTTTTTCGTCCAAATCATCCTTTTTTATTTATAGATGGAAAAGTTAGACCGCTTATGAAAGTTACGCCTAAAATATTAAATGCACATTTAACAGATCTTGGATGTGATCCCTTCTATAAACTTACTCCAGTTTTAGCTTTTGGTGCCAATGCGTCCCCTTTAAGGTTGGAAAAGAAATTCCTAAACTTTTCAGCTAGCGTTGTTATACCTGTAATACCTGCAAAATTAAAACATTTTGATGTTGTATTTGGATGTCATTTTTCAAACTATGGGTCAATTCCTGCAACATTACAATCAAGTCCGAATACTAAAGTTAATATAGCTGTTAACTACCTTAACGACCGTCTACTTCAAAGAATGACTGAGACTGAGATAAATGGGGGTAATTATGTTTTTGGAGAATTGCTAGACGTCAATTTATGGATTGAGGGTCTTGGTTTTTATAGGAATATCTTTGGTTACTGGTCACGTTTAGGATGTTTGTCAATAAATTCAAACGTTGTAGCTCTTAAGCCAATAAAAGCAGTTAATCGAAATTTTGTGGAAATGAATGAGAAAGAGGTTCTACATAAAGTTAAGGAGCTGTGTTGTTTTCAAGGTTCTATTGTTCAATTTATTAGCAAGATTATATCTGAGCCAGATTATCGTACAGATATAAATAAAGTCTTAGAAAGATTTTTAATACCTACAGAATTTAGTGAATTGGAGTCAAAATACAGGATATACTGAATATTTTTAATTTATCATTTTGTCCCCCAAAATGCCTATAAATATTAATCCCCCTGAGAAGGAGTTTGCCCTAAATCTAGAGGCACAATTTGCAGAATCTTTGAGGTTAATTGTGATTAATTGCCAAGAAAAATGTAGACCACAAGCAAAAAGTGCTAGCCAGAAAGGCCACTTAAGCCCTGTTACAAATCCGGCCAAACCAATCGTAAAAATAGTAATGAAATAGAATATGAAAATCCATTTCTTTGCCTTTTCTCCCAATGCTAAGGCACTTGATTTTACTCCAATGATTGCATCGTCATCTTTATCTTGAAACGCATAAATTGTATCGTATCCGAGTGTCCAAAAGATACCACCGATATATAGGAGTAATGCAGGCCATTCAAGACTTCCCGAACTAGCTGTCCATCCTAGTAGAGCTCCCGAGCTAAAGGCTAGCCCTAAAACTAGCTGTGGCCAGTATGTGATTCTTTTCATAATTGGATAAGTAAATACAATTGCAATTGAGGCCAATCCAAGCCAGATAGACAATGTATTGAGCTGCAATAGTAATATGAGGCTACTTGTAAGTAGTAAAATTAAAAACATTATTGCACTAGTTAAAGATATACGTCCACTTGGAATAGGGCGATTCTGAGTGCGTTTTACTTTCCCATCAATATTTCTATCTATTATATCATTATATGTACAACCAGCACTACGCATTAAGATTGCTCCAAGTGCAAATATTGCACAGAGTTTTATTTCTGGAAGTCCATTAGAAGCTAGAGACAAACTCCAGAAACATGGCCACAATAGTAGCCATGTCCCAGTTGGTCGGTCCAAGCGAGCAATTGCAGCAAAAGGTTTTAAATAACTTGGCAGAAATTTTTCGATAGGACCTTCGTCTGCACGCGAATCTTCATGATTTGAATTAATTGAATTTCCAGTCATACTCAATGTGTTATCCCGGCTTTGAACTATAGGCAAGAGTGATTTAAATTTTTTAGATGTTTTATAAAGATAATATAAATGAAATAAATAATTCAGGCCTCAATCGTTTGTTCATTGATGAAGTTTATGCAGTAGGCAAAATATTGAAAATTTCCGAAAGCCAGACACACTATCTTAAGACTGTGATGAGGTTAGTTGCTGGTAAGAAAATAGCTATTTTTAATGGAATTGATGGTGAATGGCTGGCAAAAATTATTACCCTTGAAAAAAAAATAGGTAATTTAGAATTATTAAAGTGTCTGAGGCCTCAAGAAAAGTCCCCTAACTGCTGGTTATTGTTTCCTCCGATCAAATCCTTGAGGACTGATTTTCTTGTCGAAAAAAGTACAGAAATAGGAGTAAGAAAACTGATTCCTATTAGGACAGATTATTCCCAAGTGAACCGTTTTAACACAAAAAAACATATATACCATGCTATTGAGGCTTCAGAGCAGTGTGGGCGTTTGGATGTACCAATTATTGAAACATTATCTTCACTGGAGGGTATGTTGCAATATTGGCCTGAAAGTCGAATATTGCTATTTTGTGATGAAACTGGTGGAGAACCAATTAGTTTTGCTGCTTCAGAATATATTAACAAAGAATCAGGTTTTGCTGTGTTAGTTGGACCTGAGGGTGGATTCAGTCCAGCAGAGCGCCTGATTCTTAAAAGCAAGCCATTTGTCAGGTCAGTTAATCTTGGTTCATATATATTAAGAACTGAAACTGCAGCTATTACTGCTCTTAGTACAACTCTCAATATTAAAGGCCTTTGAAAGTTATATATGACTTCAAATGCTTGCGAGTTATCAATAATGAGCGTATCAAATACGCTAAACTTCATCTTGAAATGAAAATATTCAGCCTCGAGTAATGGTAATTTAATGGTCAATGAAACAGTTTCCAATGACAAAGTGGTTACGAAAGTAAGGGACTTAGTCGTATATTTAGAGTCAGGTTCTAAGTCTCGTGAAACATGGTTGATAGGTACCGAGCATGAAAAGTTTGGATACAGACTCTCTGATCTGCGTCCGCTTCCTTATGGGGGAGAATATGGAATTAATGCGTTACTTAATGGCCTTCTGCGTTTCGGTTGGATCCCGCAATATGAGAATGAAAATGTTATAGCACTCATTAAGGATGGTGCTTCTGTATCTTTAGAACCGGGTGGGCAGTTAGAATTATCTGGTGCACCTTTACCGAATCTTCATAGAACCTGTGATGAATTACATCACCATCTAGATCAAGTTTCAGAGATTGCAAAGGAATTAGATGTTGGCTTTCTTGGTATTGGTTTTCAACCAAAATGGAAACGAGCAGATATCGAGTGGATGCCCAAGGGTCGCTATGAAATAATGCGTAAATATATGCCAACAAAAGGAAATCTTGGTCTTGATATGATGACCAGAACAGCAACAGTTCAGGTAAACCTAGATTTTGAAAATGAACAGGATATGGTGAGAAAAATGAGAGTTGGTCTTGCCTTACAACCAATTTGCACAGCTCTTTTTGCAAATTCACCTTTTTCATCGGGTAAACCTAATGGCTATTTGAGTTATCGCAGTAAAGTGTGGATGGATACTGACCCTGATCGATGTGGAATTTTAGATTTTGTTTTTGATGAGGGCATGAGCTTTGAGTCATATGTTAACTATGCGCTTGATGTTCCAATGTATTTTGTAAATCGTGACGGTAAATATATTGATGCTACTGGCCAATCGTTCCGTGATTTTTTAAATGGGAAATTACCAGCCTTGCCAAATGAAAGACCAACGTTGAAAGATTGGGATGATCACCTAACTACATTATTCCCAGAAGTGAGAATGAAACGCTATATAGAAATGCGCGGTGCTGACGGAGGCCCTTGGGGCAGGCTTTGTGCATTACCAGCGTTATGGGTAGGATTATTATATGATTATGATTCCTTGAATCAGGCTGAAGAGTTAGCAAAACAGTTTTCTCTTGAGGATAGAATATATTTAAGAGAAGAAGTACCTAGATCTGCTTTATCTGTAAACATTGGTGGTAGAACAGTTCTAGAGATCGCAAGAGATATGCTTGAAATTTCATCTCTAGGTCTTAAAAATCGAGGTATTCAGGGTATGTATGATCCAGATGAACGTAGTTATCTAACTTGCCTAAAAGATATTGTAGATTCAGGGCGTACACCGGCGGAGGTGATGTTAGATGCTTGGGAGAACAAATGGGATAAGCAAGTTGACTCATTATTTTCTGAGTATGCTTATTAAGCAAATAAACTCTATGTTTCAGTTCCACCAACAGTTATACCATCTATGCGAATAGTAGGTAGTCCAACTCCTACTGGAACTCCCTGACCCGCTTTCCCGCATGTTCCAATTCCAGGATCCATTTTGAAATCGTTACCAACTGAAACGACTTTGGTAAGAACATCTGGTCCGTTTCCAATAAGGCTTGCGCCTTTAACTGGTGCTGTAATTTTCCCATTTTCAATCATATATGCCTCGGAAGCTGAGAAAACAAACTTTCCGGATGTGATGTCAACTTGACCACCACCAAAATTCACTGCATACAAGCCCCTATTAATTGATTTAAACATTTCTTCAGGTGATTCCGTTCCTCCGAGCATAAATGTATTTGTCATTCTTGGCAGTGGCTGATGGGCGTAACTTTGTCGTCGCCCATTACCTGTAGGTTGCATTTTCATTAAACGAGCATTCATACGATCTTGGAGATATCCTCTCAAAATTCCATCTTCAATTAGTATAGTTCTACCCGCAGGTGTGCCTTCATCATCAATTGTAATTGAACCCCGTCTTTCAGAAATTGTTCCGTCATCTATAACTGTAACGCCTGGTGCAGCAACCCTCTGACCTAACAAGTCTGAAAATGCACTAGTTTTTTTTCTGTTGAAATCTCCTTCAAGTCCATGACCTACAGCTTCATGTAACAGAATTCCCGGCCACCCAGGTCCAAGAACAATCGGCATTTCTCCAACAGGAGCAGCCAATGAATCAAGTTTTACTTCGGCCTGTCGCCATGCTTCTCTAACTTGGTTTTTCCAATGTGTAGGATCTAAAAATTTTGAATAATCCATTCTCCCACCTGTACCGTGGCTTCCTGTTTCTTGACGCGAACCATCTTTAGCAATTATAGAAATATTAATTCTTACAAGGGGGCGAACATCAGATGCAAAACTAGCATCACCTCTAATTAATTTAATAGCTTGCCAGCTCCCAGTTAATGAAATCATGACTTGGTTTACTCTTGGATCTAAACTTCTGGCATATGAATCTATGCTTGCCAGTGTATTTACCTTTGATGCAAAAGAGGTATTACTGAGAGGGTTTATGTCTGTGTAAAGTTTATGGTTGGAGGGTTCTGGCGGTAGAGATAACGTCCCATGATAACCTTTTTGAACAGTTTTTACAGTCTCCACAGCCCTGCTCAATGCTGACTCAGAGAGCTCTGAGGAATGAGCAAATCCAGTGCGATCATCAGCTACTGCACGCAGGCCAAAACCTTGAGATGAATCATAGCTAGCCTCTTTTAATTTCCCATCATCAAAACTAAAACTTTCGCTTTGATGATATTCCAAGAACAACTCGCCATCATCGGCATTTTTAAGAGCATCTGAGGTAAATTTTTCTGCTGTTGTCTGATTTAATCCATTATTTTCAAAAAATATCTTGGATGTGATTGAGTCATGATTCATAAAATATTCCAATGCTAAGTATTAGTAATTTTTCTAAATAAACGTATATCAAACTTATTAGGTCTCTTACACATATGTTACGAAGGCTTTTGTATAGCAAATATAGTTATCTTGGTTACATCTCTAATTTAAGCATTGGATTATGCCCAATATTCATTAGGTGCGACATTAGGTCGCAAAAGACACATGTTTATATAATATCGACTAAAATAATCATTTTTTGCAATTATTTCTACTAGGTAACATGTAAAAAAAGCACTATATATTTGGCCTATTACAAAGTTTGTTGTATTGATCTATTTAGTTACCCCTAAAGCCTTTTTTACCTGTAGTTTTTTTACCTAAAATGTTAGTTTAGATAAAAAATTATAGTCTGCTCTGTGATAGAGATAAGTTAGGAATACAAGACTAAAAGAGGCTGTTCCCTTTAGGGTGTAATGATTGGAGAATAAAGAGTGTTTTTTATGAAATATTTGAGCACTATTGTGTCTATAATTTTAATTAGTTTTACTGGTGCTAAAATTGCTAGGGCCCAAGTTCCTGAGGATTGGCAGTTAGGGTTTCAGGAAGCAGCTACTCCAGTAATGGAACGAATAGTTAGCTTTAATGATATTCTATTCTGGATGTGTGTTATAATTTCTTTGTTTGTTTTTGTTCTGCTCGGAATCTTGATATTTAAATTTAATCGCAAAGCCAATCCAACACCAACTAAAAGGTCTCATAACACTGTTTTAGAAATTCTTTGGACGGTTATACCGGTTGTGATTCTAGTTGCAATTGCTGTTCCGTCACTTCGATTACTTTATTATCAGGATCGAGCAGTTGATGCCGAGATGACTATAAAAGCTACAGGATATCAATGGTACTGGAGTTATGAATACCCGGATATAGATGCAGAGTTTGAAATTACTGCTGTAATGATTCCCGAGGAGGAATTGCAAGAAGGGCAGTATAGGCTATTAGAAACAGATGAGAGAGTAATTGTACCTGTTGACACAACGATAAGAATGTTAGTTACGGCAGATATAGAAGACGTGATTCATGCTTGGTCAGTTCCAGCCTTTGGAGTAAAAATCGATGCTATTCCAGGCAGGGTTAATGAAACATGGTTCAGAGCAACCAAAGAGGGCGTATTCTATGGTCAATGCTCGGAACTTTGCGGTGCATATCATGCATTTATGCCTATTGCAGTTGAAGTTGTTTCAAAGAAAGAGTACGCAGAGTGGGCAGAAAAAGCTCCAGAAATTTATGGCGAAAAAATGCCTGAAACGCCAGCAAATATAGCTTTGGCTGAACCTCGATAGATACTGGGTGGGAGATATAAACATGGGTTATGGATCAGCAAAAAATCATTCGGAACACTCTTCACATCATACACCTAGTGGAATTCTACGATGGGTTTATTCAACGAACCATAAAGACATTGGGACCATGTATATGGTATTTGGTCTGATCGCTGGAATTATTGGAACAGCACTATCTTTATTAATTAGATTGGAACTTATGGAGCCTGGCCTTCAATTTTATGGTGAGGATCCAAGGCAATACTCTGTCTTTGTTACAGCACATGGCCTTATTATGGTTTTCTTCATGATCATGCCAATATTTATTGGGGGTTTTGGAAATTGGTTCGTGCCTCTTATGATAGGTGCTCCCGATATGGCGTTTCCAAGAATGAATAATATTAGTTTTTGGCTGATCGTACCTGCCTTTGTTCTACTTTTAGTTTCTATGTTTGTGCCTTCAGCTTCAGGAATAGGTGTAGGAGGCGGGTGGACAATCTATGCTCCACTTTCAACATCCGGACAACCGGGACCAGCTGTAGATTTGGCAATTTTTTCCTTACATTTAGCTGGTGCATCTTCAATACTAGGGGCAATTAATTTTATAACTACAATACTTAATATGCGTGCCCCTGGAATGACATTGCACAAGATGCCACTTTTCTCATGGTCAGTTTTGGTCACTGCATTTTTATTATTGCTATCTCTACCTGTTTTGGCAGGTGCTATTACAATGTTGCTTACTGATAGAAACTTTGGCACGGCTTTTTTTGACGCAACTGGTGGTGGGGATCCTGTTTTATATCAGCATTTATTTTGGTTCTTTGGCCATCCAGAGGTATATATTTTAATTCTTCCCGGATTTGGAATTTTGAGTCATATAGTATCTACATTTTCTAGAAAACCTATTTTTGGTTATCTCGGTATGGCTTATGCAATGTGTGCAATAGGTTTTATTGGATTCGTAGTATGGGCACACCACATGTATACAGTAGGACTGGATGTTGACACACGAGGATATTTTATTGCTGCAACAATGGTTATAGCTGTACCGACTGGGATTAAAATTTTTAGTTGGATAGCTACCATGTGGGGTGGATCAATTGAATTCCGTACTCCAATGCTTTGGGCGTTTGGTTTTATTTTTCTTTTCACTGTTGGAGGAGTTACTGGTGTAGTACTCTCTAATGCTGGTGTAGATACAGCTCTTCATGATACATATTATGTTGTTGGACATTTCCATTATGTTCTCTCACTTGGTGCAGTGTTTATGATTTTTGCCGCCTTCTACTACTGGATAGGTAAAATGTCTGGCCGACAATATCCTGAGCTATTAGGAAAAATTCATTTTTGGGTGACCTTTATTGGTGTGAATTTGACTTTCTTCCCGATGCATTTTTTGGGAGCAGCTGGAATGCCTCGAAGGTATGTAGATTATCCTGATGCGTTTGCGGGATGGAATATGGTAGCATCGATAGGAAGTTATATTTCTGGTGCAGGCTTAATTCTTTTCCTAATCATTTTGTATGTCACTTTTAGGCATGGAAAAAAATGTGCAGATAATCCATGGGGTGAAGGTGCAACTACCCTAGAGTGGACTATAAGTTCACCACCGCCTTTCCATACATTTGAGAAGTTACCAAGAGTGAAATGAACTTTCGTATATTATAGGAGTCATTGTTGAGTAATACGACATTAGAAACGTACGAGGGGGAAGGTCCTGATTCTGCAGAAGCAGTTCCAGTGGTTGCTTCTATTGCAGATCTAATAAGCTTGTTGAAACCACGCGTAATGTCTCTCGTTGTTTTTACAGGTCTTGTGGGGATGCTTCTTGCTCCTGGTTCTATACACCCTATTTTGGCTGTTGTTGCAGTAGTATGTATTGCTGTGGGGGCGGGTGCATCTGGTGCCATAAACATGTGGTATGACCGTGATATTGATGCGGTTATGAGCCGTACGAAATCACGTCCTATACCTGCTGGGCGAGTTACGCCTGAGGTTGCGCTAGGATTTGGAATATCTCTCTCTATAGGTTCAGTCATGTTAATGGGACTTGCTATTAACTGGGTTAGTGCAGGTCTTTTAGCTTTTACAATATTTTTCTATATCATCGTATATACCATGTGCTTAAAAAGGCGTACACCACAGAACATAGTAATTGGTGGAGCATCTGGAGCGTTCCCCCCAATGATTGGTTGGGCAGCTGTAACAGGAGATATAGCACTTGGATCAATTATTTTATTTGCAATAATTTTCTTGTGGACTCCCCCACATTTTTGGGCGTTAGCTCTTTATCGGCAGGAAGATTATAAAAAAGCAAATATACCCATGCTTCCAGTTGTATCTGGTGAAAAAATAACTCGGGTTCATATTCTTCTTTATGCATTAGTATTAGTGCCAGTTACGTTTACACCAAATTTTATTGGTATGTCTGATTTAATTTATGGAGTTGGTGCTATATTTTTAGGTGCGGTTTTTATAGTTTTATCTACAGCTACTTTTATGGAAAAAGGCTTAAAGAATGCACGACGATTGTTTCCATACTCAATATTTTATCTTTTCCTTTTATTTTTATTTTTAATGGTCGACCAAGTCTGGCCAGTTAGTTTGTGAGAGGGTATCTAGGAAATGCCTTTACATGATTTGCATCGTCGACGCCGAATACGCAACCTTGGTCTTGCAGGTGCCTTGTTAGTTTTGGCAGTTATATTTTTTTGTGTAACTCTAGTTAAGTTTGGGAATTGACTTAGAGATGTTAGAAGCACGAAGAAAAAAATTAATAACTTTCGCTGCCTTGAGTTTAATAGTTTTAACTATGGGCGGACTGGTTGCCGTAGCCCAACCATTATATGAGTTATTTTGCCAAGTGACAGGGTATGGCGGTACAACGAAAATAGTTGATGAAGAATCAATTTCTATAGGCAAAAGAGAGATAATGGTTCAATTCAATGCAGATGTAGCTGAAAATTTACCTTGGAGGTTCAAGCCTGACCAGCGTGAAGTAAAATTAAGAATTGGTGAAAACAAGTTAGCTTTCTATTCAGCAACAAACTTATCGAGTAGACCATTTTTAGGTTCTGCTATTTTTAATGTTACTCCTCAAAAAGCTGGCAAATACTTTAGTAAAATAGATTGTTTTTGCTTTGAAGAGCAGCTCTTGATGCCAGGTCAAACCCAAGAAATGCCTGTTAATTTTTTTATTGACCCGGAAATTGATAACGATACAAATTTAAACGAGGTAAGGACTATAACATTATCTTATACTTTTTTTGATCTTGGCTCAGAAGATCTTCAAATGTTTTTGAACGAAAATGATATAAAATTGACGAATCGTGAAGATGTTATTCAGGTAATTAACTGAAAGATATCTAAATGATTAATATATGAACTTTAGAGGTATATAACGAGGTATAGGCGATGAGTGATGTATCGCATGAAAATAGTAATCACCATGGTAAGGATCATGATTATCATTTAGTTGACCCGAGTCCTTGGCCCGCGCTGGGAGCACTTGCTGGAGGAGTTCTATTAGGCGGTGCAGTACTCTATTTTCATACAGATCAATTTTGGATGATGATCGTCGGTTTTGTCCTAACCATTATCACAATGAGGGGTTGGTGGCGTGATGTAGTTCGTGAGGGACACGAACGCGGCGACCATACAGCCGTTGTTCAGCGTGGTTTACGTTTTGGGATGATACTTTTTATTGCATCAGAGGTCATGTTTTTTGCTGCTTTTTTCTGGGCTTTTTTTAATGCTTCATTAATGCCTACTGCATTTACAGATTTTACTTGGCCGCCACCAGATGTTGAATTAATCCCAGCGTGGGAATTACCTTTTCTAAATACTCTTCTATTATTGGCTTCAGGAGCAACATGCACATGGGCACATCATGCTTTGAAGCATAATAACCAAAAGCATTTGAAATGGGGTCTTGCTTTAACAGTGGGGCTCGGAGTTATATTTTTGTGCGTCCAAGGATATGAATATGCGCACGCAGCTTTTGGGTTTAGAGAGGGGATTTATTCATCAACATTCTTTATGGCAACTGGATTTCACGGTTTCCATGTAACTGTTGGGGCAATATTCTTAGGTGTATGCCTTATTAGGGCGTTAAAGGGCCAGCTCAAGCCTAATCAACACATTGGATTTGAGGCTGCTGCTTGGTACTGGCATTTCGTTGATGTAGTATGGCTCTTTCTCTTTATTTGGATTTATTGGTGGGGTGGCTCCTAGTTGGACACGATTTGATAAGATTGGGTTAAGAACAAGTTAGTTTATCTTTCTTTGGGAAATGAATGTTTAGTAGATGAATCTTAAATATGGTTCAGACTAGTTTTCCAGAGGATTATTAAAATCAGACAAGTTTGTAAGCTCATGATTAGTATGGACACCTAGAATTTTGATGTCTGTCTTTTGTTCCATTTATCCATTAAAAGATTTTTATTGGCTTACTATATAGATATAAAGCCAATAATAGTTTTGAAGACTAGAATGAGATTTTCTGCTATGAGTACAAGGAACTGGCTAATATTTTTTGCTATTCCTGGAGTAATAATTCTCCTGGCACTTGGTTCATGGCAAACCTATAGGCTTTTTTGGAAAATTGAACTCAATAACTTTAGATATGAACAGGCCAACTCTCAGCCAGTGAAACTACCCTCAGTTTTGGAAAATAAAGATAGGTGGAATTTTCGACCAGTCTACATTGAAGGTCAATTTCAACATGATAAAGAAATTTACCTTGCCGCGAGATCATTTCAAAGCCAAGTTGGGTATCAGATAATAACTCCTCTAAAAACTATAGACGGTAGGGTATTACTGGTAAATCGTGGTTGGGTACCGGATAAAAAGAAAAGCCCGTCAGCTAGATTGGAAGGGCAGATCTCAGGAATTATCAAAGTTACTGGACTTGTTACATTTGGGCAGACTGACAGCTATATCAAACCAAATAATCAACCAGAGGAGAATATGTGGTTTTGGATTGATCTTCCAGAGATTTCTTCCACGTTGGATATCCCTAAGCAAAATTTTATTTTAGATGTTAAGTCAACAAATCCTTCGAGTGATATACCAATTGGTAATCAAACTAGAATTCAAATGCGTAATGAGCACCTTCAATATGCCATTGTTTGGTATCTGCTTGCATTAACTTTAGTTATAATTACTTATGTGATTAAACGCCGATCTAGGGTAGAAGCTAGGGAAAAGGAGATGAACTAGTTCCTTCTAGCTCGTTAACTTTTGATGATGTAGGTTTGATATAGAAATTAGAAGGTTATTTATGAAATATTTCAGTTCCAGAGATTCAAGTGCGAATTTATTCTCTTTTGAGCATGTACTTCTGGACGGGCTTGCAAGAGATGGTGGTTTATATTTGCCGGAGTCTTGGAAAAAATTCGATTCAACTATGAGTTTATCAAACTATTCTGATTATGCAGACTTAGCGGCTAAAATTATGGGGCCGTATACAGAACCAAAGTTTGATAGACAAAAACTAATTGATCTATCTTATAAATCATATGAAAATTTTACTCACCCGTTAATAGCTCCACTTGTAAATTTGGCAGATAATTTATGGTTACTTGAACTTTTTCACGGTCCAACTCTTGCTTTTAAAGATTTTGCTCTCCAAGTTGTTGGGAAATTTTTTAATGAGATATTAAATGAAAGAAATGAACATATTACAATAATTGGAGCAACTTCTGGAGATACTGGTTCAGCAGCGATAGAAGCTTTTCGAGGTCTACCAAATATTTCAATATTTATCTTATATCCAGAGGGAAGGATATCAGAAGTTCAAAGACGGCAAATGACAAGCGTCATAGAAACAAATGTGCATACTATTGGTGTTGATGGAAGTTTTGACGATTGTCAAACCCTTGTGAAAAACCTTTTTCAAGATTTAAGTTTCAGGGAAAGAATGAAATTAGGGGCAGTAAACTCTATAAATTGGGGGAGAATCTTAGCTCAAACAGTTTACTACTGGCATGCATCAATTAACTTGAGAAATAAAGGTTATGAGAACATTTCCTTTGTTGTTCCTACAGGAAACTTTGGGAATGTATTTGCTGGGTGGGTAGCCGCTCAATCTGGTTTAGAAATTAAAAACCTAGTCGTTGCGACAAATCAAAATGACATATTAACGAGGTTTTTTAAAACTGGCATATATAAAAAACTCTCAGTAATACAAACCTTGAGCCCTAGTATGGACATACAAATTGCAAGTAATTTTGAAAGGTTACTTTATTATATTCTTGGTTGTAATGGATCTCAGGTTACAAATAAGATTACAGGCTTGTTAGAAAATAATGAATTTTCGATAGATAATTCTATGTACCCCGATATCAGGAAGATGTTTATTGGTGTGTCAATAGATGACGAAACAACTCTAAAAACTATATCACGTGTTTATAGTGAGACAGGTTTTGTAGTAGATCCTCATACAGCAACTGCTATTGCCGCAGCAAATAAATTAAAAGATGAAAATGGGAAATTTCCTTCTCCTACAGTATGTCTAGCCACAGCACACCCTGCAAAGTTTCCATTAGCTGTTCAGAAGGCAATTGGTATTAAACCAGAAATACCAGATAAAATTGCTGACCTTATGGACCGTGAAGAAAGAATTATAAATTTACCAAATTACTTAATAAAACTAAAAGATTTTATTAGAGCTCATAGTTAATCATATTATCAAACATAGGTATTTAAATGTCAGCAGAAGTCACGGTTCTAGAAAATGGTATTCGCATCGTTAGTGAGTTTATGGATAGTGTAGAAACGGCATCTTTGGGTGTCTGGGTAGATGTAGGTGCACGCGATGAAGACTTGAGGAGTAATGGTATTTCGCATTTGTTAGAGCACATGGCGTTCAAAGGTACAACAAACAGGACTGCAAGGTGTATTGCTGAACAAATAGAGGCTGTTGGGGGACATCTAAATGCATATACATCGAGGGAGCAAACGGCATATTATGCAAAGGTAATGAGAAATGATATAAACCTTGCTGTTGATATTCTCTCCGATATTCTTTTAAACAGTACATTTGATTCGGAGGAATTATTGCGTGAAAAATCTGTTGTTTTACAGGAGATCGCGCAGGTTCAAGATACTCCTGATGATCAGATCTTTGATTTTTTTCAGGAAGTTGCATATCCAAACCAAGCTTTAGGACGTAATATACTAGGCTCTGTTAAGCAAGTATCTGGGTATGAAAGAAATAATTTATTAGATTATATGGAAAAAAACTATACGCCAGGACGTATGGTAATATCTGCAGCGGGTGCTGTAAATCACGATTTACTAGTTTCATCTATAAAATCTAAGTTTGGACATCTTAAGGGATGTCTGCCACATAGTCGTATTAAGGCCAATTACGTCGGTGGAAAAAAAATTGTATCCAGAGATTTGGAGCAAATACATTTTACGGTGGGTTTTGATAGTTTATCTATAGATGATAATGATTTTTATGCACTTCAGATATTTTCAACACTTTTAGGAGGAGGTATGTCGTCAAGACTTTTCCAAGAAGTAAGAGAACAACGAGGATTAGCATACTCAGTATTTACTTTTACCTCAGCTTATATAGATGGAGGTAGTTTTGGTGTTTATGTTGGAACCAGTAAAGATAAAATTAATGAACTATTAACAGTTTTAGTCGCTGAATTAAGCTCTTGCAGTGAAAATATAACTTCTAAAGAAGTAAACCGTTCTCGTGCACAGTTGAAATCAAACCTCTTAATGTCTTTAGAATCTACCTCTTCACGTTGTGAAAGACTAGCTCGTCAAACTCTAATTTTTGGTCAGCCGATTTCCATAAAAAATATGATTGAGCAATTAGATAGGGTTTCAATTGATGATATTCGACGTATTGCTGACCGAATTATTTTTTCCAGTTTTCCATCAACAGCTTTGTTGGGTCCGGTAAATATTCAAGAGACTTCTACCCTGATACAGTCTTCTTTTGAATCCCACTAAATATTAAGCCACTATCCTCAATATAATTTATGAGAAAGGGATAATGGAAAAGTATAAGAAAGAAAATACATTTAGATTTAAGGATACTTTATTGGGGAAAAATGTTTTTCTTCGACATCCAAAAAGCAAAGACTGGGAAGAATGGGCAAAATTAAGGTCTGAATCTCGTTCTTTCCTGCAACCTTGGGAGCCCACTTGGACAGTCGATGCTTTAACTCGTAGAAAATTCCATAAAAGAATCCAAAGGCAACGACGTGAACTAGGTTCTCAGCAATCTTATCCTTTTTTTATTTTTCATAAAGCTGATGGTTATTTATTGGGTGGAATAACAATTGCTAATATTCAGCGTGGGGTTTCTAAGTCAGCTACAATAGGCTATTGGATGGGAGAAAAATATTCTCGTAAGGGATATATGTCAGATGGTTTAAATATAATATTAATGCACTCGTTTTCTGAGTTGAAAATACATCGTTTGCAAGCATTTTGCATGCCAAATAATATCTCGAGCAAAAAATTATTGGAAAATACGGGTTTCAGAATAGAAGGAAAAATAAGAAAATATCTTTATATTAATAGTTGTTGGGAGGATCATCTCTTTTATAATATTTTATCAGAAGATTGGGATAAATTAAGTGTATTAAGATAAATTAAAATCTCAATTATATCTTTTTAGAGCATGTTGAATATTATTTTTTATTTCTATGCTTGACCTAGGTCCCCGCTTAATTTTTCTATATTTATACCAATATTTTGTGCAGACAAATCCCACTTCATATTGTTTTTAGTTTCAAAGACTAGATTTGTATCTGCTGGGGCGATTAGCCACCCATTTGTAAGTATTTCTTGATCAAGTTGTCCATTACCCCACCCAGCATAACCTATTGCTAGTATACTGTGTTTCGGTCCTCGACCTTTGCAAATATCTTTCATTATGTCTAAAGAACTTGTTACTGCGAATATATTATTTATTATCAATGTAGATTCGTGCATATAATCTGAAGTGTGTAATACAAATCCTCGATTTGGCTCAACAGGTCCCCCTAAATATACTGAAATTGGATTATTTTCTGTTGTATTATCTATACCAAGTTGATCTAAAACTTCATTAAATTCTACATTTTCTAGCGGTTTGTTGACAACAATTCCCATGGCACCATACTTGTCGTGAGCACATATATATATTACAGATTTTGAGAATCTTTTATCTGTCATATGTGGTGTTGCAACTAGAAGTTGTCCAACAAATGAATTTTCTTTAAGAATCATGTGATATTACCAATTATTTTTGTTATTTTAGCATCTAACTTAAATTTGTGTTAAGTTCCTTTTCACATAAAATGTTTCCCCTGCTCATCATTTGTGACAGTTTCATTCTGAAAAGTTACTAAAGTTTTGGGACAGTCATGAGTATTTATTGAGCAAATAAGTTGTTGTAAAAATGAAAATTGAATTAAGTGAAGGAGTGTAGTTATGTCAATTAGTGTGGGAGATAAAATTCCATCAATAAACTTTAAACAGCTGGGTGATGATGGACTGAAAGATGTTGTCGCAGAAGAGTATTGTAAAGGACGTAAGGTTGTAATTTTTGCAGTGCCAGGGGCATTTACACCTACATGTTCAGCCCAGCATTTACCTAGTTTTCAAAATAATGCTGAAGCACTTAGAAGTAAGGGAGTTGATGCGATAGCATGTGTGTCTGTTAATGATGCATTTGTAATGCAAGCATGGGGACAGTCCCAAAACGTCGGAGATGATATAGATCTCTTAGCTGACGGAAACGGTGATTTTGCTCGTGCTACTGGACTTACATTGGATGGTACAGGATTTGGTCTTGGAGAGAGAACAACTCGTTTTTCAATGCTTATTGAAGATGGTGTTGTTACTCAATTAAATGTTGAAGAAAATCCTGGGGAGTTAAACGTTTCAAGTGCGGAACACCTTATTGCAAATCTATAAAATTTAGGATTTCTTAGATTTAGAATTTAGACCCAGGACTCCGATGTCCTGGGTCTTGCAGCGTTTTGCTAAGA